>Ga0070741_10012920_pt1 | contig 14936 bp, 14 predicted proteins | sample Coa_R1_4_FD_66440 | JGI IMG/M metagenome (GOLD analysis project Ga0070741, IMG submission 66440) | Surface soil microbial communities from Centralia Pennsylvania, which are recovering from an underground coalmine fire - Coalmine... | ecosystem: Environmental > Terrestrial > Soil > Unclassified ...
AGGGCGTCGCGGTCACCGTGGAAGCCGTGGCGCAGCTCAAGGTGAAGTCCGATCCGGAATCGATTCTCACGGCCTCCGAGCAATTCCTCACCAAATCGCCGCAGGAGCGAGAAGGCCTGATCCGGCTGGTCATGGAAGGCCACCTGCGCGGCATCATCGGCCAGCTCACCGTGGAGGAGATCGTCAAGCAGCCGGAGATGGTGGGCGGGCGCATGCGCTCCACCTGTGCTGACGACATGAACAAGATGGGCCTCGAAGTCATTTCCTTCACGATCAAGGAAGTCAAAGACAAGAACGACTACATCACCAACATGGGGCGGCCGGACGTGGCCCGGATCAAACGTGATGCCGATGTCGCCACCGCCGAAGCCGAGCGCGATACCACCATCAAGCGCTCGGAGGCCGAGCGCGAGGCCGCCATCGGCAAGGCCAAGGCTGACCAGGAGCGCGTGCTGGCCGAGACACTTTCGCAGGCCAAGCAGGCCGAGGCGCAGCGCGATCTCGAAGTGAAAAAGGCCGAGTACGACCAGATGGTCAAGAAGCAGAAAGCCCAGGCGGACAAGGCCTACGAGATTCAGACCAACGTCATGCAGCAGCAGGTGCGCGCCGAGGAAGTCACGATTCATCAGGTGGAGAAAGAACACGAAGTCAAAGTGCAGGAAGCCGAGATCGCGCGGCGCGATCGCGAGCTGACCGCCACAGTACTGAAGCAGGCCGAGTTCGAGCGCAAGCGCATCGAAACCCTGGCTGAAGCCGAACGGCAGCGGCTGGTGGTGGAGGCCGAGGGACGCGCCTCAGCGATTCGCGCGCAGGGCGAGGCCGAAGCCGAGATCATCTTCAAGAAGGGTGAAGCGGAAGCCAAGGCGATGAACATCAAGGCCGAGGCCTACCAGGAGTTCAACCAGGCGGCCATTGTGGATAAGCTGATCACCGGGATGCCCGAGATCGCGAAGGCCCTGGCGGCGCCGCTGGCGAACGTCGACAAGATCACGGTGATTTCGACCGGCAATGGAGACGCCGCCGGCCTGAACAAAATCACCGGCGATATGACCAAGATGGCGGCACAGATTCCCGCACTTTTCGAAACGCTCTCAGGCATGCCGCTCAGCGAGCTGTTTGCGAAAGTGCGATTGATTGGGGAGAAATCGCCGAAGCCGGACGATAACGCCAAGGGCGCTTCGGCATAGTCAGGAGAACAGACCATGGCACTCTTAGAACGTGTTTCCACACTGATTCGGGCGAACCTCAACGACCTGGTCGACAAGGCCGAAGATCCGGAAAAAATGATCAAGCAGCTGATTCTCGATATGGAGAACCAGCTACTCCAGGTCAAGACCCAGGTGGCGATTTCGATCGCCGATCAGCATGTGCTCGAGGGCAAGCTGAAAGAGAACGAGGAAAGCGAAAAGCAGTGGCGGCGGCGCGCGGAGCTGGCGGTAGACAAGGGTGACGACGCGCTGGCCCGGTCGGCTCTGGAGCGCGCGCTCAGTTACAAGGGCATGACCGAAAGTTTCCAGCAGCAGGTGGAAGACCAGAAGACCCAGGTCGAAAACCTCAAGACGGCGCTGCTCAAACTGCAGCAGAAGCTGGCAGAAGCGCAAGCGAAAAGCGACCTGATGATCGCCCAGCACCGGCGCTCACGGGCGCTCGGCAAAGCGGCCGATGCGGGGATCACGATGGGCGATCAATCCACGGCGGCCGCATTTGACCGCATGAAGAACAAGGTGCGGCACAGCGAGGCCGCGGCCCAAGCCAAGACCGAGTTGGCGTCGGACAACGTCGAAGACCGCTTCGCGGCGCTCGAGAAGCAGGACGAGATCGACCGCCTGCTGGAAGAGATCAAGTCCAAACGAAAGGTGGGCTGAGATCGTTCGATGATCTCTATTGTTCCGGCCGCTGCCATCGGCCTGGTGGTTGTGGTACTCGTGTTCGCTCTGGTTTATTCGCCGGGATCACCGCGTTATACGTTGACCCGCGACAAACTGACGATCCACGACCGCTTTTACCCGGTCACGCTCAGAGCCGACGAAGTGGACGCCGGACGCATTCAGATCGTGGACCTCGCCACAGATAACCAGTGGCGGCCCACGGCGCGCACCAACGGCTTCTCGAATTTTCATTACCATGCCGGCTGGTATCGGGTTGGCGGAGGCCAGAAAATCAGGCTCTATCGGGCCGATAGCAAACGCTTGGTGTTGCTGCCTCCACGAGGGACGGGCGTGCCCGTCCTCTATGAGGTGCCGGAGCCGGAGCGCTTCGTAGCGGACGTGCGGCGCGCGTGGACCGGCGATTCGTGGAATAGCTGAGCGAGCGGCAAATCGAAAGTAAAGCTTGAATTGGAGGAGCGGCCGGCAAACGGCCGAAGTGTATCGATGCGTCACGCAGCAAAAATTGACCCGTGGATTGTGGTCGCGGTTTTAGTCGGCACGCTCGTGCCGCTGCTCAGCCACGTGTACTGGGCGAGCGGCATGGTCTTGGGAGTCCTGCTGGCCGGCGCGTATCCGCAGTCGTACGAAACCACCGGCCGCGGGCTGCGGATCCGGGCTGGATTGACGCAACGGCTGATCCCCTACGAGGCGATCACCTTTGTCGGCCCCGCGACCGCGGGCCGCGCCAGTATTGCCCTGTCGCGAGATCGGCTCAAGCTCGAATGGGCTCCCGCGTCGGAGTTGCTGATCGCCCCTTCCGACCAGACCGGGTTTCTGGCGGATCTGGCGGCGCGAGCGCCGCATCTCGCCATGCGTGGGCCGGAACTGGTGATGGCGCCTTGATGCAAGCTTCCCTGCCCGCGGTCACTGCGAGGCCTCGCACCGTTGTTTGAGTCCCTTTGCCTCCAGGGCAAGATATCGATAGTTCAGTGAGCGGGTGATGCGCGCCAGAAGAGGCGCGAGAACTCCCGAGAATCGCAGCGAGAGGGTGGCTCGACTACCGGTGCCCGAAGCTTCGACCCAGTGCTGGGCAGTCACGCACACTCCAGGGGCCCAGCTAACCCAGGTGAAGTTTCTGCCGCCTTCGTCCAGTTCGGTCACACGCCATTTGGCCGGCGGCAGCTTAGGTTGCCGGACGATGGCGCGAGTTCCAACCCTAAGCGGCCCGGCATCGAGCAGACGGACGCTAGTCACTGTCGGAGTCCAGTCCTGCCACCGCTCGACATCGCGCATGACCGCCCAGACCACGTCCGGCGGAGCTTCGATCTGAACATCAATTTGAAAGTCCGCCATGCCAGCACAGCCGCCTTACCAGACTACACGTGCCGGGACGCGAACTCCGCGGTGGTGTCAGCACGGGTCCGGTGCCTGCCGGTTTGAGGCGCGGCGCGCGGCTGGTTAGGTGCTAGGTATCAAATTCGCCGTCGTTTGTGAGAAAACATCCGGTTTTTTGACTTCGGCAGTGAATCTCGATTGATTTTCGGTTAGTTCCCGCACTATCTTGCTGCTAGCCCAACTTGTAGCTTAAAGGAGAGTCGAATGCCATTTGAGAACAGATTCGCTTTGGCCGGAAGTCACCGCGAACCGGTCCCCGGAGCCCAATTAACGCGCGCGATCGACGAGAATGAGATCGTCCAAGCAACCGTGGTCTTGCGGCGTAGGGCGCAGACGAGCTTGCCTGGCTCGGCTGACAGCTTCGCCTTTTCGGACCCGGGCACCATCAACCATCATTCGCGGGAAGACTTCGGTCTGGTACACGGAGCCGCCCCGCAGGATGTCGCCGCAATTGAAGCCTTTGCGCATGAATTTGACTTGACCGTCGCGGAGCGCAGCTCGGCGCGGCGCACGGTGGTGCTCTCGGGAACCGCGGCAAATATGCAACGTGCCTTCGGCACGTCACTGGCTCATTACGATTCTCCGGTCGGCTCTTATCGGGGAAGAACCGGACCGGTCAGCATTCCGACTGAATTGCAGCCTCTCGTAACGGCGGTGCTAGGTCTCGACAATCGTCCCGTAGCCAAACCGCATTCGCGCGTCTCCAGAGCGTCAGCGGCTGCTGCAGGATCGCTGACTCCGCCTCAGGTGGCGGCGGCCTATCACTTTCCCGCTGGCGTGACCGGAGCGGGCCAAACCATCGCGATCATCGAGCTCGGCGGCGGGTACCGGAGCGCCGATCTGAACACTTATTTCAAGAGTTTGAACCTCAAGACGCCGGTCGTCTTGGCCGTCGCGGTGGATGGCGGAGCCAATAAACCCGGAGTGGACAAGAACTCGGATGGCGAAGTCATGCTCGACATCGAAGTGGCGGGAGCGGTGGCGCCCGGAGCGCGAATCGTGGTTTACTTTGCGCCCAATACCGACCAGGGCTTTCACGATGCCATTACGACCGCGGTTCACGATTCCGTCAATAAGCCCTCGGTCGTGTCAATCAGTTGGGGCGGTCCGGAGGATAGCTGGACCCAACAGGCTCGCGATGCCATGCTGGCGGCCGTGACGGATGCGGCGGCCATTGGTGTTACGGTCACGGCCGCAGCCGGTGACGATGGTGCAACTGACGGCGTTTCGGACAAGAAGCTGCACGTCGATCTGCCAGCCTCGCTTCCCCCGGTTCTGGCCTGCGGCGGCACGCAGTTGAAGGTCAGCAACGGCGCAATCCAAAGCGAAACCGTGTGGAACGAACTCGCCAACAACGAAGGCGCCACAGGGGGCGGCGTGAGCAAGATCTTCCCGATCCCGAGCTATCAAAGCGCGGCGGGCGTGCCCACGCATCCGGAAACACAATTCGCCGGTCGCGGTGTTCCCGATGTTGCCGGAAACGCGGACCCGGTGACCGGGTACGTGGTGCGAGTCGACGGAAAAAATACGGTGATCGGCGGTACCAGCGCCGTGGCTCCGCTTTGGGCTGGCCTGATCGCACTGCTCAACCAGCAGATTGGCCACGCCGTAGGGTTCGTCAATCCTCTGCTATATCAGATCGGCAGCGGGTCTTTCCGGGATATTACGGTGGGCAACAACGGGCACTTCGCTGCCGGCAACCAGTGGGACGCCTGCACCGGCCTGGGTAGTCCCGACGGAACGGCACTGTTGAAAGCCATCCAGGGGAAAGCAGCCAAGAGCGTCACCAGTTGATCGAGAATGTATGCCGGGCGACCGCGTTCCTCTCGAGGCCAGCCAGTTGAGCGTGACCGCTGGCCCCGAGGGGCACGTGGCGGCGTCCCCATCAGCTCATGCAGAAGCGACGATCCTGATCAGACGCCGTCCCGACGCGAGGCTTGACGATCGCGTCGAAAAAATCATGCGCGGGGAGGCGCCTTCGATGCCGCGCGAGGCGGCGGAAGAGTCTCTCAGCGCTGATCCGGAAGATCTCCGGCGTGTTGCCGACTTCGCGGCATCCGCAGGCTTATCGGTGATCGAGACGAGCGCCGCTCGCCGCTCGGTCCGCGTCATGGGAACTGTGGATCAGATGGAGGTGGCCTTCGATGTCCACTTGTTCTCGGCAGTGGGCGGAGGCAAGCAGAACCTATACTACGAAGGGAAGCTCTCGATTCCGTCGGAGCTGGCGGGAGTCATAGTGGGCGTGCTCGGACTCGACCAGCGGCCGATAGCCAAATAGAAGGTAAGAAGAGACTGCGATCAGACTCTAAAGACAAATCCCGCCGCCACCAGCGAATCCCGAAGTCGGGAGCCACAAAATCTGCCCGAGCGGCGTCCGTCATATTGGGGCACCGGTTCCGTCGGTTCTTCCACCGGCTGGGGCCGGGTCTGATTACCGGCGCCGCTGATGACGATCCCTCCGGTATCTCAACCTACTCGGTAACCGGCGCGGCCTTCGGATACGCACCGCTCTGGACAGCCCTGTTCTCGTTTCCGCTGATGACGGCCGTTCAGATGATGTGCGCTCGACTCGGCATGGTAACAGGCCGCGGATTAGCAGGCGTGATTCGTTTAAATTATTCGCGGCGGGTTCTATGGGGCGCGTGCGCATTGCTTATCACCGCTAACACCATCAACATCGGCGCCGATCTCGGCGGCATGGCTGCGGTGACCGAAATGGTGACCGGGATCAACGGCCTTTACTGGACGCCCCTTTATGCGTTGCTGATCGCATCGTTCCTCATCTGGTCGTCTTATTTCGTTCTGGCTCGAATCTTCAAATGGCTCACGCTGGTTCTGTTCTCTTACGTGCTCGCGGCATTTCTGGCCAAGCCCGATTGGGCCGCTGTAATTCACTCGACCTTGATTCCGCACGTTGAATGGTCAGGGAGCTATTGGGCTACGCTGGTCGGGATCTTTGGAACGACGATTTCCCCCTACCTGTTCTTCTGGCAGGCGTCCCAGGAAGTGGAGGAAGAGCGGGAACAAGGCAAGGTGACGGTCGAAGCGCGCGCCGGCGCCACCGCCTCGGAGCTGCGAAAGTCCCGAAACGACGTCGTCACGGGGATGTTCTTCTCGAATTTAATTATGTACTTCGTCATCCTGACAACGGCAGCGACGCTTCATTCCCACGGTAGGAACACCATCACGACTGCGCGCGAAGCGGCGGAAGCACTGCGCCCACTGGCTGGAAATGGGGCGTATTGGTTGTTTAGCCTGGGCTTAGTTGGGGCCGGAATGCTCGGTGTGCCGGTGCTTGCGGGCTCAAGCGCGTACGCAGTCTCGGAAGCTGCGGTCTGGCGCGGATCCTTGGCCGATCGTCCCAATCTCGCTCGTGGATTTTATGCCGTCATCGCTGTTGGTTTGCTGCTGGGCCTTGCCCTCGACTACGCCGGCATTAATGCTGTGGCCATGCTTTTCTGGTCGGCCGTTTTGAACGGGGTGTTAGCGCCACCGCTTATCGTCATGGTCCTTCTTCTAACGGGAAGCCGCAAAGTAATGGGAAATCGCTCCAACCCTCCGTGGCTCAAAGTCCTCGGATGGACTACCGTAGTCGTGATGACGGCTGCGAGCATTGCGATGTTCGCCACCTGGAAGTTGTGATCTCCGAGTTCTCCACGCCACGCCCACGGTACAATGATCGAATCCGGCACGAGCACCGTTGGCTTGCCCGCGAAATCACTTGAACTATACGGAGCAGCTCAATGAAAAGATTGGGGATCTACTCACTTTGCACGATCCTGCTGGCGCCTGCCGGCTGGGCCGCCGATCCGGTGACACTGCGTGGGTATTCGAATGCTACGGCGCAGACTGAACAGGAGTGGGAAGCCAAATTCCGCGCGATTCCCGACCCCGGCAATCAGCGCAATTACATGCAGCGTCTCAGCGCGCGGCCGCATCACGTCGGATCGGCGTACGACAAGGAGAACGCCGAGTGGATTCTTTCCAAGTTCAAGGAATGGGGGCTCGATGCGAAGATCGAAACGTACGACGTCCTGTTCCCCACCCCAAAAGAACGAGCCCTCGAGTTGGTCGCGCCGACGCAGTTCAAGGCCAAGCTTCAGGAGCCGGCACTCGCCACCGATCCAACGTCCTCACAGAATACCGAGCAGTTGCCGACGTACAACGCGTATTCGATCGACGGGAACGTGACAGCGCCGCTGGTGTACGTGAACTTCGGCGTGCCGGACGATTATGAGATGCTCGACCGGCTGGGCGTGTCGGTGAAAGGCGCCATCGTCATTGCGCGGTATGGCGGGTCCTGGCGCGGAATCAAGCCCAAGGTAGCGGCCGAACACGGTGCGGTCGGGTGCCTCATCTATTCGGATCCCCACGAAGACGGCTATTTCCAAGGCCCCGACTTTCCAGCAGGACCGTATCGTCCCAAAGACGGAGTCCAGCGTGGAAGCGTCATGGACATGCCCGTCCGCGCAGGTGATCCGCTCACCCCTGGAATCGGGGCGACGAAAGACGCCAAACGGCTGCCCATCAGCCAGGCTGAAACCCTTACCAAAATTCCGGTTCTGCCCATTTCGTACGGGGATGCCGAGCCGCTATTGGCCGCGATGGGCGGACGCACTGCCCCGGAAGCATGGCGGGGGTCGCTGCCGATCACGTATCACGTCGGACCGGGTCCGGCGCGTGTGCACTTAAAGTTGAACTTCAACTGGGACACAAAGCCGCTTTACGACGTAGTGGCGCGCATCCCCGGCTCCGCTGAGCCGGATAGTTGGATCATCCGCGGCAACCATCACGATGCCTGGGTGAATGGCGCACAGGATCCGGATTCGGGAGCGGTCGCTCTGATGGAGGAGGCGCGCGGGTTGGCAACGCTCCTGAAACAGGGATGGAACCCGAAGCGCACGATTATTTTTTGCGTGTGGGACGGCGAAGAAGAAGGGTTGCTCGGCTCGACCGAGTGGGCCGAGGATCACGATGCCGAATTGCGTCAGAAGGCCGCGGTGTACGTGAACTCCGACGGCAACGGACGCGGGTTCCTGCAGGTGGAAGGGTCCCACTCGCTCGAAAGATTCATCAATGGCGTGGCGCGCGATATTCCGGATCCGGAGTCACAGGTCAGTGTCTGGAAACGGCTGCAATTTTCCAGCCTTGCCAAGCTGCCGCCGAATGCGCCGGCTGCCGAACGTCAGGAGATTCGCCAGCGGCCGGATCTGCGAATTGGCGCGCTTGGTTCCGGGTCGGACTATTCCCCGTTTCTCGACCACCTGGGCGTGGCGTCGCTGAATCTCGGGTTCGGCGGTGAAGATCGCGGCGGCATCTATCACTCGATTTATGATGACTTCTACTGGTACGCGCACTTTTCCGATACCGATTTCCGGTATGGGCGGGCGCTGTCCCAGACCGCCGGAACCGCTGTGATGCGGCTGGCGGATGCCGATGTCTTGCCGTACGACTTTACAGGCTTTGCGGATACGATCCACCGGTATATCGAAGAAATTCGGAAGCTCTCGACTGATATGCGCGATCGCACAATCGAGCGCAACCGTGAGATTGACGATGGCATGTTCGCCGCCGTCGAAGACCCGCGCGAGAAAATGCTGCCGCCTCCGAAAGAGAACGTGCCGCCGTTTTTGAATTTCGCGCCGCTCGAAAACGGCTGGAGCACTCTGCAGCGCGCTGCCGAGCAGTATGACCAGGAGTTGTCCAAAGCCGGGTCCGATGGCGGCGCGGCGCTGGCGCATACCTCGTTACGGGAAGCCAATGAGAAGCTGATCCTGGTCGAGCGCGCGCTGACGCTCAAAGATGGCTTGCCCGGCCGCCCCTGGTACGAGCACCAGATTTACGCCCCCGGGCTCTACACTGGCTACGGTGTCAAAACGCTACCCGCTGTGCGGGAAAGCATCGAGCAGAAGCAGTGGATGGAGGCCGAGGCGCAGATCGCGCGTGTGGGGAAGGTGCTGCAAAACGCGGGCGAGGCAATCGACAGCGCCACCGCCGAACTGAAGCGCGCCGCTCAGTAGCTCAGGCCTTCCGGCGGCGACTGCGGAGATGGGCGTTCATATGCCCGAGCGAGGCGAAGTGGCCGGCCAGGTGGGCATTGGAAGAAGAAGGAAGCCGGCGCTTCGGGTCGAAGTCGCGGCGCCGAAACAGATCGCTCGCGGAAATCACGGCGGCGCCCATGGGCCGGTATTCGTACGTTCCTTGCGCCCAAGCCAAATCTTGGTCAAGCCACAAATAGAAGCCCATCCGGATTCATATTACACCGCCTCGGCCAGCTCACTAACGGCGCGAACCAGGTCTTCAGGCACGAACGGCTTGATTACGACTCGACACCAATTGAAAGCGGATTCCAGCAGCATGTCCGGCGAGCTGGTCAGGTACAGGAGCGGCACGCGCTCACAAAACTCCAGAAAAATTGCAGGCGAATTCGTCAGCAGAATGCCGATATCGGAGTCCGGCTGTTCCAACAGCGCGGCAGCTTCGGCGCGCGCCGCCATTTTCACTTCGTAGCCATGTCTCTGGAGCACCGATTTCACGAGCTTGGAGACCAGCGGATCTTCGACGACTAACACCGTTCCCATCGACGTGGCACCGCTGCTTACGGAACCGGAACGCGCAGAGCTTACTGGCATTGCTTCTTTTATTGTCAGGGGAGCACCGGATTGGGAATAGTCCCCCTAAAGGGGGGGTGTCGTGGGTGAGATGCGGGGAGAGGATGTTTACGCGGCTATTTCAAGAGCGCGCACCAACGCCCGAATACGAGGCGCGACAGGTTCGCCAGCCGTTTGGAATTCAAATGCGGGTCCGGGGGTGCCTGGAGCTCGCGGACATCGCCGCAGTTGGCATCCTGAGCGCACCAGTCGGCGATCATCTCAGGGGTCACTTCGAGGTGAAACTGTAGGCCATAGACATTGGAGCCTGCCCGGAACGCCTGGTGGCGGCACGCCTCGGAATAGGCCAGCCAGTCGGCGCCGTGGGGCAGATCGAAGGTTTCGCCATGCCAATGAAATACGGTCTCCCGGCCGTCCAACCCGGCTAGGACCGGGTCCTGGCGGCCCGCCTCGGTCAGGTGGACGTCAAACCATCCGATCTCTTTCACCGGGTTCGCGTAGACGCGGGCGCCTAAGGCTTTGGCGATGAGCTGCGCCCCTAAGCACACCCCGAGCACCGGTTGCCGGCGCTCGACCGCTTGCCGGATTATCTCCAGTTCCTGGCGCAGATACGGCAGATCATCATTCGCCGACATCGGGCCGCCCATAATAATGATGCCAGCAACGCTAGAGATGTCGGGCACAGCAGCGCCTTCGTGGAACAGGTCCGGAAAATCGACCGAGACGTCCCGCTCCTCAAGGGCGGGCTGGATCAGCCCCAGTCCTTCAAAGGGCACGTGACGGAACACGACAACCCGCATCACCAGCTCAGTTTTTGGCGACCTGGAAGTGACTCAGGCTACCCGAATAGCGGGAAATTCCCCGGTAGAGCGCTTCAGCCACCTTCTGGCGGTACTCCGCCCGGCGGAGCAGCGATTCCTCTTTCGGATTGCTCAGGAAACCGATTTCGGCCAGAACCGACGGCATACTCGCGCCAATCAGGACCACGAACGGGGCCTTGCGGACGCCGCGGTTCTTCTCGCCCGGAAAATTGCGAACCGAAAGCGCGTACAGCGAAGCCTGGATGCGCTCGGCGAATTCGCGCGATTCTTCCACTTTGTCGTGCAGGGTGATTTTCTGAATGATGTCGCGCAAATCAAAAACCGACTGTTCCGCGTTGGCGTTTTCGCGGGCGGCGACAGAGAGCGCGTCTTTGGAATCCGTGAAATTGAGGTAGTAGGTTTCGATGCCGGTGACGCCTGGCGCCGCTGGGGAGGAATTCGCGTGGACGGACAGGAACAAATCAGCTTTCTTGTCATTCGCCAATTGGGTTCGCCCTTCCAGCGGAATGAAGGTGTCATCGGTTCGCGTGTACACGACCTCGGCGCCCAGCCGTTGTTCAATGAGCTTACCCAAGCGCAACGAGACATCGAGCACCAGATCCTTTTCAAGCAGCCCTTTGGGACCCATCGTGCCTTCGTCATGGCCGCCGTGGCCAGGGTCGATTACGACGCGGTTGATTTTTAGACCCAATGCCCGAACCAGGGAACTCTCGCCGGTACTCGTGAGCCTCGCCGATTTTGCGACCGCGCTGGAACGGGCGGGCAGAGTCGGCGCCGGCGCTGCCGGAGCCGATGGCGGCGTCAGCGGGGGTAGTTCGGGAGCCTTGATCGGTTCCACCTTCGCTAAGACCGGGGGTGAGGCCAACACCGGTGGAGGCAGACTAATCTTCTTATCGGCAGCGCTGCGGTCCAGGCTGAGCAGCGGTTTGGGCGGAGGCGCCACGGCGATTACCGGCGAGTCAGCCGGCGGGAGCACGGAAATCTCCGGTGGTGCGGCCGGGGCGGCGCTCAGCTCGATGATCAAGCGGCTGGGGTTGATCATTTGGGAAGGAGAAGCCTCGACCCCGTCGGCCAAGTCGAGGACGATGCGGGTGACGCCGGGTGCGGTCTCGGCGACGCGCACGCGCTTCAGCAAAGGATCGCTCACCAATTCCGTGTAGCCGCGCTTGGAATCGATCCGCGGACGCGCGTTTAGAATATCGAAATAAATGCGATCGGGGTTGTGCAGACGGTCGCTGCGAAATTTGAATTCACCGGAGACCTCAATGGCAACGCGCGTCACATCGCCCAATTGCCAGTGGCGGACGCCGGTCACGAACCGCATCTGGGCGTGAACGGTTCCGGAGGATAGCAGGGACACGAAGATCGCCGCCGCCGGTAGCAGTCTCATAGAGGTTCTTGGAGAGAAACGTAGCGCACGCTGCCGTCGGCCTGCCGGATCTCGACGACGTGGTAGCCGGTCGTGGGGTCAGCGGGAGATTTGGGCGCGGCTTTCACTTTGGCGGTTTTCGCGTTGTTCGCAAGCCGCTGCTGGATTTGATCGACGTATTTACGCGTTTCAGGAAACGGCGGCACGCCACCATAGCGGGCAACCGATTGTTCTCCAGCGTTATAAGCAGCTAGCGCCAGCGTCGAATCGCCGTGATATAGATCCAGCAAGTACTTCAAATATTTCGTGCCGCCGCGGAGATTGTCCACCGGGTTGGAGGAATCCACACCGAAACGACGCGCGGTATCGGGAACAAGTTGCATGAGGCCGCGAGCGCCTTTGGGCGAAACCGCATTGGGATTATAGTTGCTTTCGGCCTTGATGACAGAGTGCACCAACTCGGGAGGAAGCGACTGCTGGATGGCCATGCGGTCTACGGCGGCGGTCAGTGCCGCTCGATTCTTGACCACGATAGTGCGGACCAGTTTTCCGGTAGCCGGGTCGGTGCGGACGACGCTGGTGACGTCCCCGGGAGTCTGCGCCTGAGGACCGGCGGCCCACAACGTCAGTGCCGCGAGCCCGGCACAACCCGAAAGTCTGAAACAATTCCGCATCAAAGTGTTTTACAACTCCCTATTATAAAGCTTGCCCTTTTGGATGCAAGCGAACTAATTGGTGTATTCCCTGACGCGGAAGCCAGACTAAAGCTCAATGTTATCATTTTTTTGTGAGCCGCGCCGGATTCGTCCTGGTGGGGGGCCGAAGTTCCCGGATGGGGCGGGATAAGGCTCTGCTGCCGTTTCGCGGCGGCGCGCTGGCCGAATTTGTCGCGCGAACTGTCGCCGACGCGGCCGGCAGCGCGGTGTTGGTGGGCGATCCTGCGCTTTATCAAAAACTCCCGTATTCGGTGGTCGCCGACCGTTACCCGGGCCAAGGGCCTTTGGGTGGCATCCTGACTGCGCTGGGCACCACTTCCGCTGACTGGAACCTGGTTGTGGCTTGCGATATGCCAGGTCTTTCGACGGGCTTCCTGACCTACCTTCTGGATGAGGCCGAGCAAGCCGACGCCGATGCTATGCTGCCGGTAGGACCGTCGGCCCGGCCGGAACCATTGTGCGCGGTGTACCACCGGCGCGCTCTGGGAGGGCTTGAGGCCGCGTTCGGCGCCGGGCAGCGGAAGATCACGGCGGCCTTGGCCGGAATTCACGCCCAACGATTGCCGGTTGGGGAGGTCGCGGTGTTTCAAAACGTTAACACCCCCGAGGAATGGGCCGATTATGACGCAAAGTGAGCGTTACCCTCACTACATCGAGTTCCGGCACGTTTATAAGACGTTCGATCACCCGGTTTTGGTCGACTCCAATTTCCATGTGAACGCCGGAGAAACGGTGGCGATTATCGGCCGCAGCGGCGTCGGAAAATCGGTAACCTTGTCGCACATCATGGGTTTCCTGAAGCCTGATAGCGGGCGCGTTATCGTCGCCCATGAAGACGTGACCGACTATTCCGAAGCGGAGCTGCGCCGAATTCGAAGAAAAGTCACGATGGTGTTCCAGTCAGGCGCCTTATTTGACTCGCTGACGGTGGCGGAGAATGTACTCTTCTCGCTCGAACTGCGCGAGGACTACGACGAAAAAAACAAGGAAGACGTGGTCGATGGCTTGCTGCGGATGGTCGATATTGCCGACGCGAGGGATCTGTATCCGTCCGATCTGTCCACCGGTTACAAGCGCGCGGTGGCGATCGCTCGCGCCCTCGCCGCGCAGCCGCAATGCATCCTTTATGACGAGCCCACGACCATGGTGGACCCGATCATGTCTGATCACCTCGGCGATCTGATGGTGCGGTTGAAGCAGCAATTGAAGCTGACCTCGGTGGTGGTGACTCACGATTTGGACCTGATGTACAAGGTGGCCGATCGCGTAGTCTTCCTCTACGAGGGCAGCGTGATCTATTTCGGGCCGGTTGAGGATCTGGCGAAATCAGAACATCCGCACATTCGCGAGTTCCTGGAGATGGATCGCGTGGTCTAGAGTCTTAGAGCGGGAGGCCGACATAGTTTTCGGCCAGGCTGGTCATGGCGGCGCGCGAGCTGGTCACGTAATCGAGTTCGGCTAGCTGACGCCGTTGGTCGAAATCGTTCTCGGTCGCGAAGCGGTGAAGCATCGACGTCATCCACCAGGAGAAGCGCTGCACTTTCCAGATCCGACGGAGACAGGTTTCGGAGTAACAATCCAACAGATCACGACGGCCCGATTTGTAAAACTGCGTGAGCGCGCGTGCCAGGATGGCGACGTCGGCGATTGCCAGGTTCAGGCCTTTGGCCCCGGTCGGCGGAACGATATGCGCGGCGTCTCCGGCCAGGAACATGCGGCCGTATTGCATCGGCTCGATCACGAAGCTGCGCATGTCGGTGATACCTTTTTGAATCACCGGGCCCTGCTTGGGCGCCCAGCCGTCGCGGGTTGTGAAGCGAGTCATCATCTCCTGCCAGATGCGCTCGTCGGACCATTGCGCGATGTCTTCGTCGGGGGCGCACTGCAGGTACAGACGCGTGACCGTCGGCGATCGCATGCTGAATAACGCAAAGCCGCGGTCGTGATAGGTGTAAACCAGTTCTTCGGAAGATGGGGCGGCTTCCGCCAGGATTCCGAGCCAGCCGAAGGGATAGTGGCGTTCGAATGCGGTCAGGACTCCCGTGGGAACCGAAGGGCGGCAAATGCCATGAAATCCATCACAGGCCCCGATAAAATCGCAGGCAATCTCCTCCTGCCCGAAACGGATCTTAGGGTGATCCTCGTCGAAGTCGTGG
>Ga0070741_10012922_pt1 | contig 14933 bp, 8 predicted proteins | sample Coa_R1_4_FD_66440 | JGI IMG/M metagenome (GOLD analysis project Ga0070741, IMG submission 66440) | Surface soil microbial communities from Centralia Pennsylvania, which are recovering from an underground coalmine fire - Coalmine... | ecosystem: Environmental > Terrestrial > Soil > Unclassified ...
AGGCTGGATCCGGCGCGGGATCCAGCGTGTCAGCGGGTCCAGATGTAGTAGTTCTGCGTGCCGTGGCTGGTGTGCGCGGGCACGGTGGCGGCGAGGTGATAGCCGCTGCCGCGCTGGGCCAGGGTGTCCGTGAGCTGCTTGTCCAGCGCGGCGGTCGGGCCGAAGTCGAGCACGACAAGGTCGAAGTAGTGGTCTGCGATGGCTGCCTGATAGGCCGGGAAACCGGTCAGCTGCTGGCCGCTCTTGGTCGGGTAGCTGAAGAAGAAGGTGGTGAGCCATTCGTAGGGCTCGGTGCTGTCGCGCAGGTAGTAGCGGGGCACCTCGTTCTCCTCGGCGAGGTATTTGAAGTGCCCTTCGCCGGTCATCGGCCGCAGCGCGGAGACCAGTCCCGCCGAGTTCGGCCAGCCGTACTCGGGGGCGGCCGCGTGCCCGGCGTACCAGGCCAGCACGACCGCGAGACCGAGGGCGAGGCCCGGGATCCGGCGGCGCGGATCGATGGCGGTGAGCCGGGACAGGCGACTGACGGCGAGTCCGGCGACCGGCGCGGCGAACAGCAGGCCGAATCCGATGTGCTTGTGCAGCGACTGCATCTGATGGATGTGCACCTGGTAGACCGTGGCGAGCGCGACGCTGGCGGCCAGGACGGCGGCCAGCGCGACGCGAGTGCGGGGGCCTGCGGCGTCAGGGCGGCGACGCGAGCGCGCCTCGCTGACCACGCCGATCACCGCGAGCACCGCCAGCCAGCCACACCACACGAGCGAGAGTCGCACGAGCGCGGAGGTCGGATCGCCGCCCAGGTTCCGGTGGGTCGTGGTCTGGGTCAGCCCGAGACGAAGGTCGGGTGACGCGCTGGCGTACCCGACGGCGAGCGTCACGACGACGGCGACGCCGAGCAGGCCCGCGCGTAGAAGGCCTCTGATCCACGGGCGCCGCAGCGTGCCGTCCTGCGCGTGCGGCACGGCCAGGACGGTGACCGCGAGCAGGGTCGGCAGGTAGAGGGCCGAGGCGTACTTGACCCCGATCGCGAGCACGATCGGAGGCGCGGCGAGCAGGACGAACGCGGGATTGCGCCGGGCTGTGCGCACGACCGTCCACAGGCCCACCGCCAGCAGGAAGATCGCGGACGAGTCGTAGGTGGCCAGCCTGCTGAGGAACAGCGTCGGCGCGCAGGTGCCGAAGAACGCGGCGGCCAGGATGGCCGGCGCCCTGCCGTACAGCCGCCGCGTCACGGACCACACCAGCACGGTCGCGGCGAGCATGAGCAGCAGGCTGAACAGCCGTACCGCCTCCAACCCGCCGAGATAGTCGAACCCTGCGGCGGCGATCGGGTACAGGAACGGCAGCCCGGAGAAGTAGCTCGCGTAGTTGTCGTACGTCGGCGTTCCGTGCAGCAGCAGCGCCCATTCGCGGTGGCCTGCGTACACGTACAGGGCTTCGTCTTCGAATGCTGTGTTCTGCAGCCGGTAGGCGAGGGCGACTTGGGCGACGAGCACGGCGAACAGCGGCAGCAGACCGGCCGCCCGCGCGCCGATCGGGGTCACGGCGAACCGTTCCCACCGCGTCCACCCTGCCCGCCACATCTGTCGCGTCGGCGCGGAAGGCGTCTGCGCGTCGACCGCCGCGTTGTCGCCGGGGTGCGTCGTGGAGGCGGTCATCTCGTGTGGTCAACCTTCATGATGTCGATGCGCTGGTCGCCGGTGCCGAAGGTAGCCACGACGGTCGAGTGCTTGATCGCGGCGCTCACCGTCGGCAGGCTGTTAGGGTCCTGCCGGATGATCGAGGAGGAGACGACGTAGTCGAGGTCCCGCCAGCCGCGCGGCAGCGTCTTGGTGACCGCCGGGTCGAGGTCCACCTTGTAGAACCAGATGGCGCCGAGCCCGGGCTGGAAGCCGTACTCGACCAGGTCCGGCCACATCGCGTCGTCCACGACCACCCGCGTGTGCGCGGGGTCCGCGATGTGTGCGTGCATCCACTGCGAGGCGGCCGCGTAGTTGGTGTTCGACAGGGCGCTGTCCGCGGTCTCGTCGCCGGTCTCCCAGCTCGGCGCCAGCAGCGCGACCGCGAGCACGGAGGCGAACGCGACCAGGTTCGCGCCGCCGGCGCGCAGGAACGGGATCCGCTCGCTGCGCCAGCGCATCGCCGCGCCGACGACGTTGTCCAGCAGGCCCGCGATGACGACCGCGAAGAACGGCAGCGCCTGGATCACGTACATGGCCGGCAGATAACCGCTGGGGCGCGCGGCGACCACGATGAGGATCACCGCGGCCAGGGCGATCGGGCGCAGCCGCTTGAATCCGAGGGCGGCGACGGAGGCCAGTACGCCCGCGTACATGATCACCGGGTCGCGCACCAGCCACCAGTGCAGGGTGAGGTTGGCCAGCGTGCCCTGCTGGAAGATGTCGCCCGAGCCCGGCCGGCTGAGCTGGTAGTGGATCGCGCCGAACAGGGAGTTGTGGCCGGGGCCGGAGAACAGCTCGCCCTTGAGCAGGGCGAAGAGCGGGTACTGGAACAGCAGCAGGCCGGCGGTGGCCAGGAAGCCGGCCAACGCGAACTTGCGGGTGCTGCGATCAGTGCCCTGCCACACGGCGAGCAGCAGCGCGGGGGCGACGACGATCATCGTCTCCTTGGACAGGATCGCGAGCGCCGCGCAGCCGCCGGAGGCGATGTGGTGCCAGAGGTGGCGGGTCGGGGTGAGCGCCAACACGAACGCGGCGAGCATCCAGACCACTGCGAAGTTGTCGAGGTAGATCTCGCGCTGCATGGTCACCGAGAGCGGCGAGAGCCCGAACGCCACGACCGCGACGGCGGCCGCCCAGCGGGACATCCGCAGCCTGAGGCAGAGCACGTAGACCAGCGCCGCGCCGATCGCCGACACCGGCAGCATGATGATGCGCGCGTGCATGACGACCATCGGCCCGTGGAAGAGAAGCGCCGGAATCCAGGACAGCGCGGCGATCTGGATCCAGCCGAACGGCGGGTGGTCGTACCAGTAGCTGTAGTGCGCGAGCCCGTGGCCGTGCTGGATGGCCCAGGCCTGGGCGAGGTAGGTTCCCTCGTCGTCGGAGACGGTCGGGAAGTTCGCGATGTTGATCCCCTGGACCGCGAGCACGACCAGGACCAGCGCGGTCACGATGCTCGCGTCGCGATGGCGCAGAATCAGATCGCTGATTCGTTCGCGGCCGCCTCGACGCCAGGGCACCGGCGCCGGTTCGCGTTGCGGCTCGGCAAGACCGGGCTGCGCCACGCGCGATTCGCCCGGCTCGATCACTTCCTCGATGACGGCGGACATCAGGCGGCCGGCTCCGAGACGAGGTGCGCACCGGTGTGCCTGGTCAGCTCCCAGTCGTTGCGGCCGCGCAGCTCCCGCCATACCGCGCGCATCGCCGCGCCGGCGAGGATGAGCTGGTAGAAGGGGCCGCCGAGGATGAGCTTGGCGTAGTGCGACGGTTTGATCCGCAGCTGGTACTGGTTGCCGAAGTCGTGCAGGCCCACCGCCTCGAAGGCGAAGGTGGCGAGCATCGGCACGACCGGCAGGAAGGATATCTGCGCGACCAGCACCGGGACTCGGCCGGTCAGCGCGACCAGCAGGCCCATCAGCACCATGAGTCCGGAAAACGCCTGGATGAACGGCGTGACCAGGGTGTACCTGGCCAGCAGCCGTTGCCGGAACGAGGGCAGCCGCTTCCAATCCTGCTTGCGCAGCACTTGCAGGAAGCCCTGGTTCCACCGGGTGCGCTGCTTGAAGAGCGCGACGACGGAGCCGGGCGTCTCCTCGCGGGTGACCATCTCCGAGTCGTAGGCCACCACCACCTTCGCCCCCTGGCTCGAGAGCCTGACCCCGAGGTCGCAGTCCTCGGCGAGGCAGTTCTGATCCCAGCCGTCGTTGGCCCGCAGCAGGTCGGTGCGCACGAACACGGTGTTGCCGCCGAGCGGGATGAAGCCCTTGCGGGCGTGCAGGTGCAGCCGGCTGCGGAACCAGAAGAAGTACTCCAGGCAGTTGCGCAGGCTGTACCAGCTGGAATGGAAGTTGATCAGCTGCACCCCGCCCTGCACCACGTCCGCCCCGGTCTCCCGGAACGCGTGGTCGACGTGCGCCAGCAGGCTCGGATGGACCTGGTCCTCCGCGTCGAAGACCCCGACTACGTCGCCGGTGCAGTACGGCAGGGCCGTGTTGAGCGCCTTGGGTTTGTTCTTGCGCTCGTGCGTGTCGGTGATGACCTTCACCACGTCCGGACTGGCCTGCGCCAGGCGGTGCGCGACCGCGGCGGTGTCCGGATCGTCGTGGCCGACGATCACCAGCACCTCGTAGTCGGCATGGGTGGACTCGAGCAAGCGGTTGACGGTGTGCTCGAGCACCTCCTGCTCGTGCCTGGCCGGGACCAGCAGCGAGAAGCAGAGCCCGTCATCGCCGACCGGGTCGGCGAACCGGGTCGCCTGCAGCGTCTCCGGCGTGCGCCAGGCGTGCAGCATCCACCACAACGTGAAACCGGCCACCCCGGTCAGGAAAAACGACACGACGACAATCAAAACGCTGATCAAAGAAGACCCCCACGCCCTAAGCCCGATTCAGCTTAACGGCAAGTCTGGCAGAGCCGGTGAGCCGCGGCACACATTCCATCGCACATTAACAGACTGTTCATACGCGCGGCCGGAAGGGGCGCCTTAAGTCAACACTGTGTGACGTTTTCCGATCCGGCGCGCGCGGAACGCCGGGAGGCGATAACTTCAGTCGGCTGGGTTTCCAGAAACACGTATGTATGAATACTGATAAATCTCGCGGCGCTTCACGCAGGGGAGAACTGGTGCGTCATCGAATATCGGGCGGTGCGGTCGTGGCCGCCCTGCTGGCCGGCGGGCTGGCCTTCCCGGCCGTCGCGGTGCGGGCGGACGCCACGACCGCGTCGGCCGACACCTACCGGACCGGATGGGACGCCAACGAGCCGGGGCTGTCGCCGGCCTCCGTCGCCTCCTCCGACTTCGGCCAGCAGTTTTCCACCCAGCTCGAGTCGACGGTGCAGAGCCAGATCTACGCCCAGCCGATCGTGGCGAACGGCACCCTGATCGCGGCCACCGAGACGAACAACGTCTACGGGCTCGATCCCGCGACCGGCGCGGTGCGGTGGACGGTCAACCTCGGTACGCCGTGGCCCGCGAGCGTCACCGTTCCGGGCAACTCCTGGTCCTGCAACGACATGTCGCCGGACGGCACCACGACCCCTGTGATCGGAATCACGTCGACCCCGGTCTACGACCCGGCAACCGGATACGTATATCTGACGTCTAAAGTCGACGGTGGCGTCTATCACGAATCGCCGAAGTGGTTTATGCACGCGGTCAATCCCGCCACCGGCGCCGAGAAATCCGGCTTTCCGGTGCAGATAGCCGGTTCGCCCTCGAATGACCCGTCGCTCGTTTTCGACCCGGTTCAGGAGGCGCAGCGGCCCGGGCTTCTGCTGCTGGGCGGTGTCGTTTATGCCGGATTCGGCTCGTTGTGCGACGCGGGCAACTGGCGCGGCTATGTGGCGGGCGTGTCGACGGCCGGCAAGCAGACCGCGCTGTGGTCCGACGTGGCCGGCAGCGGCTCGGTCGACGGCGGCGGCATCTGGGCCAGCGGCGCGGGCCTTGTCGCCGACGGCTCCGGGCACATCTTCTTCGCGACCGGCAACAACGGCTCTCCCCCGGTCGGCGCCGGCAGCGCGCCCCCGTCCCTGCTGGGCGAGTCGGTGGTGCGCCTCAACGTCAACAGCGACGGCTCGCTCTCCGCCGGCGACTTCTTCTCCCCCTCGGACGCGAACACCCTCGACACCAACGACCGGGACCTCGGCTCCGGCGGCCCGATGGCGCTGCCCGATTCCATGGGCACGGCCTCGATCCCGCACCTGATGGTCGAGTCGGGCAAGGACGGGCGCATCTTCCTGCTCAACCGGGACAACCTCGGCGGGCGCGGCCAGGGCGCCGGAGGCACCGACGCCGTCGTGCAGACGCTCGGCCCGTATCAGGGCTGCTACTGCCATCCGGCGGCGTGGCCCGGAGACGGCGGTTACATCTACTACCCGAGCAACGGCGGCCCGCTGACGGCGTTCAAGTACGGCCTGTCAGGGTCCGGACAGCCGTCGCTCGCCGCAGTCGGCCACGGGGCCTTCAACTACAGCTACCTGTGTGAGGGCTCACCGCTGGTCACCTCCACCGGCACCACCTCGGACACCGCCGTGGTGTGGGCAACGCGATGCACGGACCAGAAGACCGGCTCCGGCAGTTATCTGGTGGCCTACAACGCGATTCCAAACGCGGACGGCTCGTTAACTCAGCTCTATGCGACGCCGCTGCCGAACCTGACCAAGTTCAACATGCCTGCCACCGACGGCGGCCGCGTCTACGTCGCCACCCGGACCGGCAAGATCCTCGCCTTCGGCCGGCCGGCCTCGTCGGCGCTAACCGGCTCGCCGGTGAACGTCGGCAACGTCAACGTCGGCGCGACCGGTACCGGCACGCTCACCGTCCAGTCGACCAAGGCGCTGAACATCACCGCGATCACGACCTCGGCGCCGTTCGCCGCGACAGCGCCAGCCCTGCCGTACGCCATGGCGGCCGGGGCGACCCTGTCCGTACCGGTCTCCTTCACCCCGACGGCCGCGGGCAACGCCAGCGGCATCATCACCCTTACGACCGACAGCGGCTCGATCGGATTCGCCGTCGCCGGCAACGGGGTCAAACCCGGGCTGACCGCCAACCCGACGACGGTGAGCTTCAGCAACCAGCCGACCGGTGTGCCTAAGAGCGCGACGATCCAGTTCACGAACACCGGCACCGCGACCGAGACGGTCACCGCCGAGACCCCGCCGGCCGCGCCGTACTCGACGGGCTCCACCCTGCCGGCGATCGGGACCACGATCGCGGCCGGGGCATCCGTCAACGTCAGCGTCACCTACAGCCCGACGGTGGCCGGCACCGACACCAGCTCGCTTTCCATCACCTCGACATCGGGCACGGTCACGGTGCCGCTCAGCGGCACGGCGGTCACCGGCCAAGGCCACCTGACCATCACCCCGACGACGCTCGCGTTCGGCAACGTGACCGTGGGCACGGCCTCGCAGCCGCTGAGCTTCACCGTGACGAACGACGGCAACATCCCGGTGACGATCACGAAGGCCAAGGCGGTAGCGGGGGACTTCTTCACCACCGCGCCGATCGCCGAGGGCACCCAGATCTCGCCTGACCAGTCCCTGTCCGTGCCGATCACCTTCAAGCCGTCGATCGCGGGCGCGGAGTCGGCCAGCTACGAGATCACCGGCGACACCGGCCAGGGCGAGAACTTCATCACGATGACCGGCACCGGCGTCACCGCGCTGTCCGCCCCGCCGACCAACTGGAAGGCCAACGGTACGGCGACCGTGCCGACTGCCGGCACGATCCAGCTGACCGCGGCCACCGCGTCCGCGGCGGGATCGGCGTTCTACGCCTCGCCGGTGGCCACCGACGGGCTGACCGCCTCGTTCACGGCGCAGATGAACGGCGGCACGGGCGGCGACGGGCTGGCGTTCGCCCTGGTCGACTCGACTAAGGGCACTGCGAGCGGCTTGGGCGCGCCGGGCGGCGGCATCGGCTTCGCCGGCCTTCCCGGGCTCGACGTCGCCCTGGTCAGCTCGTGGAACGGCGGAACGAAGACCGGCAACTTCATCGGCCTCGCCGCGACCGGGGCCTACGCCCAGAGCCAGACCTACTTCTCGTGGGTCAAGGCGCCGAGCAACCTGCGCACCGGCACGCACACCGTCGGCGTCACGATCGGCGGCGGACACGTCAAGGTCTCCCTCGACGGCGCGCAGCTGCTCGACGCGGTGCCGACCGCCGGAGTGCTTCCGGCCAACGCGTACGTCGGCTTCACCGGATCAACCGGCGGATCGACCGACGTGCACGCGGTCAGCGGCATCACCATCACGCCGCCCGCGGCCACGACCGGCCCGCAGCCGCTGACCCCGTCGCCGACGTCCGTCGCCTTCGGGAACGTGACCACCAACACCAGCGCGAGCCAGAGCGTCGTGCTGACCAACAACGGCACCGCCACCGAAACCGTCTCCGCGGTGACCGCACCCACCGGCGGCTTCAGCGCGACGCTGCCCAGCGTCGGCACCGCCGTGGCCGTCGGCGCGTCGGTCACCGTGCCCGTCTCCTTCTCCCCCACCATCTCCGGCGCGCAGAACAGCACCTTCGCGGTGACCACCACCAGCGGCACCGTCACGGTCTCGCTGTCCGGCACCGGCCAGGTCTCCTCCACCAAGACCCTGCCCGGCTTCGCCGACGGCACGTGGACGGCGAACGGGTCGGCGACCATCACCGGCACCGGCGCGGCCGCCACGGCGACTCTCACCACCGACGGCGTCACCGGATCGGCCGGCTCGGTCGTGAACAGCACACCGGTCAACCCGGTCGGGCTCACCGCCACCTTCACGGCGACGATTTCGGGTGCTGCGACGTCCGGGGCCGACGGCATGACCTTCGCGCTCTACGACGCCTCCGCCACGACGAAGAACTCGGTCGGCGGCACCGGCGGCGGGCTCGGCGTATCCGGGCTTCCGGCGGTGTTCGTCGCGCTCGACACGTTCGGGACGATGGGGATCTACGGATCGAGCAACTTCTGCGCGATCGGCACGTCCACCGCGTCCGCGATGACGGCGCTCGCATCGAACAAGTCGATTCCGGTGCTGCGCAACGGCGGCGCGCACACCATCGGCGTCACCGTGACGTCGTCGAGCCACATCGTGGTGAGCATCGACGGCACACAGGTGATGGACGCAGCGGTAACGCTCCCGCCGTCGGTGCTGGTCGCCTTCACCGGCGGCACCGGGTCGCTGACCGACACGCACACCGCCGCGAATCCGGTGGTGACATACGTGTCATGACGTGAGCTCGTGCGCCAGTCACCCCAACGCGCACGGCAGTTTGTGCGTTTCCCAAGCGTGATCTCTTAGCGCCGTCCCCGAAACCCCGTCTCCGCTACCGTTACCGTTACCGCCGCGTTGGGGTTCGGGGTCGGTGACGGGGACGGGTTCGATTTCGGGGTCGGGTTCGGGGTTGCACAGCGGGAGGGCGTCGTGAGCGGGTGGAGGCGGAGCGGGGTTACCCGCCGCATGCTGTTACGTCGGACCGGGGCGGCAGGCGCCGCCGCGGCCACGGCCGGAGTGAGCCTTTGGGAGGCGATCGGCGGTTCCGATCCGGCGCCTGCGGCCATCGGGAAAAGGCGGGCTCCCTCGCCTTCCTCGATCGTGCAGATCGTCGCGCACCCGGATGACGACCTCTATTTCATCAACCCGCTTGCATGGCAGGACCTCACCGACTCGGCGTCACTGGCCACGGTGTACCTCTCGGCCGGCGAGTCGGACGGCCGCAACATCTCGATCCGCACGAGCGGCCGGCATGCGGTGCCGGCGGACTTTCCCCGGTACGTCGAGGCCCGCCGCAACGGCATTCGTGCCGCGTACTCGCTGATGGCCACCGGACGCGACGACTCGCCGTGGCAGGTCAGCGCGGTCCGGCTCGGATCAGCGCTCGTGGTCGAGAAGTCCGTGCTGAAGGCGGAGCCCGACATCGCGTTGTACTTCGTCGGCACGCGGCTCGGCGGCAAGCTGCGCGCCGACGAGGCCGGCGATCCGACCGTCAGCAGCCTGCGCACGCTGTGGTCCGGGCGCGCGGCCGCGCAGCAGACGCAGCCGGCCGCCACTTCTCCGGCGGCCAAGGCGCAGCGAGTCGGACGCGAGGAGCTGATCACGGCGCTCGTCATGCTGCTGCAGCAGCGCAAGCCGACTCTGGTGCGGCTCTTGGACCCGGACCCGGATCTGGTGGCGGGCTCCTCGGTCCACTACAGCGACCATCCGGACCACACGGCGTCCGCCGAGTTCGGCATCGCGGCGCTCGGTAGATACTCAGTGGCCTGCGACACGGTCCCGGCCGTCGAGCATTTCCGCGGCTACTCGAACGCGTGGTGGCCGAAGAATCTGTCCCCGGACAGCTACCACCACAAGTCCAGCGCGCTGCTCGTCTATGGCGGCAGTGGACGGCCCGACTGCTACGCGACGATGTGCGGCGATCTCGAGCTCGGCGAGGACGATCAGATCCAGTACGGGTTCAGCACGTGGCGGCGCTACCCTCGCGCGGCGGGCTGGCTCAGCGTGCAGGCGGACGGAACGCTGGCCGCGGTCGGAACGCTCGGCGGTCAAGTCGTCTCCTGGCGCGGCGGACTGGGCGGCGCCAGCCCGTGGAGTACAGCGGAAACGATCGGCACCCAGGGATACGTGGCGCCAGCGGTGAGCACGGTGCGTGGACCGGACGGACAGCTGACGTTGCTCGCGCTGCGCCGCACCACCACGCTCGGCAGCGATCCGGTCGTCGAGGTCGTCTGGTCCGCCCAGCGTGGCGGATCGCTCGCGTTCTCGGAGTGGCGGTCGCTCGGTGCGCCGACTGCGGACCCGGTTCGGGCGCGGGAAACCGGAATCCCGGTCGGCGCCTTCGACACTCGGGGCGTGCTTAGCGTCTTCGTGCGCGATGACCGCCGAGGCGTCAGCGTCATCCAGCGGTCACCGGCCGGCGCGTGGGGCGCGTGGCACCCCGTCACCGTGCCGAGCCCGTGCCAGGACGGCTTGGCGGTGCTCGCGCGCAGCTCAGGCGTGGTCGAGGCATACGCGCCCAGCTCCCGGGGAGTCGTGCGCATCCAGCAGTCGAAAGCGGGCGCGGGTGACTTCACGGCGCGGAAGGTCATCGGCGCGGCGCCGCCCGCGAGCCCGCTGACCGCGGTCGAGTCCGTCGACGGCAGGGCCGTTCTGGTCTACCGTCCGCCGCGGTCCGCCGACATCGCGGTGTGCACGGAAGCGAACGGCTCGTCACGGTGGACTACGGCGACGGTGGCCGGCGCCGGAGGAATCGGACCGGTCGGCATCGCGCCGTGGCGCGTGGGCCCCAGCTCGGGCTCGCTGTTGTACCTCATGGGTGAGGACGGGGGTCTCGTGACTGCGCCGACGGTCGAGCCCGGGGCGCTCGGCGCCGGCCGCAGCGCCGCTCCCGCCTGGCGCAAGGTGGACGGCCCGCCATTGGCAGGGGCGGCGAGCGCGATCCAGACCGCGCAGGGAACCATCGCAGCAGCCTGCCTGGGCAACGACGGCCGGCTGTGGACCGCGGTCCAGAGAATCGACCGGCTCGCCGACGGTTTCACCGCCTGGACCAGTACTGCGTGAGCAGGCCGACGCTAGCCACGGTACATTGCCAAACGCTTGTCACGTGAATGGGGAGGCTCTCATGCTCTCGCTGCCGCTGCGCGACGGTGCCTGCCTTCGCGGGCTGGAGGTTTGGCATGCAGAGGAGTTCGCCGACCATATGGATCGGGCTCGAGAGCACATCCGCCCGTGGGTCGGGCCCACGTTCGTCACCGACGATGTCGACGGGGCGCGGGCGACGCTCAAGCGGTATGCCGAACGCCAGGCCGCCGACGGCGCCCGCCTGTATGGCATCTGGCAGGGCGAAGTGTTGGTCGGCGGTGTGTTGTTCACGGACTTCAACGCCGCGGCCGGCTGGTGCGAGATCGGTTGCTGGCTGGAGCCGTCCGCCGAGGGCCACGGTCTGATCACGCAGGCGTGCGGCGCGCTGTTGGACTGGGCGTTTGCGACCCGTGGGCTGCACCGGGCCGAGTGGCACTGCCGGGCCGACAACGAGCGCAGCGCAGCGGTGGCAAAGCGGCTCGGCATGACGCTGGAGGGCGTGCGGCGCGAGGCTTGGCAGTACGAGGGTGTGCGCTATGACAAGCAGGTATGGGCGATCCTGGCTCCTGAATGGCGAGCCCTCAGTCAGCGACCGTCGGCGTAGAACTGCCTGATCCACGAGACTGTGCCCGTGGGATCGAACGAGTGGCACCCATCGCCGGACGATGAGACCTACCTGAACGCGCTCGACGGTATCGACGCGGTCGAAGGTATCGACGCAACCCGCTTCAACCTCCCGGCCATCGGGTGGGGCGCTTTCACTCCGTCCGCACTCGAAGCCCTCATCCCCCCGCGTCGTGGACCTGTGCAGGGTCCCGCCGCGCCGGCCTCCCGCGTTCGCGGGCGCACCCGCGGTCCGCGCCGCCGGGTGGCCGCCGCGCCGTGACGACACGCTGGCCGCCCCGCCCTGGATGCCCGCCCCGGACGAGCCACCAGTGGCCACTGCGACCGACACCACGACCGCTGCTCCAACCGTCGCTCCGCCGGCAGCCGCGAGCCTGTCGCGAGCGGGCCGGATCATGGCCTTGGGAACGACCGCCTCGCGGGTGACCGGCATGATCCGCTCGCTGCTGCTCGCCTCGGCGCTCGGCCTCAGCACGCTCGGGGACGACTTCAACACGGCCAACAACATCCCCGGAACCATCTACCTGCTCATCGTCGGCGGCGCGGTCAGTTCCGTTTTCGTGCCGCAGCTGGTGCGGGCGATGCGCGATGACGCGGACGGCGGGCGCCAGTTCACCGATCGGCTGCTGACGATCGCGCTCGTGGTACTCAGTGTGCTGACGGGCGCGTGCCTGCTGCTGGCCCCGCAGATCGCGGATGTTACAGCGGGCGCCGCCGCTCCCGCCGACCATGCGCTGACCGTCACCTTGATCCGCTTCTGTGTGCCGCAGATCTTCTGCTACGGGGTGTGGGTGATCCTCAGTCAGATCCTCAACGCCCACGAGCGCTACGGGCCGATGATGTGGACCCCGGTGCTGGCGAACCTCGTGATGATCGCGACCCTCGTGGCGCTCATGGCGGCGGTCGGGCACGCGCGGCTGACCGCGCAGAACATCACGCCGGGCGAGGTCGCGTTGCTCGGCGTCGGCACGACGCTCGGGATCGTGCTGCAGACCGCGGCGATGATCCCCTATCTGCGCCGGGCTGGAGTCGGATACCGGCCGCGCTTCGACTGGCGTGGGGTGGGCCTGCGCAAGTCCGCGACGTTGGCGAAGTGGACGATGGGGGTCGTGCTGCTCGGACAGATCGGCTCGCTGGTAGCCACCCGGATCGGCGACATGATGGACGCGCGCTTCAAGGGCCAGGGCGTCGGCTACACGGCCTATATGAACGCCCAGAACATCTGGCAGCTGCCCTTCGCGGTGATCACCGTCTCAGTCATCACCGCACTGCTGCCCCGGATGAGCCGCTCCGCGCAGGCCGGCGACCGCGCCGCGGTGCGCACCTCCGTTTCGTACGGCCTGCGCGTGGCTGCGGTCGCCATCGTCCCGTGCGCGTGCGCTCTGTCGGCCTTCGGCCCGCAGATCGCCGCCGTGCTCTTCGGACACGGGCAGTCGGACGCGACGATGGCCCACAACACCGGTTTCATGCTCATGGCGCTCGCCCCCGGCCTGATCCCGTTTTCCGCCCAGTTCGTGATGATGCGCGGTTTCTACGCGTACGAAGACACCCGCACGCCGTTCGTGATCACGATGTGGATCACCGCCGCCAACGTGGCGATCGGTCTGCTGGCCTACGCGACGCTGAGGACGACGCCGTGGGTGATGGTCGGCCTGTGCCTCGCCTCCACCCTCGCCTACACGATCGGCGCGATCATGACCGGTCGCAAACTCCGCCGCCAGTTGCACGGTGTCGAGGGCCGCCGAGTCGCGCGCACCCACCTCAAGCTCGGCGCGGCGTCCGGCGTCGCAGCGGTCATCGCGGCGCCGATCGCGGCGATCGTGAGCGCGCAACTCGCCGGGACCGTCGGGAACGTCGCGGCCCTTCTCGGCGGCGGAGCGGTGTTCGGCGTCCTGTTCCTCGCGGTCTCGCGCAAGCTGCACATCGAGGAAGTCGCCTCGCTCGCCCGCGTTGTGCGAACGCGCCTCGGATACTGAGGTCCCGCCCCGACGCTTAACTGGCGGCGGCTAACTGGCGGCGACCCACTCCGCGGTCAGCTGCTGAACCCGTGAACCGTCCACGTCCGCGAGCTTCGTGCCGACGAAGTCACGAGCCCAGTCAGAGGTCTGCACGCGGAAGGGCGGCTCGTCGGCGTCGAGCGTGGCGATGATCACCTTTGCGGCGTCCGCGGCGGACTGCGCGTTGCCGAACGACGCCCTGGTGCGGTTGATGTAAGCCTGCAACGCCGACGCATACGGACCGGCCGCATCGAGCATCGCGGGGATATCGATCTGCTGGCTCGCCACGAACTCGCTGGCGACCGCGCCGGGCTCGATGACGCTCACGCGCACGCCGGCCGTGGCGGCGACAGGAGCCAGCGATTCCATGAAGCCCTCGACGGCGAACTTCGCGGCGCAATACGCGTCATTGAACGGCTGCCCCACCACTCCGCCCACACTCGTCACGGTGACGAGCCGACCGCGCGAGGCACGCAGGTGCGGCAAAGTCGCCTGGGTGACCGAGACGACGCCGAAGTAGTTGACTTCCATCGCGGCGCGAACGTCCGCGATGCTGACGTGCTCGGCGGTTCCCAAGGCCCCCGCTCCGGCGTTGTTGACGACGGCGTCCAGTCGCCCGTGCGCAGCAAGCGCCGCGTCAACGCACTCGGTCACGGAGGCGGAGTCAGTCACTTCCAGCGCCATGACCCGGAAACGCTCGGCGACGCCCGCTTCACCCGCCGCCGCAAGCAGCCTCTCGGCCTTCGCGGTGTTCCGCATGGTCGCGACGACCTGCCACCCGCTCTGGGCGGCGGCGACGGCGGTCGCCAGCCCGATCCCGCTGGACGTCCCGGTGATCAGTGCGATCCTGCTCGCGCTCATGGCTCGATTCCTGTCGTCGTGCGGCGCCCGCCCGCAAGTGCGTGCGTGTGGACACAACATATAGTCGCGTGCACACACCGTGACGCTCCTGAAGGCGGGCCCTCGCGGCCATCTGGCTGAAGACCAGGGGCGCTAGGGCCGCAGGGCGGAATCGATGAAGGAGCGCACGGCGTCCTCAATGCGCTGACGCGTGGCCTCGGGGGCGTCG
>Ga0070741_10012923_pt1 | contig 14932 bp, 14 predicted proteins | sample Coa_R1_4_FD_66440 | JGI IMG/M metagenome (GOLD analysis project Ga0070741, IMG submission 66440) | Surface soil microbial communities from Centralia Pennsylvania, which are recovering from an underground coalmine fire - Coalmine... | ecosystem: Environmental > Terrestrial > Soil > Unclassified ...
CGCGGATCAAGGCATCGGCCGCTCGCTGTTTTCGCTGCAAACTCCGCTGGTGAATTTTAACTTCAGTGACACGGACATTTCGGACAAGTTTTTCAGGATGGGTGATCTGTTGGAAGCCGAGAGAAACTTGTACGGAAATCAGATCGGCTTTCACCGGCGGGAGTGGTCTGCCGCTGGAAAACTGGGCGGATCGGGCACATATGCTTTGAGCGAACTGAATGTAGACAGTCAGGAAGGAGGCGCGGGCAGGCTGGCGGCGCAGTTCAGCGCACCTGGAATCGAACTGAAGGCCGCGAGCAGGGAAGTTTCGGAGGGGTTCACAAGGGCGGGAAGCATCGTAGATCCGGAAGCCGCGGTTTTCGGCGCGCTCGTCGGCTACAATCAGCACGATTTAAATTTCAAGTTTACGAAACTAAAAAACCTTTCGTTCGAAGCGCTTATGTACGGTGCGCAGAACGATTCGGAGAACAAATCGCACAACCGGGCGCGTTTCGCGATCGGTTATGCGCTGGATTCGCGCACAAAGTTGTCGCTGATTTCGGATCGCGATCTGTTCGATGGGCCAGACGGAGCGCTGTATCACAACGAGTTCGCATCGGGCGAACTGTTTCACGATTTTGGCAGATCGGGGAAGTTGACTCTTCGGCATGAGACCGAACGGATCGAGGGTTCGAATGCGACGAAGCCGAGCCGTGAGACGAACTACATGCGATATGAGAATCAGCTCACGAAAACGTTAGGGATTGTGACGGAGCAGTCGCGCACCTCGTTCGAGGACGGCGGATTCGAAAACGCACAGTCGTATCAGGTGAATTTTAAGATTACGCCGCGGCTCACGCTGATTGGGACCGATCTGCTGATTGACCGCGATGGAGCCAAGCCCGATCAGAACGTTTACACTTACGGGTTTTCTTATGATTTCGGCAACAACCTGAAAATCGGCTACAACCATTTTCGTGATTTGGATTCGCTTGGCAACGGCAAGCGGAATCTGCGATGGGATTTTACGAACGGCGAATATTATGGGATGGATTTCGGCGGCTTTTATGACGAGAAGCGGATTGACGATCAGCGCACCACGGCACTGAGCAACTTTCACATCAGCAACAAAAAGCCGTTTGATTTCGGGCCGATGAAAGGCGTGATGATCAAACTGGGGCTCGACTCGCAGTGCGACAATCAGGTGATTCAAAAGGAGAACAAACTCGCCGATTTTGGAGCAAAACTTTTCGGCGCGGAGATCGGCGCGTCGTATTCACATGTGATGCTTGGAGGCGAGCATATCGGAGCGGATCGGATCTTCAGGCTTAACTTGGATCCGAGCGGCAAGCGGCCGCTGCAGGCGAAAGTGTCGTACAAAGTGCGCACGCTGCCCAATGACCAGAACTTTATCATTCGCAATTATGATCTTTCGTACAAGTTCAGCGAAAAACTTTCGATTTCGCACACCGTTTGCACTCTGCCCGACCAGGCGAACAACGGCGTGCCGCTGGGAAGCACCCTTACGCCGACGAGCACGCGCGCGTTGACGATGAATTGGAAGCCTGGGGGCGTTGCCGATTACTCGCTGTCGTTTCAAGAGCTTTTCAATTGGCAGCAGCACACGCTTGCAAGAAAGCTGGAGTGCGGGGCATCGCTTTTTGGCAAAAGCGGGAGCCCGCTGAAACTGAAATATGGCATCGAGAACAACGAGTCGGTGCCCGGCCAGCGTTACACCCGGTCGGTGTATGAGATTTCGTTCGAGCAGAAGCCGGGCGAAAACCAGATGCTGAGCTTTACGGTGGGCACGATCAACTGGGCGCAGCTTTTGCCCGACGGCGCCGTGCCGCGTTCGATCACGTTTCGAATTGACTATCAACTGAAGTTCTGGTAGTCGGTTAGAATTCGTGTTCGAATGAATCATAAGTGGCTTTGGCTGGAACCGGTTGATATTCAGACCGAATTGACGCAGGCTTTGGAGGAGGGCCGCGACGTGTCGGCGCTGGCGGGGGAGTTCGAGCGGGTCGCCGGGCTCGACCTTTCGCTTTCGGAAAACCAGAGTTCGGCTGCGGCACTGCTCGATCGTGTTCAGTTGGCTCCAATTCGCAGCGATTATGAATATGTTGAGCCGATGAGTTTGAATGAGATCGTGACGAACGATGAATTGGGTGCGCAGGCAGTTGAGGATTTTGCAGACAAAATGGCGGGCGCATGGTTCGGGCGGTGCTGCGGATGCCTATTGGGAAAGCCGATTGAAGGATGGAAGCGGGAACGGATTGCGAACTACCTTGAAAAGACGGGCCAATGGCCGCTGACAGATTACATTTCGATGCGAGCGCCAAAACAACTGGCAGAAGAATACGCACTCGATTCGCGTGCTCCTTTTAAAGAAAACATCGCGTGCATGCCCGAAGACGACGATTTGAATTACACGGTGTGCGGTTTGAGGATTTTGGAATCGCACGGCAGGAAGTTTCGGTCGGAAGATGTGGGGAAGTTTTGGCTGAATCATCTGCCGCTGCTCAGGTTGTGCACAGCCGAGCGCGTGGCGTATCACAATCTTGCGGCGGGAATCAGTCCGCCTTATTCGGCGATGTTGAGAAATCCTTATCGTGAATGGATCGGCGCACAAATCCGCGCAGATATGTGGGGGTATGCGAACGCAGGTGCTCCAAAGCGGGCGGCAAGAATGGCGTACCGCGATGCCGTGGTGTCTCATGTCAGGAACGGAGTGTATGGGGAGATGTGGGCGGCGGCGATGGCTGCACAGGCTTTCGTTGAAAGCGATGCTGCCGGCGTGATTCGTGCAGGTTTGGGCTGCATCCCTGCACGTTCGAGGCTGGCAGAACGGATTAGGTTTCAATTGGAACTGTTCGAATCTGGGGGATCGCCCGATGATGCGTTCCAGAAGATTCACGAACGTTGGAACGAGAATTCGGCACACGACTGGTGCCATGTGATTTCGAATGCGGAAGTGGTGGCGGCTTCGCTTTTGCACGGCAAAGGAGATTTTGAGACGACAGTTCGGTTTGCCGTCACTGCGGGGTTCGATACCGACTGCAACGGAGCGACTTGTGGTTCGATCATCGGTGCGATGTTTGGCGTGGATGCGATTCCAAAAACATGGCGGGCGCCATTGAACAATGTTCTGCTGACTGGAGTTTTGGGGATCGAGCGCGAGCAGATCAGTGAACTTGCGGAGCGGGCGGTTAGAATCGCAAAAGAAAATGAGGCCTGACCGAAGTCAAGCCTCATTCCGTAGACGTGCTGCCGCCGATCAGCGGAGCAGTTGAAGCACCGCTTGCGGAGCGTTGTTCGCCTGCGCGAGAATCGCGAGGCCCGCTTGCGAAAGGATCTGCAGTTTGGTGAAGTTGGTCATTTCATCGGCCACGTCCAAGTCGCGGATCGTGCTTTCCGTTGCGACCAAGTTCTCCTGCGCCACGCCCAGGCTGCGAACGTTCGATTCAAGAACGTTGCGCTGGAAGTTGCCGATGTCGCCTCGAAGCGAAGTGACTTGTCGAATCGCTTCGTCAATCACTTTCAAACCGTCGGACACACCCTGCGCGGTTGTGATGTTCACATCCGCAAGGCTCAATCCGGGAACGATTCCCGTTCCGAGCTGGCTCGACATGATGTTCGAGAGCGAAAGGTTGACCGACTGGCCGGCATTCGCGCCGGTTTGGAACGAGGCAGAACCGGCCTCGATGCGACCGACAGCGGCGGCAGCGCCGGTTGCGTTGCCTTGCTCGGTGAGCAGGATGGCGTTGCCATAAGTATCGGTGAGGCGCAGGCCCTCATCGCCGTTTCGGCCGCCTGTGAACGTTGCGGTGGTCGCTCCGTTTGCGGTTGTAACCGTAACGCTGGCGATTGCGTCAACGCCAGCCGCGGTTGCGTTGCCTGCGGCGTTGAGAATGCCCGCGGTGTCGGTGAAGCTGATTTTGTAGTTGCTTCCGTATTTGGCTTGAGTCATCGTAACGTTGGTGCCGTCGAATCCGAACACGACTCCGGTGGTGCCCGATGCGCTGTTGAACCGGTTGAGAAGGCCTTGCAGCGTTTCGGTGCCGTCGGTGTTGAACTGAACGCCGTTCACGACGAACGAACCTGCGCCCAACACTGTGCTGAGACCGTTGGCAGAAAGGTCAACCGAACCCGTGATGCTGGCTCGTGTTGCGGCGGTTGTGATTTGGACAGTCACGTTGCCGCTGGTGTTGACGGAATAACCGCCGAACGTTCCGCCGATGTTGATGGCGGCGAAATCCGCAGCATCGGTAACCGATGACACGATTCCTGCCGAGCCGTCGAGCAGTTTTTTGTTGCCAAACTGGGTTTGACTGGCGATGCGATCAATGGACGCCAGAATCGAAGTGATCTGGTTTTGGTTGGCTTGAATCGCGGTCGAGTCGAGCGCACCCGTGTTGCCCGAAGCAACGGCGAGTTTGCGCATGTCGTTGAGCAGCTTGCTGACTTCGTCGAGCGCGCCTTCCGCCGTTTTTGCATAGTTGATGGCGTCCTGGCTGTTTTGAATCGCCTGCTGCATGCCGGTGATTTGTGCTCGAAAGTTCTCGGAAATGATCAAGCCAGCCGGGTCATCTGCCGCTGTGGTGATGCGCAAGCCGGTTGACAGCCGAGTAATGGATTTCGAATACTCAGTGCTGGTTGCATTGAGGTTTCTCAGCGCGTTGAGCGCGCCAAGGTTCGTGTTTACTCTAAAAGACATTCGTCTCCTCCTTGAATTTTTCCCCGGCTTGCCGGGGCACACCTTTTGTGAGCCTTTTGCACCCTGCCCTTGGCCCAATGCTAAGGCACGATGAACGCAGGCTCGCTCCATGAGCCTGTTCGTTCGATCAGGTGAGTATTTCCACCTGGAAGGCGAATGACTTCCAGAATTTTTGCGAGGTCTTTGCAGCGAGCCCGCACAAATACAGGGATTGCGGCAGGTGGTTCGCAAAATGCGAACATAATGGCGCTATGCGCATATCGAGGCGAAGGTTCTTGAAGAATGCCGCAATCGGGATGGCTGCCTCGCCCCTCACGTCGCTTCTATGGCTCGGATCGCAAAGAGTGGGCTTGCAAAATGTTAAGAACAAACTCAAGGTTCCGAAGTTTGTGAAGGCCGACGGGTATTTGATGGTGCCCGCGCCGAACGTTTCGGATTTGGGCGGCGGAAGGTTTTCGAAGGTTTGGGCTTATACGACGTTTCCGGGGCCGTCGCTGACTGCGCGTTCGGGAGATACGGTTTCGATTCGTTTGGTGAACAAACTTCGCGAAGAAACGATCACGCATTGGCACGGCGTGATGGTTGATACGGCCAACGACGGCGGCCCGCAAGAGGTGATCGAGCGCGGCGAGCATTATGATTATCAATTCCCGATTTTGCAGCGCGCAGCGATGAACTGGTATCACCCCCACCCGCACATGATGACCGGAGAGCAGGTGAACTTGGGCCTGGCCGGAGCGTTCGTCATTCGCGATGACGAGGAAGATGCGCTTTCGCTGCCCAGCGGAAAATATGAGATTCCGCTTTTGCTTAGGGATGCCTCGTTCGATGCGGATGGAAACTTGAAGTATGTGCCCGATGATGGCGGATTCTTCGGTGATGTTCCGCTGGTCAATGGCACGCTTTCGCCAACGATGAAAGTGGACAAGGGGATGTACCGTTTGCGAATTTTGAATTGCGCGAACGCGCGCGTGTTTCGTATCGGACTTTCGAACGGGCAGCAGATGGTTTTGATTGGCAACGATGGAGGACTGTTGACGCAGCCTGTTGGGCAATCACAGATTGTAATTGGCCCTGCCGAAAGACTGGATCTGCTTGTGGATTTTTCTTCTTTGGCGGCGGGGGACACGGTTGTGCTGAAGGATTTCAGCACAGGCTGGGAGCTGTTGGAGTTTTCGGGATCGGGTTTTGCCGGATATTCCTATTCGGTTCCGCCGAATCTTTCGGTGATCGCTCCGCTGGATGGGCCGAGCGATCCGACACGCGTTTTTGAGTTTATGGGGCACAACTTGATCAATGGACAAAGTTTTGACATGGATCGGATAGATTTTTCGGTGCCGTTTGGAGTGGTAGAGCGTTGGCAGTTTTATGCGGTGAGCGCGGGGCCGCATCCGATTCATGTGCATGGCGCGTCGTTCCAGGTGGTTTCGCGGGTTGGGGGTCGGAACCAGGTGTTTCCGTGGGAGCGCGGCTGGAAGGACACCGTTTTGCTGAATTCACAGGAGACGGTGGACGTTTTGGTGCGTTTCGATAATTATCGCGGAAGATATCTTTTGCATTGTCACAATTTGGAGCATGAAGACATGGGCATGATGTCGAATTTCGAAGTTGTTTAGGCGTGAGTGGTCGTCGTTTCGACGCAGTTGCGGACTAGTGCACGCAACCCCGACGCCGTCGCAATCGTACGTTCCAACCGGGTTTTGTTTGCAATAACGAAGCCAGTTGCGGCCAGCTTCGTTCGGATCGCGGGTGAGGAAGCGGCCGGTGGTGGAGTCGTAGTATCGGTGGCCGAGCAGCATCAAGCCGGGATCGGGTTCGGATTGGTAGCCATACACCCCGCCATATTTTGATTGCCCTGTCCACATTCCAGTTGTCGAAACTTCTTTGCCGAATGCGTCGTACTGATTGCTCGCCGCGATGGTTTGAGATGCATTCATCTGCTGCGTTGTGTTCTTGATGTCCGAGCTCCGGTGTTTCGTGCATCCGTTGCTACGTTTGGAAATACAGCATGTGGCTGGGCGGCGGGGAAGTAAGGCGCCCGTCACTGCCGCTCCGTTGCGCACACGGGTTCCGCGTAAACCACAGTTAACTGTCATCATCCGCCTCCAAGTCTTGCGCAACCTGAAATGCTATCCCATAGAATTGGTTATTTGCATCGTTTGTGACGTGAATCGAGCCGCGTTCAAATCACTCACCACCGGTGCAGTTATGCCCGTCCCGTTCCGCATGTACGAAAACGATCCATCCGAGTCAGTCTTCGCAACGCGCGTTCCAAACCCGTTGTAGCCCATCGTGTTCGTCGTCATCTCCTGTTGCCCGTAATTAGCCTGCTAACGCCCAGCTATGTCGGTGTACGGCCGAACACCAGTGTCGTTCGGTGGAAGGCTCATCTCTTCATGCGGCACGAATCCATCCTCGACGGTAAACGCCCATGCAGTATCGTTCACCTTATCATAAAACGCCCAAAGCTCTTCGTTGCGGTTTGAATCTGAAAATGTACACAACCTGTAACCATGTTCAAAAGATATCCATAGGTCGTAGCGATTCCGCAGCTGCACCTGCTTCACAACCAGCATGCCGTTTTCCATAAACTCGATGAAGCGAAGCATTCGTTCGCGGATTCCGCTCCTGATTTCCGGTCGCTGAAGATACGTCGAAGCGCTTGACGAATCAGCGCTTCCATAAACGAGTACAAGACGCGAGGTGATTCGCCAGGGGCAGTAGATGAAGAATGAATAGTCGTGCTTATTTAGACTGTCCTCGTATTCGGTGAAGACCTTGACGAAACGAAAGCGGCCCTCCGAGCTCGCCCAAATCATTCTACTCCCTACCAGTTGGCCAACAACCTTCGCGAAGTCAGTCGTATCATATCTTGGGACATTCATTTGCTCAACCTGTCGCGACAATTATGCCACCAGCGCCGCCAACGACCTCTGGTGCCGCCAATCCTCCTGAGAAGAGTATCGCTGCACCACCGACAATGACAATCGCTCCACCCAGGAGCCAAGGATACCAATCAGGATCATCTTGTTCATTTTTTGACTTCGGAGTGAACGAGCCTGGGTCGATGTTGTATCCTTGGAGACCGTCCTCGGAAATTCTACGCACGAAAGGAGTTCTCCTGCCTCCGCGACGATTCTTCCACCGTTCTTCAGATTTTTCATCTGCCTTCCTAATCGCTTCATCGATGTCATCTGGGCTCACCTCCTCGTCAGGCTTCCGATTGTCGCCACCTGGCAACTTCCAACGCTCTAAAAACCGTTGAATCCGTTCTCGAAACGCGCCATCTCTTCGATACCTCTCTAACAATCTTTTCCCCTCATCACCGTCCGACCATTTGTGAAGTTGGCGCACAATTCTCGGATCCTCTCCTCGCGCTTGGCCAATGGCTACCGGAGCCGAGGACGGGTTACCTGGTGTGGTTCCAATTCTCCTGATACGCACCAGGGAAGTGCCGGTCGTTGTATCAAGAACCTTGCCACCATAACTGACGAGGCCGGAGTCGGTTAAAGTTTCCAAGCCCGCCCTGCCTCCGGCGCCAAACGGCCCGTTCCACGACCCGGTCGAGCCTGTTATGTTCCCAAACGCATCGAATTGAAGAGTTCCCGTCCGTGGGGAATTAGCACAGCTTACATGTTACCGCATGAACTTAATCCTTTGAATGATTTGAGTCGTAATGGGTCCGTATTCCGCAACATTGTTGGTTGGAACCGCGCTCGTGACTTCATAGAACTTGCCGTTGTGTTTGCATACAAGCATGTAAAGAGTCTGAGAAGCCTCCCCCCTCTCGGTTCTGGCTGTCAGGCTTACTGCCCTTTCGGAATCAATGGTAGCGTTTGGGTCGTAATCAACCTTAATGTCCGACAGTTGGGCCCCAAAGCGTTCCTTCACGATTTCAATGTATTGTTCCAGAGTACGAACTCGCGCATGACGAAATGAAACAACTGTGACGCGAACTCGAAGTGACCAATCTGTCGAACTCATGGGGTCCGAGACGTTCGCAATTCGGATCAGTTCACCCTTGTTCGTCTCGTCGGCGTCGGGCGCGGTCTTTAGCGAATACGTCCATGAACTTGGGTATGAAAACACGAATCCCATTTCAACGACACTCGTATGCACCCACAGATCTACAGATTGTACTTTGGTCGCAGGTGAATGGCGTATTTGCATTGCCGGGCGCTGACAGCCTGTTGCCGCAGCCAGGATAGCAAGAACCGCTGAGAGTTGGCAGAGGATTCGTGCACACTTCATAGGGACAGTTTCACTCATTTTCTTTTATAAAGAACGACAGAATCGCGTCCCATATGTTCTTGTTCGTCGGAACCAGCAATGGCGATTCCAGGTCCTCACCCTGATCCATGCCCGCAACGCTGGGTTCCATCTTGCTCCACGCGTAGTTTGCAAAATCTTTTCCGTAACCAGCCAGCTCTTTGAAATTGAAATTGAACCCAGCTCGAGCACCCTCATAAAGGCCCCACCGATTCGAACCCCAGCTGCATCCGATGCTATCGAAATCTGGGGCAGCTTTAATTCCGCCAAAAGGAGTGGACGCACCGAAGTATCCTTCCATTGAGAATTCCGTTGGCTTTGCGTGTTCATAAGTGGATACACCCAGGCTGGCGCCCAAACCTGCCTCTCCTCCAGCCTCGGCATAGCCGCCGCATCCAAATCCGAAGTTGCCATCATCTGGGTCTATCCAGACTTGAACACCGATGCCGCCACCAATGCCGACTGCCGCGCCGACATCAACTCCGATTTCGAGAACTCGAAGACCAGAAGGATCCACAAAGTGAGTTGCGCGATTGCCCACATACGTATACCAATTTCGTCCAGACTTTTTGTGATCCCTGACCAAAAACCTCCCTAACAACGGATCGTACACCCTGTGTCCCAAAAGTTGCAATCCGGTGTCCGCGTCGCTCCGATAGCCGAACATTCCGCCGTGACCGAGGTCACCACTCCAGCTCCCGATTGAAGAAGCAACAGTGCCAAACGCGTCAAATCGCTTCGAAGCGACGACCGTGCCAGAGGCTGATAATTGACACACCTGACTAACTCTGTCACAACTGTAATCCCTAGTCGTTCCGTTTCTTTTTTCGGAAACACCCGGAGTGCAGTTCGCAAAACCATCACTCAAAACCGGAGCGGTCACACCCGTTCCGTTTCGCATGAACGAAAACGTCCCGCCCGAGTCAGTCTTCGAAACCCGCGTTCCAAACCCGTTGTATCCCAGCGTGTTCGTCGTCATCCCCGACCTCGTGATTTGAGTAATTCTATCCTCATAGTCATACGAAAAGTTGGTCGTCACCCCGCCGTCGGTGATCGCAGTCGTGCGGCCGGCCGCGTCATAGGTGAAAGTTTTCACTTGCGAAAGCCCCTGCCAAATCCCCGTCAACTTGTCGCCCGCATCGGTTACATACGTCTGCACCACGCCGTTGAGCGTTTTGGATGCGCGGTTGCCGTTCGCATCATAAGTATAGGAAGCCGAATAACCGGTGCGGAATTCGCTGATCAGCTGGTCAACATCATCATAACCGAACGTCGTGCAAACCCCGTCATCGGTTCGCGTAAGCACATTCGAAACCGAATCTAAAGATGTTTTTATCGCGATCTATGCTGACTGGTCTTAATCCGTTTGGCGAAACCGTTTACTTTCTCCTCATAGAATTTGCGTTCTTGCGGATTGCGTTCAGCCGCCGCTATCTTTTGCATGCTGCCAAGCAGCGATGGGTCATCGAACGAGCGGAGCACGTCAATGCACTCCCAACGGGCGTCGTCAACCTCAATTCCGGTTTTAATTAGCCATGCTTTCACTTCGGGATACGGCTTGTTGCGAAGCGCATTGGCTACGTCAATTGTGAAGTGATTGTTTTGCAAAACATTTTCCGCTGCTGCTAGTAAGTCATCGGCTATGTCTTTGTTGTCGTGATGCTCAAGTGCGTGGGCAATCGCCCATCTGACACCAGATTGCGGCTCAGTCACCAGCAGGTGAATTAACTTCGAACGCAACCTTTTATCGGCAAGAGCATCGAGAGCGTAAACAGAGATAACTCGATAGCGCGGGTGTTGATTCGGATTGAACAGATCTTCAAGGCATCTTGCCATGAGTCGAGACCGCTGCTCATTAGTAAGTCCGGCCAGCAAGTATTGGACATTCTTCATTTCATTGAAATCATAGTAGGCTTCAATGTCTTCTCGAATCTCGATTGTCCAGTCGGCTGTCGGATCTTTGACCGTTTTTGAGCAGCCGTTGCACCCCATAACCAGTGCAACTGTCGCCATGCAAAGTGCGTAAGTTAATTGTTTTCGCGTACCCACGGCAATCCTCCAGCCCAATGCTCATTTTCGCCAAGGACGTCTACAAGCGATTTCGGCTTCGACGGATGGGCAATGTGATCGAAGTTGATACCGTCATTGGGAAAGTATTGTCGCAACAAATCGATGACCCAATCGGTACAGTTGTATTTTTCAAGATCGTACGAATGCGGAGATTTGCCCTGTCTGCTGTCTTTAGCAGCTCCCAGCAGTTGATTTCGCATTTTGTCAGCAGTCGGCTTATCCACAACTCTGTATTCGGCACGGCAGTGTTCAAGTTGCGAGTCAGTTGGGCGATCTCCCATTCGCACAAATCCTCGCCCTCGCGACCCAATGCCGGATGACGAACTGGATGACGAACTTCGACTACTCGACGAACCGCCTTCATCGGGATCGCTCGGATAAAAGCCATACCACGAGTCAGGTGTACGGCTTGGATCACGTCCGATCCCGATCGACACGTGAGTTCCGGTTCCGATGCCGTTGCGAGGTGCAACGATAACAACGTAATCGCTGCCGCGGTAATCGCACCTCCCAACCGGGTTTTGCCCGCAATAACGAAGCCAGTTGCGGCCAGCTTCGTTCGGATCGCGGGTGAGGAATCGGCCGCACACCAAGCGATAGGTCATGACCACAATCCGCTCTTCGTAAAAGCCGTGACTGAGCGTGTCAGTGATACCGACTAATCTTCGTTCCGTTGCCAGAAATACCATAATGCCCAAGCGATGAGCCAAAAGAATGCGGCTACCCCCAAGTGGAGAAGGCCCTCCTTAACTGCCGCCGCTTGTGTTGCCGCGTGCCCAGGAACGAACAAATCACCCTGATCTACCTCGGCTGTGCGCCTCAAAACGATCCCCTGAAAAGCCTTGATCGTCGGATCTATGCTCGCAATCAAGCACAGCCACTTCAGAACGCCAGCCACGCTCATGTTAGTGCTATTTTCCGGTATCAATTGCTTCTCCTTGCCACTTTTTGGCTCGTAGTGTGCGAACCGCCTGCGAAACTGCTGGGTCGCTCGACTTGCCGAGATTTCGCACCACGAGTCGGATCAGGCCCTTCGAGGTGGGCAGAATTTGTGAAATCAACTCGGCCTGTTGACGACTGGGCAATCGTTGGAGAGCCTTCGCGGTTTCGATATCCGAAACTGGTGAATTCATCCATTCCAAATCTCGCAGTGCGCGGACACGCAGGGCGAGATCGCGCGATCCCAGAAGTTTCGCAATCGGCTTAGCGTGCTCTAAGGAACGAATCTCGGCTAGTGCATCCGCCGCCGCGCCGGCGATTTGCGCATCAGAGTTGACCAGAAGTTCAGCCAATGAGGAGGCCGCCTTCTTTCGCAATAAACGCGCCAACGAGTAGGTAGCTGCGATTACATCTGTGCGCTGCCGGCTCTTTAACAAACGGAAAAGCGCCGGTGAAAGACGGTCCGGATCTCCTCGTGAGGCACATCCCGCTGCCGCCCATCGGATCTTAGGTTCCGGATCCGACATTAGTGTCGCCAAGGAACTGTCTCTGGTTTGAAAGTGAGAGTCCCTAATTACAAAAAGTGCGTTGAATCGCAGCCTACGCTGACTCTGTTGACTCAAGGCGATTGCTGTGATCTTAGATTCTGCCCCTTGCATGGATAGCAGGGCAAGTTCGCAAACGTTCGAGATGTTATAGTCTTCATCTGACATCCCTTGGAGAATTGGTTCGACAGCCTCAGGCCCCAGATCGGCAAGCGCGGTTACCGTTGTCTCCAATGTTTGTTGGTCAACATCAGGCTCGCGAGCCCGGTCGAGAACCGCCGCGACAGCCGCGGCCGGGTTGCGACTGCAACCGATTAGCAGAATGACCGAAAACAACGTCCACGCCAAACCGAAAGCGCTCTTCGCAAGAATCAGTCGTATGAATCTCATACTAACGGCTCCGCAAAAAGCCGCAATTGAGCTGGGTCGGATCCCCTCGCACGATAGAATGCACTTCGCACCTCATTGAGCCGATCGTCTGATGGGCCTAACTCGCCCATGGGCCACCATTGGGGAAGCCCGTACTGGCGAGGATCGGTGGCCTCCGGGTCGCCCTGAGTATAGACGTCGCAGACCGCATCATACGCCTTGCGCCACTTAACCAACTGGGCGACACCGATGCTTGCCTGCGCCGCTCCAACCACCGCTCCAAGGAGGGGTATACGGCTCAGGCTAAAGACTCCCCTTATCACGGCATGCTTTGCGGCAAAGTAATAGCCGCTCCACCACTTCGGGTCATCAGGCAGCGGATCGACCGGTGACGGCGAAGGACGATCAACTTGATATCCGGTCGGATCGACTCGGCTGGTTGGAGAACCTCCGCAATAGATATACCAATTGCGATCGTTCTTGCTCGGATCGCGAGTGAGGAATCCGCCGGTGGTGGAATCGTAATAGCGATGGCCGAGGAGGTGGAGGCTGGTGTCGGGGTCGGATTGGTAGCCGTATGGGCCGCCATAAGAAAACGGGCCGTTCCAAGTTCCCGTTGAGGAAGTTAGGTTGCCAAATGCATCGTACTGTTTGTTTGCCGCTATCGTTTGCGATGCATCCATCTGCTGTGTTGTGTTCGTGATGTCCGCGCTCAGGTGTTTCGTTGCTCCATTGCGCCGATCTGAAATGCCCGGAGTGTAGTTTGCAAAACCATCACTCAAAACCGGAGCGGTCACACCCGTTCCGTTTCGCATGAACGAAAACGATCCACCCGAGTCGGTCTTCGAAACCCGCGTTCCAAACCCGTTGTAGCCCATCGTGTTCGTGGTCATCCCCGACCTCGTGATTTGAGTAATTCTATCCTCATAATCATACGAAAAGTTGGTCGTCACCCCACCTTCCGTTATCGAGGTCGTGCGACAGCACCCGTTTCAGATTTCAGGGTGGTAAACCTTTAACTCCCCGGCGTCAAGGATGGCTTCATTACTCAACCATGACCAGCCGTCAAGAAAACTCGCGGACGGTCGGTAATCCTTGTAAGTCCACTTCGGTACTATTTGGAGATTCTCACGATTGAGTATCTTCAAAAGTCGTTGTTCGATCTTCGGATCTAAGCCCCGCAAGAAAATATAGCAATCGTAATCCTCATAAAACCTTGTGATAATCGCAACAGCCTTCGAAGGCTTTCCATCGCGGAAGGAAATCATCTCATTGATCACCTGTTCGAAGGGCAGCTCGCCAGCGGTCTGCTCACGCGCCATAGCAGTAACAAGAATCAGTTTGCCAACCATCGGAGGAAAGTCATACCTCCACGTGCAGTCTGTTACGAACTTTTCTCGTGTCGCTAAACCGATAGGCAGGAATCCGCGACTCGAATCCACGGGGAAACTCGCCAGCATTTCGGCCGGGACGCGGCCTTCATCGTCTTGGACATAACTAACTGCAAGCGCACTATTAGCATGCCAATACCATTGAAACTCGCCCGTTAGTGCATAACCGACAAATGCATGCAGTCTTTCGTTTCGGTCAAAGAGTTCTGCTTTAAGTTCCCAAGGCTGACCATCACGAATGATCAACACAGGTGTGCTGATCATTCGAGCGTTCCATGCAGCTGCCAGTCGTTTGAAAATATTCATATCAGCTTAGCAAACCAGATTGGATCGTAACTGTGAACATTCTCTTCATCAATGTCAGGATCCATCAACGCTCCAATTGCATGACCAATTTTACCGAACACATATCCGCCGATCATCGCCCCTCCGATCGTCCCCAGCGGCCCAAGCAGGCTGCCAAGGGCCGCTCCCAACAACGCGCCGCCCATGCCGAACGCTGCTTCGAGCGAACGCGCGCACCTTGCATCGGGCGGAGCACCGTAAACCGAATACAAGTCCATCGCGACACCGACGACAAACGCGCCATGCATAACACGATTGTAAGTGGACATTTTTCCCAAACCGTCCATGCATTCTGGCAGAGCTGTATG
>Ga0070741_10012924_pt1 | contig 14928 bp, 16 predicted proteins | sample Coa_R1_4_FD_66440 | JGI IMG/M metagenome (GOLD analysis project Ga0070741, IMG submission 66440) | Surface soil microbial communities from Centralia Pennsylvania, which are recovering from an underground coalmine fire - Coalmine... | ecosystem: Environmental > Terrestrial > Soil > Unclassified ...
CTCTACTGGCACTTCGTCGACATCGTCTGGGTCGTCATCTCACGCTCGTCTACCTCATGAAGGGGGTGCCGAACGCATGAACGAGTCGTCCGAGCAGGAGCACGAGGCGCCGACGCGCGCGCTCACCTACGTCGTCGTGGCGGCCATCCTGACCGTGCTGACCGCGATGGAGGTGCTGGTCTACAACATCCGCGCGCTCCAACCGGTCCTCGTGCCGGTCCTCCTCGTCCTGATGCTCGCGAAGTTCGCGCTCGTCGCCATGTTCTACATGCACCTCAAGTTCGACGACTGGCTGTACACGAGCATCTTCGTCACGCTCGTCTTCTTCGCGGGCGCCGTCGCGTTCTCGCTCGTGCTGCTCTTCCTGTACCAGCGGACGGTGCACCCCCCGGTCTGAGCGATGCACGTCCACACGCACGTCGGGATCCTGACGCACGTCCACGCGAGCGTCGTCCTCGGCCTCGCGGGGCTCGCGGTCGCGTACGCCGCCGTCGCGCGCCGGACGCGCGCGCCGGTCGAGGCGACGGACTGGCTCGCCTTCGGCGGCGCGCTCGCGACGCTCTACGTCGCCCTCGGGCCGGTCGACGCGGTCGCCGACGCCCGTTGCTTCACGGCGCACATGCTCCAGCACCTTCTCCTGGCGCTCGTCGTGCCGCCGCTCCTCCTGCTCGGCGTCCCGCCGGAGGCGCTCCGTCCGGCGCTCCGCGTGCGGGGCGTCCGCGCGCTCGCGCGGCGGCTCACGAACCCGCTCGTGGCGTTCGGGCTCTACAACGCGCTCCTGATCGCGGTCCACGTCCCGGTCGTGTTCGATCGCATGGTGCGCGACCAGCCGGTGCACGTGGCGCTCCACCTCGCGCTCCTCGCCACCGGCACGATCGCGTGGTGGCCGATGACGAGCCGCCTTCCGGAGCTCCCGCGGCTCTCCTATCCCGGGCAGCTGCTCTACCTGTTCGCGCTCATGATCCCGATGGCAGCCGTGTCGGCGCCGATCACGTACGCGCCCGCCGTCCTCTATCCCTGGTACCTCGAGGGCCCCCATCCGCTCGGCCTCGCGCCGCGTGCCGATCAGGTGCTCGGCGGCCTCCTCATGTGGATCGGGGCGGGGTTCTACGTCCTCTGCATCATGAGCGCCATCTTCTTCCGCTGGGCGCGCTTCGAGGACCGGGACGCGCCGGCCGTCGGCCGGCCGCTCACCCTCCTCGAGCGCGACGCGAGGTGACCCACGGCGCGGGTCGTGCGCAACGGGGTGATCGCGGGCGTCCTCGGCGCCGCCGTCGTCGCGCTCTGGTTCCTCGTCGTCGACGGGACGCGCGGCCGGCCGTTCGAGACGCCCGCGCTCCTCGCCGCCGTCATGCTCCACGGCAATCTCGGGCCCGACCTCCCGATCCTCTGGTCGTACGTCCTCGAGTACACGGCGCTGCACTTCGCGGCGTTCATCGTCTTCGGGGTCGCGGCGGCGTTCCTGATCGTCGCCGCGGAGCGGGAGATCGGCCTCGCGGCCGCCCTCGTCGTGTTCTTCGCCGCCTTCGAGGTGTTCTTCATCGCGCTCGTCACGGTGCTCGGCCCCTCGGTCGCGTCGCGGATCGCGTGGTGGACCGTGCTGGTGGGGAACTTCCTCGCCTCCGCGGCGATGCTCGCATACTTCTTCCTCCGCCATCGTGCGCTCGGCCGCGGCCTTCTCGGGTCGTGGATCCGGGTCGTGCGCGAGGGCGTGGTGGCGGGCCTCATCGGCGCGGCGACGGTCGCGGTCTGGTTCCTCGTCTACGACTCGGCGGTGGGCCGCCCGCTCCACACGCCGGCGCTCCTCGGGGCCGCGCTCCTCCAGGGGCTCCGCGACCCGACGCAGCTCCGCATCACGACGAACGTCGTGCTCGGCTACACGGTCCTCCACGGCACCGCCTTCGTGTCGTTCGGGATCCTCGCCGCGACGCTGCTCGCGGTGACCGAGCGCGAGCCGCTCCTCCTCTTCGGCGTCTTCATGCTCTTCACGTGCTTCGAGGTCTTCTTCTTCGGCATCGTGATGGCGATGGACGTGGCGCTCGTCGAATCGCTCGGCTGGTGGACGATCTTCGTCGGCAACATCCTCGCGGCGGCGACGATGCTCACCTACTTCCTCGCGCGGCACCGCGGGCTGCACCGGCGCTCGGCCGCGGAGTGGACGTGATGCCGGAGGGCCTCCACCGGCACTCGAGCCCACGGGTGCGGTAACCGGCGCGCCGCGTCCGACTGCCCCTCCGCGCGCGCTCGTGCCGATCGCGATGCAACGCCGGGAACGCGGGGTGGCGATGTTCTCGGTGCCGAGAAAGCGCCGGGCCAATCTCCTTCCTGGCTCTTGGCACGATCCCTGGCGCGGCGAGGATAGGCACCCATACCCAATCGCTCGCTGGTGGCTGCTCTCGGATCCTCTCGGGACACCGGAAGGAGGACGCTTCATGAGACTCGCCCCTCGAATCGTCACGTGTGCCCTGATCGCAGTTCTGGCCCCCGTCGCCGCGGCCGGATCGTTGCCGCCGGGGCTCACGGCGGAGGCGATCCAGAACGCTACGACCCCCGACGAGCACCGGGCCATCGCGGACGTGTACGCGAGGGAGGCCGAAGACCTGAACCAGGCTACCTCTCATCGAAGCTGGGCTTCCCGAACCACTGCCGCACGCTCTCGGAATCGTACGAGAAGGCTGCGAAGGAGGCCGACCAGCTCGTTCGAGCGCACCGCGCGATCGCCGACGGGGCGGCCGAGAAGGCGAAGTGATGCCGGGAGAGGCCCGTGGAGGAAGGGGAGTCGTCGGCAATCTCGCGACGCGGCTCGTCGAGGAGCTTCTTCACCTCTACCCGCGATGAGACCATGGGGTAGAACGCAGGCCGCGGCGATGCTCGCCGTGATGTCTTTGCTCGCGTCCACAGCTCTGCCCGGCGGCGCGTTCGGCGCCGGCGGGCCGAGCAGCATCGAGGTCGTGGGCGGAGCGGCCGAGGCCCGCCGGTTCGTCGCCTACTACCATACGATCCCTTTGACGCCCGAGCAGGAAAGGACGAAGGCTGCGGCTCTCGAGAGCTTGAAGGCACCCTGTTGTGCGCAGGTTTCGCTCGCGACCTGCTGCTGCCCCTGCAATCTCGCCAAGGCCGCGTGGGCCTCTCCCACTATCTGATCGCCAAGCACAACATGACGGCAGGCCAGGTGAATGCGACGGTCGCCGAGTGGCTCCGCGTCGTGAACGAGGATGGGTTCACCGGAGACGCCTGTTTCACCGGAGGACGCGGCCGGCCGTTCCACGACGACGGCTGTGGCGGGATGCGGGAGACGAAGATCGAGCCATGATCCCGCGACGACTCCGGTGCGGAGGCCCTCGATGACGGGACGCGAGCGCTCGGACGACCGCCGGACCGGTCCTGGGTCGTGGCATCCCTCCGATCGACGGTGCCGCAAGAGGGGGGCTCCGAGGTCGCTGTCGGCGTGCGATGGAGGGGCGTCCGCCCAACGTGTCGGATCTGAACGCGAGCGAGGAGCGAGCGCAGAAGCGTCTCGACGAGGACGCGGCCCACCGAGACCCACCGGGATCGGTGGGGGCGGCGCATTTTGCGGCCGGGAAACGGTATCCGAGAGGGAACGACCATGCTGATGCGAGTGTCGAGACTGGCGGTGGCCATGGGTATCCTGATCGCTTGCGGCGCGGCGAGCTCCGCCGAGCATGCGGGCCGGGCGACGCGCGATCAATCCGCCGAGATGGAGAAGTTCTACACGGGCGGAAGGACGAAGACGGGCGAGTTCACGGACAAGCTCGTCTGGCTGTGCACCGACCGGGTGCAGGGCCAGCCAGCGCCCAAGCAGGACTGCGAGAGCGAAGGACATCGACACGCGCTCGCCATGTCCGGCGGGGAGATGGTCCATCCGCTGCTCGCCGGCACCAAGCAGATCGACGAGCAGCTGACGTCGCCCACTCTACACGACAAAGAGATCGTCGTGCACGGCAAGTACTATCCCAGCTCCGGGGTCATCCTCGTGATCCACGTCTCGGAGAAGAAGTAGGCTCCGCGATCGGCGACGGCGCAGGGCCGGACGACCGGGTGTCGCGATCCGCGCCGGAGCCGCAACGCCCGAGCGCGGTTGACACCGCGGCGGGCGCGCTCCACGATCGCGCGGCGTGACCGCGCCCGACGAGACGGCCGAGATCGTCGTCGGCGCGCGCCCCGTGACGCTCCGGCGCGCGGCGCTCGCCGAGATCCTGCCGCTCCGCCACCGCGAGCTGCGGCCCGGGCTTCCGGTCGCGGCGGCGGCGTTCGAGGGGGACGACGCGACGGCGACGCGCCACTTCGGGGCGTTCCTCGCGGAGACGGGCGAGAACGTCGGGTGCCTGTCGCTGATGGCCGCGCCGTGGCGGGGCGAGGCGGCGCTCCAGCTCCGCGGGATGGCGACGCGCGCGGACCTCGCCCGCCGCGGGATCGGCTCGGCGCTGCTCCGGTTCGTCGAGGCGGACGTTCGCGCGACCGGGGGGCCGCGCCTCCTCTGGTGCAACGCGCGCCTCGCGGCGGTGCCGTTCTACGAGGGCCTCGGCTGGACGGTCGCGTCGCCGCGGTTCGATATCCCGTCCGTCGGCCCGCACCACGTCATGGTCCGGCGCTGCTGACGCGTGCAGGCGTGGCGCCTCAGCGCGCGGCGGTGCCGGTCCGCGCCGGCTCGCCGCGGTCGACGACCCCGCCGATCCGGTAGCGGCGCAGCTCGGGCATCTTCGCGGCGACGATGGCGAGGACGACGAGGCAGCCGACGCCCCCGCTCACGACCGCGAACGGGGCGCTCGTCAGCGCGGCGACGAAGCCGGACTCCGCGGCGCCGAGCTGATTCGACGCGCCGATGAACATCATGTTGACGGAGCTGACGCGCCCGCGGAGCTCGTCCGGGGTCGAGAGCTGAATCGCCGTGCTGCGCATCACGACGCTCACCTGATCGGCGACGCCGACCAGCATGTACGACGCGACCGAGAGCGGGAACCACCGCGAGAGGCCGAAGACGATCGTCGCCGCGCCGTAGACGCCGACGGCCGTGAGGAGCGCGCGGCCCGCGTTGCGGATCGTCGGCACGGCGGTCAGCACGAGCGAGGTGAGGAGCGCGCCCAGCTCGAGGGAGGAGGTGAGGAGCCCGTAGCCGCGCGGCCCGACGTGGAGGATGTCGTTCGCGTAGATCGGCAGGAGGGCCGCCGCCCCGCCGAAGATGACGGCGAACATGTCGAGGACCATGCACCCGAGGACGACCTGCCGGCGCCGGACGAAGGCGACGCCCTCGCGGATCGCGCGCCAGGTGACGGAGCGTGCGCCGCCGCCGCGCCGGCGGTCGGGCCGGAGGAACGCGAGCCCCGCGAGCGAGCCGGCGAGGAGGAGGGCGTAGGCGGCGTACACGGTGCCGACGCCGCGCGCGGCGATCAGGAGCCCGCCGAGGGCGGGGCCGGTCGTGAACGCGAGCGCCTGGTTCGTCGCCGCGAGCGTCACGGCGCGCGGGAACACCTCGCGCGGCACGAGCGTCGGAAGGAGGGCCGCCCGCGACGGGCTGTCGAAGGCGGTCGCGGCCGCGAGGAGGAAGACGACGCCGTAGAGCAGCCGGAGCCCGACCCAGCCGCGCTCGGTCGCGACGAAGAGGACGGCGGCGCACGCGAGCGAGAAGACCTGCGCGACGATCATGATCTTCCGCCGGTCGTACGTGTCGGCGAGCGCGCCGCCGACGAGCATGAGCCCGAGCGCCGGGACGAACTGGACGACGCCCACGAGCCCCAGGTGGAAGGCGGAGCCCGTGAGGGCGAAGACGTGCCAGAGGATCCCGGCACGGAGCATCGTCATGGCGGTCGCGGCGCAGAAGCGGCTCGCGAGGTAGGCGAGGAGATTGCGGCTCAGCACGGAGCCTCTCCCCTAGACGCGCCGTCCTCCCCAGTAAAGCGAACGCCGGCCGAAACGAGGCGCGGGAGGCGCGCGGCCGCGGTTTGTGACTCCCGTTCGCCCGCGGCATCCTGGGTGCGTCGAGGACGAGGGGCGGACGTGGGTCGCGGATCGCCAGGAGTCGCCGGACGCGCCGGCGCGCGTCCCGCCGCCGCGTACGGGGCGCTCGTGCGCGGCGCGGACGCGGCGCTGTCGGTGCTCCTCGTCCTCTGGGCCGTGCTCTCGCTCCTGCCGGTCGGCGTCGCGGCCGGCGTCGCGGACCTCGCGTACTACGCGGAGACGTGGCGGTTCTGGGCGGTGACCCTCGTCCTCGCGGTGCTCGTGGCGGCGCTCCTCCTGGTCGCGACCCGCGGCGCGGTCGGGCGCTGGTTCCGGCGCGCGCTCGGCGCCGCGCTCGCCGTGCCGGCGCCGGCGTTCCTCGCCGTCACGGGCGGACTCGCCGCCGCCGAGGCGGCGGCCGTGTCGTGGTGGTGCTTCGCGCGCAACCCGCAGGCGATCGACGGATGGGTGCAGTTCTTCCAGGCGCGGATCTTCCTCGCGGGCCGGCTCGTCGCACCCCCGCCGCCGTCGGTTGCGCACTTCGGCACCCTGCACATGCTGATCACGGACCGCGGCTGGTTCTCCCACTTCCCGCCGCTCCATCCCGCGCTCCTCGCCGTCGGCATGGCTGCCGGCGCCGCCTGGCTCGTGACGCCGCTCGCGACGGGGCTCCTTCCCGCCGCCGTCTTCGCGCTCGGGCGGCGGACGGGGGACGAGCGCGTGGCGCGGCTCGCGGCGGTCCTCTCGCTCGTCTCGCCGTTCGTGATCGGGATGGGTGCGAGCGCGATGAACCACGTCCCCGCGGCGCTCGCGATCGCGCTCGGGCTCTGGACGCTCCCGGCCGTCGCCGCCGGGGGCGCGGGCCCGGCGTTCGCGCTCGGCGTCGCGGCCGGGATCGGGCTCGGGATCCGTCCGCTCGACGCGACGGCGCTCGCGGCCCTCGGCGGCGCGACGCTCCTCGCGACGCTGTCGCCGCGGAGCTGGACGGCCGTCGGCGCGACGCTCCTCGGCGGGCTCGTGGCCGCCGCTCCGACGTTCCTCTTCAACGCCGCCACGACGGGGCACCCGCTCCGCTTCGCGTACTCCGAGCTCTGGGGGCCGGGGCTGGACCTCGGATTCCACGCGACGCCGTGGGGCGATGCGCTCACGCCCGCGCGCGCGCTCGGGCTCACCGCGGTCGACGCGCACCAGATGAACGTCTACCTGCTCGAGTGGCCGCTTCCCGTGACGGCGCTCGTCGCCGTCGCGCTCTGGCGCCGGCGCGGCCGGCTGGGCGGGCTCCGCGCGCCCGCCGCGTACGTCGTCGCGCTCGTCGCCGGGCTCTTCCTCTACTTCCACCGGGACACCCTGTACGGGCCGCGCCTCCTCTTCTCCATCGTCCCGGCGCTCTTCGTGCTCCTCGCCGCCGCGATGGTCGACCTCGGGACCGTGCCCGCGCGGCTCGGGTGGCGCGGCGTCACGGTGGGCGACGCCGTGACGACGGCGCTCGTCGTCGTCGCGCTGCTCTCCGCGGGCCTGCTCGTGCCGAAGCGGATCGCCTCCTTCAGCACCGCGGGCACGTCGGTTGCGCTCCATCCGGATCGGGACGCCGCCGCCGCCGGCATCCGGCACGCGGTCGTCGTCATGCGCGAGGGCTGGGGGCCGCGGCTCATCGCGCGCATGTGGGCGCTCGGCGTGCCGATGCGCGAGTCGTCACGCCTCTACCGCGCCTTCGACGCGTGCGCGCTCGAGCGCCGGCTCGGGGAGGCGGAGCGCGCGGGCGTGCGAGGGCCCGCGCTCCTCGCGCGGCTCGCCGCGGATGCCGCGAGCGCGGACCCGGGCGTGGTGGCGCCCGACGTCGTGCCGGACCGGATGATCCGGCTGCCCCGCGATCACCGGCTCGCCCCCGCGTGCGTGGAGGAGATCGAGCGCGATCGGGAGGGCACGATGCAGTTCCCCGCCTTCCTCCACCTGAACGCGCCGGCGCTCGACGGCGAGGTCGTGTGGGCGCGCGACATGGGCGCCGCGAACGCCGCGCTCCGGCGGCTCTATCCCGACCGGCCGCTCTATCGCTACCGCTGGTCGCCCACGACCGGCCGCGCGACCTTCGAGCCGCTGTCGTAGCCGCCCGGCGCCTGCATGCCCGGCTTGCTTGAAAGCGAGCCGGCGTCGCGGGTAAGACGGGGCCTCGAACGCCTCGCCCATCCCGGGACGAGGTCCAGGAGGTGGGTGATGAGGCTTCGATTCCGGTCCGCCGGCACGCTGCTCGCACTCGTGTTCGCGGCGCTTCCGGCGCACGCGACGTGGACGCCCGGCCCGCAGGGCGGGTGTACCTACTCCGTCGACGGCGCGACGCTCGCCCGGGGCCCGACGGCGATGCTGAACGCGCCCCTCGTCCCGTTCCGGGCGCTGGCGGGCGGCGTCGTCTACGCGGGCGAGCGCGTGCCGAACCGCTGGCCCGGGGTCGTCCTCCTGCCGCCGCTCCTCGTCGTCTCCGCGGGCGGCATGGGGCTCGCGCAGATGCTCGCCTGGTTCGGCACCGGCCTCTTCGACACCGTGACGGCCGGGTACTTCGAGGCCGCGCCGCCCGAGGCGACGCGGCTCGCGATCGACCCCCTGCCGCCGCTCTTCTCCGACACGCCGAAGGCGAAGGCGGCGGCCGCGGGCCCGTGCGCGCACGCGTGGCAGTGACCCGGGCCGCCCGCTCGCTGACCCGCCGTCGATACCGGGGACGTTTCAGTCCCGCGCGCGAAACGTATTGGACGCAGCCGCGCCCGGGAGGTTATCCTCCCGGCGCACGAAGCAAGGAGGCGGACATGCAGCTCCACGCGCGGCGGCATCCACGGCTCGCGCTCCTCGGCGCGCTCGTCGGGGTCGTGCTCACGACCCTCGCCGCGCCGGCGCGCGGCGACGACGTCTTCGTGCGCTTCGTCCGGCTCCGCGGCTTCGACGCACCCGGGACGCCGGACGCGCTCGACCGCGTCGGCGTGCTCGAGATCGGCCCGCCGGCCGCGAAGAACGTCCTCATCCTCAACCCCGGCACGTCGGCGAGCGCCGCGTACTTCGCGCCGCTCGCGAAGACGATCGTCGCGCGCGCGAAGGGCTGGCAGGTGTGGGCCGTCGAGCGCCGGGAGAACCTGCTCGAGGACCACTCGGTCCTCGACCGCGCGAAGGCGGGTGCGGCGACGCCCCAGGAGCTGTTCGACTACTACCTCGGCTGGCTCACGAACCCGGCGGTGACGAACCACTTCCAGCTGATCCCCGATGCGAACGTGGCGTTCGCGCGCGACTGGGGGATGCGGGTCGAGATCGAGGACCTCCACCGCGTCGTCCTCGCCGCGAAGACGGTCGGGCGGAAGATCGTGATGGGCGGCCACTCGCTCGGCGGCTCGATCACGACGGCGTACGCGACCTGGGACTTCGACGGCGAGCCCGGCGCCAAGGCGCTCGCGGGGCTCGTGTTCATCGACGGCGGGAGCGGTCCGACGCCGGTGACCCCCGAGCAGGCGTCCGCGTCCCTGCTGGCGCTCCAGAGCGGCTCGCCGTGGCTCAGCTTCGGCGGCATCCCGGCGCCCTTCGCCGGTCTCTTCAACGCCACCGGGTCGCTCGGCGCGCTGCTCGATCCCGACTCGCCGTCGATCGGGCAGACGTTCGCGCTCCTGCCCGCGAACCTGAAGCCGCCCGTCCGGGTGACGAACCTCGCGCAGTACGGATGGGCGCTCGACACCGAGACGTCGCCGCCGGCGCTCGTCGCGGCGCAGGCGCATCTCGGCCACCTCGCGGCGAGCGGGGACCCGCGCGGCTGGGACCAGGCGGGCGAGATCACGCCGATCCAGCGGTACGCGGAGATGTTCTCCGGCCTGGGTCTCCCCGGGCTCGACGGGACGGCGTGGTATCACCCGCTCCGGCTCACGATCGACGCGGGCGCCGTCGCGGCCGGGAACCCGAACCCCGCGCAGGCGATCCTCGACGTCCGGGCGACGCACGGCCACGACCTCCCGAAGCGTCTCCGCATCTACGCCTTCGGGGCCGCGCTCGGCGCCGAGCGCGTCCTCGACGCGGCGCGGATCCTGGCCGAGCAGTCGGGCATCCGGGCGAGCCACCTGACGCTCGTCGACCGGCACGAGACCTACGCCCACAACGACCCGAACTCCGCCGACCCCGTGAACGACTTCGTGAGCGCGCTCCTCCCGTTCCTCGCCGAGGTGAAGCGGCCGTAGCGGCGCGTCAGGCGACGGCCGAGCGCGGCGCTTCGGCGGCCGCCGCGCGCGCCGATCCCCAGCGGGTCGCCACGAGCCCGAGCGTCGCCGCGGCGCCGGCGGTGAACGCCCACGGCGCGAGGAGCGCGTGTCCGATGAGCCAGCCGCCGAGCGCGGGCGCCGTGATCTGCGCGAGCGAGGAGAGCGACTGCGCGAGGCCGAGGACGACGCCCTGCTCGTGCGCCTCGGCGTTCTGGGTGAGGAGGCTCGTCAGGGTGGGCCGCAGGACTCCCTGTCCGAACGCCGTGACCGTCGCCACGGCGACGAGCGGGCCGACGTCGTGGATGACGCCGAGGAGCCAGAGCCCCATCGCGAGCGCGACGAAGCCCGCGGTGACGAGGCGGCGCTCGCCGAAGCGGCGGACGAGGCGTCCGATGAGGCCGCCTTGGAGGATGATCCCGAGGAAGCCCGCGTACGCGAAGAGGTAGCCGATCTCGCGCGGCGTGAACGGATGGGCGCGCCAGGTGAAGGTGCGCTCCGCGAAGAGCGCGAACCCCGACGTGAAGCTCGTGAAGGCGAAGCCGAAGAGGAAGAACTGGACGAGCAGCCCCGCGAGCACCGGCCGCTCGAAGTAGCGCGCGTAGGCGCCCCACTCGAAGATCGCGAGCCGCTCGCCGCCGGGCATGGCGCCCGCCGCCGCGCGCCGCGGCGCCTGGTTCGGGAGGACGACGGTCGTGCAGAGGAAGCTCGCGAGCGAGAGCCCGGCGGCCGCCCAGATCGGCGCGCGCAGCCCGTACTTCACGAGATAGCCCGTCACCGACGGCCCGAGGAAGAACCCGAGGCCGAACGCGATGCCGATGAGCGCGAAGGCGCGGGAGCGGTTCTCGGGCGCGGTGTTGTCCGCGATGTACGCCTGCGCGAGCGACAGGTTGCCGGCGGTCGCGCCGTCGATCACGCGCGCGAGGTAGAGCATCCAGAGCGAGCGGGCGCCGCCCATGACGAGGAGGCCGACGAACGTGCCCGCCTGGCTCACGAGCAGCATGGGCTTGCGCCCCACGCGGTCCGACACGCGCCCGAGCAGCGGCCCCGACACGAGCTGGCAGACGGCGAACACCGAGACGAGGAGCGTCGCCTCGAGCGGCGTCGCGCCGAAGTGCTCGGCATAGATGGCGAGCAGCGGAAAGACGAGCGTGAACGCAAACACGTCCACGAGCACGACGAGGAAGATCGGCAGGAGCATCGGAAGCGGCGACGAGCGCCGGGGCGGCGCGCGACGGCGGTCGTCACGCTTTACGGGGCCGCGCCGCGGGACGCAAGCGCACGGGCGGCGGTGACGTCGCGGCGGACACGGGATTGACGGCGCGCGGAGCCTGCCGGTTCCCTCTCCGCGTGCGCGTCCTCGCGGCCTTCGCGCTCGTCCTGCTTCTCGCCCCCCTCGCCCCGGCCGGCGACGTGCCCGCGCCCGACTGTCCGCCCGCGGGCTTCGAGCGCGCCGCCTGCCTCCTCGCCGCGGCCCGCGCGCGGCCGCGGTGTGGCCCGCGCCGCTTCGAGACGAAGCTCGACCGGCTGCTCGGCCGCGTCCGGCGGACGATGCGACGCGCCGAGCGTGCGACGGATCGGGGGCGGCTCGGCCGCGTCCGGACGCTGCTCGGCCGCGTCGAGCACCAGCTCGCGGCGTTCGACACGCGGGCGCAGCTGCTCGCGTTCCGCGGCACGCTCGCCGGGCCGTGCGAGGCGGAGGTCGCGGCCGTCCTCGCGGGCCTCCGCGACACCGTGCGGTCGCTGCGCGAGGGGGCGCCGCCCACGACGACCACGACGACGACCGTCGGGTCGGCGACGACGACGCTCGCGTCGCTGCCCGGGACGACGGTCACGACCGCGACCGCGACGACCACCACCTCGACGACCACCGTCCCCGCGTGCGGCAACGGCCGTCTCGATCCGGGCGAGCAGTGCGACGGCACGAACCTCTTCGGCCGCACGTGCCAGGACCTGGGCTTCGTCGGCGGGACGCTCGCGTGCGACCACTGCATCTTCGACAACCGCGGCTGTCACCAGTGACCCGGGGGCGCGCGCGGCCGGCGGGCGCGACCGCGGCTACTTGTCGATCATGACGTCGGTCGACTTGATGACCACCTTCACCGCGTCGCCGCTCTTCAGCCCGAGCGACTCCGCGGAGGCGCGGGTGATCGCGGAGACCACCTCGAGACTGCCGCCGACGTCGACGATCACCTCGGCCATGACGTTGCCCATCCTCACCGTCTTGACGCTTCCCTCGAACTGATTCCGCGCGCTCAGCATCGGTGCATCTCCTCGCGGTCCGACGTCCCACGCGGTCGCAGTCGCCGTCAATCCCGAGTCTCAGAACTTGAGCAGCGCGTCGAGCTGGAGACGCGCGAGCGTCTCGTTCGTCGTCTCGGCCGGACGCTCGATGAAGTTCGTGAAGTACGCCCGCGCCGTCAGCGTGAGCGGGTTGAGGAGCTGGTAGTCGAGGCCCACCACCGGCCCTTCGACGTTCGTGCCGCCGGTCCCGAAATCGCTGAAGGTGAAGGCCGAGATCGCCGCCTCCCGGCCCATGTGCTCGTAGAAGCCGTACAGCGACCAGTCGTTCCTCGTCTTCGCCTGGCCGAGGCGGAGACCGCTCGTCCAGCCCTGCGCGTCGTCCGTCGCCGCGTCCCAGTTGTAGACCCAGTCGACCCAGAAGCGGAGCGGCTGGGAGAGCACGAGGTTCGGGATCGTCGCGGCGAGCGTCACGTTCGATTGGTCGAAGCCGCTCCGATAGCCCGTGATCGCCGTGAACGGCGGGGGCTTCTTGCCGCCCTTCGGCGCTGGCGGCTGGATCGTCTTCAGCACGAGCAGGTTCGTGTTCACGAGCGAGGAGTTGAAGCTCGAGCTGGCGACCGGGGCGCCCGACGACGTGAAGGCGGTCGTGTTCCGGCTGAGGCTCTGGGCGATGAGATCGGGGTTGAGCCACCAGTACTGGCCGAGCCCGCCTTCCACCTGCACGTTCCCGAAGTGGAGCGACGGGTTCACCTGCCCGCCGAACATCCACCCGTCCTCCCGGTTCGAGAGCTCGGCGGACGTCCACTGGAGCGCGTGCACCTTCACCTGATCCAGAGCACCGACGGGGCGCCCGAGCAGCTGGAAGGTCTCGCTCAGGCCCTCGGCCGAGAGGTCCTCGTCGAAGACCATCTCGTCCGTCCGGAAGATCGGGTTCGGGAACTTGCCCGCCATGATGCTCGCGACGCCGGGCCGGAGCCCGAAGGTCCTGCCGGGCGAGAAGGTGAGGAAGGCCCAGTCCAGGTTGAGGCTCTTGCGGCTGAAGCTGCCGGTGAGCGTCTCGTTGGTCGTGATCGGGTCGTCGATGTCGCCGCTCGCACCGCGGATGGTCGCGGACAGCTCGTCGCCGAACGCGACGCGCAGGCCGAGACGGGCGCGGATGCGCTCGCGGTTGCGGGCGGTGACGACCGCGCCCTTCGCGTGCGGCTGATGGTAGAAGCCCTCGTGGCGGTGGCGGACGTCGCCGAAGACCGTCGTTCGCTGGAGCCAGTCGGGGAGGGAGACGCCCCGCTTCTTGGCGGCCTCGACGGCCGTCCGCGCCTGCTCCGATGCCTCCCGGGCCTCTTTCTGCGCGGCCTGGCCGGCGGCCTTCTGCTGCTCGATCGCCGCCTTCAGCTCCTGGAGCTCGCGCTGCGTCTCCCGGAGCTGCTGCTCGAGCGCCCGGATGCGGGCGTCGGCGGCGCCGTCGGCGCGCGCCGCACCGGTCCCGCCGACGAGCGTGAGCGCCAGCATCCCGATTCCGAGCGCGTGACGAGGGTCTCGTGCCATGTCCCGGCGCCCTTACATGGCGGATCCCTTTTGTGTCAAATGGTAGTCTATTGTAGCTGCTGGACCCTTATTGGGGTGTAGGAGCAACCGCACGCCCCTTGCGCGGAGCGGCCCTCGGCGGCTGCGGTCGGGTTCGAAGCGCGAGGCGCGCCGCATCGCTCGGCGCGGCTCGCGCCGCTGACCACGTGGCGCACGATCACCGGCTTCGGGAGCGAGTCACCCGCGAGTCCGGGGGCCGGGCGACATCCCGAGCCGCCTGGGCTATAGGAACGACCATGGCGGCGACGGCGCCCGTCGACCCCTTGCTCACCACGATCGAGGTTGCGGCGCTGCTGCGCGTCCATCCGAAGCACGTGTATCGTCTGCTGCGCCGCGGCCTTCCCGGACGCCGCGTCGGATCGGAGTGGCGATTCGCGCGCGGCGAGGTGATGCAGTGGGCGGCGCGCAACGGCCGCGTGGGCGCGGACGAGCACGCGGCGGAAGAAGCGACGGCGCCCGCGCCCGGGCCGGCGGCGCCGGCGCTGGTCGCCGCGAACGGCGACGTCGTGGTCGAGATCCTGCTCGCGCTCGCGCAGGAACGGGGAGAGCCGCTCGTCGGATTCGTGTCCGCCGACATGAAGCGGGCGCTCGAGATGCTGGGTCGGCGCGCCGTTCTCGCCGCCGGATGCCATGCCGGCGGCTTCCCGACGCATCTCGGCGGCGAGCGGCTGGCGCGCATCCATCTCGTCACGCGCGAGGTCGGGCTCGTCCATCCATCCGGCACGCCGCCGCCGACGCTCCGGAAGCTCGGCCGGCTGCGCTTCGCCTCCCGGCCCCCGAGCGCCGGCGTCCGACGTCATCTGGACGCCGCCCTCGCGGCCGAAGGCATCGACGCGGCGACGGCGCACCGTTCCGCGGTGTTCCTCGGATCGCACGCCGACGTCGTGTGCGCCGTCGCCTCCGGGCACGCGGCCGTCGGGCTCGCGTC
>Ga0070741_10012925_pt1 | contig 14927 bp, 21 predicted proteins | sample Coa_R1_4_FD_66440 | JGI IMG/M metagenome (GOLD analysis project Ga0070741, IMG submission 66440) | Surface soil microbial communities from Centralia Pennsylvania, which are recovering from an underground coalmine fire - Coalmine... | ecosystem: Environmental > Terrestrial > Soil > Unclassified ...
GAGACCGCCTGCACCCGCGGCATCAGCCCAAGGTCGACCGGCTCCAACCGCCGCTGGCCGACCAGAACCGTCAGCAGCCCGAACAGGACCAGCAGGATCCCACCGGCCCCGAGCGGTCCCGGCGCGAGATCGACCGACGCACGGCCCCGGTCTCTGCTCAGCACGATCCGCATCGAAGGGCCGATGCTATCATCCGCCCAAAAAGAGACCGCAAGAGCGCCTTCGGAGGTCAGCCCGGATGCCGGGAACCGGCTTCGATTTCCCCGTCTTCTTCCTGCTATTCGGCGTTGGGATGGAGGACATCCGCATCCCAATGGTCGCCATCACCGTGGCCGTGGCCGCGCTCGTGCTCTTCATGCTGTTCCGCGCGGCCGGTAAGGTCGCGGACGAGAGCCAGATCTGTCCGGTCTGCGGCGACCGTCGCGACCAGGCGCCGATCGAGCCATGGCGGCCCGGCTCGCGCTACTGCGAGACCTGCGGCCGTGTGACGCACCGCGACGAGATGGTCGGGGTCGGCGGCGCACACCACTGACGAGCGCGAGCGCGGTCGGCTTCGTCGCGGCCAAACCGCGCTCTGCCAGGCCGCCCTACCAGAACCCTCGAGGAACGTTCCGGTAGGGGTCCAGCACCGGCATCTCGCCGCGTTCGGCGACCCGTTCGAGCCGGGTGAAGAACGCCTCGACCTCGTGCTCGTGCAGCAGCGAGCCCAGCTCGGCCCGCAGTTGGCCGGTCCGCTCAGGATCCGTCGCGAAGTCGAGCAGCCGGTTGGCCAGATCCGCCGGCAGGGGCTGTCCACAGAAGTCCCAGATCACCGTCCGCAGCTTCGGCACGACGTTGAACGTCAACCCGTGGTCGATGCCCCAGATGCGCCCATCGCGGCCCTTGAAACAGTGGCCCGACTTCCGGTCCGCGTTGTTGGTGATGACGTCGAAGAGCGCGATGATCCGCAGCTCGTCCACGTGCTCGGTCCGGAACTGGTGGTAGTCCGACCGGTCGTCGGGCTCGATGAAGAGCTGGAAGCTGCCGATCCCGTGCGGTCCATCCCGGATGACCGTCGGCGGGATGAATTCCATGCCCAGCGCGCGCGACACGCGGTAAGCGGCGAGCTCGCGCCGGTAAAGCGTGCCGTCCGGGAAGTCCCACAGGGGGACCTCGCCCCGGCGCGGCTTGTAGACGGCCAGGAGCTGGGAGCCGTCCGCCCGCCGGAGCACGGCCACGAAGCTGTAGTTCGAGCCCCACGGGATCGACCGCACGCCGACGACTTCGGCGGTGCGCAGCGTCTCCTCGACCGATGCGTCGAACGGCGCGGTCGGGGTCGGGGGGGCGGTCGCGATCACCTCGTCCGGGGCGTCACCGCCGAGCAGCACCACCTCGTCGTCGAGGTCGTCGTCCGCCCACCAGCGCCGCCGCCGTCGCGCCACCTTGCAGCGATTCTACGGACCACCCCAGGGCAGGTCAAACACTCTTGCCCTTGACCGAAACGTACCGGTTGCCTTCCAGCCAGAAGCGGCAAGGCCGCTCGGCCCACGCCCCCGCGTAGGCGACGCCGATCCGCGGCCCGATAGCGATCGGCTCGGCTGGGACGGGGCCGGCGACGAGCTGGAGCGCCGGCCCGCCGAACGACGCCCCATTCAGCGACCGGTCGATCCCGAGCGCCCGGCAGAGTCGGGCGGGGCCGTTCGTCGGCGCACCCACACCAACCAACGGCTCGAGCGCCCGCAGGAGCACGGCACCCGCCTCGCCCGGACGGTGCGCGACCACGTTGAGGCAGTTGTGCAGACCGTAGATCAGGTAGACGTACGCCCGGCCACCAGGCCCGAACATGATCCGAGCGCGACCAGTGGCTGACCTTGCCGCATGGCTGGCGAGATCCTCGGGTCCCCCGTACGCCTCCGCCTCGACGATGCGGCCGGCCATCAGGCCGTCGGCCGTCCGCCGGATCAAGATCGCGCCGAGGAGGTCTCGCGCCACTTCGTCGGTGGTCCTATCGTAGAAGGCAGACGGCAAGGGAGCGGATGCCTCTATGATCGCTTCCGAGCCAGTGGCACGGCGGTTGCCGGTAGTCGCCGCGGAGGGGAGTTGGTGCCGGACGTCTCGGTCACGATCACGCCGACCGGGTACGCGTACCAGGTCGCGCGCGAGATCATCGACGCGCTCCATCGCCAGTGCCCCGAGTCTAGCGCCTGCGTCGACTTCGAGCCGCACGTCACCGTCCAGCTGGTGCGAGGCGCCGAGCAGATCGAGCCGATCGTCCACGCGGTCGAAGCGGTGGCGCGCCGGACCGCGCCGTTCGAGGTGAAGTTCGGCTCCGTCGGCTCGTTCGAGTCGCCACTCGGCGTCCACGTCAACCTCGAGCCGACGCGGGGGCTGCTGGACCTCTACGTCGCGATCAAGAGCTCGCTCGACGCGCTGGGCTACGCGACCTACCCGTACGACGTCCAGAGCTGGCGCCCGCACCTGACGCTCTCGTGCGCCCACTGGTCGGCCGAGGACGTCGCGTTCATCCGCGGTATGTTCACGCGGCTGGACGCCTCCTTCACAGCCGAGTTGCTGACGCTCAACCGGCTGGATCCGCCGAGCGAGCATTGGGTCAGGATCGTCGACGTGCCGCTGACGGGCGACGCCAGCGACCGCGACGCCCGCGCCGCCTGAGGCCCACCGGCCGACCCGGGCGCGTCGTCCGGCTACCGGTGGCTCGTCACGCCGACCTGCTGGCACATCGCGAGCACCGGGCACGTCGAGCAGAGGGGCCGGGCGCCGGTGCAGACGTGCTTGCCGAACGGCACCAGCAGCCGGTTGATGGTGATCCAGTGCTCGCGCGGCAGCTTGGCCTCGAGCGCGGCCATCGTGGCCTCGGGCGTCCTTTCGTGCACATAGCCCCAGCGGTTCGTGACGCGGTGGACGTGGACGTCGACTGCGATTCTGGGCTCGCCGCAGGCTATGCTGAGCGCGAGGTTGGCGCACTTCGGACCGACCCCTGCGAACGACCGCAGCAACTCCGCGTCGCACGGTAGCTTTCCGCCAATCTCGACCGCCCGCTCGGCGATGGCGTGGATCTGACGCGCCTTCGGGTAGTGGAAGGTGGTCGGGTGGATCAGCCGCTCGATCTCGGCGGGGCTCAGCGCAGCGATTGCCCGCGGCGTTCGCGCGCGGGCGAATAGGCGCCGCGCGATCCGGATCGTCTGCTCGTCGCGCGTCCGGATCGACACGATGCAGGCCACCAACTGCTCGAAGAGGCTCCTGTACCCTTCCTCGGCAAGCTCGAACAGCGCCGCCTTGGGGTACTCGCGGATCGCGTCCTCGATGCGCTCGAGCGCGAGGGTGACGTCGAACGGCACCTTGACGGCCGTCGCCATAGCGCAGCCCCCGACGCACGTGGCGTGCCGCTACCATAGCTCTCGTGCTCTTCGGACTCGCCTCTGGCGACCTGGACCAGATCCGCGCCTCGCGCGGTTGGGGCTACGACTACGTCGAGATCCACGCCAGCCTCCTCCGGCCGCTCGAGCCGGACGGCGTCTGGCCCAGCCGAAAACGGGAGCTCGAAGATACAGGCCAGGTGCTGAGCAACCTCTGCAACTTCATCCCGGGTGAGGCACGCTACGTCGGCCCGAACGTCGACTGGGGCCGCACCCGGGCGTACCTCGAGACGTGCATCGGCCGCGGGGCGGAGGTCGGCGTCAAGGTGTTCAACTGGGGCAGCCCCGCCTCGAAGAGCGTGCCGCCGGGCTGGCCGTACTCCAAGGCCTTCGAGCAGATCGAGCGCGCCGCGCACCTGATCGCCGACATCTGCAAGGCGCACGACGCGATCTGCGTCGTCGAGCCGATCAATCCGCGCGAGTGCAACGTCATCTACTACGTCACCGACGGCGCGCTCGTGGCCGAGTCGATCGGTCGCCCCGAGATCCGCGCGCTGGCCGACTTCTTCCACATGTCGCAGCAGAACGAGCCACTGGAGCACATCGCCGCGGCCGGCGAATGGCTGGCGCACTGCCACACCTCGGGCCCCGACCGCTGCTTCCCGCTGCCCGGGCAGGCGTGGGACCAGTCCGCGTTCCTGGGCGCGCTGCGGGCGACGGGTTACGACCAGCGGCTCACCGTCGAGTCGTGGAACCCGAGGCCGGGGTCGACGTTCGCCGAGGACGCGCGCGCCTCGGTCGCCTACCTCCGAACGCTGTGAAGATCGCGATCTCCGCGTTCGGCGACGTCGACCGCCACGTCAAGGGGCGGCGCGAGCTCGAGCTGGCCGACGGCGCGACGGTCTCGACCGTGCTCGCCGAGCTGGGGATCAGTCCGACCGCTCAGCTCACCGTCGGCATCAATGGCCAGCTCGTCGCGCTAGACTCGCCGCTACGAGACGGCGACAAGGTGATGCTCGTGACCCCAATGGAAGGAGGCAGCGCCCATGCCTAGTGGCTACTGGGGCAAGATCCTGCACGTCGACCTCACCGAGGGCAAGACCTGGGTTGAAGAGCCCGACGAGGCGTTTTACCGCAAGAACATGGGCGGGCGGGCGTTCATCGCCCATTACCTGCTGAGCGAGGTGCCAGCCGGGATCGACGCGTTCGACCCGGCGAACCGGCTGATCTTCGCGGCCGGGCCGATCACGGGCACCCCCGTGCCCGGCGCCGGGCGCCACTCGGTCGGCGCGAAATCGCCGCTCAACAATGGCTTCGGCGAGTCCGAGTCGGGCGGCTTCTGGGGCGCGGAGCTGAAGAAGGCCGGCTGGGACGCGATCGTCATCTCGGGTAAGGCCAGCCGCCCGACCTACCTCTGGATCAACGACCAGACCGTCGAGCTTCGCGATGGCTCGCACCTCTGGGGCCGCCTGACCGACGAGGTGGAGGAGCGGATCCGCGAGGACCACGGCGACAAATGGATCCGCGTCGCCCAGTGCGGGATCGCCGGCGAGAACCTGGTCCGCTTCGCGTGCGTAGTGAACGACCTGAACGAGGTCGCCGGGCGCACCGGCCTCGGCGCGGTGATGGGCTCGAAGAACCTCAAGGCGATCGCCGTCCGCGGCAAGCGGATGGTCCCCCTCGCCGACAACACGGCCCACAAGGAGACGGCCAAGTGGGTCAGCTCGACGATGGATGAGAACCACTACAACTTCCACTACTTCGGTACCGGCGCGGCGATGACCGGGAAGGAGATCGAGGGCCACCTCATCGTCCACAACTTCCGCGACGGCCAGTGGGGCGACGTCGAACGGGTCCATAAGGTGGACGCCAAGACGATCGCCGAGACCTACCGGGTCAAGATGGACGGCTGTTATGCGTGCTCCGTCCGCTGCAAGAAGCGCGTGAAGATCGACTCGGTAGGCGTCCGACCCGAGTTCGGCGGCCCCGAGTACGAGACGCTCGGCGCGATCGCGACCAACCTCGAAGTCGACGACCTGGTACAGATCTGCAAAGCGAACCAGTGGCTGAACCTGACCGGCATGGACGCGATCTCGTTCGGCGCCACGCTCGCCTGGGCCACCGAGTGCTACGAGCTCGGCCTCCTCACGAACGAGGACACGGGCGGCGTCGAGCTGAAGTGGGGCGACGGCCAGCTCCTCAACGAGATGGTCATGAAGGTCGCCCGGCGCGAGAAGCCGCTCGGCGACCTGCTCGCCGAAGGCTCGCTGCGCGCGGCCCGCAAGATCGGCCGCGGCACCGAGCAGTACTCGGTCCACATCAAGGGTGTCGAGATCGCGATGCACGACCCGCGGGCGATGGACCGCATGCGGACGAACTACCCCGTCACGCCGACCGGCGGCGACCACACCGGCGCGGCGCACCACCGCACGTCGAACCGCAACACCGTCGGCGTCTGCCAGTTCCTCCAGTACAGCGAAGAGCAGATCGTCGCGCTGCTGAACGGCGCAACCGGCTGGGACACCACCGTCGCCGAGATCGAGGAGCAGTCGAGCCGCGGCCTGACCATGGCCCGGCTGTTCAACCTGCGGGAGGGGATCGGCCGGAAGGATGACGTCTTCCCTCAACGGATCCACGAGCCAATCCGCAAGGGACCGCTCTCCAACCACGTCCTGACGCGCGAACAGGTCGCCCAGGAAACGGAGGAGTACTACCGCTTCCACGGCTGGGACCGGCAGGAGGGGATTCCGCTGGCGGAGACGCTCGACCACCACGGCCTGTGGGACTACGCGGGGTTCATCCGGGACAGGGTGCGGCGTGGGGCGGGCGAGCTGCCGTTCGCGAAGGCCGGCGCCGGGGTCGGGGAGCGCGTCGAGGAGTAGCCGACGCGGTCGCTCCGAGCGCGGGGAGGGACCTCGGTCGGGGCGACGCACCAACGGCTGCGCTCGGCGCGATCGCCGAGGTTCCTCGCCGCCACGCGCTCGTCGGAACGACCGACGGCGGGCGGGCGCGGCTACTCGGTCGCGCTGCCGATCACGTTTAGGCGTCGGATCTCGCCCAGGTCCGGCAACGGCCGCAGTTGGTACTCCGGCAGGCGCGAGCGCAGGAACACCGTGCAGCTGGCACAGGCGTTCACGTCCTCCGCCTTGAGGAGGCAGCCACGCCGCTTCGTCCAGCATGGGCGCGGAGCGGCCGTCGCGGCTGCCCAGAGCAGCGCGCCCGCGCTGGCAACCCCCGTCGCCCCCGCGACGAGCTGCACCCCGAGGTCGCTGCTCAGCGCTTCCAGCATGCCGTCCCTCGTTATGACGAGCTGAACCCGATCCTAGGCCGGCGGCGCTTAGAGGGGCGTTAAGAGATCACCCAACCTGCCGATCCTCCCCATGTCCATCCCTCGCCCTGTGGAGAGCGCCGTGGTCGCACCAGCCATCCCCGAGAACCTGCCTGCCGTCGCGCGCACGGGCGACGACCCCGTCCTCGCGCGCCTCAACCGGGTGGTCGCCCGGCTCGACGAGGCGATCGAGGACAACCACGTGACCCGACAGCGGATCGACCGGCTGGAGATGCGGCTCGAAGAGACCGCCGACCGCCACCAGCGTGCGATCGAGCAGCTCGAGCGCACCATGGAGGACCGGCTGCAGACCAAGCTGGGCGAGGGTGTCAAAGCCGCGATCCAGCCCGAGCTCGCCGTCTTCCGCCCGCCGATCGAGGCGCAGGCCGCCCGGCTCGCCGCCGTCGAGAGCCGCCTTGAGCGCGTCGAAACGATCCAGGTCGAGTCCATGAACGCGCTCGACGCCCGCTTTGGCGACCTCGCCTTCCAGACGCGCCTGGCGCTCTCGGCCGGCGGCCTCGTCACGCTCGCGGCTGTGATGGTAGTGCTGCTCCGGTGAGCTCCTCCTCTCCCCCTGGGAGAGGACCAGCGCGGGCCGGGTGACGGAGCCTGCTATGCTCCGCCGGGCTCGTTCGCACCGGGGAGTAAGCCCCTGCCGCCGCCTACCGTCGGGATCATCGCCAACCCCGCCTCCGGCAAGGACGTCCGCCGTCTGATCGGCGCGGCGTCGGTCGTGGACAACCTCGAAAAGGTCAACGTCGTCCGGCGCATCCTGGCCGGGCTGGCCTCCCAGGGTGTCGAGACGGTTCACTACATGCCCGAGCACTTCGGCATCGTGCCCCGCGCCGTCGACCACGGCCGCGGCGCGGTGCACGCCCGACCAGTCGTGATGCCGTTCGAGGGCCGACCCGGCGACACGGTGGCGGCGACGGAGCGGCTGCGAGAGCTCGGCGTGGCGGCGATCGTCGTGCTCGGCGGCGACGGCACCAGCCGGCTGGTCGGGAGCCGCAGCGGCGACCTTCCGATCGTCGCCGTCTCGACCGGCACGAACAACGCGCTGCCGAGCTGGATCGATGGGACAGTCGCTGGGATCGCCGCCGGCCTGGTCGCGCGGTGCGCGGTGCCGCTCGACGAGTGCGCGCCGCCCGTCAAGCGGCTGGTCGCGCGGGTCTTCACGGGGGACCACTCCGTCGAGGACGTCGCGCTGATCGACCTGGCGATCTCGCGCGAGCGCTTCATCGCGGCGCGCGCCATCTGGGAGCCATCCACGATCGCCGAGCTCTTCCTGACCCGCGCCGAGCCGGGCGCGATCGGTCTGTCGGCCATCGGCGCGCACCTCCAGCCGGTCGGCCGCCGCGAGCCGGGTGGGCTGCGGCTGCGATTCGGCGCGGGCGGCACGACGGTCACCGCCCCCATCGTGCCGGGCGTCGTCCGAGACGTCGCGATCCGCGACTGGTCGTACCTGGCGCCCGACGAGCCCGTCGAGCTCGCGCCGGGGCGCGGCGTCGTCGCGCTGGACGGCGAGCGCGAGTGGGAGCTGGCCGGCGACGCACGGGTGACTGTGACCCTGCGCCGCGACGGTCCACGCGTGGTCGAGATTCGGCGTACCATCGAGCTCGCCGCCCGCCTCGGGCGGTTTTCGTCAGCAGCTCATGCGCAGGAGTGATTCGTTTGGTAGCCAGGCTCAGCGACGAGCAGCTCGCCCAGCTGCGATCGGTGGACTCGCCGACCATCGCCAACGCGATCGAGCACTTCAAGGTGCGCGACGACACGGTGGGCTTCACCGGCTACAACATCCGCTGCCTGTTCCCGGACCTCGGCCCGATGGTCGGGTACGCGGTGACCGCGCTCGCCGACGCGTCGACGCCCGGCCCGCGGCGCGGCCGCGAGCACACGATCCGCATGTGGGAGGCGGTCGCCGCGTCGCCGAAGCCGGTCATCCTGGTCATGAAGGACGTCGGCCCGCGCAAGACACACGCGTGCCACTTCGGGGACGTGATGTGCAACACGGCGCGCGCGCTCGGCGCGATCGGCCTGGTGACCGACGGCGGCGTGCGCGACTTGAAGGAGGTCCACGACATGGGCTTCCACTATTTCGCACCGGGCGCGGTCGTCTCGCACGGGACGGCGACGTTCCTGGACGTGCAGCAGCCCGTGGAGATCGACGGCTGCTGGATCAAGCCCGGCGACCTGCTGCACGGCGACGCCAACGGCCTGGTCGTGATCCCGGAGGAGATCGCCGACAAGGTGTACGACCAGGTGCTCCAGGTCCGGGCGAGCGAGGCCAAGATGATCGAGTGGCTCAACTCACCCGATTTCTCGGTGGAGAAGCTTCGGCAGCGGTATGGGCTTTAGTGAAACCATCCCTGGTGTGGCTCAAGAGGAAACACACCGCGCCCCGCCAGGGACTCTAGAATCCGGGCATGGTTAGTGCGGGTGGTGGAGGCCCGTCGATCGGGTCGCCCGACGAGCTGATCGCCGCGCTCGTCATCGTCGCCATCATCGCGATCATCTGGTTCTGGAAGTTCGCCTGATCGGCTGGGTCCGGACCCACAAGGCGTACTTGCTCGTGCTGATGGGCGCCATCTTCGCCGTGTTCGTCGGCGGCATCCAGGCCGGCATCATCGGCCCGAACGACCCCGCGGCTGCCCCACTGGCGGTCGCCTTCGTCGTCTTGATGTTGCTGGTGCTGTTGACCTAAACGGCCCCGGCCACCAGCTCCCGGATGGCCGCGATCACGTCTTCTTCCTGCGGGATGGCGAGCCGCTCGAGGTTCAAGTTGTAGGGCACCGGCACGTTGCGGCCACAGACGCGCTTGATCGGCGCGTCCAGGTAGTCGAACGCGTTGTCCACGATCTGCATCGCGATCTCGCCGCCAACGCCCCCGCGCTCCACCGCCTCGTGCGCCACGACGACCCGCTTCGTCTTCTTGACGGATCGTACGATCGTCTCGACGTCGAGCGGCACGAGGGTGCGTGGGTCGACTACCTCGACCTCGATGCCCTCGGCCGCGAGCTTCTCGGCCGCGGCGAGCGCCTTGTGCACCATCGTGTGCACGCCGACGACGGTCACGTGCTTGCCTTCGCGCTTCACGTCGGCGACGCCGAGCGGTACCAGGTACTCCCCCTCCGGCACGGGACCCCTCGTCTGGTAGAGCGCCTTGTGCTCGAGGAAGATCACCGGGTTGTCGTCGCGGATAGACGACTTGAGCAGCCCCTTGGCGTCGGCCGGGAACGACGGCGTGACGACCTTGAGACCGGGCACGTGGACGAACCACGCCTCGAGGCTCTGCGAGTGCTGGGCGGCGTTGCCGCGGCCGGCGCCCTCCTGGGCGCGGATCACCATCGGCACCTTCGCCTTGCCGCCGAACATGTACCGCAACTTGGCGGCCTGGTTGACGATGGGGTCCATCGCCATCGCCGTGAAGTCGACGTACATGATCTCGGCGACCGGTCGGGTCCCGGTGACCGCCGCGCCGCAGGCGATACCGGCGATCGCCTCCTCCGAGATGGGCGTATCGCGCACGCGCTCGGGACCGAACTCGTCCACCAGACCGCGCGTCACGCCGAAGATGCCGCCACCGGCGCCCCAGACCGCGACCTCCTCGCCCATGACGAAAACGTTCGGGTCGCGCCGCATCTCTTCGCGCAGCGCCTCGTTCAGCGCCTGCGATAGGGTAAGCTCACGGGTGGCGGTCGCCGGTTCGGCTGTCAGCGTCATCTAGGCGTACACGTCCTGTTCGAGCGTCTCGACGTCCGGCTCCGGGCTCTGGCTGGCGAACTCGATCGCACGGGCCAGCTCGTCCTGTACCTCGGCCTCGATCTGGTCGGCCTCCGGGTCCGTGATGAGACCCTGCCGCACCATCTGGTCCCGGAAGCGGAGGATCGGGTCGCTCTGGCGCCAGCGCTCGACTTCCTCGCGCGTCCGGTAGCGCTGGCCGTCGCCGACGTTGTGGCCTTCGAACCGGTAGGTGTCGGCGACGATGAGGCTCGGGCCGTCGCCGCGGCGAGCGCGCTCGGCCGCGTGCCACACAGCCTCGCGCATGGCCAGCACGTCCATACCGTCGACGTTGATCCCCGGCATGCCGAACGCCGCCGCGCGCGCCGAGAGGTCTGCCACCGCACTCGACTTCTCGATCGGCGTGGACATCGCGTACTTGTTGTTCTCGCAGAGGTAGATCACCGGGAGCTTCCACAGCGCGGCGATGTTGGCGCACTCGTACAGCACGCCCTGGTTGAAGCCGCCGTCGCCGAAGAAGCAAACGCAGACCTGGTCGGTGCGTTTGATCTTGATCGAAAGCCCGGCGCCGGTCGCGATGCCGATGCCGCCGCCGACGATGCCGTTGGCGCCCAGGATGCCAGCGTCGACGTCGGCGATGTGCATCGAGCCGCCCTTGCCCTTGCAGTAGCCGGTCGACTTGCCGAGCAGCTCCGCCATCATCAGGTCGAGGCGGCCGCCCTTGGCGATGCAGTGGCCGTGGCCGCGATGCGTCGAGGTGATGTAGTCGTCGGGCCGCAGCGCCGAGCATGCGCCAACGCCGCTCGCCTCTTCGCCGATGTACGTGTGGGTCGAGCCGCGGATCTGTCCCTCCTGGAACAGCTCGATGACCTTCGTCTCGAAGTGACGAATCCGGTACATCTTCCGGAGGATGTCGAGGACGACCGTCTTGGGCAGGTCGAGCGTCGCAACGGTCATGGGGCTAAGTATCGCCCGGCTCGCTCCGGCCGGCATCGTCCAGGCGGCGGTAGTGCTCGCGCAGCTCGCGCAGCCGCCGCTCGTGCTCGGGGTTCTCGTGCTCGTCGGCGTGCGCGAAGCGCAGCCGCTTCATCTCCTCGGCGTTGCGGATGTCGAGGAGGCGGTCGAACACCTTGAGCAGGAGCTCCTTGCCGACCCGGACGCCGCTCGGGTCGAGGTGGCCGCGCCGGATGTGGAAGTCGATCGCCCACAGCTCGTCCTCGGTGAGCACGAGCGGAAGCTCGGCCGGCGGCGATTCGTCGTTGCGCCGCGCCTCGAACTCGTGCACGAGCGTGAACACCTTGAGCAGCAGCCCCTTGCCGACCGGCCGCCCCTCGTCCATCCACGTGTGGCGGATCATGTCCTCGATGGCCCAGGCCTCGAGCTCGCTGATCATGACCGAGCGGTGGTTAGCCACGGCGCCCCCAACCTCCGAGCTACGTGGCGCATTCTAGTGGACTGTGCGTGCTCGTGTAACGTACGCTATGAGCCGTATGGGCTCTGTTATCAAGAAGCGCCGGAAGGCGATGAACAAGCACAAGCACCGCAAGCGGCTCAAGAAGGAGCGCTGGCAGCGACGGCACGGGTAGTCCGGCCGCCTGATTGCTAGGCGTGCCCTACTGTCCTCGCTGCCGGGCCGAGTACAACGTCGGCGTCGAGGAGTGCATCGACTGCCACGTGCCGCTCGTGCTCCACCGGCCCCAGCGGCGCGCGCTCGTCGACGTCGACTTCGACGAGCTGCTGGCGCCACTGGGCGCGCTCGTCTGCCTGGTCGTCGCGTTGGGCCTGTTCGGCCTGCGGCAGGCTGCCGCCGCCAACCAACTCGGCGAGCCGCTGAACACCCTCATCGCCGGCCAGCCCGTCTGCCTGACCGCCTTCTACATCGTCGCCGCGATCATGTCGGCGCTCGTGCTCGTCGTCAGCGTCATCCGGCTGGTGACGGGAAGAAGTTAGTTGGATCCGGACGGCGCTCTCGCCTAGTCCACCCAGCGTCCGTTCCGCTGGACGACCTCGCCGTCGAGGTGGATCTCGCCCCCGTCGCGCAGGTCCTTGACCATATCCCAGTGCAGCGCTGACTGGTTCGTTCCGCCGGTTTCCTCGTACGACCGGCCGAGCGCCAGGTGGACGGTACCGCCCATCTTCTCGTCGAACAGGATGCTTTTGGTGTGCCGCTGGATGCCGTAGTTGGCGCCGATCCCGAGCTCGCCCAGCCGCCGCGCGCCCTCGTCGGCGTCGAGCATCTTCACCAGGTACTCCTCACCGCGCACCGCCGAGGCGTCGACGACGCGGCCGGCCGCGAAGCGCAGCCGGACGCCTTCGACCTCGCGCCCGCCGTGGACGGCCGGAAAGTCGTAGGCGATCTCGCCTTCGGTGCTGTCCTCGATCGGGCCAGTGAAGATCTCCCCGCCCGGCATGTTGTGCTTGCCGTCGTCGGGGATCCACGTCCGGCCGGCGACGCCGAGGCGCAGGTCAGTGCCCTTGCCCACGATGCGTACTTCGCGCGCCGCTTCAAGCTGCGTCTTCCGCCGCGCCAGCTCGTCGCGCATCGCCGGCCAGTCGACCGAGACGGCGCCGAAAGAAAAGTCCTCGAGCTCGGCGAGCGACATCCCTGCCTCCTGCGCCAGCGCGGGCGTCGGCAGCTCGCAGAGCACCCAGCGCTTCCGCAGCACGACGTCCAGGAACGCGCGGCGCGCGTGCTGCGCCTTCACCTGCTTGGCCGGGTCCACGTTCGTCAGCATCTTCAAGTTCTTCGGCGCGACGACAGAGACGTAGGCGTCGACCTGCCTCGCCGCCTCGACCAGCAGGGGGTCGCTCCAGCCGAGCTGCTCGTCCGACGCCTGGTCGTAGAACACCCAGGCCGCGTCGTCGAACGATGCCCAGATCGTGGGGAGCGCGCCAACCGCCAGCGCCTCGCGGTAGACGGCGAGGATGAGCGGCTCGCCAAGCTCGGTGCCGCGGATCAGCACGCGCTCGCCCTTCTTCAGCTCAGTCGAGTAGCGCACGAGCGTCCTGGCCAGCTCGGCCACACGGGGATCAGCCACGTCGTCCCTCCTGCCAGTCGCGGATGATGCGCCGGTCGTGCTCGAACGCGAGCTCTGGCAGCTGGTCCGGGTCGAACAGCGCGACCTCGCTCGCCTCTGCGCTCGCCCGCGGCGTGCCGCTCGCGCGCGCCGCGTAGACGATCAGCACCACCGGACTGCCGGCGTGCGAGTAAACGCCGACCAGGCCGCGCAGCTCGGCCGCAAGACCCGTTTCCTCCTCGACCTCGCGCAGGAGCGCCGACTCGACGACCTCGCCGCGGTCCACGAAGCCAGCCGGGAAGCTCCACTTGCCGAGCCCCGGTTCGATCGCGCGGCGGCAGAGCACGACGCGGCCGTCGACTTCGAGGACGGCGGCAACCGCCACCTTCGGGTCGAGGAACAGCGTCCAGCCGCAGGCCGGGCACGAGGGCCGCTCGCGGTGGTCGACCCGCTTCGGCACGAGCGCGGTTCCGCAGCGAAGGCAGAACTGCGTGGCCGTCATCCCAAGCGGCGCGGATGGCTTCGACCGCAGCGGCCCCGCCGAGCCGCGATGACACGGGCGACGGCCGACGTTCGTCGTCGCGCCGCTCCGCGGAACCGCGGCCTCATCACTGGAACGCTGTGCCGAGCGGGTCCAGCTTCTCCAGGTGGCGGCCGGCCGGGTTCTGCTCGCGGCGGACCCAGGTGATCGTCCCGCCGAGCGCGGCGAGCTTGGTGCGGCACCGCTCGACCGATGGGCGCAGCCGCTCCTCCTTCACCTTCCACTCGCCCTTGATCTGCGAGACGCACAGCAAGCTATCGGAGCGGATCTCGACCTCACGCATGCCCCGGGCGAACGCGTAGTCGAGCGCGGCCTCGATCGCGCGGTACTCCGCCTCGTTGTTGGTCAGCGCGCCGAGCCATTCGTCGACCACGATCGTGCCGGTGGTCGCGTCGAACACGGCCATGCGCGCGCGCTGGTCGACCCGGCCGTTGCCGAGCGACCCGCCGTCCGTGTAGAGCACCGGCCGCGCCATACCGGCGGATCATAGACAATGCGGCGGAGCGATCGGCTTTCGGCGCTCAGCCGTCAGACCGACGCGCGACGTCGGCGGGCGAGGAGCGGATCGCCGATCGCTGATCCCCGAGAGCTCCGTGGAGGCGTCATGCTCGTCGTCGACTTCCACCTGGACCTGGCGATGAACGCGCTGAGCTGGGACCGCGACCTGAACCTGAGCGCGCACGCGACGCGCGAGCTCGAGAAAGGCATGGCGCAGAAGGGCCGGGCGGCCGGGACGGTCGGCTTCCCGGACATGCGGCGCGGGCGCGTCGCGCTGGCGTCCGCGACCGTGATCGCGCGCTGGCAGGCGCCCGGCTCCAACGCGACCGGCTCGCGCACGCAGGAGATCAGCTACGCCAAGGCGCAGGGCCAGCTCGCCTACTACCGCCTGCTCGAGCGGCGGGGCGTGGTCCGGATCGTCTCGGACCTGCCGACGCTGCGGTCGCACA
>Ga0070741_10012926_pt1 | contig 14926 bp, 13 predicted proteins | sample Coa_R1_4_FD_66440 | JGI IMG/M metagenome (GOLD analysis project Ga0070741, IMG submission 66440) | Surface soil microbial communities from Centralia Pennsylvania, which are recovering from an underground coalmine fire - Coalmine... | ecosystem: Environmental > Terrestrial > Soil > Unclassified ...
GGCAGCGCCAGGCCGGCCGAGTACGCCGACAGGAGCGTCACCCCGGTGGTGACGGTCTCCGCCGTGCCGGCCAGCGAGAGGATCGAGCCCAGGATCGGGCCGACGCAGGGGGTCCATCCGACCGCGAAGGTGACCCCGACCAGCCAGGAGCCGACCAGCCCGGCCGGCTTCGAGCGAAGCCGCGGCTGGAGATAGCGCCCGAGGAGCCCCAGGCGCAGGACGCCGGACATGTACAACCCGAACACGATGATGAGCAGGCCCCCGCCGATCCGGATCCGGTCCCGGTAGTCGAACAGCGCCTGGCCCAGCGCGCTGAACGAGGCGCCCATGCCGATGAACACCATCGAGAAGCCGAGCACGAACGCCAGCGAGTGGCCGAGGACCCGCCAGCGCCCGCCGTCCCCGGCCGGGGACTGAAGCTGCTCGAGCGACATCCCGGTGATGAACGACAGGTAGGAGGGGAAGAGGGGCAGGACACACGGTGACAGGAAGGAGAACAGCCCACCGGCGAACGCCACCAGGAACGAGAGATCCGTCATCGCGTCAGTGATCCCGACTCGCCCCGCCAGTTGTAACAGACGCGGCTGCGCGGGCGCAACTCGCGGGGAGGCGCGGAGGGGCTACTTCGCGCGGCGCGCGAAGATCCGCCGCATCTCGGCCTCGGCCTCGCGGACCGACTCCTCGGCGCTGCGCTCGCCCCGGGCGACGCGCGCGAACATGGCCGGGATGACCCCCCGCTGCACGGTGTCGTCGATCGCCGCCGTCGCGTAGCCGGGGTGTCCGGCGACCGAGCTCCACCGGTCAGCCCCAACGAGCACGGCGTATCGGTCGGTCGGTCCCCCGTCCGGCCCCGCCGGTCGCTCTCGCACCAGGCGCTCCAGGTTGGGCACGGCGCCCGGGAACGTCGGCAGGTTGTAGAACTCGCTCGCCCGGAACGCGTCGGCGCCGGCCGCGACCAGGTCGAGCAGGAATCGCTTGGCGAGCTCGATCTTGTCCGAGGACCGCCAGACGACGTAGCAGCTCAGGACGTGGGCCCCGGCCAGGCGCGCCGCGGGGCCGGCGGCGGGCGGCGCGAGCGCCGCGTACCGGGCGAGCTCGGGGTTGTGCTTCTCCATGCTCCGCATCGCGGAGATCGCGTTCTCGATGATCGAGGCCCGCCCCCAGATGAACATGCGGTTGTTCGAGGACGCGTCCCACATGAACACGTCCGGCGTCATGGCCTCGCGGTAGATGGTGGCCATGAGCTTCACCGCCTCGACGGCCGCTCGCGAATTGATCGCCACCCTCCCGGCCTCGTCCTGCTCCGCGGCACCGAACGACCACAGGAGCCCCCGGAGGGCCATGTTGCTGTCCGGCTCCGGCGCGAGCCCGAACCCCGCCGGCACGCCCTGCTTCTCGCGGATCTTGCGGGCGCCCTCCCGCACGAGCTCCCAGGTGTCCGGCCGGACGCCCGCCGCCGCCCACCAGTCCGCGCGGTAGTGGAGGGGCGCGGCCGCCCAGCTCGCCGCCAGCGCGAAGTACTGCCGCGTGCGCGGGTCGTAGGTGCCCCGGTGAGCCAGGCCCAGGAGCTTCCCGAACCGCCGCTCGCACTCGGTGACCACGTCGGTGAGCGGCACTGCGTGCGCCTGGTAGGCGGCCGGCGGCGCGATGAAGCCGAAGAGATCGTGCCCCTGCCCGCTCGCGACGTCGGTGCTGGCCCGCTGGCGGAGCTCGACCTCCGAGATGTGCTCGACCTCGACGGTGACCCCGTTCCGCTCGCCCCAGGGCCGCGCGAAGCTGCGGTCGAACCACTCGTCGTACGCGGGCACGTAGTGCGCCCACTGGGCGATGCGCAGGACGGGGACGGACGCCGATGCCCGGCGGACGGGCGCGGCGGTCGCGGCGGCGAGCCCGCGCAAGAGCGCGCGGCGGCTCGGATGGGGCATCGGGACGCCCTCCTGGTCGGTCGCTCGGGGTATTTAGCCCGTCCGGGGTTCCGGGTGTCAAGGTTCCTCCGCCCGCTGCCCGACCGGCGCCGCCGGCCACCCGACGCGCCGCCCGCGACGGCCGTCGGCGTCCGCTCCTGGCCGGGACGCGGGCGGCCCTCCGGCGCCTCGGCGTCGCGGTGCCCGCCCCGGCAGGCGGCCAACATGACGGCTCGAAGACGGTGCGACGCTCGGGGCGGCGCGAGCGGGACCGCGCCGGCCCGGCCCCAGCGCGCCGGCGTCGCCCCGCAAGCCCGGCCGACCCGCCGTGGCGTCGTCTGCCGGGCGACCAGGGCCCCCCAGGACGACGCCGAGACGATGGCCGCTCCGCCCGGCGCGGCCCGGCCGAGCGGGGGCGGGCCGCGACGGGGGCGCCGGGCCCGGGATCGAGGCGAGGTCGATGGCACCCGACCTGCACCCTCACCGCCGTCCATGGCGGCCCAGACGGTGGCGGAGCAGGCGGGGAACATGCGCGCCGCCCCGCCGCCCGCGGGGCGCCGCGGCGTCGTCCGGGCGCTCGGCCTCGGACTGATCACGGGCGCCGCGGACGACGACCCCTCGGCGATCGGCACCTATGCGAGCGCGGGCGCGAAGCTCGGGGCGGGGTTCCTCTGGACCGCCCCGATCACGATGCCGATGATGTTCGCGGTCGTGTACCTGCCGGCGAAGCTGGGCCAGGTCGCGGCGCGGGCCTGTTCCACGTGATCCGCGCCCACTGTCCCCGCTGGATACTCTACCCGGCGCTCGCGGGAGTCCTGATCGGCAACACGATCGAGGCCGCCGCGGACCTGGGCGGGATGGCGGCCGCACTCCATCTCCTGCTCCCGATCCCGCCCGGATGGCTCGTGGTCGGCATCGGGACCGCCATCGTCGCCCTGCAGCTCTGGGGCTCCTACACGCTGATCCGGGATGTCTTCCGCTGGCTCGCGCTCACCCTGCTCGCCTACGTCGGCGCGGCGATCCTGGCGAGGCCGGACCCGTGGTCGGTCCTGCAGGGACCCTGGCGCCGCGACTCCAGCTCGACCGCGAATCCCTCTCCCTGCTGGTCGCGGTCATCGGCACCACGCTGTCCGCCTACCTCTGCACGTGGCAGTCCAACGAGGAGGTCGAGGAAGAGATCGCCATGGGGCGCACGCGCCTCTCGCAGCGCCGGGGGACGACGAGCGAGGAGCTCGGCCGGACCCAGCACGACATCCTGCTCGGCATGCTCTTCTCCAACGTGATCATGTACTTCGTCATCCTCTCGACGGCCTCGACGCTCCACCGGGCCGGACAGACTGACGTCGAGACCGCGGCGCAGGCCGCCAGCGCCCTCCAGCCCCTCGCCGGGAACGCCGCGGGAATCCTGTTCGCGCTGGGGATCATCGGCGTCGGGTTCCTCGCCGTCCCTGTCATGACGACCGGCGCGGCCTACGATCTGGTCCAGGCGCTCGGAGTGCCGCACCCGAGCCTCGATGCCCGGCCGCGGGAGGCCAAGGGCTTCCACGCGGCGATCCTCGCGGTCACCGTCGTGGCGATCGCCCTCAACTTCCTCGGGTTCAACGCGATGAAGGCGCTGGTCTGGTCCGGCATCGTCCAGGGATTCTCGACGCCGCCGCTGATGCTCCTGATCATGCTGATGACGAACCGGCCGGACGTGATGGGCGATCGTCTGAACGGACGCGCGATCAACGCCCTGGGGTGGTTCACCACCGCCTGCATGTTCGCGGCATCCGGCGGACTCGTGATCACGTGGGTCTGGTAGCGGCCGCGGCCGCCGCGCCTTGACCCCCCTCCCGCCGGCGGCTAAGGTGGCGCCATGCTGCTCGGGATCCAGGCCGACGACCTCACGGGCGCGTGCGACGCGGGGGCCCCGTTCGCGGCGCGCGGGCTCTCGACGCTGGTCGTCGTGCCGGGCCCCGCGGGCGCCCGCCCCGACCGGCCGCCGGCGCCCGCGGTGCGCGTCGTGGACACCGAGACCCGCGCGGTGCCGGCCGACCTCGCGCGGGCTCGCGCCCGTGCCGCGGCCGCCGCGCTGGCCGCCGCTCGGCCGACCGTCCTCTACAAGAAGATGGACTCGACCGCCCGCGGACCGGTGGGGGCCGAGCTCGCCGGAATCCTCGAGGGCGCCGGACTCGCGGCCGCCGTGGTCGCCCCGGCGTTCCCCGCCCAGGCCCGGACGGTGGTGGACGGCCAGGTGCGGGTCGGGGGCCGCCTGCTCGATGCCGCGGCGATGCCGGGCGCCGAGCTGCCGCGCACCGGGGCGAGCCTGCTGGCGCTGCTCGCGGTCGCCGGGCTGCGGCCGGTCGGCGGCATGCCGCTCGAGACGGTCCGCCGCGGCCGCGCCGCCGCCGCCGGGCGGATCGCGCGCTTCCTGGCGACCGGCGGTCGCGCGCTCGTCGCCGACGCGGAGACCGATCGGGAGCTCGACGTCGTCGCGGCGGCCGCGGATGGCGCGCCGGTGCTCCTGGCCGGATCCGCCGGGCTGGCCGCCGCGCTCGCGGCGCACGTCGCGCCGGGCCCGCCGCCGGCGCCCGCCCGCGTCCGGCTCGCGCGCCCGGTCCTGATCGTCGCCGGGACTCCCCACCCGGCCACGCGCGGCCAGCTCGACCGGCTCGCCGGGCAGGCGGACGTCTCCGTGCTCGCCCCGCCCCGACTCGAGGCGGCGAGCGACCCCGGCCGGCGGCGTGCCGTCGCGGCGCGTCTGGCGGCGGACGCCCGGCGGGCGATCGAGCGGGCGCGGCCGGGCACCCTCGTCCTGACCGGGGGCGAGACCGCCATCGCGGTCGTCGAGGCGCTCGAGGCCGGCGGGCTCCTGCTGGCCGGGGAGGTCGAGCCCGGGCTGGCGGCGGCGACGCTCTGGGGCGGGCCCTTCGACGGGCTGGTCACGGTCACGAAGGCCGGCGGCTTCGGGGATCCGCACACCCTCGCCCGGCTCTGCGCGACGGCGGCATGACCGGCCCCATACTCGGGGTCACGATGGGCGACCCGGCCGGCATCGGCCCCGAGATCGCGGCGCGGGCGCTGGTCGATCCCGAGGTGCGCCGGCAGGCGCGCGCGCTGGTGATCGGGGACGCGCGGGTGGTGACGGCGGCCGCGCGCGTGGCGGGCGTCGACGCGGCCGTGCACGCCGTCGCCGAGGTCGGCGGCGCCCGGTTCGCGCCCGGCGGCATCGACGTCCTCGACCTCGGCAACGCCGACCCGGCGGCGTTCGCCCCAGGCCGCGTCAGCGCGCTCTGCGGCCGCGCGGCCTACCAGTACGTCGAGCGGGCCGTCCGGCTGGCGCAGGCGCGCGAGATCGCCGGGATCGTGACCGGCCCCATCAACAAGGAGGCGCTCGCCGCGGCCGGTGTCCCGCACTCCGGGCACACCGAGATCCTCGCCGAGCTGACGGGGACGACCGCCTACGCGATGCTCCTGATCGGACGCGAGCTCCGGGTCATCCACGTGACGACGCACGTCGCGCTCCGGCGGGTCCCGGAGCTCGTGACGCGCGAGCGCGTCCTGCGCACGATCCGGCTCGGCGACCGCGCGATGCGCGAGCTCGGTCGGCCGGCGCCCCGTCTCGCCGTCTGTGGCCTGAACCCGCACGCCGGCGAGGGCGGGCTCTTCGGCGATGAGGAGCAGCAAGCGATCGCGCCGGCGATCGCCGACGCCCGAGCCGAGGGGATCGACGCCACCGGACCCTACCCCGCCGACACGATCATGAGCCGCGCGGCGGGCGGAGAGTTCGACTGCGTCGTGGCCATGTACCACGACCAGGGGCACGCGCCGGTGAAGGCGCTCGGGTTCCGGTACGACGAGGGCCGGAAGGCGTGGACGGCGCTCTCCGGGGTCAACGTCACCGTGGGCCTGCCGATCCTGCGCGTCTCCGTCGACCACGGGACCGCCTTCGACCGCGCGGGCCGGGGCACCGCGAACCCGGAGAGCATGGTCGAGGCCATCCTGGTCGCGGCGCAGCTGGCGCGGGGCCGCGGCGATCCGGATCGCCGCGGCGGGCTCGCCGCGCCCGCGCCGACGGGCGCGGCCGACCGCCGCTGACGCCCCGCCGCCGGGGGGCCCGGACGCCGGCGGCGGGAGGGCCCCGGCGCCGGCGGCGGCGCGGCGCGCGCGGGGCGGTCCCTCCTGACCCCGCCGCCCGACGAGGGAGGCCATGCGCGCGATCGTCATCCATCGACACGGCGGCCCGGAGGTCCTCACCTACGAGCCCCGCTGGCCGGACCCGGTCCCCGGACCCGACGACATCGTGGTCCGGGTCCACGCCTGCGCCCTCAATCCGCTCGACATCTTCACGCGCGAGGGGATGCCGGGCGAGCCGACCCCGCTGCCGCACATCACGGGGGGCGACATCGCCGGCGTGGTCGCCGCCGTGGGGGCCGAGGTCCGGACGCCTCGCGTCGGGGACCGGGTGATGCTGAATCCGTCGTGGGGGTGCGGCCGGTGCGAGTACTGCCGGGACGGCGAGGTCCCGAAGTGCCTGCGCGTCCACATGCTGGGCGAGATGGACCCCGGCGGGCTCGCGGAGTACGTCCGCTGCCCGGCGCGCCAGGCGATCCCGGTGCCGGACAGCTACCCCCTGGAGCAGGCGGCCTGCCTGCCGATCACCTTCGGCACCGCGTGGCGGATGCTGGTGACCCACGCCCGGGTGCGGCCCGGCGAGGACGTGCTCGTCCACGGGGCGGTCGGCGGGGTAGGCTTGGCCGCGGTGCAGATCGCGAAGCTGGCGGGCGCCCACGTGCTCGCGACCGCGTCGACCGCCGAGAAGCTGGACCGCGCGACCGAGCTCGGCGCCGATGCGACCATCAACTACGCGGAGGACGTCGAATGGGACGTCACCGTCCGCCGGCTCACCGGCAAGCGGGGCGTCGACGTGATCGTGGAGACGGTCGGCGCCGCCACCTGGGAGCGCTCGATCCGCGCGCTCGGCAAGGGCGGCCGGCTCGTGACCAGCGGGGCCACCTCGGGGCCGATCGGCGCGACGGACGTCCGGTATCTCTTCCGCCGCGAGCAGACGATCCAGGGCTCGAACGGCTGGACCCACAACGACCTCCTCACCATCGCGCGGCTGGCGTTCGCGGGCCGGCTCCGGCCGGTGGTGGATCGCGTGCTCCCGCTGGAGCAGGCCGCCGACGGCGAGCGGGCGATGGAGCGGCGCGAGGTGATCGGCAAGGTGGTCATCCGACCCTAAGCCGGTGCGCCGATCGGGGTCTTGCCGCGCCGCGAGCCTCCCGCGTAGACTCCCCGCGAGCGGCCGTGAGCGCACATCCGCGGCGGATCATCATCGACACCGACCCCAGCGCGGGGGTCCCCGGCGCCGACGTCGACGACATCCTCGCCCTGGCCTACGCGATCGGCGAGCCCGCCCTGAGCATCGAGGGCGTGACCGTGGTGGCGGGGAACGTGGAGCTCGCCGACGGGCTCGTGTCGGCGCTCCAGGCCCTCGACGTGCTGGCCTGCCCGCACATCCCGGTCCACGCCGGCGCGGCCCGCGCCCTGGTGCGGGACCGGACGGAGATCACCGAGTTCCTCCGCGCCCGGCGCGACGATCCGCTCGCTCGCGAGCTGTGGCGGGACGTCCCGCCCCCCGCGTCCGGCCGACGCCCCGCGTCGGCGCGCGCGGCCGAGTTCATCGTCGAGCGCGTCCTCGCCGCGCCCGGCGAGGTGACGCTCGTGCCCATCGGGCCCCTCACCAACGTGGCGCTCGCGCTCCTGCTCGAGCCCCGGGTGGCGACGAGCGTCCGCGAGATCGTCGTCATGGGCGGCAACCTCGCCGGCCGCCACCCCGGGATCTCCGCGGTGGAGTTCAACGTCGCCAACGATCCCGAGGCCGCCCACGTCGTCCTCACGTCGGGCGCGCCGCTCACGTTGCTTCCCCTCGACGTGACGACGCAGACGCATCTCACGCTCGACGATCTCGCGGCGGCCACCGCCGCCGACACGCCCGCGGCCCGCTTCGTCCGGCGGCTCGCGGAGCCGTGGATCCGGTACGTCCAGGCGCGCCGGGGCATCCCGGGGTGCTGGCTGCACGACCCGCTGGCCGTGGTCGCCGCCGTCGACCGCGCGGTCGTGGGCACGGAGCGGCTCGAGGTCGGGGTCGAGCTCCGGGGTGAGGCGACGTACGGCCTGACCCTGGGCCACCGGCCCGGCCTCGGCCGCGGCATCCGCCAGCCGCGGGGGGGCCCGGTCGACGTGGCGCTCACCGCCGACGTCCCCCGGTTCATGGATCGCTTTCTCCCCGCCCTCGCGCGGGCGGTCTCGACCCCGTCCAGGAGGAGGGAAGCATCATGTCCATGACGCGTCGCTCGTTCACCCGGCAGGCCGTGCTGGGCCTCGGCGCCGCCACGGCCGCTGCCCGACCCCGCGCCACGCCGGCCCAGGAGAAGGTCACGCTCAAGTGGCAGAGCGTGGCGCGCGGCGAGCCGCGCCGCCAGGCGGCGCTCCTGGCGATCCAGCGCCTCGAGCAGACGAATCCGAACGTGACGGTCGAGTTCATCGAGACCCCGTTCGACCAGTTCTTCCAGAAGCTCTCGGTCGCGTTCGCGGCGGGCAGCGGGGTGGACGTCCTCGACGTCGACAGCCCGCTGGTCGCGTCGTACGTCCACCAGGACGTGCTGCTGCCGCTCGACGAGGCGATCGATCGGAAGGACTGGGAGGACTTCCTGGACCAGGAGCGGCAGATCGCGACGGTGGGCGGGAAGATCATGACGATCCCCTGGTCCTCGTCGAGCCAGGCGGTCTTCTACAACGTGGAGATGCTCCGCGAGGCCGGCATCGCGCCTCCCTCGACTCCCGACCGGCGGTGGACGTGGGCGCAGCTCCTCGACGCCGCCCGGAAGCTCACCAAGCGCGCCCCGGACGGGACGACGCAGGTCTGGGGGTTCGTGGTCGAGCAGGTCGATCGCCCGTATCAGATCCTCCCGCTGCTCCAGTCGAACGGCGCCCAGGTGATCGCCCCCGACGGCTCGCGGACCGCCGGGTTCCTCAACAGCCCGGAGGCCGTCGAGGCCCTCGCCTTCTACGGCGACCTCTACAACAAGCACGCCGTGAGCCCGAAGAAGCCGATCCCCGACGCGTTCGGTCGCGGGCAGGCGGCGATGTTCCTGGCCAACTCGCCGCACGTCAACGTCCTGCGCCGTCTCTTCCCGCAGACGAAGTGGGCGCTGACGCCGCACCCGTACTTCAAGAAGCCGGTGACGCCCACCGGGGCCTGGCACATCGGCGTGTACAAGAAGACGCCGCATCCGAGGGAAGCGATCGCGCTGGCCCTCGCGTACACGAACGCGGCGCAGGCGAAGGACAACTTCAAGATCATGAACTACACGCCGGTGCGCCGCTCGACGTTCGAGGCGTTCCCGGACGAGTTCCAGCACCTCCCGAACAGCCTCTTCCAGTACGAGGTGACCCACACCGCCGTGCGGCGCCCGGCCACCCCCGCGTGGCGCGAGTACGAGGACCTCCTGCGGACGGCGATCCGCAACGTGATCGACGGGGGTGACGCCAAGCGCGAGCTCGACACCGCGGTCGCCCGCATCGACGCCGCGATCGCCCGCTATCGCCGGTAGCCGGCCGCCGCTCGTGAGGGGCCGAGGGGACGCGGCGCGGCGCGCCGGGCCCTACCTGTTCGTGGCCCCTGCGCTGGCCGGGCTCGCCGTCTTCAAGCTGTACCCGATCCTGGTCGGCCTCTGGGTGAGCTTGTTCGACTACGAGGCGATCTCCGGGCGCCGCCGGTGGATCGGGCTCGGGAACTACCGCGAGCTGTTCGCCGACCCCCTGTTCTGGCGCGCCTGCCGGAACACCTTCGTGTTCAACGCGATCGTCACGCCCCTCCAGGTCGTCCTGTCGCTCGGGCTGGCGGTGCTCGTGAACCGGCGCCTGCCCGGGGTGGCCGTCTTCCGGGCCATCTTCTTCGTCCCCGCGGTCATCTCGCTGGTCGTCGCCAGCATCGTGTGGGACCTGATCTACAACCCCGACAACGGCCTGGCCAACAGCCTGCTCGCCGTGGTGGGCCTCCCGCCCCAGCCGTTCCTCGTCAGCGCTCGCCAGGCGATGGGCGCCATCATCGCGATGGTCACCTGGAAGGGGGTCGGCTACTGGATGGTCATCTTCCTGGCCGGGCTGCAGGCGATCCCGTCCGTGTTCCGCGAGGCGGCCCTCATCGACGGCGCCTCGGCGGGGCAGTTCTTCCGCCGGGTGACCCTGCCGCTCCTCACCCGGACCATCGCCTTCGTGGTCGTGGCCGACACGGCGATCAACTTCCTCCTCTTCGCGCCCATGTACGTCATGACGCAGGGTGGGCCGTCCGACTCCACGACGGTGCTCATGTTCGAGGTGTACCGGAACGCCTTCGTCTACTTCCGGCTCGGCTACGCGAGCGCGGTCTCGACGGTCCTCCTGGCGCTCATGCTGCTCGTGGTGCTCCTCCAGTTCCGCCTGCTCCGCCCCCGGGTGGAGTACTGAGCCGGGGCGTGCGACGGCGCCGTCCGCTCACGACCGCCCTCCTCTACGCCGCCCTCGTGTCGGTCGCCGTCGTGACCGTCCTGCCGTTCCTGTGGACCCTCGGCGCCGCCTTCCGCGACAATGCCGAGATCTTCCGCTACACGCGCCCGCTCTCGCGCTGGACCTTCCTCCCGCGGCAGCCGACCCTGGCCGGCTTCACGTACATCTTCGTGCATGACCGCTTCGGCCGGTACATGGCCAACAGCTTCCTCGTCGCCGCGGCCGTCACGGCCTCGGGGCTGTTCGTGAACTCGCTGGCCGGGTTCGGGTTCGCGCGGTTCCGCTTCCCCGGGCGCGACTGGCTCTTCGCGGCGGTGCTCGTCACGTTCATGGTGCCGCTCGAGATCATCGTCATCCCGCTGTACGTCGTCGTCCGGGGCTTCGGCTGGATCGACTCGTACTGGGCGCTCATCGTGCCGGCGATCGCCGACGCCTTCTCCATCTTCCTCCTGCGGCAATTCTTCCAGGAGGTGCCGCAGGAGCTGGTGGACGCGGCCCGCATCGACGGCTGCGGGTGGTTCGCCGTCTACTGGCGGATCGCTCTGCCCCTCGTCAAGCCCGCCCTGGTGACGGCGGGCCTGCTCTCGTTCATCCGGCAGTGGGACGCCTTCTTCTGGCCGCTCGTGGCGACCTCGTCGCCGGCCTACACGGTCGTCCAGGTGGCCCTGGCGAAGTACATCACGGAGTTCGTGACGTTCTGGGATCGGCTGCTCGCGGGCGCGGTCTCCGCCAGCCTCCCGGTGCTCCTCCTCTACTTCCTTCTGCAGCGCTTCTACGTCCAGGGCATCTCGACGACCGGCCTGAAGAGCTGAGCGAACCCGCCCCGTCCGTCCGGTGCACCGACCCGACGTTCAACCGGGCGAGCGGGCCGCAGTCGGGGCCGTCCGGGCTGGCGGCGCCTCGCGGCCCCCCCGTCCTCCCCTGGACCGCGGCGCCGCCGGCGGCCGGCCGGGCGCGAGGCGTCGCGCGGCGCGAGGCCGGGTCGCGGCCCGGAGCCTCGCGCGTCTCGCCCAGGAGGTGCCACGGCCGGTCGCGGGCCCGGTGTCGCGACGCGACCGGCCGGCCCTTGTCGCTCCTCGCGGGTGTTGCGTACACTGCCCGACGTGACGATGCGGCCGGCCACGCTCGGCTACCTCTTCGACGTCCCCCTCCGGCTCACCCCCGGCGCGCCGGCGGTGATCCAGGGCGACACGGTCCTGACCTACCGCGCGCTCGACGCCTGGTGTAACCGCGTCGCGAACGCGCTCGCGGCGCTCGGCGTGACGGCGGGCAGCCGGGTCGCGCTCATGTTCGCGAACGACTGGCGGTTCCTCCCGGCGTTCTTCGGGCCGATGCGGCTGGGCGCGGTCTCCGTCCCCCTGAACATCCGCATGGGCGACGAGGCGCTGGCCTACGTCCTGGACGACGCCGAGGCCACGGTGCTGGTCGCCGGCGCCGACCAGGCCGAGCGGGCGCGGCGCCTGGCGAGCGGTGCCAAGCGGATCGCCCACGTCGTGGCCGACGGGCCGGCGACGGACGGCAGCCTCGCCTGGGACGGCCTCCTGGCCGCGGCCGCCCCGCGCCTGCGCCGGCGGCGCCTCGATCCGGACGCGGTCTGCATGCAGCCCTACACCTCCGGGTCGACCGGGAAGCCGAAGGGCGTGCTCCTGGCCCACCGGGGCCAGGTGTGGAACGCCGACATCATCCGCAAGATGGCCTGCCTTGACGAGACCGAGCGGGCGATCGTGGCGGTGCCGCTCTACCACAAGAACGCGATGATCGGCGCGGTGAAGCCGCTCCTGCTGGCCGGTGGCTCGCTCGTCATCCTGCCGGGGTTCGACCCGGTCGAGGTGATCCGCGCCATCGACCGCCACCGCGCCACGTACCTGACCGGCGTGCCGGCCATGTACAAGCTCATGCTGGCCGAGACGGCGGCGCTGGCCCGCCACGACGTGCGGTCGGTCCGGTACGCCCTGTGCGGCTCGGCCGAGGTGCCGGAGGAGCTCCTGGTCGAGTTCCAGCGGGTCTTCGGGGCCCCGATCGCCGAGTCCTACGGCCTGACCGAGGGCGGCCCGGTCCCGATCGCGAATCCCCGCTACGGCCTCAGGAAGCTCGGATCGTGCGGGGTCGACGTCGCCGACGCCCGGAACCGGATCCTCGCGACCGCCGACGGCGTCACCGAGTGCGGGCCCGACGAGGTCGGCGAGCTGGTCACCCGGAACCCCGGCCTGGCCAAGGGCTACTGGCGGCTCCCCGAGGTGACCGCGGCCAAGATCCGCGACGGGTGGCTCCACACCGGGGATCTCATGCGCCGCGACCGGGACGGGTACTACTTCTTCGTGGGCCGGAAGGACGACATGATCAACGTGGCCGGGGAGAACCTCTACCCCAAGGAGGTCGAGGACGTCCTGCTCCGCCACCCCGGGCTGAAGGATGCCTGCGTGGTCCCGGCGCCGCACGCGACGAAGGGCGAGGTGCCGATCGCCTACGTCGTGGCGCGCGATCCAGCGGCGGCGCCGAGCGAGGAGGAGGTCAAGCGGTTCTTCCTGGAGCGCGGCGCCCCCTACGCCCACCCGCGGCGCGTGGTCTTCCTGGACCGGCTGCCGCTCGGCGGGACCGGAAAGCTCGACCGCACGGCGCTCAGGCGTCGCGCCGCCGCGCTGCCCCCGCTCGAATCGGCCCGGTGACGCGATGGAGCTCGACGTCGACCGGTCGCCCTTCCACCGGCTCATCGGCCTCGAGCTCGTCCAGGGCGACCCGGGGCTGATCGAGCTCCGCCTGCCGTGGCGGGACGAGCTCGGCCGGGCCGACGGGTCGGACTGGTTCCACGGCGGCGTCGTCTCGGCCCTGATCGACATCGCGGGCGACTACGCGATCGCCTCCCGGGTGGGCCGCGCCGTCCCGACGATCGACCTGCGAGTCGACTACCTGCGCCCCGCCCGGCGCGGCGAGCTCCGCGCCGTCGCCCGGGCCGTCAAGGTGGGCCGGACGGTGGGCGTGGCCGACGTCGAGCTCCGCGACGCGGGCGGCGCCCTGGTCGCGATCGGCCGCTGCGCCTACTCCACCGCCGGCTGAAAGGAAGGCACCCAGTGCCGAAGGCCCGTCTCGTGTTCGTGCACCCGCCGACGAAGCTCTTCCCGTGGGACCTCTGGCCGCCGGCGTTCGACGGCCTCGACGTCGAGATCGTTCGGGTCGAGTGCCGGACCAAGCCCGAGGCCATGGCCGCCGTCCGCGGGGCCGACGTGGTCATGATCGGCGGCCTGAAGGTCGACGCCGAGCTGATCGGCGCAATGGACCGGGCGCAGGCGATCTGCGGGTTCGCCCACGGCTTCGAGTCGGTGGACCTGGACGCCGCGACGCGGGCGGGCATCCTGGTCACGAACGCCGCCCGGATGTGCCACCTGGAGGTCGCCAACCACGCCGCGGCGATGATCCTGGCGCTCAACCGGAAGCTCGTCCAGTACGACCGGGCGATGCGGGCCGGCGTCTGGGACCGGCCGGCCGGCCGCCCCATCTCCCGGCTCGACGGCGACGTGGCCGGCCTCATCGGGCTCGGGGCGATCGGCGCGGCGCTGGCCCGGCGGCTCCAGGCGTTCGGGCTCCGGGTGATCGCGCACGATCCCCACGTCGAGGAGCACGTCCCGCGGGAGCTGGGCGTCCCGCTGGTGGCCGATCTCCTGGCCCTGCTCGGCCAGGCGGACTGGGTGTCGATCCAGGTGCCCTTCAACGCGCGGACGCGGCACATGTTGGGAGACCGCGAGTTCCGCGCGATGAAGCGGACCGCGTACCTCGTGAACTGCTGCCGCGGCGGGGTGGTGGACGAGGCGGCGCTCGTCCGCGCGCTCGCCGAGGGCCGGATCGCCGGCGCGGGCCTCGATGTCTTCGAGCGGGAGCCGACCGACCCGGCGAACCCGCTGCTCGCGATGGAGAACGTGATCGCGACGCCGCACGCCGCCGGCGAGTCGACCGAGTCGGGCGCCCTGTCCGCGCGGGTCGCCAGCCGCCAGGCCGCCGCGGTGCTCCGGGGCGAGTGGCCCGACCGCGTCGTCAACCCCGCGGTGTACGGCCGGCTGCGCGCGGCCGGAGGGGGCCGCCGGTGACGGACATCCTGGCCGCGGCCGGCGGGACGCCGCCGGGATGAGCCGCCGCGCCCGGCGCGGATCCGCGGGCGGCCGGCGCGCCCGCCCGGACGGGCGGCTCCTGGTCATCCGGGACGTCCGGGTGTTCGACGGCACCGGCGACCGCGCGATCGAGCGCGCGGCGGTCGTGGTCGAGGGCGCCCGCGTCCGCGAGGTCGTGGTGGGCGCGCCGGTCGCGCCGCCGGGAGCCGAGGTCCTCGACGGCCGCGGCGGCACGCTCCTCCCCGGCTTCATCGACATGCACTCGCACCTGGTGTCCGAGCTGGGCGCCGCGCAGTACCTGGCGAACGGCGTGACCGCGGTGCGCTACGCCGGGAACGACCCCGACGCCGTCCTCGCCCTCCAGGAGCGGATCGAGGCCGGCCGGGT
>Ga0070741_10012927_pt1 | contig 14924 bp, 12 predicted proteins | sample Coa_R1_4_FD_66440 | JGI IMG/M metagenome (GOLD analysis project Ga0070741, IMG submission 66440) | Surface soil microbial communities from Centralia Pennsylvania, which are recovering from an underground coalmine fire - Coalmine... | ecosystem: Environmental > Terrestrial > Soil > Unclassified ...
GTTCGGCAGGCCGTATCGCGCGCTCACATTCACCATCGCATCTGCGTTGTTGGTTCTGATCGTCGGCGTCGGGTTATATCCTTCGATCGTGCAGTCATACGAAGTCAAGCCGAACGAACTGCTGATGCAGCGGCCTTACATCCTGCATTCGATCAACGCCACGCGGTGGGCATATCGCCTCGACGCCATCGAAGAGCATCCCGTTACGATGCAGGATCGCCCAACCGATCAGGAACTCAAAGACGCTTCCGACACGCTCGAAAACATTCGGCTGTGGGATCCTGAGATTCTGCGCGGCAACACCCAAGTTCAGCAGTCGCTTCGAAACTATTACGTGTTTCAAGATATGGATGTGGATCGCTACTTGATTGACGGCAAGCAGCGGCTCATCATGCTCGGCGCAAGAGACCTGCTTACATCGGGACTTCCCGAACGCACCAGCACTTGGCAGAACGAACGGATGCAATACACGCACGGAAACGGCATCGTCGCTGCCCGCGTAAACGCCGTTACGCCACAAGGCAACCCTGATTTTCTCATGCGCGATGTTCCTCCCACGGGAGTTCCAGAACTTTCCGTAGACGAACCCCGAATCTATTTTTCCGACATGGTAGATTCTGCCGGAAATCCCGACGACCATTATGTGATCGTCCGATCAAAACTGCCCGAATTCGACTTCACCTCTTCAAAACAGGAGATCGAGCATCGTTGGAACGGCAGCAGGGGAATTCCCATTGACAGTTTCTTCACCCGTTTGTTGTTCAGTTTCTTTTTGAGCGATCAAAACATCTTTTTGAATCAATCTCTCACGCCAGAATCGCGCCTGCTGTGGCGAAGAAGCGTGAGAGTCCGTGCCAAAGCGATCTTTCCTTGGGTTGTTTGGGATCCCGATCCTTACATCGCTGTGATTGACCGCCATGCCGTCTGGATCTTAGACGGCTACACGCTCACCGACCAGATTCCTTACAGCGCGATGGAAACGATGCAAGGCGTGGAGTTCAACTACATTCGAAACTCCATAAAAATGACCATTGACGCCTACACCGGCGAATGGAAGGCGTATATCATGGAACCCAACGACCCGATCGTTCGGTGTTACGATTCCATCTATCCGGGCCTTCTCACGCCGGAATCGAAAATGCCCGATTCGCTCCGCCGTCATCTGCGCTATGCCGAGCAGATGTTTCTTGCGCAAAGCCTTCAGCTCGGAAGATATCACCTCACCGATCCCACGCGGTTTTATCGCGCCGACGACGTGTGGGCCATCGCGCAGCAAACCACTGCCGAGGGCGCAGCATCGCAAATGTCTCCTTATTACGTTCAAATGCGGCTGCCCGATGAAAAACGCAGCGCGTTTCTGCTCATTCTTCCGTTCACTCCCGCCGACCGCCCCAACATGATCGGCTGGCTCGCGGCCCATTCCGATCCAGGAGAATACGGCCGCCTCACACTTTATAAGTTTCAAACCGACAAAAACGTCAACGGTCCGGCGCAGCAGGAAGCGAAATTCGACAACGATGTTGAACTCAGCAAGATTCTAACGCTTCTCAACCAGCGCGGAAGCCGAATTCGGCACGGAAATCTTCTTGTGATGCCGATCGGCAAAAGCGTGTTGTATCTGAAAACGCTGTTTTTGGAAGCCGACCGCCCCGGCATTCCCGAAATTCCCGAACTCAAACTGGTCGTGTTGGCGTTCGGCGATCAGATCGCGTTTGCTCCGACGTTCGATGGCGCTCTTGCCAAACTTACCGGCGCCGAACAGCCCGCCGCCGCGCAAACGCCGCCGCCATCGCCGCAGCCTGAACCGAATCAAGGCATTCAAAAAGCGCTCGAAATTCTCAACCGAAGCGAAGCGGCGATGAAGGCTGGAGACTGGGCCGAATACGGCAAAGCCCAAGCCGAACTCAAAGCGCTGCTGATCGAACTCGCCAAAGGCTCGACGAAGCGATGATCGCCGCCGATCGCCTTGCGCTCGAAATTGCGAATCTTCGCATTCCGCGCGGCCCCGTTTTCAAGACCGTTCAACTGGAATGGAACAACGCGCAGATTCAGCACGACCCGTTCCGCATATTGCAAGGCAGCACGGCTTTTGTGAAAATCCAGCTCACTGCCGAATCGCTTCGCCAATATCTTGAGGATGCAAACCCGGCAGGGCTTGGCGCGTTCGAAGTGAAAGCCGAAGATGGAGAACTCACCGTCATCGCCGTCACCCGAGTGCTGGTGCCCATTCAAGTCGGCGCAAAAGGAACCGTTCGGCTCGAACAAGGCCGTCTCGAGTTCGTGCCCGCGCGCGCCGAAATTTCCGGAATGAAGGCGCCCGAAGGAATGGTGCGTGAATACCTTTCCAAAATCAACCCAATCGTAGATCTTGCCAAATACAACTTGGCGGCGCAGAACGTGCACATCGCCATCCAAAACGGCACGATCGCGTTTGAATGCGACCTCGCCCTTTTGCGCGATTTCACACCGGCAGAGTATCCTTCATCAAACAGATGACTTCACGCACAAAAATCCGCGTTGGACACAGCCCCGATGCCGACGACGCGTTTATGTTTTGGGGGCTGGCATCGGGCAGGGTGAGCACAAACTCCGAATTCGAACATATCCTAAGAGATATTCAAACGTTGAACGAATGGGCGATGAACGGTGAGCTCGAAACTACCGCCGTATCCGTCCACACCCTCGCCTACGTCGCCGATCGCTACGCGGTGCTCCGCCACGGCGGAAGTTTCGGAGAAAAATACGGCCCGATGCTCATCGCAAAAGAACCGCTCTCAGTCAGCGATCTCAAAAACAAAACCATCGCCATTCCCGGAAAACTCACAAGCGCCTATCTGCAGCTTTGCCTGATCGTGGACGAGCCGACCGTTCACGTCGTGCCGTTCGATGAGATTCCGCAATCCGTTCTCAGCGGAAAGTTCGATGTCGGTCTGATCATTCACGAAGCGCAGCTGTTGTGGAAAGATCAAGGGCTGCATCTGGTTCTCGATTTCGGAACGTGGTGGCACGAGCAGACCGGCCTGCCCCTGCCGCTCGGCGTTAACGTCGTTCGCAAAGATTTGGGTCAGAACACCATCCAAGAGATCAACCGCGCCATGCGCGAAAGCATTCAAGCCGGTCTCGACCATCGCCGCGAAGCGCTCGAATACGCGATTCAGTTCGGGCGGGGCGTGCCGATAAACACCGCCGACAGTTTCGTCGGAATGTACGTGAACCAGCGCACACTCGACATGGGTGAAGACGGCATCCAAGCGATAAAACTCCTTTTGAAAAAAGGCGCCGAACGCGGAGTCATTCCCCCCGTCGAACCCGAATTCATTTCGGCCTAACCCGTTGCGCTCGTAGGCAGACGCAGCTCGGCAACCACCCATTTAAAACGGCGGCCCAGCGAGAACTTCGCGCCGATCGCGCCCGCCAAACTCGTAACGATTTTTAAACCTAAGTGACTGTCCAACGCCAATTCGAAATCGTCGGGCAGACCGCTTCCCGAATTTGAAACCCAGATCTTCACCTCGTCATCCAGCGCGCGCACCCGAATGCAGATCTCACCTTCTTCAAAGTTTCGAAATCCGTGCTGAACCGCGTTCTGCACCAGTTCATTCAGAATCAACGCGACCTGCGTGGCCTGGGTCATGCCAAGCGGAACATCGTCGCCGCCGATGCTGATCGGCACAAACCGTTTTGGCAGCATCATCGCCATCTGCTGATGGCTCGCCAGCGCCTCGGCTATCGAAATCACACCCACACGGTCAAGATCCTCACGCGAAAGCAAGTCATGAACTCCCGCAATCGCCGTCAGCCGATTCAGCACGTCCGACAGCGCCTCCTCCACCGTTTTGTGCCCGCCGTCGGCCAATTGCAGCCTGAGCAGACTTGCCACCTGCTGCAAACTGTTTTTCATTCTGTGATGCATCTCCTGCATCAACGTGTTGCGGACTTTCAACCTTGCGTGCTCAATCGCGAGCGCGGCCTGCTGCGCAAGCGCCTCGAGCGCGCGCATCTCCAATTTCGAAAACTCGTGCCGATCTTCGGTGTAGCACGTCATCACGCCGATCGGCTCGTCTCCGGCCATCAGCGGCACGCAGGCCATCCCTTTCAAGCCTTGTTCTTCGGCAAGGTCGGCGCCAACGTACTCGGTGTTTTCGGTCACATCCGGCACCGAAAAACTCCGCTTTTCCACCACGGCTCTGCCCGCAAAACTCTCGCCAACATGCAGTCCGCGCTTTCTTCGATAGGCGTAGTTTTGCGACTGCGTCGCCCGCAGCACCAGCTCCTGCCGGGATTCATCCAGCAGTCTCACCGTTACGACTTTGTAATTCAGCCGTTCGGCGGTAAACCCCACAAGCAGCTGAAGAATCTCTTCCAAATACGGCGACTGCACAATCGCGCCGCTTACTTCACTCACCGCTTCGAATTTCGCCGCTTTTGTCACCAGCCGCTCGACTTCCGTCTGCTGTTGAATCGCCCTTGCCACCTGATGCGCAATGCTCGACAAAATGTGCGCCTCACGCCTGGCATACCCATACGGAAGGCGCGTGCGAACGTTCACGACTCCCAGCAAGTCATCTCCTGCAACCAAAGGAACGCAAAGCAGACTTTGAAACGACCGTTCGTTCAGCAAAGGGTGCTCCAAATATCTCGCGTCGTTCCAAGGCTCGCGGTAGATAGCCACCGGCTTTCTATGAAGCGCCGCCCAGCCCGTGAGCCCCGATCCAAGCGTCAACTCGACTTTCTTTTTTGCGTCCGGTTCGTTTGTGTCGGCTTCCAGCCGAAGGGTTCCCTGCTCGGTCATCAGAAAAATCTGCGCCGCGTCGGTGTGCGTAACTCTTCGCGCAATTTCGGCGATGTTTGCGAACTTTTCGCTCGGATCGGCGGCCGTATCGAGCACACGCGAAATCTCTTCAACAGCCGCGAGCGCTGCGGCATGCTCGAACGCATCGTGCAGCCGCTCGTCGAGCATTCGGTGCTTTTTGGTGGGCCACGCGCGCTTGAACTCTCGTGCCATCATTCGATTGCATCATTCTAACCGAACATGCGTTCCAAAAGGTGCACAAAGCACGCGCCCAAATACGCCAGCGTGGACATGTAGCCGAACATAAACAACGGCCACCAAACGCTGTTGGTCTCTCTCTTGGCTATCGCGAGCGTCGAAAAGCATTGCGCGCAAAGCGCAAAAAACACCATCACTCCGACCGCTGTGTACGTCGTCAAGAGCGGCGAACCGTCCGGCCGTTTCGCGGTCATCAGCGCCTTCCGCAAATCCATTGACGCCTCGTCCTGGTTTTTTCCTAAGCTGAAAATGATCCCCAGCGACGGCACGACCACTTCGCGTGCAGGAAACGCCGCCAAAATCGCGGTTGAGATTCGCCAATCGAAACCCGCAGGGCGAAACGCAGGCTCGATGGTTTTGCCGAATCTGCCCAAATACGAATCCTCGATCTGACGCATCTCCACATACGACTCCTCGCTCAGATCGGGCCGGGCCGAAGCAACCGCCCCGCGGAACTCGCTGCGATACTGCTGCACACGTGCATCCGAACGAGGAAAATACAACAGCGCCCAAATGATGATGGACATCGCCACTATCGTCGTTCCCGCGATCGTCACAAACACCTTCCCTCGCAGATACATCGCCAAAAAAACGTCGCGCCACTTGGGCCACTGATACGGCGGCAGCTCCAACAAAAACGGCAGCCGCTTCCCTTTCAAAACGCCTCGGTTCAAAATCCACACCACAGGAATGGCGATCAAAAGACCCAAAAAGTGCATCGCAAACAGCGCAAAACCTGCCCATGCCGGGCCGAACCGCGGCTCGATGAACGCGCCGATCATCAGCAGATAAACCGGAAGCCGCGCGCTGCAGCTCATCAAAGGCGCAACCAAAATCGTTGCAAGCCGGCTGCGCGAATCCGGGATCACCCGCGCCGCCATAATTCCGGGAATCGCGCACGCAAAGCTTGACAAAAGCGGGATGAACGCGCGGCCGTTCAGTCCGCACCACCCCAGCAGCCGATCCATCATAAACGCCGCGCGCGCCAAATACCCGGAGCCTTCCAAAACCGCAATGAAAAAAAACAGAATCACGATCTGCGGCAAAAACACCATCACCGAGCCGATTCCGGCAATCAAGCCGTCCACTACCGCCGATTGCACAACCGGCCACCGGCTGAGCATCGGAGCAACCCAATCTCCCAGTTTTTGAGAACAAAACTGAATCCCGTCCATCGCAGGCTCCGCAAGCGTATAAATGGACTGGAACACCAGATACATGATGCCGACAAAAATCGCAAAACCAAACACACGGTGCGTAAGAATCTGATCCACGCGATCGCTCACGCTCCTCACGCCGCGTCCTCCCGCCGACAAGCATGCACGCGCAACCATAGATGCCCATGCATAACGCTCCGCTGCATCGGCATGCGCGTCTCCCGAAACGACCGCATCGCGGTTTTCGCGCGCCGCAACGATCTCGGCTGCGATTTCTGGGTACGCATCCAAACGCGCCAGCAGCTCATTGCTTGAGCCTGATATCGCGTCGGCGATTTCCGTCTGCCGCACATCCAAACCGATTCGAAGCAGTCTCTCGCGGATGGAAGAAGCGCGGAGCGTAATCGCATCGGGACGAAAACTTGGAATCGTGCTTCTGCGAGGCTGCGAAAGATTCCGATCAATCGCGTCAACCAGATCGCGCACACCGCGCGATTTGTGCGCAACCACGGCCGTTACTTCCACACCCAACAGGTTCGAGAGTCTTGATAAATCAATCCGATCTCCGGCTTTTTCCAAAAAATCGGTCATGGTCATCGCCACCATGAGCGGAATGCCGCGCTCCGCAAGCTGGCTGAGCAGAAAAAGGTTCCGCTCCAGATTCGGCGCATCAACCACGCAAACCACAAGATCGGGCGACGATTCCAAAACGCCCAAAGCCACACGCTCGTCATCCGAAATCGCCTGAAGGCTGTACAGCCCCGGAACGTCAATCACCTCGACGCGCCGCGAACCGATCTTAATTTCTCCGCTGATCCGCTCGACCGTAACACCGGGATAGTTCCCCACCTTCTGCGATGCGCCGGTCAGCGCGTTGAAAAGCGTGGTCTTCCCGGAATTCGGGTTGCCCACGAGCGCCACAGTTCGCTGTTGTTCAACCGACGGCTTCAACTTCCAGGAACTCGGCCTCTTTTCGCCGCAGGCATAATCGGTAGCCCCGAAGCCCGATTTCGATCGGGTCGCCAAGCGGCGCAACTTTCAGCACCTCGAACTCGGTTCCCACCACCAAACCCATCTCCACAAGCCGCCGCGAATGGCTCCCGCTCTGGGTGATGCGGCTCACCCGAGCCTTCATTCCTGCATGCAACGGTGTGGTGGAAAGCGGCGCTGCCATTTGGTTTTTAGACTACCCCAAACTTCATTTTTTGACGTATCAAAACCTAAAGACGACGCTTTCACCCTATAGTTCTCAAGAAGTCAGTTTTTCAACCAAGGTTTTTCAAAATCGCATCCCCTGCCTGCGAAGTGGAGGCAGTCCCGCCCAGGTCGGGCGTTGCAGCACCCTCGCGCAGACTGAGTTCCACGGCGCGTTCGATCCTTTCGGCCTCTGTCGGCATCCCCAGGCTGTACCGAAGCATCATCGCTGCGCTCATCACGGCAGCGATCGGGTTGGCGACCCCCTTGCCCGCGATGTCGGGCGCAGAGCCGTGCGACGGCTCATACATCCCAAACGACCGGCCCTGGTTCGGGGTTGTGAGCGACGCGCTCGGAAGCATCCCGAGCGAGCCGCTGATCTGCGCGGCCTCGTCGCTCAAAATGTCGCCGAACATGTTTTCGGTAAGAATCACGTCGAACTGGCCGGGATCGCGCACCAGCTGCATCGCGCAGTTGTCCACGAGCATGAACTCGAGCGCAACGCTTGGAAAACGGGCCGCCGCATCCGACACGACTTCCCTCCACAGCCGGCTGGTCTCCAAAACGTTCGCCTTGTCCACGCACGTAAGTTTCCGCCTGCGCGTGTGAGAAGCGATTTCGAACCCGACTTCCGCGATCCGCTTTATTTCGGTCCGGCTGTAGACGCAGGTGTCCACTGCGGTCTCGCCGTCGGGAGTGCGGGTGCGCGGCTGACCAAAGTAGATCCCTCCCGTGAGTTCGCGGACGACGATCAGGTCAATCGGTCCGCTCGGCCCCGGCTTCACGGGGCTGCGGTCGGCAAGCGATGCGAACAGCCTGGCAGGGCGCAGGTTCGCAAACAGGTTCAGCTCTTTTCGAAGAGGCAGCAGCGCCCCGACCTCTGGGCGCATCGAGACGGGTTCCAATTTGTCCCATTTCGGCCCGCCGACCGCGCCGAGCAGCACCGCGTCGGACGCTTTGCACAGCGCGAGCGTCTCATCGGGGAGCGGGGTTCCCACGGCATCATAGGCCGCACCTCCCACCAGGGCGTGTTCAAAAACAACGGATGGGCAGACCGCTTCCAGAACTCTCAATGCCTGGGCAATCACTTCCGGGCCGATGCCGTCGCCAGGCAGGACGGCGATTTTGGAGGACATCGCTCGGCATTAAACCCAGAAGGCGGGGCGCAACCCGATTGCCCGTTTGCAAGTAGACTCCGCGCCGGTGATTCGAGCAAGCGACCTGAAGAAGCATTTTCACGATTCCAAACGCGGAGTGGTGCGCGCGGTTGACGGCGTGAGCCTGGAGTGCAATCAGGGCGAAGTGTTCGGCATTCTGGGTGCAAACGGCGCGGGAAAGACCACGCTCCTTCGCATGCTAAGCACAATTTTGAAGCCCACGTCGGGAACGGCCACCATCGCGGGCTGGAGCATCACCGAACAGCCCGACAAAGTTCGAAGCAGCATCGGGTTTATGTCCACAACAACCGGGCTTTATGCGAGATTGACCGCGCGCGAGATGATCTCGTACATCGGGTCGTTATACGGAATGTCGGGCAGAGAGCTCAAAGCCAAAGTTGATGAAGAGATCAGCCTTCTTCAGATTACGGAGTTTCAGGATAGATTGTGCGACAAACTTTCCACAGGGCAGAAGCAGCGGGTGAGCCTTGCGCGCACGGTTCTGCACGATCCTCAAGTGTTGTTTTTCGATGAGCCCACAGCCGGGTTGGATGTGGTTGCGAGCAAAACAATCATGGAGTTCATCGAGCAGAAACGCGATCAGGGAAAGACGATTGTGTTCTCCACGCACATTATGAGCGAAGCCGAGCGGCTGTGCAACCGGATTGCGGTGATTCACAACGGCAAAGTTGCGGCTGTGGGCACATTCGGCGAGCTGCGCGAGATGACGGGCGAAGAAAGGCTGGATCATGTGTTCTTGAAACTGATCGAGCGCGCGGAGGCTGCGGCTTGAAAGGCTGGACCCAGGTTTGGCGCAAAGAGATACGCGAGTTCACGCGCGACCGACGCGTGATGATGAGCGCGGTTTTCGGCCCGCTGTTTATGGAGCTGTTGATTATGATGCTTTTCGGATATATCGGAACGCAGGTTTCGTCCGAAAAAGCGCAGAAGATACTTGTGCAAAACCCGCAGCATGGAGGCAGGGCGCTCGCGGCGCTTCGCAACTCGAAAGACCAGAAGTTTGAAATTGAAAACCTGCCCGAAGGGATGACGCCAGAAGAAGCGCTCAATCAGAAAAAAGGCCGCGCGGTCATCAGTTTTCCCGACGATTTCGACGTGAAATACGGCAACGACTCGCCGCCGGAAGTGAAGGTGTTTGTAGACCCTCACGAAGCCACCGGCGATTTGGCATTCGGCGCGATTGCAAAAGTGCTGGGCGAACAGATCTCTCAATACACCCAACAGTATCTTCAGAGCAAAGCGATTGATTTACGGCGACTTGTTCCGTTCGTTTTCAAAAAGCAGGATATCAAGGCGGCAAAGCCCGTCGGCGGCGATATTTTTGCCAGTTTCCTGCCGTATCTGGTAATTCTGTTTGCGTTTTATGGCGGGTTTTCAATCGTGGGCGATCTGGTGGCCGGAGAAAAGGAGCGCGGTTCGCTGGAAACTCTTCTCATTTCGCCCATTTCGCGCACGGCGATTGCGTTTGGAAAATTTGCGGCGCTTGCCACCGTGAGCCTTACGGGCTGCGTGTCGGCGCTGGTTGGCGTGTTTCTTCCTGGCATTTTGCACTTGCGCGCGACGGAGAAGCTTTTTTCGGGCGGGTTCGCGATTGCGCCGTCTTCGGTGTTTGCGTTGATCATCACAGTGCTGCCTTTGGTTGTGTTCTTTTCCGGATGTCTTCTGGCCGTTTCGTGCTATGCGCGCACCCAGCGCGAAGTGCAAGGCTACTTATCGTTGATGAGTTTCGTCGTGCTGATCCCCGCAGTTTTCAGCCAGGTTATCGGACTTACGGATTTGGGAAGTTCGCGTTGGATTTCGTTCGTGCCGATTCTGAACAGCGCGCGCGTGATTCGTGAGGCGCTGTTGAACAAAGTGGACTGGACGAACCTGGCAATCACCGGCTCGCTCGGAATCTTTTTGGCCGCAGTCAGCCTGTATCTGGCGGTGCGGATGTTCCAAAAAGAGTCGGTGCTGCTCAGGGTTTAGCCCGAACTCGTCATGCTCTTCAGAATCGAGTTCAGCTGATTCATCTGGCTTTGGAGCGCCGAGATTGCGGCTTCCATCGCCGAGAACTTGGTGCGGAGCATGTCTTCTTTCGCTGCGGCTCGATCGTTGATCTGCGAAATGCTGTCGTCAATGTTGTTCATCTGCGCCTGCAGCGAGTTCATGCTCGCAGACAAAACGCCGCTTGTGAAATCCAACGCACCTGCAAGAACGTTGCTCGTAACCGACGCCGCGCCGCGCGTAAAGATCATCGTTCCCAAGTTTCCGGTTTGTGTGCCGGTGATCTGAATCTGCAGCCCCTCGGTGTTTGCGTTGCCGGCGTTGCCCGTAAGAAACTGGCCTGAGCCCGTGGCCGGTTCTCCGTTTATCGTTCCTGCGACATCCAAACCGGTGCCCGCGAGAATCGTTGTGCCGATGCCGCTGTTGTCCGAACCCGCCGCGGTATCCGAAACAACCGTGAACGATCCGGGCGTTCCGTATCGCTTGGACGTGAGAACCAGATGATCGCTGCCGTCTTTGCTCGCCGTGAGCAGATCCTTCAGCCGCCCGTCGCTGTTGATCTGAGAAATCAGCTGATCGAGTGTGGTTCCGGCGGCGACCGTCAAATTGTAACTGGTGTTTCCAAGGAGCGCTCCGCCGAACGTCAACGTTTCTTGTGCCGCTTCGCCGCTGGTCATCGAGGTTCCTGCCGAGGCTGTTCCCTGCGTCGCCGCCTGCGTAATGTCAATCACATAACCGATTGAGCCGCTGCCTTTGGTTTTGGCGGTGGCCGATACGAACCGCACGTCCGTGTTAGCGATCGTGCCCGTATCCCGGAACAGCGCGTCAACATTTGCGAGGTTGGTGTTCAGTGCGCTTTCGACTTTCGATGCGTCAACCGTCATTTTGCCGTTCGAATCGAAATCAATGCCGATGGCCAACAGGTTTTTGTAATCTCCGCTGAGCCCGTTCGGGCTGTTTGTGAGCGTGTTGAAAAGCGTTGCTTGAAGGTTTTGAATCGCCGAATCGCCGAACAACGGTCCGGTGGCGAGCGTGTCCGAATTGAACGACGCTTGAACGTTCAAGAAATCAACGATGTTATTGTAAGCCGATGCTAGCGCTTCGATTTTCTGCCTGATTCCGGCGGCGTCGCGCGAAATTGTAACCGTGGATTCAACGGGAGTAGTATCATCGGCCTGCAGCAGCGTGAGGGTTACGCTGGGAACGATGTCGGTAACGGTGTTCGAACCGCTGGTGAAGTCAATTCCGTCAATGCTGAACGCGGCATCCTGCGCGGCGAGGATCTCGTTTCCGGAAAGCAGACCGAGCGTGCTGAGAACGTTTCCCGACGTATCGCTGCGCGTGATGGCATGTGCGGTGCCTGTCTCGTTGGCGGTGAGCGTCATGTAAACGTTGTTCGCTCCGCCGTTGATCAGCGATGCGGTTACTCCTGCGTTTGCCGCATTGATTTTTGCCGCAACTGCCGAAAGCGAATCAGCGGCTTCGATCACGATATCCGTGCCGTTGATGTTGATCGTTCCCGAAAGGTTCAGCGCGCTGGTCGAATCGGTTTGTGCGTTCGTGCGGATTTTGTGCGCTTGCGCAAGCTTCGAAACCGCGATGTTATAAACGCCTGCCTGGGCGTCGCTTGTCGCCGAAACCGCAACCGCATCGCTGTTGCTGCTTACTGCTTTCGCCAAACGGAACGACGAACTGGACGTCAGGTCGTCAACGGCGTTTTTGAGCGTTTGGGCCAGATCACGATACTGCTGTGTGGCGTTGAACTGCAGCTGGAGCAGGCCTTTTTGACTTGCCAGCGCGGTGATCGGCTGTTTTTCGATGGCGATCAGCTGCGCAATGATTGACTCGGTGTCAATTCCCGAGCTCAGGCCCGAAAAGTGAATACCCGACGAAGAACCAATAGAACTCATATCCGCTCCTTTTCGGATTATCGGCTCGGCGCACCGGCGTCTTGCGCCTGGTAGTAAACTTAGGGGCGTGAACCCGCACTTGATCGTGGCGTTGGACACTGGCAGCCTTGCCGAGGCTAAAGCAACGGTTGAGAGATTGAGTGGGCACGCGTCAGCGTTCAAGGTCGGCCACGGCTTGGTGCTTCCTCACGGTTTGGGCGTGGTGGATGAGCTGCGCGGCGCCGGCGCCAAAAAGATTTTCCTCGACCTGAAGTTTCACGACATCCCGAACTCAGTGGCGATCGCCGTGCACGAAGCCGCAAAACGGGGCGTGTGGATGATGACCCTGCACGCAGCAGGTGGGTCTGCCATGATGGCGGCGGCGGTGGAGGCTGCGGGTTCGGCGGCTGACGGCGTTCCGCCTCTCTTGGTGGCGGTTACTGTGCTCACCAGCATTGACGAACCGACGCTGGCTGATGAGTTGGGGGTCGCTCGCAAGTTGTCCGATCAGGTGGAACAGACGGCGCGGCTCGCAATCTCCTCTGGAGTTGACGGCGTTGTCTGTTCGGGCTTCGAGGTTGCCCGGCTTCGGCAGGCGCTTGGAGATCAGCCTATCTTGGTGGTGCCCGGAATCAGGCAGCAGTCCGCGGCTTCTCAAGATCAGCGGCGTGTGGTTACCGCAAGCGAAGCGATCGCGCGCGGTGCGAGTTATGTGGTCGTGGGAAGGGCGCTCACCGCTTCGGATAATCCTGAAAAAGCGCTGGCAGGCCTTGGACTTTGAGCGCTTCCCGGTCGCGCTTGCTGAATGGTTTCGCGCGAACGCAAGGCCGCTGCCGTGGCGCGCAACCAAAGACCCTTATCGGATTCTGATCTCCGAGCTGATGCTTCAACAGACGCAGGTATCGGTTGTCGAGCCGTACTATCGCAAGTTCATAAGAAGGTTTCCCAATTTGAAAGCGATTGCACGCGCTACGGAATCCGAACTGCTGGCAGCGTGGAGCGGGCTCGGATACTACCGACGCGCAAAGTCGCTGCATCGTTTGGCGCGGCTCGTCACCACGCTTCCCCGCTCGCGCGACGAGCTGATCCGCCTGCCGGGGATTGGTGCGTACACCGCGGGCGCAGTCGCCTCGATTGCGTTTGGCGAAAACAGTCCTGCCATTGATGCGAACGCGCACAGAGTTTTGTGCCGGCTGTTTGCGAAGCATCTGACCTTCCGAGAATGCGAAGAGCACTGCCGCAGGCTGATGCAAAACGCCGATCCAGGCGAGTTTAACCAGGCGCTGATGGAACTCGGCGCGACGGTGTGCACATCTAAGGCGCCGAAATGCGAAGCGTGCCCCGTCGCATCGTTCTGCAACGCCGGACGCAAAGGCAGCGCGCAGAAGTTTCCGCACAAAACAAAGCCGCTCAAATCGGTTCGCTTTGAAGAGGTTTGTGCGGCCCCAGTTGCAGGTTCGCGCATCGGGCTGCGCAAAGCCGAAGGCGACTGGTGGAACGGAATGTGGGCTTTTCCAACAGTCAGAATCGCTTCAGGTCTCAACCCACTCACGGCGGCGCGGAAAGAGTTTGGGAGCGCACTGGTTCCGATGCAGCCGTTGATCTATCATGTAACGCGGCATCGAGTTACGCTGCACCCTTTTTTGGCGCGGAGGCGGACGAAGAATCTTCGATGGTTCACCTTTGAGCAGGCGAACGAACTTGCGATGCCATCCGCGCATCGGAAAGTTCTTCGGCAGGTTTCGGTACTCTTGAGGCGATGCGCGAAATCGAACCGCTGACGATCTGGATTGCCGCCGCGGCGGTCGGCATAGCGTGCGTTTTTGCGCTCACGTTTTATGCGCTCCGCCAAACGCAAAACGCCAAGAAATCTGGGTTGATCGCGCTCGGCCTCGTCCTGGTTTCCGCCGCGTTTTTTCTGATTGACGGGGGACTCGGCCTCGGCAAAATGAGTTCGTTTTTCATCGGTGTGGCTGTTGCGCTGATCGCCGGGACGTTAGTCGGCCGATTTTTGCGCCGCATTTAGAAGCCGCTCGATCAGCCTGCCGCAGCCGAACCTCACCGGGTCGGTCACCGGCAGCCCTGTTTCCATTTCGCACGCATCGCACGCTTTGCGCGCTTCGCTGTCTTCGAGGTGCGACGTGTTCAACGCAACGCCGAGCGTAACCGGACGGATAAACGTTCCACAGCATGATGCGAGCGATTCGTACAACTCGATCAGTTCTTTCAAATTCGGAATCGCTGCCCACGGCTGCATCCGGATCGCGGTCTGCCCAGCCCGGTGACACATCAGAAGATGCGTGGGCATCGAGCCGCGCATCAAGGCTAAGTTCGCCGACGCAGCGGGATGACAAAGTGCGCCTTGACCCTCGATCAGCAGCACGTCGTTCTGTCCGCTCGCGTTCAGCAGTTCCCTTTCGACCGCTCCGGCGGCATAGTCCACTCGAACGGCATCAAGTGGAACGCCTTT
>Ga0070741_10012928_pt1 | contig 14921 bp, 10 predicted proteins | sample Coa_R1_4_FD_66440 | JGI IMG/M metagenome (GOLD analysis project Ga0070741, IMG submission 66440) | Surface soil microbial communities from Centralia Pennsylvania, which are recovering from an underground coalmine fire - Coalmine... | ecosystem: Environmental > Terrestrial > Soil > Unclassified ...
TCAGCGGCGCATCGAGCTCGGCGATGCCGACGTTCCAGATGTCGTAGCGCGCCCAGCGTGGCACGATTCGCTGAAATGGCCTAAGCTTCACGATGTGATCGTCGTCACTGCCGCGTCATCGAATCACGCGGGGCCTCTACGGTACATGCTTGGATCGTTGCGTGCGCTCGATGCGCACGTTGAATGCTACGACCTCGGACTGACCGCGTCGGAAGTGCGCGCGCTGCCGCGATGGGACGGCTTGTTCTACCACAAGTTCGACTACGCGTCGTATCCGCCACATATGAACGTCGAAATCAACGCGGGCGAATACGCGTGGAAGCCGGCGATCGTCGCCGAGGTCGTCGAACGTGTCCGCGGGGACGCGAACCCGGAAGACGTGCTGTGGAGCGACGCCGGCTCGTACTTTCACGCGCTCGAGCCGATCGCGGCACGGATCCAATCGAGCGACGGACTGTGGATTCGCACCTCGAGCGGCACGCTGCGCACCTGGACCCATCCCGACATGCTGGAGTGGTTTGACGCGGGCGCGCTGTCCGATCGGCCGAACGTGGATGCCACGTTGATCGGGTTCGCGACCGGCCATCGATCGGCCGCGGTGCGCGAGCGCGTCTATCGCGACATCGTGCAGCCGTGGAAGGCGTGCGCGATGACAAAGGAGTGCATCGCGCCTCCAGGGTCGTCGCGCAAGAATCATCGGCAGGATCAGGCGGCGCTGTCGTGCCTCGTGCACAAACATCAGTTCGCGTGTGCGACCGACACGCGCCGCGAGCTGGGCGTGCGGTGCAAGTGCGACCGCTGGTTTTATCAGTACACCGGATTCCACGTGCCTGCCGCCGTGTACGCGCGGTGCTGCCTCTATTGATCGCACTGTCCCCGGCCACTCACTACGAGCTCTATCACGACTGGCGCAAAGCGCTGGAGTTCTGCCGCACGCTGCCGGACGTGCCGCCGAGCGAGCCGGTGACCTTCCACATGTACTGGCGCGAGCGCGTCGGCCGCTGGTGGCCGAAGGTCCGTCGATTCGGACGCAAGCAGGCGCTGCCGATCAAGGCGTTTTTCGCGACGCAGGATCTTGCGGCGTGCTCGCTCGTGCTGTGGTCCGATCAGGATCTGACGACGAACGAGTGGCTGAAGCCGTTCTTTTCGCGGCTCACGCTCAAGATCTACGATCCGGCCGTCGAGGTGCGCGGCACGCCGCTCGAGGCGCATCCGATGATCTACACGCAGCGCGACAGCCGCGTGTACCGTGACGGCGACCTCTTTCGCATCCTCGTGCTGCACAATTACGGTGGCGTGTACGCCGACATGGACACCGTGCTCCTGCGCAGCCTCGGCGTGTTCCTCGATCAGGAATTCTTGTATCAGTGGGACAAGTACGACGACATGTACGCGCCCGCGCTGCTGCGGCTGCGGAAGGGCAGTGCGTTTGCGCGCGAGCTCGTCAACGGCATCGTCGCGATTCCGCCAGGCAAGTACAACTGGGGACGCGAGAACATGAAGCGCGCCGTGCACCTCGGTCACGCGATCACCGTGTTTCCGTCACCGTTCTTCAACACCGAATGGCAGGCCGACCCCGAGTTCAAACCGTTCAAGAACACGCCGGCGAGCGGCAACATGTACGACGGCGCGTTCGCGTGGCACTGGCACAACCAGTGGGACGCGGAGATCGAACCCGGCAGCAAGTTTCAACGCCTTGAAGCGATGATGGACGACAAACTGGCGCGGATGGGCCTGTGCTGCCCTTAAGCACCCAACTCCGCCGCATCGCGACCGTGGTGTGGACGGAGCGCCGCCTGTACCTGCCGGGCACGCTGTTCGTCCTGCTCAGCATCGGGACCGGGCTCGGTTACCCGCAGATCATCCGGCTGATCATCGACGAGGGCGTCCAGGGCCGCCAGCTCGATCGGTTGAATCAGCTTGCGCTGATCATGGTCGGCATCCTCATCGTCGAAGCGATCTCGACCGCGATGCGCGACTACTGCTTCAATCTCGGCGCCGAGCGCGTGGGGCTGCGGCTGCGCCGCATGGTGTTCGAGACGCTGCTGCGGCAGGACGTGCAGTTTTTCGATCGGCGCGACACCGGCGAGATCACCACGCGGTTGTCGGCCGACGTGCCGGCGCTGCAGTTCGTGCTCGGCGAGGAATTCGCCGACGCGATTCGCTTTTCGATCATCGCGACGGCAGGCACGGCGTTGCTGTTCTACACGTCAGCGCGGCTGTCGATGCTGACGCTGCTGGCGGTTCCGCCGATCATCATCGCGACCTCATATCTCGGCCGGAAGGTCCGAGGCCTCGCGAGCGACGTGCAGCAAGCGCACGCTGATGCGGGCGCGGCCGCGTCGGAAGTGATTGCCGGCATCCGCACCGTGCGCGCGTTCGGTCAGGAAGCCGCGGAATCGACGCGGTACGAGCGGTCGAGCGCACGGGCGCTCGAGTTCGCGCGCCGGAAGATCACCGCGCATTCGATCCTGGACGGTGTGTCGTTCGTCGCCGGCGAGTGCGCGGCGCTCCTGGCCATCTGGGTCGGCGGTCATTTGATCGTGACCGGCCGGTTGACGACCGGGTCGCTCCTGTCGTTTGTGCTCTATGCCTTGCTGGTCGCGCGCGGATTTCGAAACGCATCACGCTTCGCCGCCGAGTCGTATCGCGCGATTGGCGCGACGCAATGGATTTTCGATCTGCTGCACGCGACGCCGACGATTCCGCTGAGCGGCGGCAAGACACCGGCGGAGCTCGATGGATCGGTCGCGTTCGAACAGCTGCGGTTCCGGTATCCGACGCGGACCGAAGTCGAGGCGCTGAAGGGTATCGACCTCTCGATTCGGCCAGGCGAGGTCATCGCGCTGGTCGGGAAGTCCGGGTCGGGCAAGTCGACGCTGCTGAACCTTCTGCTGCGCTTTTACGATCCGACGGAAGGCCGCGTGGTCGTCGGCGGCCACGATGTGCGGGACCTCGACCCGCAGTGGCTGCGCGCGCAGATTGCGACGGTGCAGCAGGATCCGACGCTCTTCTCGCGATCGATCGCCGAAAACATCGCGTACGGCGTCGACCACGCAACGGTACCGGAGATCGCGGCGGCGGCGACCCTCGCCTCCGTCGACGAATACATCCACCGGCTGCCAGACGGTTACGAGACACAGATCGGCGACCGTGGGGTGCAGCTCTCCGGCGGGCAGCGTCAGCGCCTCGCGATCGCGCGCGCGATCCTGCGCCGGCCCAAGATCCTCATCCTCGACGAAGCGACCAGCGCGCTCGATGCCGAGCTCGAGTCCATCGTGCAGAACGCGTTGCGGTCGATTGACTACCGCCCAACGACCATCATCATCGCGCACCGCCTGTCCACCGTCGCGCACGTCAACCGCGTCATCGTCCTCGACCAGGGCCTCGTCGTCGAGACCGGGACGCACGACGAGTTGATCCAGACGTCGCGGTTCTACCGGCAGTTGGTGCAGACGCAACTCGTCGCGCAATGACGACGCTCGGCGACTGGTACCGTTCGAGCGCGCCGCTCGACCCGCGCGATGCGCCTGCGCCCTCGCTCAGCCGACTGATTCGCAACCGCGCGCGTCGCCTGCTGCCCGATCCCGACGTCCGCGGCAAGACGATGGTTGTGTACGCGCGGCAAGGGTTGCGGAAGAAGTCGGCGTGGGCCGGTCTGTTCTCGGAGTTTCATCACGCGCTCGGCGCGCTGGCGTACGCCGAGCGCCATGGCGCCGTTCGCGTCCGTTTCGATTTTCGCAGCGATCTCTACGTCGACCCGTCGCACGGACCGAACTGGTGGGCGTACTTCTTCTCGCCGACGGAGGTCACAATCCGCGATCAACCGTCAGGCGGGGAGGTGCACCTGACGAAGCGACTGGCCAAGTTCGGCCGCCACGGCGGATTTTGCGACGACGTGAACGGGGTCACCCCGTACCTCTATCCGATGACGTTCGGCATTGCGCGCGCGGAGTTGCATCGGTTGCTCACGACGTACATTGCCGTGCGGCCAGAGATCGAGGCGGACGTCGCGGAGATCGTCACCGCCGCCTTTCCGGCTGACGCGTTCCTCCTGGGCGTCCACTACCGCGGAACCGATTCGACGCACAGTCTGTTCGGATTGATCAACGATTACCGCACGTCGCCGGTGCCGTATCAGCTCTACGCGGACGAAGTCCGGCGTGTCATCGGCGAGGCTGCGCCCGCGCGATTCTGCATTGTCGTCGCGACGGACGAATCGGATTTCGTCGAGTTCATGCGACGCGAATTTGGCGCGGACCGGATCGTCTGCGTCGAGGACGCGCCGCGCGCGCGCGCCGGCGGCACGGCGGTCCACTTCGATCGCACGCTCGGCGTGTCGAACTTCGCCAAGGGCAAGTCCGGCGTCGTCGATTGCTTGTTGCTGGCGCGTACGAACTATCTGATCAAGGGACGATCGAACCTGTCGGACGCGTCGCTGGTCTTCAATCCCTTGCTGCCGTACTCGTTTTGCCTTCGGTAACGTCGCGGTCGTAGAGCGTCGGACTCACCCGGCGATAGTGCGACTGTACGTACGTCCAGATTGCCGGCGGAATCGGCATCTCGAGTGGGGCGAGCATCACAATCCGCGGACGCACGCGACCGCCGACAATCGCGTCTGAAATCTCCGCCAGTTCGGCGTCCGTCGCAAACGAGCCGCTGTTGAAGAAGTAGTACCAGACGTGTGGGCGGAACACGCCGGCGCCTGTCGACGCCGCAAACGTGGCGTCGGTCGGCGCTGTGTGCTCGATGACATAACGAAGGTCGGCGACCTGTTGATCCATGCCGTCGAAGTCACGTGCGACGTTGCCGACGGCGAGCGCAGCCATCGCCACCAACAGGAACATGCCGGCGGCGGTTCGCCGCCCGCGTGTCCAGACCCAGACAGCGACACCCGTCAGCGCAGCGGAGGCGCCGAACCCAGCGACCTGGATCGCACCTCTGGTCGCGGTTGGATCCGGCACGAACATCACGAGCGCGATCACGCTCACGATCACCGCGGCGAGTGTCAGCATGCGCAGCCGCAACGCGCCTGTGCTGCCGACGGACGGAAGTTGATCGATGTGCTGTTGAAGCCACCACGATCCGAAGACGGCGAACAGCGGCAGGAACTGAATCCAGTACTGCTCGTAGACGCGACCCTGGATCACGACGCCGGCCAACCAGCTGAATGCGGTGGCGACGAGCAGAACGCGGTCGTCCGGGCGACGCCAGACCATCCGCGTCTCGCCAATGAGACCCAGCAGGCCAGGGATCGCCAGCGCCGGAGAATGGAGCACATGCGCCAGCGCGCGTGGCAACGGCGAAAACCGCTGCTGGTTCAGCCGAAGGTTTTCGGCAAGGTTGTAGTGCAGAAACGGTATCAGTGCATCGTGACGGGCGAACCATGCAACGGTCAGCGCAATCGGCGCGACCACGCCCACACCAAACACCACGACGCGCCACAGCCGGACGATTCGCTGATGTGATGACGCTCGCGCCACATCGATCAGCAGCGCGAGGCCAAATCCGGGAAGCACGAACAGGCACTTCTGCGTGAACATCACGGCGGCGCCGAGCATCGCCCCGCTCGCGAGCCATGCCAACAGCGGCACGCGACGGCTCTCCGATCGCCAGCCGATGCGCGCCAGCAGCAGTGACGCCATCCCGCAGCCGAGCGCGGGGACGTCAGGGCGGAAATCGAGAATCCGATCCATGAACTGCGCCGACGTCACGAGGAGCGTGACGGCGATGAGGCCGCTCCAGGTGTCGCCGCCGAGCCGCGCATGGACATAGACGAGCGCCATGACGGCCACCGTGATCGCCAGCATCACGAGTCGCGCGTCCACGAACCAGCCGAGGGCGGCATCGGTATTCGTGGCCACGCGCGCGGACGCGAGCGTCGGTGCGGCAGCGAAGTAGATCCAGGGAGTGTGGTGTTCGAAGAAATCGCGGTACGGCATGAGACCGTGCGCAAAGCTCCAGGCCGCGTGCGCGTGTTCCAGTTCGTCGATATCCAGGTTGCGATGCGTGATGAGCCACATCTGCAGGAGCAGCATCGAGAGACAGACGACGGCCGCGGTGGCGGCGAGGCGGCGCGTCACTGCGCAGAGACGGCGCGCATCACGCGGCGTCCGCCGAGGATCGCCAGCGCCGCTCCGCCGACCGCGGTGGTCAGCGCGTACGAAATGCCGCGCTCGACGACGGTGATCGCCACGGCGGTCTGTGCGCTCGCCCCGCACAGCATCAATCCGCCGACGAGGCTGCCGTCGATCGCTCCGACGCTGCCGACCGTTGGCACGAAGCCGCCGACGATGCCCATCACGGTCACGGCGGCCGCTTGTTGTGGCGTCAACCAGAGACCGAACGCGCCGGCGATGACGATCTGACGCGCGATGGTCTCCACCTGTGCCAGCGTCGCGAACGCGATCGCGGCGGCGGCGACGCGCCAACCGATGCGCAGATGCGCGGTGCGCTGCCACAGGCCGTCGAGCCTGGCACGCAGTGTCGATCGCTTGAGCCACGCCAACGCCAGCGCGAGCGCGACGACCGTGACCGTCACGATCGCCCATCGCCGCGACCGCAGCGCGACCATGACGGCGACCGGCGCCGACAGCAGCACGACCGCTGCGAGCGGCGGCAGTTCGGCGAGCCGCACGTAGGCGAACGACGCCGTCGCCTGCGCGAGCGGTACGCCGTCTGCGCGCATGAGCGCGATCCGGCTCGCGTCGCCGCCCAGACCGGTCGTTGGCGTCGTGTTGCGGACAAAAATCCCGGCGAGGTTGATCAGAACCGTGCGCGTCAGCGAGAGCCGGCTGCCGAGGCCGGCGATGACAACGCGCCAACGTTCGCCGGTGATCACGAGGCCGCCGAAGTGCAACGCGATCGCCAGCGCGACGAGCGATAACCGCGCGTGCGTCAGCGCATCGACGAGCCCGCGCAGGAAATGCGTCACGAGAAGTCGATTCTATCGCGTTGATACAATACCGAGGTCTTGCGCCGGCATCCGATCCTCAAAGTGGGCCTCCTGCTGATTGTGTTTCGATTGGCGGGGCTGGCGGAGCGCTATCTGTTGCAGCCGCACGGACCGTTGGCGGCGCGCGCGGCGCTGTTCGCGCCGGCCGCTGCCGCGCATGCTGGCGTCTTGCTGATCATCACCGCTGCGTTTCTCGCGATCGCCGCGATTGCACCGCGGTTCGATCGCGCCGTCACGATTGGCGCGTGCGTCGTCTGTGCCGTCCTGATGATCGCCGGTCAGGCGGATTTTACTGTGTCGGCTATCACCGGCGCGCCGTTGACGCCGACGGTGTTTCGGACGTACCGCGGACTCCACGTCGTCAAATCAAAAGAATTTCTCGAGCCGCTGCGCGCGAACCTCGGCGTGACGCTCGGCGGGGTCGGTGCATTTCTCGTCGTGGTCGTGTGGATGTCGAGGCTCGTGCGCACGCGCGTCGTGCGACCCGGCGACACGCGCGTGTGGCCGGTCTTGGGCGTTGGTGTGTTGCTGGTGCTCGTTGCGGCCGCAGTGCCGTGGCCCGTCCCTCCGCCGCCGATCGAGGTGGCGTTTGCGCGCGAATATCTGCATCTCGACGAGGTGCACGTTCGGGGCGGCGAAGCGGAAGCGAGCGTCCGCCTCCGCGGGCGCGTCGGTCTGCCGTCGGGCGCGCATTGGGCCGACGATCAGTATCCGCTCGTGTATGACCCTGCGCAGACGAGCAAGGGTGCGTCCAGACGTGAATCACGCCCGGACGTCGTCGTCGTGATGGTGGAGAGCCTGCGCGCAGAAGAACTCTCGTTCGTCACGGGTTCCCACGAAACGGTGACGCCGAACCTCGACGCGTTGGCCGCGCAGAGCGTCGTGTTTCCGACCTACACCTCGAACGCGTTCCCGAGCGCGCCGTCGGTGTTCTCATTCCACTGTTCGGCGTGGCCGCATCGGCGGAAGGAAATCATCACCGACTTCGCGACGCGGACGTTCGATTGTCTGCCGTCACGTCTCGCATCATTCGGATACGAAACGGTGTACGTGGGCGCCGATCCGCATTTCGATAACCAGGACGTGTGGCTCGGTCAATGGTACGCGCGCGTCGTGGACCTCGTGGCGCAGGGGGTTGACGGCACCGACCGCAACATCGTGTCGCGGTCGATCGATGAGATTCGTCGTCACGATGCCACTGAAGGCGATCGTCCGCTGTTCGCGTTCGTGTCGACGTACAGCATGCATTATCCCTTCACGCTGCCGGCCGACGCGGGAGAGGCGCCGGTCGGTCGCGACGGCGGACTGCGTCCGCAGTACCGTCAAACGCTGCATTACACCGATCGCGAACTCGGTCGGTTGTTCGAGGTCCTCGAATCACGTCATCGCCGGACGGTGACGATCGTCGTCGGCGATCACGGCTTCTATGTCGATCTCGCCCGCATCTCCGGCGTTCCCGAGAACGACAACGAGTGGACGGCGGCGATCGTGAACGGACCGGACGATCTGATTGGCGCACCGCGTCGCGTGATTGAAGCCGCGAGCCACGTCGACATGATGCCGACAGTGTTGGCGATGGTGGGCGACGAGCGGCCGACCGCATCGCTCGGGTCGGACCTGTTCGGTCATCGTCGGACTGCGGCCGCGGAGGCGCTCGCGGTCCGGGCCGGCGGCATTCGCCTGGACCGCGACGGCTACTCGGCCATCGTCGATGCGCGCGTGCCGAACGTCGTCACGCCGCGCGTGGCATTCCCGCAGTTCCCGCCGGCAGCGGCGTCGCCGTCCGTGCCGTCAGCCGACGAATTGATCGACTGGGTGAACGACTGGTCGTACCTGATCGAGAAGAACCGCGTCTGGAACGCGCGGTTCATTCACTGAGTGCAGCGCGAGCCTTTGGCGCCGAGGATCGCCGCGTAGTTCTCGATCAGGTTCGCGGACTGGACCTTCCAGCGCTCGACCCGGTCCTCGAGCGTGCGCGCGATCTCCGGATGCGCTTTCGACACATCGGTGCGCTCGTCGGGATCGTCGACGAGGTCGAACAGTTCGTTCGCGCCGCTGTCGTCCCAGTGCACGAGCTTCCATCGTCCCGCACGAACACCGAACTGTGACAGTGGCGGACGCGTAGCGAACATGACGAGGCGACCGCGCGTGTCGTGCACGAGATCGCGCCCCTTCATCGTTTGCGGGACCGGGACATCGACCAGACCGAGAATCGTCGGCGCGACGTCGATGTGCCCGGTCGGCGTCGTCACCGGTCCGGTGACGTCCGCGAGTTGCGGTCCGCTGATGACGAGCGGCACGTGCACCGATCCTTCGTAGATCGACGCGTCGCGCACGCGACCCATCCCAGGGCGTCCCGAACCGGGCCCGTGATCGGAGACGACGACGATCAACGTCGATTCGAGGAGATGCTGCGCGCGTAACCCTTCGACGACGTCGCGGAGACGATCGTCGACGAACCGCAGCGTCGTGCGTTCTGCGGCCGCTTCCTTTTCTTCGTCCAGCCACCGACCGGATGGCGACCCCGGGATTTCGAACGGATGATGACCGGCCGCCATGTTGTAGGTGACGAAGAACGGCCGCTGCGGTGTGCTCTCGCGATGATGCGCAATCCAGTCGAACGTCGCCTTCAACGTCACGCGTTCGTCGATACCCCACGCGTTCTGCCACGCACCTTCGTGGCCGGGCATTTCGTTGCGATCGAGCATCACGTCGAGTTGGCGGCGCTTGAAGAATCGGCTCTGTCGATCGAAGGCGAAGTCGGCGGACGTGAAGAGCGCCGTGTCGTATCCTGCGGACTTCATCGCTTCCGAGATGCTCACGCACGGAATCGCCGGATTCACTTCGGTGATCGGCGGGTAATCGGGATCCGGCAGTTCGGAACACCACAGGCTGAACGCCGCCTTCATGGTCTGCGGCCAGTGCGCGTAGTGGTTCGTGAATGTGACGGTCGACGGCGAACGCGACCACGCGTCCAGAAACGGCATCGGCGTCGGCTGCATCGCCAAACGCTTTGCACCGATCGATTCCATGATCACGAACAGGACATTCGTGCGGCGCGGCGTTGCGTTCGCCAGCGGGTCAGTGCCTTCGACGGGCTCCGGCGATGTCAGATCGAAGCAAAAGGATTCGTTAAACGATCGCGTCCTCGCGTGCAGGACCGCGTGCAGCGGATTCTTCAGGTACGAGCCCGCCAGCATCGTCAGGGGACTGCGCTCGAGACCGAACGTGTGGACAGCGAGCGGTCCATTCGCCAGACCGGGAACCGCGATCAATGTCAGCACGACGGCTACGGCAAGCGTCAGTTGCGACCGACGGCCGAGCGCGATCGGTTCGCGGCGGTTGCGTAGCCACACGAAGAGCAACGGCGGACCCACGAGCGCGATCGCGAGTTGCAGGAAGAACGCCGGCGTGAAGTACGGCGCTACCGAATCGGCCAGCAATCGCGACGTGCCGCCTGGTGACGGATCGGCGTAGAAAAACCAGAGATCGATCGCCGCCTTGTCGAGCGGCGCGCCGACGATGACGGCAATGTGATAGCTGACGAGGAGAAACCCACCGTAGAGCGCGTGGACGATCAGTGCCCACGCGAGCGCCACGCGAACGTGCACACGCGCGAGCAACGAACCGATTGCCCACGCGACGAGCGCGACGAGGAGCGCCGAGACGACGTCCCATCCGAAGACGAGAACGATCCGCGGATACCACTGGATCGCAGACGTCTGCCCTTCGCCAGACGCGGCGTAGATGAAGAGCGCGAGTTTGAACGCGATCGTGGCCGCCAGCGCGGTCACGAAGTGCAGCAACAGCATGGAGTGGTAGCGCGGCCCTCAGGGCTGCAACACATCGTAATAGATGGACTCGAGCTGCGGGGCAATCACGCTCCAGTCGAACTTCGCGGCGAACGCCGCGCCTCGTGCGCCCAGGCGCTGGCGCAGCGGCGCATCCGACAGCACGGCGACGAGCTCGCGAGCCAGTGCGCGCGGGTCGGCGGGCGGCACGAGCCGAGCGCCGTTCGATTCGCCGCCGACCAGTTCCACGTAGCCGTCGATGTCGGTCGCGACGACCGGCCGGCCTGCAGCCATCGCTTCGAGCAGCACGATCCCGAAGCTCTCGCCGCCGATGGCGGGGGAGCAGACCACATCCGCCCGTTGATAGTGCGTGATGAGCTCCTCGTCGGTGACCGCGCCGGCAAAGACGGCGTGGATGCGGACGTCACGAGCGCGCGCTTCGAGCGCGCCCCTGTCCGGTCCATCGCCGATGATCACGAGACGTGGCGGCGCGATCGACGTCTGCGCGATCGCGCACGCGTCGATCAGGTGCTCGACGCCTTTCCGCGGTTCAAGCCGACCGACGTAGAGCACCGTGCCGCCGTTGGTGTGTTCGGCGTCGGCACTACCCGCGAAACGCATCGCGTCGATGCCGTTCGGAACGATGTCGTAATGGCCTGGAAAGGAGCGCGCGACCGTTCGCCGCGCGGCATTCGACACCGCAATGCGCCGCGTGACGCGGGCCATCACTGGCGCGAGCAGCGGGCGTGCGATCGGATAAAAGCGATGGCCATCTTCGCGATGCACGTGGAACGTCGCGACGACCGGCACCGGCGCCAGCCACGTCGCGCACCACGGGACAATCGGCATCAGCGGTTCGTGGATGTGGAGGACGTCGAATCGTTCGCGCGCGAAAAGCCGGCGAACGCGCGTCCACGACCGCGGGTCGACGCCAAATCCCGTGTTCGTCCCATGGACGACGGCCGAGAACGTGTTGCAGATCGCCTCCTCGCCGTCATCGTCGAGAGCGGCGGACGCCGCGCCGAACACGCGCACGTAATGGCCGCGCGCACGCAGCGCCCGCGCTTGTGCCCGGATGTGCGTATTGACGCCCCCCGGCTGAGCCAGATCGTACGGCGCACAGACTCCAATCCGGAGCGGTAAGCGACTCATAATGACTGCAGGTGAACCAGCAAAGTACCACACCCCACACGACAACCTCCCGCCTGCCATTTCTCATCGTCGCGGCTCTCGGCGTCGTCTTCGGCGACATCGGCACCAGCCCGCTGTACGCATTACGCGAGTGCTTCAGCGGGCCGCACGCGATACCCGTATCGCCCGCGAACGTCTACGGCGTGCTGTCGCTCGTCGTCTGGTCGCTGATCATCGTGGTCTCGATCAAATACCTGTTGTTCGTGATGCGCGCGGACAACGCCGGCGAAGGTGGGATTCTGGCGCTCGTCGCGCTCGTCCGGCAGCGCGCCGGCGCGTTGATCGCGGTCGGCCTGTTCGGCGCGGCGCTGTTGTACGGCGACGGCATGATCACGCCGGCCATCTCAGTGTTGAGCGCGGTCGAAGGCCTGAGCATCGCGACACACGCGTTCGAGCCGTTCATCGTGCCGATCACGGCTGTGATTCTCGTGGCGCTGTTCGTCGTGCAGCATCGCGGCACGAGCGGCATCGGGTCGATTTTTGGTCCGGTGATGATCGCGTGGTTCATTGTCATCGCACTGCTCGGCATTCCCGCGATCGCGCAACAGCCCGGTATCGTCGCCGCGTTCGATCCGCGCCACGCGATCAGGTTCTTTGCGGCGCACGGTCCCGGCGGGTTGCTGACGCTTGGCGGCGTCGTCCTGGCCATCACCGGCGCGGAAGCGTTGTATGCCGACATGGGCCATTTCGGTCCGTCGCCGATCCGGATCGGATGGTTCGCGCTCGTGATGCCGTCGCTCGTCGTCAACTATTTCGGCCAGGGCGCGCTCCTGTTGAGCGACGCGAGCGCCGCCAGCAATCCCTTCTACCGGCTCTCACCGCCATGGGCGTTGTATCCGATGGTGGTGCTGTCGACGATCGCGACGATCATCGCGTCGCAGGCGATCATTTCCGGCGCGTTCTCGCTGACGCAGCAGGCCATTCAGCTCGGCTACGCACCGCGGTTCGACATCCGCCACACGTCGGCGCACGAGAAAGGCCAGGTCTACGTCCCCGAGATCAACTGGATGCTGATGCTGGCGACGCTCGGGCTCGTGTTCGGCTTCCGCACATCCACGAACCTCGCGTCCGCCTACGGCATGGCGGTGACGGCCACGATGGTGATCACGACGATGCTCGCGTACGTCGTCGCACGCCAACGATGGGGATGGAGCGTCGTTCGCGCGACGGTGGTGACCGGCAGTTTCCTCGTGGTCGATCTCGCGTTCTTTGCCGCCAACATCCTGAAGATCGAACACGGCGGCTGGTTTCCGCTCTTGGTCGGCGCCATCGTGTTCATGATCATGTCGACGTGGAACACCGGGCGCAAACTGGTCCTCGATCGGCTGCGGCTTGCCGAAGTGCCGTTGACGAAATTCTTCGCGCAGTTATCCGAGCGGCCGCCGGTACGCGTGCCTGGAACGGCCGTGTTCATGACCGCGCGCGGCGAAGGGGTGCCGCCGATCCTTTCGCATCACTTGACGCACAACAAAGTGCTGCACGAGCACGTCGTGCTGCTGACGGTGTTGACCGGTGACACGCCGGCGATCGCTGGCGCCGAGCGGCTCCAGGTAACGCAGTTGACGCACGGTTTCTGGCGCGTCATCGTGCAATTCGGCTTCACGCAGGCGCCCAACGTGCCGGAGGCGCTTGCCGATGCGCGCCTGCTCGGTCTCGTCCTCGACCCAGCCGACACGACGTACTACCTTGCGCACCTCACGCTCTTCGCGACCGATCGCATCGGGATGGCGACGTGGCGCGACAAGTTGTTCATCTTCCTCTCGCGCAATGCGCGTCGGGCCACGAACTTCTTCCACCTGCCACCCGACCGCGTCATCGAGATCGGGATTCAATTAGAGCTGTAACTTCCTCGTCTGTCGTCTGCGCGAAGTTCTCGTACCACAACCCGACCGCGGTGAACGGCTCCGGCGTTTCTGCGCACACCACCTCGTCGGCGATTGCGGCGAGACGCCGGACGCTCTCGACGGCGCCGACCGGCACGGCGACGACGATCCGCGCCGGATGGTGTGCCGTGATCGCGGCCACCGCCGCTTCCATCGTCGCGCCGGTCGCGAGCCCGTCGTCGATCACGATGACGATGCGATCGTGGAGTCGGGGTGGCTGTCGGTCGCCGCGATAGAGCCGCTCCCTTCGTTCGAGTTCTACGTGTTGTCGCGCCGCGGCGAGTTCGACGGCGGCGCGTGGGATACCCAGTTCGTCGATGAGGTCTTCGCTCAACACGCGTACGCCACCGCTCGCGATTGCGCCCATCGCCAGCTCTTCATGACCGGGGACGCCGAGTTTGCGGACGACAAACACGTCGAGCGGCGCTTGCAGCATGCGCGCGACCTCGGCGGCAACGGGGACGCCTCCGCGGGGGAGTCCGAGCACGACGACGTTGGCGTGATTGGCGTAGGCTGTGAGCCTGCCGGCGAGCTGTTGACCGGCGTCGAGCCGGTCGCGAAAGCGCATGTACCCGAGTAAGATTAGCCCCGCCTTGGAGGGGACGGTATGAAACGTATTCTGTTCGCGTGCGCGATTGCGGCCGTGACACTACCACTGACGGTTCTCGGTCAGGCGCCGGCCACCGAACTCGGCACCATCAATTTTCCAACGTCGGCGAAGCCGGCGGCGCAGCCGCCGTTTCTGACCGGCGTGAAAGCGCTCTTCAACTTCGAGTTCGATATCGCGTACGACGCGTTCCAGCAAACCGAGAAGGCGGATCCCGGTTTCGCGCTCGGCTACTGGGGCGAGGCGATGAGCTTCAATCATCCGCTGTGGGCGCAGCAGGATCTCGCATCGGCGCGCAAGGTGATGGAGCGCCTCGCGCCGACCGCGGCCGCGCGGTCCGCGAAGGCGCCAGCCGGCAAAGAGCGGATGCTGGTCGAGTCGCTCGAGGTGCTGTTTGGCGCCGGCGACAAACTGTCGCGCGACATTGCCTACGCCGACGCGATGAAGAAAATCCACGAGAAGTACCCGAGCGACGACGAGATCACGACGTTCTA
>Ga0070741_10012930_pt1 | contig 14921 bp, 16 predicted proteins | sample Coa_R1_4_FD_66440 | JGI IMG/M metagenome (GOLD analysis project Ga0070741, IMG submission 66440) | Surface soil microbial communities from Centralia Pennsylvania, which are recovering from an underground coalmine fire - Coalmine... | ecosystem: Environmental > Terrestrial > Soil > Unclassified ...
GAGAGCGGCACCACGAGATGCGAGAGCCAGGGCCGCAACTCCTCCAAGCCTTCGACCGCCGACATCACCGAGATGGCCGGGGTGATGACGCTGTCGCCGTAGAACATCGCAGCGCCGACGATGCCGAGCAGCGTCGCGACGCTGGTCGCGCGACTGATCAGCGGCAATCGCTGCAGCGCGAGCACCATCAGGGCGAGCATGCCGCCCTCGCCCTTGTTGTCGGCGCGCATCACCAGCATCACGTACTTGAGGTTGACGATGATCACGAGCGACCAGAGCACGAGCGACAGCACGCCGAGCACCATCTCGCGGCTGGGACTGGCGACGCCGCTGAAGCACGCTTGCAGGGCGTACAGGGGACTGGTACCGATGTCGCCGAACACCACGCCGGCGACGGCGAGCGTGTTGGCCGTACGCGATCGGCGCGAGCTCATGATTTCCGCGCCTTGGTCATCGCCCCACGCATCTCGCGCACGGCTTCGCCCATGCCCACGAACAGCGCGCGGGCAACGAGGCTGTGTCCGATGTTGAGCTCGACGATCTCCGGAATCGCCGCAATCGGCCCGACGTTGTCGACCGTGAGACCGTGGCCGGCGTGCACTTCGAGCCCCGCGCCGGCCGCCGCTTTGGCGAACTCCGTGATGCGCGCGAGCTCACGCGCGCGCTCGGCGGCATCGGTCAGATCGCAGTAACGGCCCGTGTGGATCTCGATGTGCGGCGCCTGCGTCTCGAGGATCGCATCGAGGCTCTTGACCTCGGGATCGACGAACAACGCGGCGTCGATCCCGGCGTGCCGCAGCTTTGCGCAAGCGTTGGCAATGCGACGCGGCTGCTTGGCGACGTGCAGGCCGCCTTCGGTGGTGAGCTCGGCGCGCCGCTCGGGCACCAGGCATGCGAAGCGCGGCTTCACCTCGCACGCGAGCGCGACCATCTCGTCGGTGACGGCCATCTCGAGATTGAGCGGCGCGCGCGAGCGCGCGGCGAATTCGCGCACGTCGCGATCCTGGATATGCCGGCGATCCTCGCGCAGATGCATGGTGATGCTGTCCGCACCCGCCTCGATGGCGAGCACGGCGGCGTCGACAGGATCCGGATACGACGTGCCCCGTGCCTGGCGCACGGTCGCAACATGATCGACGTTGACACCCAGCCGAATCGGAGCCAAAGACGGCCCTCTTCTTCTGCGAGGGCGCGAATTCTACTCGCTCTCGCCCGCCGGCGTACTTCCGGCCGCGGCACGCAATTCGCGTAGCAATTTGGGCGTTTTCAGCTCACGACCGCCGAGCTGTCGCCGCAGCGCCTCGCGCAGCAAGCGGCGCGCAGCGCGCAAGTGCTCCGCGTGCGACAACGCACCCTCCCGGAGCGCGATCAAACTTTCGCCAGAGAACGTGCCTGGGCCCGGCGAGCTCGGTTGCGCCCCTTCGACCCAGTCGTACACGTAATGCGCTTGGGGCTCCATCACGCCTGCGAGATTCAAGCCGTATCCGGTTTCGGCGAGCAGCTTGAGCTCGAAGCTCCGCAACGGGATCTCCACGGGCTGCTCGGCCAGCGCGTCGAGGGTGAGCGCGTAGTCGCGGAACAAGTCGGGATGCGGATCGTGACGCTGCAGCAAGAGCGTGAGCAGCTCGTTGAGGTACCAGCCCGAGAGCAGGCGCTCGCCGACGAGCTCGCCGGCGAAACCGTTGGGCTCGACGCCGGTGAGCGTGCCGAGCTCGCCGCTCTCGACCCACGACACGAGCAGCGGCCGCAGCGGCTGCAGGAGCGCGGATTTCGCCGACTTGCCGCTGCGCACGCCTTTGGCGACCAGGCCGACGCGGCCGTGATGCTCGGTGAAGACTTCGATCAGCAAGCTCGTGTCACGGAACGCGCGACGCGCCAGCACGTAGGCCGGCTCGAGCTGGATCCGCTCGCGGCTCATTCCGCCGAGAGGCCGAATTTCTTCAGCGCAGCGGGATCGTCGCTCCAGTTCTCCTTCACGCGGCACCACAGCTTCAGGAACACCTTGCGTCCGAAGGTGCGCTCGATCTCCTTGCGTGCTGTCGTGCCCACGCCCTTGAGCGTCGCACCGCCGGCGCCGATGACGATCGCCTTCTGCCCTTCGCGCTCGACCCAGATCACCGCTTCGATCCGGATCACCTTCGCGGTCTCTTCGTACTGCTCGATCTCCACCGCCAGCGCGTACGGCAATTCCTGATGCAGGCTGCGCGTGAGCTTCTCGCGCACGATCTCGGCGGCCGCGAAACGACGATCGTGGCCGGTGATCTGGCCTTCGGGATACAGCGGCGGACCTTCGGGCAAGCGCGCGATCAGCTCTTTCTTCAGCGGCTCGAGGTTCTGGCGCTTGAGCGCCGAGAGCGGCACGACGAACGCGTAGTCGCGCATGCCCGACAGCTTCTCCAGCGTCGGGAACAGCTTGGTCTTGTCGGTGATGTAGTCGACTTTGTTCACGACGAGGCCGATCGGCGTCTGCACGCCGCGCAGCCGCTCGAGCACCTGCGCGTCCTCGTCGGTCCACTTGGTCGCATCGACGACGAAGAGCACGACGTCGACGCCTTCCAGCGCCGCGATTGCCGACTCGTTCATCGCGCGGTTGAGCGCCTTGCTCTGCAAGGCGTGGATGCCGGGCGTATCGATGAATGCGATCTGCGCGTCCTTCGCATGCAGCACGCCCTGGATGCGATTGCGCGTGGTCTGCGGCTTGTGCGAGACGATCGCGACCTTCTGCCCGATCAGCGCGTTGAGCAGCGACGACTTGCCGACGTTGGGCCGGCCGACGATGGCGACCATGCCGCTACGCATCGGCGTGCTCCAGCAGCATCAGCAATTTCTCGGCCGCCGCCTGCTCCGCCGCGCGACGGCTGGCGCCGTGCGCATCGGTCGACAGCGGCGCGTCGCCCAGCATGCAGCGCACATGGAATTCGCGCCGATGCGCGGGACCGGATTCGGCGAGCACCTCGTACAGCGGCAGCGGACGGCGTTGCCCTTGCAGGAATTCCTGCAGGCGCGTCTTGGCGTCCTTGAGCGTCTCAGCCTCGGGCAGCTTCGCGAGCGCGGCGCGATACAGGTGCAGGCAAGCCTCGCGCGCCGCGTTGAAGCCGCCGTCGAGATAGATCGCGCCGACCAGCGCTTCGAGCGCATCAGCGAGGATCGAGGCGCGCCGGAAGCCGCCGCTCTTGAGCTCGCCGGGGCCGAGCTTGAGCTGCTCACCAAGATCGAGCGGCTCGGCGACGCGGACGAGGCTGTCTTCGCAAACCAAGCTCGCTCGGAGCCGGGAGAGATCGCCTTCGGCGGCATCGGGGCGCGCGGCATAGAGCGCCTCGGCGATGACGAGATTGATCAGGGCGTCGCCGAGGAATTCGAGACGCTCGTTGTTGGGAGCGCCGGCGCTGCGATGGGTCAGCGCCTGGGCGATCAGGCCCTCGTCGCGAAACGCGTACTGCAGCCGCTGCGACAACCGGGCCAGCGCCTCGCTCACTAGTTGGTGACCACCCTCATCGGCTCTTCGGACTTGAAGTTGACGACGACGTAAACGTTGTAGAACAAGTTCACGCGCGCGTCGTAGTCGTAGGTCAGCGCGCGGCGGCCGTCCTTGAGCTTGACGATGTTCACGTCCTTGACGTCGAGGATCTTGGTGTCCTCGACGTCCCAGCGGCGCTGGAGACGATCGTAGAGATAGCGCTGATCCTTGTCGGCGTTGTCGGGATCCTGCGCGACCTGGTGCACGGCGCGCGAGACCTTCATCTGGTTGAGGTAGAGCGGCAGCACTTTCATGGTCACCAGCGCGAAGAAACCGATCAGGAACATGAGTGCCAAGAAGCCAAACAGCCCGATTCCCTTCTGCCTGCCGATGCCTTTCATGGTTCTCCCCCCGCTCACTGGATGGTGTGGCCGATGCGATCGAAGTTCGGACGGAAGTGCTCGCTGTCCCAGCTCATCCAGATCAGGAACGCGCGGCCGACCAGATTCTGCTCGGGCACCGTTCCCCAGACGCGGCTGTCGAGGCTGCCGTCTCGGTTGTCGCCCATCATAAAGTACTGGCCGGCCGGCACCGTGAACTCGAAGCCTTCGGCGGGCCGCGCCGGATTGATCAGCACGGAATGCTGCACGCCGGAGAGCGATTCGGTGAAGCGCTGCGCGACCCACGGGGTGCCGTCGCCGCCGGTGTAGACGCCGGCCGGATCGAGCGGCATCGGCGCGCCGTTGATGGTCAGGGTCTTGTCGTGGTACGCGACGTGATCGCCCGGAACGCCGATCACGCGCTTGATGAAGTCGGTGGACGGATCGACCGGGTAGCGGAACACCACGATGTCGCCGCGCTTGGGCTCGCCGCTGCCGAAGAAGCGGTGGTGGAACACCGGATCGCGCAGGCCGTAGGTGAATTTGTTGACCAGGATGAAGTCGCCGACGAGCAGGGTCGGGATCATCGAGCCCGAGGGGATCCGGAACGGCTCGACGATGAACGAGCGCAGCAGCAGCACGATCGCGATCACCGGAAAGAACGAGCGTGAGAAGTCGAGCGCCCAGTTCGGCTTGTCGCTCGGGCCGCGGCGCGGCGCGAAGACGAGCTTCTCGAGCAGGAAGCCGACGCCGGTAATCAGCGTGAGCGCGGTGAGCAGCACCGCGAAATCCAGATGCACTTCCGACCAGTTCATTGCTTCTTCTGTACTCCGAGCACGGCGAGGAATGCCTCCTGCGGGATCTCCACCGATCCCACCTGCTTCATGCGCTTCTTGCCTTCCTTCTGCTTCTCGAGGAGCTTGCGCTTGCGCGAGACGTCGCCGCCGTAGCACTTGGCGATGACGTCCTTGCGCAGCGCCTTCACCGTCGAGCGCGCGATGATCTTCGAGCCGATCGCCGCCTGGATCGCGATGTCGAACTGCTGGCGGTGGATCACTTCCTGCATTTTCTCGCAAAGATCGCGGCCGCGCGGATAGGCGTTGTCGCGATGCACGATCGAGGCGAGCGCGTCGACCTTGTCGCCGTTGACCAGGATGTCGAGCTTGACCAGGTCGGCGGCCTGGAAGCGCACGAAGTGGTATTCGAACGACGCGTAGCCGCGTGACACGCTCTTGAGGCGATCGAAGAAGTCGATCACGACTTCCTGCAATGGCATCTCGACGTCGAGCTGCACCTGCGAGCCGAGATAACGCAGGTTCTTCTGCACGCCGCGTTTCTCCATGCACAGCTGCATCACCGCGCCGACGTGCTCGGGCGGCATCAGCACGCGGCAGAGCACGACCGGCTCGCGCAGCTCGTTGAACTTCGACGGGTCCGGCAGATCGGCCGGGTTGTCGATCTTCTTGACCTCGCCGTCGACCATCTCGATCTCGTAGACGACCGAGGGCGCGGTGGTGATGAGATTCATCCCGTACTCGCGCTCGAGGCGCTCCTGCACGATCTCGAGGTGCAGCAGGCCGAGGAAGCCGATGCGGAAGCCGAAGCCGAGCGCGGTGGAGTTCTCCGGCTCGAACTGCAGCGCCGAGTCGTTGAGCCGCAGCTTCTGCAGCGACTCGCGGAAATCCTCGAAGTCGTCGGCGTCGACCGGGAACATGCCCGCGTAGACCGGCGGACGGATGATGCGGAAGCCCGGCAGCGCCTGATCGGTCGGTGCGTTCGGATGGGTGAACGTGTCGCCCACTGGGGCGCCGAAGATGTCCTTGATGTTGGCGACGACGAAGCCGACCTCGCCGCAGCCGATCTCGTCCTTGAACACGCGCTTGGGCGAGTGCACGCCGAGCATGGTGACTTCGTAATCGCGTCCGGTCGACATCACGCGGATCTTCTCGCCCTTCTTGATGCTGCCGTTCATGACGCGCACCAGCGAGACGACGCCGAGATACGTGTCGAACCACGAATCGACGATCAGCGCCTGCAAGCGGCCATCCGGATCGCCCTGCGGCGGCGGCAGCTTCGCCACCACGGCTTCGAGGAGATCGGGAACGTTGAGGCCCGTCTTCGCGGAGATCTGCAGCGCGTCCTGCGCCGGGATGCCGATCACCTGCTCGATCTCGTCGAGCACGCGCGCCGGCTCGGCGTTCTGCAGGTCGATCTTGTTCAAGACCGGCATGACCTCGAGCTCCTGCTCGATGGCCGTGTAGCAGTTGGCGACGCTCTGCGCTTCGACGCCCTGGGTTGCATCGACGACGAGCAGCGCGCCTTCGCAGGCGGCGAGCGAGCGCGAGACTTCGTAGGAGAAGTCGACGTGCCCGGGCGTGTCGATCAGGTTGAACTCGTAGATCTCGCCGTTGCGCGCCTTGTACTGCAGCTGAACGGCCTGCGCCTTGATGGTGATCCCGCGCTCGCGCTCGATCGGATTGTTGTCGAGCACCTGCTCGGTCATCTCCCGCGCCTCGAGCCCGCCGGTCAGCTGAATGAAGCGGTCCGCGAGCGTCGACTTGCCATGATCGATGTGCGCGATGATGCAGAAGTTGCGGATGTGATCTAGACGCACGGGGGAAGCGGGCCTTTCGAGGCCGCGAAGTATACGGATTTAGGCCTAGAGATGCCGGTCGACGGCGTCGGCGTCGAAGCGGGTCTCGCAGATCAGGCTGCCGGCGGCATCGAGCAACACCGGAATGCTGCGGCCATAGCGGATGCGCCATTCCGGCCGGCTATCGACCTCGGCATGCTCCAGCGCGAACGGCCGATCGGCGAGATGCGCACGCAGCTCCGCCTCGAATTCCTCACAGAGCATGCAGCCTTCCCGCGTCAGGAGCAGGAAGTTAGGGCGCTGGGACACGCTTGGGGATTTCCAGGGCCAGGAACACCGGCGTGCCGCGGCGCTGCACGAGCAGCGGGGCCGACTGTCCCGGTTGCAGACGGCCGATCACCTCGGTGAAGCGATCCGGCGAATCGATCTCGTTGCCGGCGATCGACAGGATGATGTCGCCCGGCCTCAAGCCCGCCTCGCGACCCGCGCCTTCGCGCACTTCGGAGACCATCACACCGCCCGACACGACCTGCGCGCGGGCGCGCTCGTCGCTGGACAGTGCGCGTACGACGACGCCGACGGTGATCGGCCCGGACGGGGGCGGCCCTTTGTCGGCCTGCTCCACCGGCGCCTCGCCGCTCGACGCTTCGAGCGTGCCGACCTCGACGGCGACGTCGAGGTTCTTGCCTTCGCGCATGACCTTCAGGCGCGCGTGATCGCCCGGATCGCTGTTGCCGACCATCGGCGGCAGCGCGCTCGACGTCGCGAGCTCCTGGCCGTTGAAGGAAAGGATGATGTCGCCGGTCTTCAATCCGGCCTGATCCGCGGGACCGCCGGGAACCACGCGCGCGATCAACGCACCTTCCGGACGCGCCATGCCGAACGACTGCGCGAGTCCGCGATCGACTTCCTGCACGACCACGCCGAGCCAGCCGCGCGTGACCTTGCCGTGCTCCTTGAGCTGCTTCGCGGCCTTCACTGCGACGTCGATCGGGATCGCGAACGACACGCCCATGTAGCCGCCGGTCTGGCTGAAGATCTGCGAGTTCACGCCGACCACTTCGCCCTTGGTGTTGAACAGCGGTCCGCCGGAGTTGCCCGGATTGATCGCGACGTCGGTCTGGATGAACGGGACGTATTGCTCGGGATACAGGCTCCGGCCCTTGGCGGAGATGATGCCGGCCGTGACGGAATAGTCGAAGCCGAAGGGCGAGCCGATCGCCAGCACCCATTCGCCCACGCGCAGCTTCGCCATGTCGCCGAGCTTCACGGCCGGGAGGTCCGTCGCGTCGACCTTGAGCAGGGCCAGGTCGCTGCGCTCGTCCATGCCGACCAGCTTCGCCGGCAGCTGGCGGCGATCCGACAGGCGCACGACGATCTCCTTCGAGTCGTTGACGACGTGACGGTTGGTCAGGATGTAACCGTCGGACCACAGCACGAAGCCGGAGCCCTGCGACTGCGCGGGCGCCTGATCATCGCCGCTGTCGTCCTCGCCTTCGTCGTCGCCGTTGTTGTTCTCGTCCTCGTCGCCGAAGAACTTCTTGTACCACTCGGGCGCGTCGCTGCGCGGCTGCGGCGTGTCCTCGCGCGGCAGCGGTCCGTTGCTGCGCGGTGGCGGCAACGCGCGTGGCGGCGTGTTGTTGGTGAGCCGGGGCTCGGACTCGGCGACGGTGCTGATGTTCACCACCGAGCGGCTCTCCTCCTCGACGAGGTCGGCAAAGTTCGGCAGTCCGGCGGGCTGACGGCTGCACGCGCCGAGCGCCGAAGCGACGACGAAGGTGACGAGCAGCTTGCGCGAGGCGGCGCGGATCATGAGTCGATCGGGCGACTTGGGGTGCGCAGGATAACCGACCCGCGCGGCGGGCGGCTCACGGCGTCGGCGGGATCAGGCTCATCCGCGCGGCGCCGCCCTCATCGTCGGCGGCGCGCAGCCCATCGCCGATCATGCGCACCGTTTCCATCGGCACTTCGCCGACGACGGCCACGTGATATTCGCCGAGCATCCGGCCGTAGGCGTGCACGGCGCCCATCCGCGAGAAGCCCTGGAAGAAACGCTCGGGCGGCGGCTGGAACGCCAGGAACACCGAGACTGCGGACAACCCGTCGCTGACCAGCACGTGCTCCACTTCTCCGCGCTGATCGGGCAGCGTGCGCGTATCGCGCACCGTCACCTGGAAGCCCGGCGGCAGCTGCTCGACGTCGAAGCGAGGCGCCGACGCCTTCGCCTTGGCGCTGGTCGGCTTCGCCGCCGGACGGCAATCGCCCTTGTCCGCGGAAGCATCGAAGGCCCGGCCGGGAATGCGCTTCGGGAAATCTACCTGCGTGAACACGAGCTCTTCCATGCGCGCGTTCTCGCGGGTCGTCAGCAGCACCTTGAGCGGAACGCCGGTCTTCTGGTCCGCCCAGAACTGATACCCGTAGCGGAAATTGTCCTTCGGCTTGATCTGTACGCCCTGGCACAGGCGCCCGGCGACGCGCTGATTGCCGATGAGCTTGACCTCGTAGTGATCCGACAGCTTCGCCACGGTCTCCCGCGTCATGTGCGGGAACAGGCCATGCTGATGCGTGCTCGCGCCACCGCCCCCTTTGGCCTGCTGCTTCGGCAGGAGGCAGGTCACTTCGTCGTTCTGGCGCTGGATCTCCCGCGGCTCGCCGGAGAGCGAGATGAGCCGCTCGCGCTCCTGGCCATCGCGATTGCTGTGCAGCAGCGAGAGGGTCTCGAGCACATCGTCGTCGCGATAGACGAGGACGCCTTCGTAGTTCATGGTGCGGGCGGCGTCACCCATGCGCACGAGCCACTCGACGGCGCCGTCATCGGCGACGGCAGCAGTGGACAGCAGCGCGATCGCTGCGCCCGAGATCCAACGACTCGACAGGGTCCGAGCCAGTCGGCGCATCAGTGGCCGGGGTTGTACTCGGCCGTATGCGCTGCGAAGCGTGCGTAACCCAGAGTGTCAGCCATCCCCGCCCCCGAGCGGTAGCTGCTGTAGTCGATGAGATAAGTGTTGAGCTGGCGAGCGTCTTCTTCCTGCTCGACGGACTCCCAGCCCGAAGCGCCGGCGTTCGGCGCGGTGCGCGCAGTTGCCGAGTTGTCGGCGATCACTGCGGTGGTCTTGGGCGCGGGCGCGGATGCGACGACCGCATGCGGCGCCACTTGAGCGGTGACGGCGCCGACCGGCGGAACCGCCGGACGTTGATAGCCGAGCATGAAGGCCACGCTCGCGACACCCGCGGCCGTGGCCAGGCCGATGGCCGGGCGCCAGAAGCTCGTGCGGCTCGCTGCGCGGCGCGGGACGAAGGCAGCGACCTTCTGCGAAGGCGCCTCGTCGCCGATCGCCTTCATCACGTCGGCGCAGATGGAGCGCTGCTTCAAGCTGACCTGCGCGCCGGTCACGGCGTCGCGGGCCAGGCACAGCCGGCTCCATTGCTCCTTCAATTCAGGGTTGCTCTCCAGCTCGGCAAGGAGCTGGTCCAGTTCCTGGGCGCTGCATTCCCCGTCAAGGGCCGCCGAAAGCATTTCCGAACTCATCTTAGGGGGCCTCGATCCACCCGCGATAACGTATTGCGACAACAGTTATGCGTAAAACAACGTAACGGGGGTGAAAGTTCCCAATTTGCAACGCGCGTAGACAAATTATTTAGCAAAGCGCATTCCCCCCGGGGATTCCCGCTAGTTCATCAGAGGCTTGATCACCGCGTCAATTGCCTCTCGGGCCCGGAAAATCCGGGACCTGACAGTGCCGATCGGGCAATCCATCACCTCGGCGATCTCCTCGTAGGACAGCCCCTCCAGCTCGCGCAGGGTGATCGCCTGGCGCAGATCCCGCGGGAGCTGGGCGATGGTCTCGGCCACCTTGTGCTTGATCTCCTCCGTGAGCGCCTGGGCTTCGGGCGTATTGACGTCGCTGAGATGGCCGGTGTGGCCATATTGTTCCGCGTCCTGCACGTCGATGTCGTGGTCGGCGGGCCGGCGTCCGCGGGAGACCAGGTGGTTCTTCGCGGTGTTGATGCCGATGCGGTAGAGCCAGGTGTAGAACTGCGACTGGCCCCGGAAGCCGTTCAAGGCGCGATAGGCCTTGATGAAGGTTTCCTGCGCGACGTCCGCGGCGTCGCCGTCGCCGACCAGGCGACCGACCAGCTGCACGATCTTGTACTGGTACTTGCGGACCAGCAGCTCGAAGCTGCGCCGATCACCCTTCTGGGCGCGCGCAACCAGCTCTTCGTCTAATTGTTCTTCGCTCATGCGCGTGTGGCGTCTGGTCAGGGCCGCTTCGACAAGGTTCCCCCGAACCGCTAACGTCTGTGCCCTCCATTCTACCAATCGATCAATCGCTTCGAATGAGCGGTGACGTACTGATCATCGGCAGCGGCGCTGCCGGTTTGTCCTGCGCGCTGCGGCTCGCGAGCCTGGGGCACACCGTAACGGTGGTGTCGAAGACCTCGCTTTCAAGTGGCAGCACGTTATGGGCCCAGGGCGGCATTTCCGCCGTCCTGGACGAGAACGACTCGCTGGAGAATCACGTTCGCGACACGCTCGTCGCCGGCGCCGGCCTGTGCGACGAGCACGCCGTGCGCTTCACCGTCGAGCGCGGACCCGCCTGCATCCGGTGGCTGGTCGAGCAAGGCGTGCAGTTCACCGTCGACGAAGAGGATTCGACCGGCGCTCGCCTGCACCTCACCCGGGAAGGTGGACACTCACATCGTCGAGTGGTTCACGCGGCCGATGCCACCGGGCATGCGGTCGAGACGACATTGTCCGGCCTCGTCGCCGCGCATCGCGGCATCACGGCGCGCGAGCACGTGGTCGCGGTCGACCTCATCGTCGATCGCACGCGGCGCGCCGTGCTCGGCGCCTACCTGCTCGATCTCAAGAGCGGCCACGTCGAAGCGGTCGCGGCGAAAACCGTCGTGCTCGCAACCGGCGGCGCGAGCATGGCTTACCTCTATTCGACGATCCAGCAAGGCGCGTCCGGGGACGGCATCGCGATGGCGTGGCGCGCGGGCTGCCGCATCGCGAACATGGAGTTCATGCAGTTCCATCCGACGTGCCTGTATCACGTCAAATCGCGCGCGTTCCTGATCACCGAGGCGCTGCGTGGCGAAGGCGCGTTGCTGAAGCTGCCTGCCGCGAACGGTCAGGCCGGCGAGCGCTTCATGCCTCGCTTCGACACGCGCGCCGAGCTCGCTCCGCGCGACATCGTCGCGCGCGCCATCGACCACGAGATGAAGCGTCTCGGCCTCGACTTCGTCTACCTCGACATCACGCACAAGCCCGCGGAGTTCGTGAAGCGGCACTTCCCTTCCATCTTCGCGCACTGTCTCGAGCTCGGGCTCAACATCACCAAGGAGCCGATCCCGGTCGTGCCGGCCGCGCACTACACCTGCGGCGGCGTGATGACCGATCTCTCCGGCCGCACCGATCTCGATGGCCTCTACGCCATCGGCGAAGTCGCGTGCACCGGCTTGCACGGCGCCAATCGCATGGCGAGCAACTCGCTGCTCGAGTGCCTCGTGTTCGCCGACGCCGCCGCGCAGGATCTGCATCGCACGCTGCCCGCTCGCAAGCTGCCAGGATCGCTGAAGCCCTGGGACGAAAGCCGCGTGACGAATTCCGATGAGGACGTCGTCGTCGCGCACAACTGGCAGGAAGTCCGGCGCTTCATGTGGGACTACGTCGGCATCGTGCGCACCGACAAGCGGCTCGCGCGCGCGCAGCATCGCGTCGATCTGCTGCAGAGGGAGATCCTCGAGTATTACGGCAACTACAAGATCAGCGCGGACCTGATCGAGCTGCGCAATCTCGCGACGGTGGCCGATCTCATCGTGCGCTCGGCGGCGTCGCGCAAGGAAAGCCGCGGGCTGCACTACACGCTGGACTATCCGCGCACGCTTCCGGAAGCGAAGCCGACCGTGCTGGCGCCGTGAGCAGCTTGCAGGGGCCCCGCTTGCGGGGATGTTAGCGTCGCGATCCGGCGGCGCCGGCCGCGATTCGATTTCCGGATCAGAGATTCGCTGCCCGGGTCGCCAGTAGCCGCGCCCGCAACGCTCGCAGCGGCTCCTCGACCACTTCGTCGCCGAGGATGATGCGCGTGCGCTTGCTGCCGCTGTTCAGCTTGAAGTTGAGCACGATCAGCTTCGGATGCACGTAGCTCGACGGCAGCAGCGTCGCCTCCGACTTGCGGCCTTCGGCGTCGGTGAGCAGCCACTTGCCGTCGGCGCCCCAATGGATCCGCGTGATCGCGCGCCGGCCGAAGCCGAGCGCGGGGTGACGGCGCAGGTAGAGCCACGACACTGCGAACAGTCCGCACAGCGCCGCGAGCAGCCCGCCGGGCGGCAGCGCGAACGGCAGCAGCGCGACGGGTACGATGTGCAGGATGAACACCCACTGCAGGCCGCGCATCGAGCGGTGCAGGTTCAAGTCAATCGGCGCGTCGAAGCTCGGCGATGAGGTCGGCATAGTCGCTCGGCGGCTCGGCGTGGCCCATGGCCCACGCATAGATGTCGGGATCCTCGACTTCGGAGAGCAAGCGCACGAACGCGGCACGCTGCGCCTCGCCCGCCTTCGGATACCGTCGCTGATAGTAGCGCTCGACGACGACGTCGAGCTCCTTCATCCCGCGCCGGAGCAACCAGCGCAGCTTCGCCGCGGGGATCTCCGTCAGACGGTGCGCTCCACCAGCTTCTTCTTGATCTCCGCGATCGCCTTCGCGGGATTCAATCCCTTCGGACAGGTCTTCGCGCAGTTCATGATCGTGTGGCAGCGATACAGCTTGAACGGATCCTCGAGTGCATCGAGGCGCTCGCCGGTGGCTTCATCGCGCGAGTCCGCAATCCAGCGGTACGCCTGCAAGAGCGTCGCGGGACCGAGATAGCGATCGCCATTCCACCAGTACGAAGGACAGCTCGTGGTGCAGCACGCGCAGAGGATGCACTCGTAGAGACCGTCGAGCTTCGCGCGCTCCTCTTCCGATTGCAGGCGCTCACGCGTCGGCGCCGGGGTGTCCGTCTTGAGCCAGGGCTCGACCGACGCGAGCTGCGCGTAGAAGTGCGTGAGATCGGGAACGAGGTCCTTCACCACCGGCATGTGCGGCAGCGGCAGGATCTTCACGTCGCCCTTGATCTCGTCGCACGACTTGGTGCACGCGAGCGTGTTGGTGCCGTCGATGTTCATCGCGCACGAGCCGCAGATGCCCTCGCGGCACGAGCGGCGGAACGTCAGCGTCGCGTCGACCTCGTTCTTGATCTTGATCAGCGCGTCGAGAACCATGGGGCCGCAGGCGGCCATGTCGACTTCGTAGGTGTCGACGCGCGGATTGGCACCGGAGTCCGGATCGTAGCGATAGATCTTGAAGGTCGTGACCTTCTTCGCACCCGCTGGCGCGCGATAGGTCTTGCCGGCTTTCTGGTCGATCGTGGAATTCTTGGGCAGCGTGAATTGCGCCATGGTCTTTCCTTGAATTAGTACACGCGCTTCTGAGGCGCGATCACCTCGATCTCGTCGTCGAGCACGTTCATGTGCACCGGCCGGTAGTCGATTTTCACGTCGGTCTCGGCTGCGCGCCACGCGAGCGTGTGCTTCATCCAGTTCGCGTCGTCGCGATCGGGGAAGTCCTCGTGCGCGTGCGCGCCGCGCGACTCCTTGCGATTCGCCGCCGACGCCATCGTCACCAGCGCATTGCCGAGCAGGTTGTCGAGCTCGAGCGTCTCGGCGAGATCGCTGTTCCAGATCATCGAGCGATCCTTCACGCCCACGTCCTTCAACGACGCGCACGTCTTCTTGAGCTTGGCGAGGCCTTCGTCCATCGACTTCTGCGTACGGAACACCGCCGCGTGCGACTGCATGTTCTTCTGCATCTCGAGGCGAAGATCAGCCGTCGGGCGCGAGCCCTTCGCGTTACGCAGCGCGTCGAGACGCGCGAGCGACGCTTCTTCCGACTTGCCGCCCTGCGTGCCGTTGAGCGGCTTGTGATTGCTGCCGGCGGTGACGAGCTCCGCCGCGCGATGCGCGGCAGAGCGGCCGAACACGACGAGATCGAGCAGCGAGTTCGAGCCGAGACGATTCGCACCGTGCACCGACACGCACGCCGCCTCGCCGACCGCCATCAGGCCCGGCACGACGGTGTCGGGATTGCCCTTCTTCAGCGTCACCGCTTCGCCGGTGTGCAGCGTCGGGATGCCGCCCATGTTGTAGTGCACCGTCGGCAGGACCGGGATCGGCTCCTTGGTCACGTCGACGTTCGCGAAAATCTTCGCGCTCTCGGAAATGCCCGGCAGACGCGCGTGCAGCACGTCGGGTCCGAGATGCTCGAGATGCAGATGGATGTGATCGTGCTCGGGACCGACGCCGCGGCCTTCGCGGATCTCGATGGTCATCGAGCGCGAGACGACGTCGCGCGACGCGAGGTCCTTGCGGTTCGGCGCGTAGCGCTCCATGAAGCGCTCGCCCTTGGAATTGGTGAGATAGCCGCCCTCGCCGCGCGCGCCTTCGGTG
>Ga0070741_10012931_pt1 | contig 14917 bp, 15 predicted proteins | sample Coa_R1_4_FD_66440 | JGI IMG/M metagenome (GOLD analysis project Ga0070741, IMG submission 66440) | Surface soil microbial communities from Centralia Pennsylvania, which are recovering from an underground coalmine fire - Coalmine... | ecosystem: Environmental > Terrestrial > Soil > Unclassified ...
GCCACCAGAGGCCATCGAAATCCCCGAGCCGGCGGACTTTCTCCAAGGGCAAGATCATCGCGATAGGGTGCCCCCGGCAAGTGGAATCGTCCAGCCAGTAGCTTCCGGCGCACGGTACTGGATGACATGCCGATGTGCTGCTAGATTGCAGCCCGCTCGCCGATAGCCTCGGCGCCTCTGTCATGGGGCGCGGCGCGAGCCCTTACGATTGGCGAGTTGTCTTGATGATGGTGACACACCCCGGGCCCACGAATGTCGTGCCCCCCATGCCGCCGATGGCTTCCAACGGAGTCGGTGGCTTGCGAGTGCTGTTGGCTTTGCGGCGCAATGCCTATCGTGCGTTCCCGCCCCGTTGTCTTGACGAGCCGGTCGTCGCCCTAGGCGCCGCGGGCCGGTGCCTTGCGCTTGCGACGTCTCCGGATGCCGTTCGGCACATCATGATTACGCACGGAGAGGACTACGTTCGTCTACCGCTTGGCCGACGGGTTCTCGGGCCCATCGTCGGCCGAGGTCTGCTGGTGAGCGAAGGTGAAACCTGGCGGGAGCAACGGCGCGCGATGGCGCCGGCATTCACGCCCCGAAACGTTCCGATCATGGCCCGGCATATCATCCGGTGCACCGAAGCTTCCTGCGAGCGACTCGCGCGCCAGAGTGGTACAACAATAGATCTGCTGAGTGAAATGCAGATGTTGAGCCTGGAGATCGCGGCGACCTCGCTCTTCTCCATGGAGGCGACGACGTTCGGTGCCGAGCTACGAGCCATCGTGTCGGAATACATGCAAACCGTGGGGCGGCTCTATCCGACGGACGTGTTTCTACCCGAAGCGTTTCCCACTCCCCTTCGGGCACGTCGAGCTTCTTTCAGACGCCGCTGGACACGACTCATCCGATCCATCATCGAAGTGCGCCGTAACGCCGCGCGCGCGGATGCTCCTCGCGACCTGTTCGATCTGCTTTCCGAGGCACACGGCACCGACCGTCAGGATCTCCTGGTCGACGAAGTCTCCACAATGATCGTCGCGGGCCACGAGACCACGGCCTTGACATTGTTCTGGGCATGTACGCTGCTCGCGCAGGCGCAGCCATGGCAAGACGCGCTCGCGGCGGAAGCGCGCGAGCTCGATCTCTCGGAAGACGGCGCCGCGGCGAGTCTGCCGAAGCTGGTGTTGACTCGCGCCGTGGTGGAAGAAACATTGCGACTCTACTCACCAGCGTTCATGACGGGCCGGCTGGCAACCCAGGCCCATAATGTCTGCGGCACTCATGTGCCCGCGGGGGCCATCATTCTGCTGCCCTACTGGCTGCTCCACAGAAGTCCCCGTTGGTGGTCACGGCCTGAGGCTTTCGACCCTTCTCGGTTCTTGAACGGCGCCGAGCCTGACCGGCTGACTTATTTGCCTTTTGGCGTCGGCCGACACGTCTGCATCGGCGCGCAGTTGGCGATGTCGGAAGCAATCCTCGCGACGGCGCGATTGCTGCGCCAATACAGCTTGGAGGTGACGGGCACGCGGCCCGTGCTACCGGTGGGCACGCTGTCCACTCGGCCAGATTACTCGCCCCTCTTCCTGCTGCGGCCTCGCGCGCTCGCGTAGCATCGCGGCCGAGCGGTGTTTGAGCGATACTGTCCACCCATGCTCTATCGAATCGCACGGTCCGCTCTCTTTCATCTGCCGCCCGAAAAGGCTCATGCACTGACACTCGATGCGGTCCGCTGGCGCGGTCGCATCCTTCCAGCCACCAAGCAGGGTGGCGCACCCGCGTTGCAGGCCTTGGGACTTTCCTTCGGCAATCGTGTCGGTCTCGCCGCAGGGTTCGACAAGAATGCGGTCGCCGTGGATGGCTGGCTCTCTCTCGGCTTCGGTCATGTGGAGGTGGGCACGGTCACTCCGAAGCCACAGCCCGGCAATCCTCAGCCCCGCGTTTTTCGGCTCGTCCGGTCCGAGGCCATCATCAACAGAATGGGATTTCCAAACGACGGCGCCGAGCGGGTGGTGGCGCGCTTGCGCGCACGGCGGGGGTCCGGCATCGTCGGCGTGAACATCGGGAAAAACGCAGCAACCCCACTCGATCGAGCGGTTGATGACTACTTGTCCTGCCTGCGAGCGGTCTTTCCGGTGGCGGACTATGTCACCGTGAATGTGTCATCGCCGAATACCACCGGTTTGAGATCATTGCAGGATACCGAGCAACTGGTGCCGTTGTTATCGCGACTGATGGAGGAATCGCAAGCACTGGAGCGACGACACTCCCGGCGGGCTCCGTTGCTGGTGAAGCTCTCGCCGGATCTGGCGGATGCGGAGCTCCGTAAGATCGCCGCCGCGGTAAGCTCGATTCCCGTCGCCGGCATCATCGCGACCAACACGACGATTTCCCGCGAAGCGGTCGCAGATCAGCCGCTGGCACGGGAGACTGGGGGGTTGAGCGGGCGTCCCCTGTTTGCCAGATCCTGCGCAGCCGTCCGAGTGCTGCGCGAAACCGTGGGGCCCGCGATGCCTATTATCGGGGTCGGCGGGGTCGCTTCCGCGGCCGATGCCCGCGCCTTACGTCAGGCTGGCGCGGACCTGGTGCAACTCTACACGGCGTTGGTTTATCGGGGACCAGGACTGGTGCGCGAGATCGCACGCGCTCTTAGCTAGCCAGGCGGGCCTCGCTCTGCCGACGCGCTGTTGGCGATGTCGTCAGGGCTTCATAGGTGCTCCGCAAAGAACGCCGCGACTAGAATATAGCCTCTGACTTCAGTCAGGGGTTACTTTACGCCGCCGGTGATTTGGCCGGCGCGGATTTGGCCTGGGACATGATGGCCAGCAGCCGTCCTTCGGGGTCCTTGAAGAAGGCCATCCACTCCTCCGTGCCGTCGCTGTGCTTATGAATCATGTGCGGAGCATTCACGAACTCCACGCCACGCTCTTTGAGCTGCTCGTGTGCCCGGCCGATGTCCTCGACTCGCCAGTACAGGATGGACTCGGTAGCGGACCCCTGGCGCTGTTGGGTGAGCATGAGCCGCGTGCCTCCGCAGTCAAAGAAGGCGAGCTCGCCGAAGGTATAGAGGTGCGGTAATCCGAGCACCTTCCCATACCACTCTTGGGCCTGCTCGATGTCCTTGACGGTTCTGGCAATCTGGCCTACCCGGCCCAGAGTCAATGGCGCATTCATATCGACACCTCTCCCGCTGAGCGCGCTTGCCTTGGGTGCGCGGAACCACTGACGCAGTGCCTTGCGATTCCTGACACCGAGTTTCGCGATGATGTTGGCGACGTGGAACTTCACCGCGTCGATGCTGATGCCGCGGCGCTCCGCAATCTGGCGGTTGGTCATCCCGTGCTTTACCGCATGCGCGATGCGCCACTCCGCAGGAGTCAGCACATCGTCGTATTTCGGTCGACCTCTAGGGCGCACGGCAGTCATTGCTCGAATCCTAGCGGCTGATCGGGCGATTTTCCCTACCCTTTTTCGGGTGCTCTTTTTAGCGGCTAGCCCCAGGACCGGATCGGCCGCCTTCGTGCGCTAGAAGATCGACGTAAGCGCGGTCAATGAGCTGCGTAGCTGCAACGCCGAGCCGCGTCATCAACTCCTCGGCTTCACGAACGCCCGCTTCCGCGGGCTCATCTTCGCGCAGAACGACTTCGAGCTCGAGGAAGTCACCGAGTCCCTCGACCCGGTCGAGGTGAATACGTGTTCGCCCGACCAGATACAGGGTGCGATGTTTGCGGACACGCCCCACTTCACCATAGGCAAGCGCCAGGACCTCACGCAACGTGTCCGGCTCCGCGGTGGCACTGCGGACATAAAACGATTCCTTCGGCCCGCGCTCGTCGTTGCGGCGATAGTAGATCAGCTCACCGCGGGTCCTGGAGAAGGCGCGCAGCTTCAGCCTTCCCGAGGGACAAGCGAAGAACGTGTCGTCCTGAGTGATCTCGGTCGGCCCTTGGTCGGCAATCGCCTGTGCGGCTTGCGCAAGCACCGCGACACTCGCAACCCGCGCCTTGATTTCGATGTTTCGCGCCATGGAGCGAGACTATGTCGATCAGTCCTTCAGCGCTAGGGGCTCCGGGGGCTCTGCGTCTTCGTGCATGAGCGCGAACGTGTCGTTGTGTATTGGCGGTCGCAATAGAGGCGCGCCGCGCCATCGGCGCTCAATCCGCAGCGGACGCTGACTCTCGCGCAGGGAGAGTTTCGGCGGCTCATTACATACTTCGGACGATCACCAACCTCCTGCGCGTCGGCGCACGCCAGGATCTGCCGTACATCACACTTCCAACATGACGGCGCGGTTCGTTCCTGTTGCGCTGTCGCCGGCCGGCTACAATCGACGCCTGAGTGAGTCATTCCAGATGAGGAGTATGTTGAATGAGATCTTATGTTCTATGGATCGTCGCCCTCGGCATGTCCGGCAGCGCGCTCGCCACTCCCTGCGATGAGGTGAAGGGCCAGATCGCCGCCAAACTCGACGCCAAGCACGTGGCCAACTACACGCTGGACGTCGTTCCCGCGGACCAGAATAGCGACGCGAAGGTGGTGGGCACTTGCGAGGGTGGCGCGAAGAAGATTATTTATTCGCGCAAGTGAGACTGCGAGCGCGCCGCCCATCCGGCGCCACGCATCAACTCAAGGGCGCGGCGCCCGCTCGGCGTCGCGCACCCAACTCAAGGACGTAGCGTCCCACCCGGCGTCGCGCACCCAACTCAAGGGCGTAGCGTCCCACCCGGTTTCGCACACCCAACTCAAGCGCGCAGCGTCCCACCCGGCGTCGCGCACCCAACTCAAGGGCGTAGCGTCCCCACCCGGCTTTGCGCACCCAACTCAAGCGCGCAGCGGCCACCCGGGCCACACATCCAAGCTGAATGCGCGCTGAATTCCCTGGCGTGCCGAGGATTACCCGCCAAGGTTCAAACTTCCCTGTACGCATCAAACGGCGCGGCCCCTCCCGCGGGCACAAAGCTTGCGGCGAACCTTCCACGGGCACTGTCACGCCAGGCGCGCCATAGCGCGCCGATTCCACACTGCGGGAGTTTGCCATGACGGACAAAAAACGCGTCATTCTGGGCAGTATGCTGTTGGGACTGCTGGGGCTGAGTCTTTCAGGCTGCGTCGTCGAGCCGCGTGATGGGTACTACGACCACGAGCATCATCGTTGGTATCACGAGCATCATTGGCGCGAGTGCGGCGACCGCGATTGGGATGATCACTGCCGCCGCTGACCCGGCCTGTTGCCGTTGGCGGCCGCGAACTGACCGGGGGTAATGCCGAAACTCCGTTTGAAGTGACGCGTGAGCGCACTCTGGTCATAAAAACCGGTTTCGCCCGCGACTGCCGCGAGTGGCCAACCGCGCTCGAGGCGATCGCGGGCCACACGGATCCGTATCTGGGTGAGATACGCGTGCGGCGTGAGGCCGATCACACGCTTGAAGAGGCCGATGAGTTGAAAGGACGTCAGTCCGACCGCCTCCGCAAGGCAACCCAGGGACAGATCGGACGCGTATTGCAAACGCATCACCGCATCTACTCTGGCAAACAGCGCACGATCCCGCGGCGCTACCAGCGGCTTGGTGGCGCCGCGTCCGTGTCGCTCGAACAGTCGGCCGAGCAGCCCAATCAACCGCTCGCGGTGTTGGAATGAGTCGTTGCTAGTCTCGAGAGCCCGGTGCAGGACGAGGAACTGCGCGGCGCTGACCGTATCGGCAATGCCCGCCTGACGGAAATGGGGCGCTCCGCGGACACCCACCGCCGCCAGCAACTCCTGCATGGCCGACCGATCCAGATACAGGGCGCGATAGACCCAGCGAGAGCTGGTCCCCATGCGTGCGGACTGCGGCTCTCCGGGGTTGAAGATCAATAGCGCACTCTCACGGGCTTCCTCTGCAATGCCCTGACTTTTGACAATCGCGCCACCGTGTTCGGTAGCGGCGATCACCCACTCCGCATGGACGTGAGGGCAATACTCGTGCGTGGTGAAATCAGCGCGCAACAGACCGAGTCCCGGAATGTGCGGGTCGCGCCAATACTTTGCGAAGTTCGCGGGGACATTGCTCGCCACGCGCAATTTTAGCCAATACACCCGCGCCCGCGCCAAGTGACAGGGGGCGGAGCAGGCGGCCGCCTGCGCATGAGGGCGCAACGCGTGCGTTGCGTGCGGTGGCCCGTGAGGGACGCCGCCGGATCGAGTCGGAGCAGGCCGCGAGGCCTGCGCATGAGGGCGCAACGCATGCGTTGCGCGCGGTGGCCCGCGAGGGACACCGCCGGATCGAGTCGGAGCAGGCAGCGCCTGCGCATGAGGACGAGGCTGGGCAGCGACGGCGGCGGCTGCGGACGCCTACCAGGAATTTCTGCGCTCGACCTTCCTGCCCTCAATACACCGCTTGGAGGGCTATTGTGGCGCGTCCGTGTTGCGGCGAGCGGTGGGCGGCGAGATCGAGTTCGTCACATTGACCCGCTTCAAGTCAATCGACGCGATCCGTGCGTTTGCAGGCGAGGACTACGAGGCCGCGCACGTCGCGCCCCGCGCGCGGGAACTGCTCTCGCGATTCGACGCGCGCTGTCAGCACTTCGAGTGGATGGTCGAGGATGAGCCCTGAGCTCGTGCGCAGCCCGTCGCGACGGCCGGTGCGAACGCCGTCTCCGGAGCTGCAATACCCACCGACGCGAGATGATGGTAGCGCCACCGAGGCAGCGGTCGATCCGACACGATGCCAACGCTACCAGCGCAGCGGTCGATGCGACATGATACCAACGCCACCAGCGCAGCGGCCAATGCGACACGATGCCAACGCCACCAGCGCAGCGGCCAATGCGACACGATGCCAATGCCACCCGGGGCAGCGGCCGAAGCGACATCATGTCAGCGCAGCCGCGGCAGCGGCCGATGCGACTTGATGCTAGCGCCAGCAAAAGCAGCAAGTTCCGGGTGTCGCCTGACAGCGCATCGCGGGACGATAACCTCGACCTACAGGAGGTATCGCCATGTCTTTTCGTATCACTGGCCTGTCCCCCGAGCCGTTCCGGGAATTGTTCGGCCTTTCCGCCGAGGCACTCGCAGCCAAAGGCGTCCAGCGCCATGTGGTGGACGCGAAGCCGGGTTTTCCGGATCGTGTTGAGTTGCGGGACGCTGAGCCGGGCGACACGGTTCTCTTGCTGAACTACGTGCACCAGCCGGCGAACACGCCTTACCGCGCGAGCCACGCCATCTACGTGCGCGAGGGAGCCACGGATCGCTACGACCGAGTCGACGAGGTACCGGAGTCCTTCCGCCCGCGCACGTTGTCCCTCAGAGCTTTCAATGACGCCGGCGAGATTGTTGCCGCCGACCTGGTCGATGGCCAGGGGGTCGAAAGCCTGATCGAGCGCCTATTGGACCATCCCGAGGCGGCCTACATTCAGGCCCACTACGCCAAGTACGGCTGCTACGCCGGCCGCATCGAGCGCGTCAGCTAGAACGCCTGTCTGGTTAATGAACGTCACTATGAGCAGTGCGACATTATGAGCGGTGCAAGCGGGCCGCCGAAGCTCCATGCGCGGTGTGATCAAGAACCCGGCGGCTGCGGATGCACTGCTTCCTTCACGGCTGTAACCGCCGCAAGGCGTTTGTCGCGAAGGCGGGCGCCCAGGAACGGTCCCTTCAGCGACTGCTTCTCCTCGTCCGAAAGCGTTACGGCGGTCGCGGCGTCGCGAGCACGTTGGAGGTAGTCGCGTTGCGGATACGGTTGATTCTCGAGGCCCGTCCGGCCGCGAGCGTCGGATTCGCAGGCCAGGAGAAGCTCGGCGAAACGGTCGGGACGGCGGAAGGCGTCGACAGTCTCCAACAGTTTCAGGAGCGTGTTGGGACGCAACTCCGCGGCCCGGTGCACCTGAGCGTGATACCGGGCCGTCAGAACGGCGAGCTCGCGGTACGCGTTCGGGACCTTCAGCCGGTTGCAGAGCTCCTCGATCAAAGGCACGCCCGCTTCCTCGTGACCGTGATGGCTGGGCCACTTTTCCGCCGGCGTGACCGCCTTGCCCAGGTCGTGCACGAGAGCGGCGAAGCGGACGATGGTAGGGGCGCCAATGTCCGCCGCGTACCTGACAACCAACATGACATGCGCCCCGGTGTCGATTTCGGGGTGCCACCTCGGCGGTTGCGGCACCCCATAGAGCGCGGCGATCTCCGGAAAGATTTTGGCCAGGGCGCCGCAAGCCCGGAGCGTCTCGAAAAAGAGGTCGGGGCGCCTCTCACCCAGGGCGCGCTCGGTTTCCTGCCACACGCGCTCCGGGACCAATGCGTCCACCTCACCTGATTCGGTCATCTGCCGCATCAAGGCCAGCGTCTCTTCCGCGACCCGAAACCCGAGATGGGCGTATCGGGCAGCGAAGCGCGCGACGCGCAGGACCCGGACCGGATCCTCCACGAACGCCTCGGACACATGCCGTAACAGTCGCGCTTCGAGATCCCGGCGGCCACCATAGGGATCGATGATCTCCCCGGTGGGCGCCTCGGCCATGGCGTTGATCGTGAGATCGCGGCGCTTGAGGTCGTCCTCGAGCGTCACATCCGGGGCGAACTGGGTTGTGAAGCCTCTGTATCCCAAGCCTACTTTGCGCTCGCGGCGCGCGAGCGCGTATTCCTCGTGGGTTTGCGGATGCAGAAACACCGGAAATTCGCGACCCACCGGCATGTATCCGTCGCGCTCGAGCTCCTCGGGGCTGGCACCCACCACGACCCAGTCACGCTCGGTGACTTCTCGCCCGAGCAAGCGATCCCGAACCGCTCCGCCAACCAAGTACACTCTCATGTCCGCAATTTTACCTTAAGAGTGCTCATGGGCTGTGCTCGTCTGTTGCTGATCATCGCGATGGTCACTGCTCTGCCGGGGTGCTACGTGATGCAGGCAGCCACCGGAGAGCTGCGCGTGATGCAAGCCCGCAAGCCGATCGACAAGGTCCTGGCCGATCCGGGTACGGCACCGGCTTTGCGAGCCACTCTGACCGAGGTCGAGGCTGCGCGCGATTTCGCCTCGAAGGAGCTCGGGTTACCCGACAATCGCAGTTATCGAACCTATGCCGACCTTCATAGGCCGTTCGTGGTCTGGAATGTCGTGGCGGCGCCCGAATTCTCCGTACACCCCAAACAGTGGTGCTTTCCGATCGTCGGTTGCGTGGCCTATCGCGGCTACTTTTCCGAGAAGCGGGCGCGGAAGTTCGCCGCCGGCCTCGCCCGGAGAGGCTTCGATGTGACACTCGATGGTGTTCCGGCTTACTCCACCTTGGGGAAATTCGCCGACCCGGTGTTGAGTACCATGGTCCGTTATGGGCCTGACGAGCTCGCGGCAATCATCTTCCACGAGTTGGCGCATCAGTTGCTCTACGTCAAGAACGACACCCAGTTCAACGAGGCATTCGCCACGACGGTGGAAAACGCGGGACTGGAGCGTTGGTTGGCACTCAACGGCCACTCGGACCGATTCGCCCGATACAAGAAAGACAGTGCCCGAGAGAAGCAGTACGTCGAGCTCTTCGCGCACACGCGCGAGCAACTCGCCAGACTCTATGCCTCCGGATTACCTGTGGACGAAATGCGACAGAAAAAAGCCGCGGCTTTCGAGCAACTCGGGACCGAGATCCGCGCGCTCGAGCAGCGTCACGGACTGCAACACGCGACGGTCTATGATGAGTGGATCAAAGAAGGGCTGAACAATGCCCGGCTGGCTTCGGAAGCAAACTATTACGACTGCGTCCCAGGATTCGAACGGCTCCTCGCCGAGCAGGGAAACGATCTACGACGCTTCTACGCGGCCGCGAAGGAGCTGGCGCGGCTGCCGATCGCCGAACGGCACCAGAGGCTTTGTAGGACAGCTGTGGCGCCGGAGGGGCTCTCGACAGCTGGTGAAGAGCAGCACGCGCCGTAAAGGGAGAGTGAATCGGGTCGCGGTCGGAGGGCGAACAGGGCGAGCCGCTCACCGGCTCCCGCGGCTCGTTGAGAGGCCGCGGCGGGGAATCGGTGAGCGTTTACTTGCGGGGAATCGGCGGCTTCACGCCACCGGGAGCGGCCTTGGCGGCGGCAGACTCATCGTCCTCCCAGTTGTCCCGCATCTTGTCCGCCCAGTTCTTGTAATTCGACCAGGTGTAAAGATTCTTGGTGATCGCCGCATGTCGCGCGCGGGCGCGCTGCATGCGATCGAGCCAATTGGCATACGGATCGGCGGCGTCCGCCGCGGGAGGCGTCGCTGCGGTCGGGGCCGGTTCGTGTCGTGCGCCGGGCGCATCGCCGCGCCCTCTGTCAGATGAGCCCATCAGAAGCTCCTAAATGTTTGACAGCAGGGTACGGAGTTCCGGCAGCCGAGGCAGGAACTGGTTCACACGCGTGTCGCCAATTGCCAACGGTGCGACGTGGCTTCGGTAAAACGCCGCGTGTTGTTAAATGTCCGAAGCGTTATGTAATGCGATGTTAGGTCCAACGTCTCGAGCGCGTCGGCCTGCACTGCGCAAGACCTGTCAGCCGACGAGACGATACACGGGACGATAGTCGGTGCCGGGCAACTTCATGCGGCCCTGCGCCACGAACGCGGCCAGCAGCTCATCGAGCAATCTCATGATGCCCGGGTCCCCAGCGAGCTCATACGGTCCGTAGCGCTCGATCGCCTTGATTCCGTACTCCTTCACATTGCCCGTGACGATTCCGGAGAACGCGCGCCGCAGGTTGGCCGCCAGCTCGTGCATGGGCTGATTTTTGTGCAGTTGCAGCGCACGCATCGACTCGTGCGAGACCTCGAACGGCAGTTGGAATTCCGGTTGCACCGACAACAGCCAGTTGAAGTTGTAGGAATCGTTGCGCCTCTTGCGAAACTCGCGCACCGCCTCCATGCCGCGCACCATGTGACGTCCAACTTCCGCCGGATCGTCGATGATGATGGTGAAACGCCGCAGCGCCTGCTCGCCGAGCGTGCCGACGATGAAGCGGCTCACGGTCTCGAAATATGCAGCGCTCTCACGCGGCCCAGTCAGCACGACCGGAAACGGCTGGTCCTGGTTGGCGGGATTCAACAGTATGCCGACCAGGTAGAGAATTTCCTCGGCTGTTCCGGCGCCGCCCGGAAACACCACGATGCCGTGCGCGAGGCGGACGAAGGCCTCCAGGCGCTTCTCGATGTCCGGCATGATGGAAAGTTGGTTGACGATCGGGTTCGGCGGCTCGGAGGCAATGATGCCGGGCTCGGTAATGCCGATGTAGCGGCCGTGCTCGATCCGCTGCTTGGCGTGGCCGATGGTCGCGCCCTTCATGGGACCCTTCATCGCGCCCGGTCCGCAACCCGTGCACACATCCAGCGCGCGCAGGCCCAGCTCGTAACCCACATTCTTCGTATACTGATATTCGCTGGCGCCGATGGAATGCCCGCCCCAGCACACGACGAGGTTGGGCCGCGCTTTGTGGTCGAGCAGGCGCGCGTTGCGCACGACGTGGAATACCGCGTTGGTAATGGAAGCCGAATCGGTGAGATCGAAGCGGCCGCTCTCGATGATCTCGTTCGAGATAAACACCACGTCGCGCAGTACCGCGAACAGGTGCTCCTTGATGCCGCGGATCATCTGGCCGTCGACAAAGGCGGCCGCTGGAGCATTGTGCACCTCGAGCTTGATACCCCAGGCGTGGCGCACGATCTCGATCTCGAAATCGCGGTAGCGATCGAAGATCTCCTTGGCGTTGTCGGTGTCGCGGCTGCCACTGTTGAGCACGGCGAGCGCGCATTGCCGGAAGAGGCGATACAAGCCACCTTGTCCGGAGTCGAGGAGCTTGCCGATCTCCGTCTGGGAAAGGTTCTCGAGGCTCCCGCGCGGGCCGACACGGGCGTCAATGAATTCGGGAACGACGATGCTGCTGTCCACTAGAGTCTTCCCCGAATGATGTCGAAACCCCGTACGGGGTCAGGGGTCGCAGCCCCTCATGGAAGGATGTCGATCGGCGCGTTGTCCGGCGTCAGGAGCCACACCTCGACCATATCCGCGTTCGATAGGGCGATGCAGCCGTCGGTCCAATCGCGGCTTTCGTAGTACGTGGGCTCATGCTTCAACTGGTTGGGCAGCCCGTGGATCATGATGGAGCCGCCCGCCTGCCAGTGGTTCTTGTGCGCCCGCTTCAAATCGGTCTCGTTCGGATAGGACACCTGGATGGACAAGAAGAAGTCGCTCCGAGGATTACGCCGGACCAGGTAGTAGCGGCCTTCCGGGGTCCGGAAATCGCCCTCGCGCTCCTTCTGGCCGGTGGGATTCAGCCCCAGGGCGATCTTATACGAGCGCACCACGGTGTCCCCATGCAGCAGTAGCAGGCGTCGTTCCGTCTTGTGCACGACCACGTGGTCAACGGCCGGTAAACTCTCCGTGGAGCGCAGCATGACGCGCTCCGCCTGGGGCATCGGGTCGGCGGCGAAAGCAGTCACGGCCGTACAGGCGGCCACCAGGGTGGCGAGACTTGCGCGCGTGAACTTCATCTTTGTGCAAACAGGTACTTACCCAGTATTGAGCGAATTATAAGCGCTCGGGTTCCGGTGGGCGATGTGAGCCCGTCACACCGTCGCGCGGTACAGACGATGTGGTGCGCTGCATGCGTCGGGGAACTCCTATTGCGTTCCAGGAGTTTGACTGTACGTCACACTTTGGGTTCGATGGGCCCCCGGTATGGACCGGCTGCCCGAGGTCGCACGTGAAGCTCTGCCGTATTTCCGCTCGCTCCTTTGTCCGCTGTTTGTACCTTGCAATCCCGGTGGTCATGGCCGCCTGCGCGACCACGCCCTCTCAGCCTTTGGTTGAGCGGTTGGACCCTGATACCGCAACGACCGTAACCGCCCTCAAGAAACCGGTGGAACTGATCGCCGAGAGCCTTCACAACGTCGGCAACGACCCGTTCGCCTACATCGCGCCGTTCGAAACCGACCGGATGGGCAGCCGAGCACAGTACCTCTGGATGTCCGCCCCCGGGGTGGAGAACGCGACTATCGAGCCGCAGCTCGTGTGCGATGGACGGCCGCTCGCATTGCCAGCTTTGGACGCTGACATCGAGCACTTCGGTCTCTCACACGCGCCCTATGAGAAGCCTGCGCCGTGGAACGTGCAGTGGTACTTCCAACTTCCGGAGGATACGTTGAAGTGCCTTGCGGACGCTCAGCGAGTTACTCTCGAGACGCACGCGAGTACCGGCCAGTCCACTCAGTACGCAGTGGACAGCAAAGGGCTCGCGGCCGTGAAAGCCTTCAGCAGCCACTGATCACCGCCCACCGCCTTCCTAGCCTCCATTGGCTACGACCGGCTCCACACGCGGCATCACGATCTGGGTCCCCGGGTGCAGCTCGGAAAGATCCAGATCGGGGTTGTATTGCTGGATCAGCCACACCGGCAATTCAGCAAAGCGCTGGGTGATGTTCCACATCGAGTCGCCGCGCCGCGCGATATAGACCTCGGTGCCGACGATGCGATGAGAGGCGAAATAGCTCGCCTGTAGGGTCTGGTGGTACTCGCGCCGTTTCTGCTCAAACTCCTCGTGCGTGACACGGTGGAAATCCAAGTGCACCCTGCGCCCGACGATCACCGGCTTTCCCTTACCGAGCTTGTTGAGCTGCCGCAGCTTCACAGCCGACACGCGCAGCCAGTCCGCGTAGTGACCCAGAGTCTCCGCGGTGGCCACGACGATGGTGTCATCCTTCGAAACAGAGTAGTCCGTCGGGTCGGCACTTTGCTGCGCGTCGTCCGCCGCGGCTCCCAGGGAAGGACCGACCTCCTCGGCCTGTGCCGCCGAGACCGGCTGCGGGTTTTCCGCACGTCCTCGCCCTTTCTTTTCAGCGGTCGCGGCGGCAACGTCTTCCTTGCTCTCCTGCTCCGCTTCGGAAACCGACACGGCGCCCGTGCCAACGGGCCCCGTCGACGCCGTCACAGGCGGTGCTGTCGGAGCGTGTTCCGGCTCAGCCGCCCCAGGACCCGCGGCCGAAGCGACTTGCGCCGGCGGCTGCACCCCCGGCTTGATCGCCAACTGTTCGCCTTCAAAGATGAAGTCACGATTGCGAATCCCGTTGAGCTGCAATAACTGATCTTCGGGCACACCAACGTTCGCCGCGATGTCCGCCAGGGACTCGCCGCGCTTGACGATATAGATCCCCTCGGCCTCGGTCGCAGGTACCCTCGAGCCGGTGCCCGACGTTGCCGCCGGCGTACCCGGACTTGCTGCTGGGGGCGCGCCCGGTGCACCCAGAGTCGCGGGAGTCGGAGGCGGAGCTGGCGGTGCCGGAGTGATAGCGGCCACAGCGGTAGGCGGCGCCTCAGGCAAACTGATGTAGCGGCCCACGCGCAGTTTGCCGCTCGTCCTCATGCGATTCAGTCGGGCCAGAGCCTCCGGGGACACCCCGTATTCTTGGGCCACACTGACCACGGTATCCCCACGCTGTACCCGATAACGGCGCGGCTGCGGTTGTCCCGCCATGATCTCCGACGGATTCAGCCGGGCAGCCAAGAGCTCACTCGTCCACTTACCCCCATCCAAAGGCAATCGCAGTCGATATGACTTCGGCACGTTGCGGCGTCCGTCCCAGACGGCACGCAACAGCGCGGGGTTGAGCGCGCGCAATTTCTGGCCATCGAGTTTCAGAGCGCGCTCGAGCGCGCCGATGGAGACGTACCCTGGAACCACCACCTCTTGGAATTTCGCCTCACCCTGTCTTTCGATCGAGCCGAAGTATTTCTCCGGATTGCGGTCGACCTCCAAGGCGGCGAGGAAGGAGACGTAGAAGTTCCGGGAGGCGAAGCCGAACGTGCGACCATTGTATTGCCGGACGATCTTGACGATATCGTCCGTGCCAAGGGTCTCTTTCGCATGCCGAACGCCGGCGGCGCCATGGTTGTAGGCCGTCAGGGCGAGCGGCCAGGTACCCAGAATCCGGTAGTTGTAGGCCAGAAGCTGCGCGGCCGC
>Ga0070741_10012932_pt1 | contig 14915 bp, 12 predicted proteins | sample Coa_R1_4_FD_66440 | JGI IMG/M metagenome (GOLD analysis project Ga0070741, IMG submission 66440) | Surface soil microbial communities from Centralia Pennsylvania, which are recovering from an underground coalmine fire - Coalmine... | ecosystem: Environmental > Terrestrial > Soil > Unclassified ...
GCTGCCGGCACGGCTCATCACCTCAATACTCCGCTGGCCTCAATGCTGCTTCGCGTGCAGATGATGCGAGAGCGCGCCGGCCAGAACGGCTTCGCGGGCGACCTCGAACGTCTCGAACACACCATCGGCTTTTGTCAGCAATTTGTCCGCAGGCTGCTGGATTTTTCGCGCCGCCCTCTGTCTCACGCGGAACCCGAGCCCATCGGACCTCTGGTCGAGGCCGTGCTCGGATTTTTGTCACCCTCATTTCTGGCGAAACGCCTCAAGGTGGCCGTGCATGCGGATGGCTTAGCCGACACGCGGGTGCTTGCCGATCGAAATAACCTCGAAACCGTGCTGCTGATCCTGCTCAGCAATGCCGTCGATGCGGTCAAGGACAACGGTGACATTGCTCTGCGCCTCCAGCGTGTAGGCCCCGACAACCTGGAAGTCGTGATCGCCGACAACGGATCCGGCATTTCCCCTGCCGATCAAAAGCACATCTTTGAGCCGTTCTTTACGACCAAGCCGATTGGAAAAGGAACCGGTCTCGGATTAGCGATCGCCAGAAATATCGTGACCGAACAGGGCGGCGACATCCGCCTGGAAAGCGAATTCGGCAGAGGTACCAGCGCGATCATCCGGCTGCCAATCTGTCGCGTAAGTGATTCGATCCCGGCTGAGGCGGTAACCAAATGAACAGGCTGCGTGAGATCGAAATCCTGGTGGTTGATGATGACCGCGAGCTGTCCGAGACGTTGAAAGACTTTCTGGTCGGCGAAGGCTATAGCGTAGCAACGGCTGATTCCGCCGCTGCCGCGATCGAATTCTACGAGCATCATCCGCAGACCGCTCTGGTCGTGCTCGATCTCATGATGCCGCAGACCAATGGAATTGCGGCGATGGAATCGTTACACGGCCGCAATCCCGACTTGCCGGTGGTCATCATGACAGGGTTCGCGACCATCGAAACCGCGGTGGACGCGATCAAACGCGGCGCAGAAGACTACCTCACGAAGCCGTTCGACCGCGAAGCAGTTCGCAAAAAGATCGGCCGGCTCATGGAGATTCACCGCTTGCGCCGCCGCGTCGCCAAGCTCGAAGCCGACCTCGGCCAGGCCGGCGATCCCTTCCAGGGTCTCATCTTCGTTTCTAGCTCCATGCAGAAGGTTGTCGAACGCGCTCGCGTTGTTGCCGGCAGCGATGCGGCTGTGCTGCTCATCGGAGAAACCGGGACCGGCAAGGAACGGCTGGCAAGGGCCATTCACCGCGCCAGCCCTCGTCACGCGGGTGAATTTGTGGCCGTCAACTGCGGAGCGCTGCCGCGCGAACTCATCGAAAGCGAGCTTTTCGGCGTGCGCCGTGGCGCATACACCGGAGCTTACGCGGACTCGCCCGGCGTATTCGCGACTGCCAATCGCGGGACGGTGTTTCTCGACGAGATCGGCGAAATGCCGAAACAAGCGCAGGTCAAGCTGCTGCGCGTTCTTCAGGAGAAAGAAGTCAGGCCGCTGGGCAGCACGCAGACTGCGCGCGTGGATGCCCGGGTGATCGCCGCAACCAACCGTCCGCTTAATACCCTGCGGACCGAACTTCTGCGGGAAGACGTTTATTTCCGCTTAGCCACGGTAATTATCGAAATCCCGCCGCTCCGCACCCGCCGCGAGGACATTCTCGTTCTATCCCAGTGGTTCGTTGCCCGGCTATCGGAGAAATATGGCCGCCACATCACCATTACCCGTTCCGCCCTCGAATGTCTGCTGGTCCATCCTTTTCCCGGCAACGTGCGTGAACTGGAAAATCTGTTGGAGAGCATCTGTGCCGTGTCTGCCGAAGATCCCCAGATGATCAGCGACAAAGATGTCCGCATGGTACTGGCGCAGGCCGCACCCACGATTCGCACCGAAGTTCCACTTGCGCTGGATGACATGGAGCGAGTAGCCATCGAGCGAGCTGTGCGTTTATGCGGCGGAAACCGTACTCGCGCCGCAATGCTGCTGGGCATTTCACGCGACACGCTGTATCGAAAGCTGCGCGAGTTCAAGCTCAGCGGAGAACCCGCGTGACCGCCCGCCGTCAGATGGCGTGGTGGGGCTTGGCTGCGTTGCTTTCTCTCGTGCTGGTGACTGCATTGGCAGTTTGGCAGAGCCGGCAGGTGGCGCGCGCCCGTGCCGTCCACGTAGCGAGCACGCCAGCAGCCGGTAGCGTCATCTTCCGCAACAAAGGTTGCGCTGCATGTCACGGCGCCACCGGCGGGGGCACCGATTCCGGGCCAGCCCTGCGCCAAACCAAATCGCTCTCAACTTTGCCGCGTCTGGTCAGCGCCATGTGGAATCACGCTCCGCGGATGTGGCAGGCGATGGAGGCCAGGCAGCTTCCCTATCCCACATTCTCCTATGAAGAGACCGCCCAGCTCGTGACCTATCTCTACATCTCCGGCTATGCGGATAACAACGGCGACTCCGTCCGCGGCGCGAAATTATATGAGGACCGCGGATGTGCACAGTGTCACAGCAGCAACGCCGAAGAGCGCATTGCATTTCTGTCTGGTGCAGATGACCCGCTCACCTGGACGCAAACATTGTGGAATCACGGCTCGGTGATGCACGCGCGAATGAATGCCATGGGAATCTCGTGGCCCAAATTTCAGGCCAGCGATTTGCGCGACCTGCACGCTTACGTTCGCCAGGTCAGCGATTCTCCGCCGCTTGATCCCCCGGATATTTCTGGCGACCCGGATCGCGGGTGGAACACCTTTCAGCAGAAAGGATGTATCCGTTGCCATGCTCTTTCTTCAGAGCCCGCGCGAACCGGCCCCAGCCTCGGACCCGAGCGGCAGTTGCCTCCAACTTTCACTGAGTTTGGCGCGGCGCTGCTGAACCATTTTCCCCAAATGCAGAAGGCGGTTCACAGCGAGGATATTCAACTACCTCGACTCGATGGCAGCGACATTTCCGACATCGCGGTGTTCCTCTACAGCCTGCATTACCTCGAGCCCTCCGGCTCGCCGCAGGTGGGGAAAAGCATTTTCGGCTGGCGCGGCTGCAATCGCTGCCACGGTGACGACGCTCAGGGAACGCTTGAGGCTCCCGCTTTGCGAGGCCGTGGCCAAACGTACACCTCGATCCGGCTGGCAACTGATTTATGGCGGCACGGAGCGCGCATGTATCACAACAGCGCGAACAGCGGTCAGCAGTGGCCCGTATTGCAGGAATCCGAGATCGGTCACCTGCTCACGTTCCTGAATACTTCACCGGAACAGTGACTGTCTGATTGTCTGACACTCGGCTGATTGTCGTACGGTTACTAAGTTCGGGTTCAGCGGAAAGTGATGCAAACAGTGGTAATGAAGCACTGCCGACGTGGACATCGAGGTGCAATGAAAAGCGCGAAGGCAGGCCGTGAGGACTCGAGATGACCTGCCTCGACCTTGAAGGAGTTGGCCATGCGTCCGTATCCATTGCTGATCGCAGGCTTGCTGATGTCGGGCATCGGAGGCTATCTGATTTTCGCCATGCCGCAGGCGCTTCCTCTCTGGTTGGTTTGGCTGGCCGGGCCGTTCCTCTGGTACATCGGCATCGCGGTCAGTATTACCGGCGTTGCAATGCCGCTGTTTGTACCCACTGTTACCCGGGAAGAAAGACTGGCTGCTCAGGCGCGGAGCACGCAAACGAGCAACGAGCTGCCCCTGCTTCGATTCGGTGCGCTCGCGTTTGCGAAATGCGGTCCCGCGGGAGTGAGGTCAGAAATCCCAGCAATGGGCGGATTCATTTTGTAGTCGCCACAAAAATGTTCACGGACAGGAGATCGCCCGGATGGCAACACAACAAGTGACTTCGTGCCCGGCAGCAGCAGCCGCAGCCAAAGCAGCCGCAAAGAACACTTCCCGCCGTACCGTCCTTAAGACGTTTCTCGGTGGCGGAATTCTCGCCTCGCTCGCTTCGTTCATCTACCCGGTCCTTCGATACCTCGTTCCCCCGGTTGAGACCAGCCTCGGCGCCGATTCGGTGGTCGCCGCCATGGCGAATGAACTGAAGCCGAATAGCGCGAAGATCTTCCGCTTCGGCAGCCGACCCGCCCTTCTGATTCGCACCACCGACGGCGCGTACCGGGCAATGTCGGCCACCTGCACTCACCTCAGTTGCACCGTGCAATATCGCAAGGAGTCACAGCAGGTCTGGTGTGCCTGCCACAACGGCATGTACGACCTCAACGGACGCAATATCTCTGGACCGCCGCCGCGCCCGCTTGAGCAGTACCAGGTCCACGTTCAGGGCGAAGAAATCCACGTAGTGCGCACCTAGATGGAGATCGCATGAGTCCAGCAGCGCATATACAAACCTGGCTTGACGAACGCTTCGGGTGGGCGGAACTGATCCACCCGCTCGAGAAAAAAACCGTTCCACATCATCGCCTCTCGTATTGGTACTTTCTCGGAGGCATGACCCTGTTCCTGTTCATGGTGCAGGTCACCACCGGCATCCTGCTGCTCCTTTATTACCGCCCCAGCGCCAACGAAGCTTTCGAGAGCGTGCAGTACATCAGCACCCAGGTGCGGTTCGGATGGCTGGTGAGGTCCATCCATTCCTGGTCCGCAAACCTGATGATCTTCACCGCCTTCCTCCACATGTTCAGCGTGCTGTTCCTGCGTGCTTACCGGAAGCCGCGCGAACTCACCTGGCTTTCGGGCGTGTTGGCGCTATTCCTCGCGCTCGGATTCGGTTTCAGCGGATACCTGTTGCCGTGGAACACTCTGGCATTTTTCGCTACGAAGGTCGGAACCGAAGTTGCCGGACAGGTTCCGCTGATCGGACCGTGGATCATGATGTTCCTGCGTGGCGGTCCCGACGTCACCGGAGCGACATTGACCCGCTTCTTTGGCTTCCACGTTGCTGTCCTGCCGGGGATCATGACCATCCTTCTCTCGCTGCACGTCCTGCTGGTACAGCGGTTCGGCATCAGCGTTCCGCCGTCGGTGGAGAAACAATGGGCGTACTTCCCGACCGAACGTCAGGAAATGAAGTTCTTCCCCAACTTCCTGCTGCGTGAAGTGATGGCGTGGTACGTGGCGCTGGCAGTCCTGGCTGTCCTCGCAGCAGTATTTCCGTGGGGATTAGGGACGAAGGCCGATCCTTTCGCGCCCGCTCCTGCCGGCATCAAGCCCGAGTGGTACTTCCTGTTCGCTTTTCAGACGTTGAAGCTAATCCCAGCCAAAATCTTCGCCATCGACGGCGAGTTGATTGGAGTGCTGGCTTTCGGACTTGCAGGCCTGGTCTGGATTCTATTGCCGTTCATTGAACCCAAACGCCATGCAAACGGCTATCGTGCCGTGCTGGCGCTGGGGCTATTTGCAGTGCTTTACATCAGCAGCATGACTGTATACGGCTTCATCGCGAAATGAGTGAGACTCGCATGCGTGCAATCACAATGAGTCGTAAAACGGAAGCGCGCTATATCTTCGCGGCCTGTTTATTTCTATTCTTCTTCGTGCCGCTCGCCACCAGCGACAACACTTGCCTCGACTGTCACTCCGCGCTCGACGCTCCACTGCAAGTGACAGCTGACGAGTTCAACGCCAACATCCACGCGCAAAAGGGCCTGACCTGTGCCAGCTGCCATGGTGGCAATCCCAACAGCGCTGACGACGCCATGAATCCCAAGGCAGGCTTCCGCGGGCACATTGATCGCAAGCGCGTCCCGGAACTGTGCGGCAGCTGCCACGCCGACGCCGCATACATGCGCCAGTACAACCCGTCACTACGGACTGACCAGCTGGCGCAATACCACACCAGCGTGCACGGCCAAAAGCTCAAGTCAGGTGATAGTCGCGTTGCCGTCTGCACCGATTGCCACAGCGTGCACAATATTCGCCCCGCCAGCGATCCGCATTCCACGGTCAATCCGCTGAATGTGGCGACCACCTGCAGCCGCTGCCACGCGGACCAGAATTACATGAAGCCGTACGGCCTCAAGACAACTCAATTCGCCGATTACAAGCAGAGCGTTCACTATCAAGCAATGACCGAACGCGGCGACCTGAGCGCGCCGACCTGCACTACCTGCCACGGCAATCACGGCGCCGCACCGCCGGGCGTTGCCAGCGTGCAAAATGTCTGCTCAACTTGCCACGTATTCCAGGCGCAGCTCTTTGAAGACAGTCCTCACAAGACGGCGTTCGCTTCCGCCGGACTGCCGGGATGCGTAACCTGCCACAGCAATCACGTCATTCATCGACCAAACGACGACATGGTCAGCACCGGCGCGAAATCTATTTGTACCGACTGCCACACTGCTGATGACGCGGGTCTCACTGCGGCGAAGGCAATCAACGGCCACTTGCTCGATCTTCAATCACGCATAGAGCGCTCGAAGCAAATCCTCGACCGCGCCTCGCAATCGGGTATGGAAGTTAGTCAGCCTCAGCTCGACCTCAATCAGGCCGAGGACGCGCTCACCAAAGCGCGCGTCGCCGTACACAACTTCCGGCCCGACAAAGTTGCGAAGGAAGCCGCCGCTGGCCAGACCGTAACTGACAAGACGTATCAGGCGGGCGTAAGCGCACTCCGCGAACGCAACTACCGGCGCATGGGATTGGGCATTTCCCTTCTCGTGATCGGCGCGACCGTAATCGGTCTCCGCTTCTGGATTCGCGAAATCGAAAACTAGGTAGGTAGACGTACGCTCAGGGCCTCACCGCTCTGGGGAAAGTGGTATTTCCCGAAGAATCGCGACCCTATCGGTCTGGGTGGAAGAGCGGCCCTTTAGGGCCGCGTAAGCGAGTAAGATACGACGGCTTTAGCCGCTGTGGCAGCCCCGCCTGATTTGCAAAGCAACCGCCGTCACCTGCATCCTGATACCCATGCCGGAGTTGCCGGACATCGCTGCATACATCGCTGCGCTCGAGCCGCGCATTGTCGGACAGCCAATCACGAAAATCCGTATTGCCAGCCCGTTTCTGCTTCGCACTGCGTCGCCGCCGCTTTCCAGTGCGGAAGGCCGCTCCGTGCGTGAATTACGCCGCATAGGAAAACGCGTCGCCATCGGATTACACGACGATCTTTGGTTGGTGCTGCACCTGATGATTGCCGGACGGCTGCATTGGAAGGCAGCGGCGCCACAGCTGAGTGGCCGTCGTAATCTTGCTGCCTTCGACTTTCCTCATGGTTCGCTATTGCTGACCGAAGCCGGGACGAGACATCGCGCGGCGTTGCACATCTTTGCTGATCGCGAAGCGTTGCAGTCGGTTGACCCCGGAGGCATCGACGTCCTCGCCGCCAATCTCGATGCTTTTCGCGCCGCACTAACCGCTGAAAATCACACCCTCAAACGCGCGCTAACCGATCCGCGTTTGCTAAGCGGAATTGGCAATGCGTATTCGGATGAGATCCTACATGCGGCGCAACTGTCGCCGATTGTCTTGACGAATAAACTCACGCCGGAAGAATGGGAGCGATTATTCCATGCAACCCAGACAACCCTTCGCCTCTGGATTGACCGGCTACGGACCGAGGCCAAGGCAGGATTTCCGGAGAAGGTAACTGCGTTCCGCACGGATATGGCCGTGCACGGGCGTTATGGGCAGCCGTGCCCACGCTGCGGCGAGAAGATTCTGCGCATTCGCTACGCCGACAATGAAACGAATTACTGCGCCCGCTGCCAAACCGGAGGCAAAGTGCTGGCCGACCGCAGCTTGTCCCGGCTATTCGGCAAGGATTGGCCCCGCACCCTCGACGAACTCGAGGCGCTGAAGCAGCGATGAATTGAATCTATCTTCTGGTTGCCGGCACCTTGCCGTCAGTGCCGGTGGGCATCGTGGCCACTTTCGTGCCTTGACCCGCGCCCTGGGCTGCGGCCTGTGCTGCCGGCGGCGTAAGTCCCAGCGCCTTGCGCACCTCGATTTCGAGTTTCGCCAGCACGTCTTTGTTCTCTTTCAGAAATGCGCGCGCGTTTTCGCGGCCTTGGCCGATGCGCTCGCCCTTGTAACTGAACCATGCGCCCGACTTCTCCAGAATGTTCTGGTTCACTGCCACATCCAGCAGGTCGCCTTCTTTCGAGATGCCCTCGCCATACATGATGTCGAATTCAGACTCGCGGAACGGAGCCGCCACCTTGTTCTTCACCACCTTCACCCTGGTGCGGGAGCCGGTAACCTGGTCGCCGTCTTTGATAGCTGCAATACGGCGGATATCAATTCGCACTGAAGCGTAAAATTTCAGCGCGCGCCCGCCGGTCGTGGTTTCCGGATTGCCGAACATCACGCCGATCTTTTCGCGAATCTGATTGATGAAGATAAGGCAGGTGCGCGACTTGGAAACGATGCCGGTCAGCTTTCGCAGGGCCTGCGACATCAGGCGTGCCTGCAGTCCCATGTGGCTGTCGCCCATCTCGCCATCGAGTTCGGCCTTGGGTACCAACGCCGCTACCGAGTCCACGACCAGGACATCAATCGCGCCCGAACGCACCAGTTGTTCCGCGATCTCAAGCGCCTGCTCGCCGTAATCCGGCTGCGAGACCAGCAGGTTGTCTACATCGACGCCCAGCTTCTTGGCATAAATGGGATCGAGTGCGTGCTCGGCATCTACAAACGCGGCCAAGCCGCCGGCTTTCTGGGCTTCCGCGATCACCTGCAGCGCAATCGTAGTCTTGCCGGAAGACTCCGGCCCAAAGATCTCGACCACGCGCCCGCGCGGGAATCCGCCCACACCCAGCGCCGCGTCGAATGAAATAGCCCCGGTGGGGATCACCGAGATGGGCACGATGGCTTCCTTCGATCCCAGCCGCATGATGGAGCCCTTACCAAACTGCTTCTCGATCTGAGCAAATGCGAGATCAATCGCTTTTGAGCGTTCGTCGGCCATAAGAGTGCTGTTGCTCCTTGAATGGATTAGGGCTGGGAACTCCTGTAGGGTACACCGGCGGCCCGGTGAGCCGTAAGTGTCCCGCATCACAAAGCTGTGGGAAAGCATAGCATCGTGGCGAATAAAAAGCGAATCAGCGTACCCGGTTAGTTAGCTGAGAACCAAGAACCGGGAGCTAAGAAATGCTTCCAGTGGATATCACCGCTGGCAACTAGGAGCTGCCAAGCGCCAGTTCAGCCCAGATGGTGCCATCTTCCATGTCGCTCTCCATGGTGAATCCGAGCTTCTGGCAAATCGCCCTCATTTCCCGATTCTCGGCGAGAATGGTCGAGACCACGCGACTGACCTTCTCCTCTCGCGCTACCGCGATCAGCCGGCGGTAAAGTTCGGTGCCAATTCCGAGGTGCTGACATCGATCATCGACCAGCACCGCCAGCTCGGCTTCATTGCGGCCATGCAGCTTGCTCAGGCGGCCGATGGCGATGATCTCCGGCGTGTCCTCCGCCGTCTTGCGCTCCACCACTAATGCCATTTCCCGGTCATAGTCAATGAAGCAGATACGCGTGAGGCGTTCATGCGCCGTCCGCTGACTCAACTTCAGCGGCTGGAAATACCGCAGGTAAACGCTCCTGTCCGACAGCGCTCCGTGCAACTTGATCAGCAGCGGCTCGTCCTCGGGGCGGATGGGACGAATCGTGACCTCCTCGCCATTTTTCATCATCCATGCGGCCACGTAGCGCTTGGGATACGGGCGGATTGCCAGCCTGGGCAAATTTTCCTCCCTGACCTCCGGGCCGTGCACCACGATGCGCGCGTCCAGTGCCAGCAACCGCTCCGGCGAGGCCAGCAGTGGATTGATGTCGATCTCAGAAATCCACCGCTGCTCTGCCACCAGTTGGCTGAAGCGCACCAATAACTCCTCCAGCGCCGCCAGGTCCACCGCTTTGCGCCCGCGGACCCCTTGCAGTGCGCTGAATACCTTCGTCTGCTCCATGAAGCGCCGCGCCAACGTCGTATTCAATGGCGGCAATGACAACGCGCGATCTTTAAACACCTCGACCAGTTGACCGCCGGCGCCGAACAGCAGGGTCGGGCCAAATTGCGGATCAATACTGCTGCCGATAATCAGTTCGTACCCATCGAGCTTCACCATCGGCTGCACCGTCACGCCGAGAAAGTGCTCGGCGCCGGCTTTTACGCTGACAGACTTCTCGATGTCACGAAAAGCCCGACGCACGGCATCGGCATCGCGCAGGTTGAGTTGCACCCCGCCAACATCGGTTTTGTGAGTGATGGTTTCAGAAAACAGCTTGAGTACGACCGGATAACCAATCTCCTCGGCCCGGGCCACCGCTTCATCTTCAGTGTTTGCGGCAACCGTCTCGACCGTCGGAATGCCGTATGCGGCGAGTACCTGCTTCGATTCCAGTTCTGTAAGGATCGTCCGCCCAGCGTGCCTCGCTCGTTGCACGATTGCTTCCGCCGCGCCCCGGTTGGGACCTTGCTCGGCTTCGCCTCGAAGCACAGGCGTCTCGTACAGACCGCGCAGGTTGTAGCTGTATTTCCACATGTAGACAAACACTTTTGCGGCGGTGTCGGGAAAAGGAAATGTCGGAATGCCGGCGCGATTAAGTATGTCGCGGCCAGCCGCAACGTCTGCACCTCCCATCCAGCTAGCCAGGACGGGCTTGCCCGTGGTGTGCGCATATGCCTTGAAATGTTCCGCCGTCTGGGTGGGATCGGCCATCCCTTGCGGACAGATCACTGCGAGCAACCCATCGCTGTTGGCGTCTTGCACCGCGATGTCAACTACCTTCACGTATTTTTCGGGATTGGCATCGCCGAGAATGTCTACCGGGTTATTGTGACTCCAGTGCGGCGGCAGGATGGCGTTCAACTGCTCCATCGATTTCGGCGAGAGTTCTGCCAGCTGCCCTCCGGTTGCGATCAGCGCGTCTGCAGCGAGCACGCCCGGACCTCCGGCGTTGGTGACGATTGCCAGCCGTGGTCCGCGCGGCCGCGGCTGCTTTGCCAGCACGTCGGCCATGTAGAACAGATCTGCAATCGTGGTCACGCGCAACACTCCGCAGCGACGGAATGCAGCCTCCAGGACTTCGTCGCTGCCGGTCAACGACCCGGTATGCGACGCCGCCGCGTGCGCCGCCGCTTCTGTCCGGCCCGCCTTAATGACGATAATAGGTTTGTTCAGCGACACTTCGCGCGCCGCTGACACGAACGAGCGCGCATCTCCCACGGATTCCATGTACATGACGATGCTGTGGGTGCGCGGGTCATTGCCGAGATAATCGATGAGGTCGCCCCAGCCGACGTCGAGCATGGAACCGACCGAAACGAATGCGCTGAAACCTACCATTTCCTTCTGACACCAATCCAGGATGGCCGTGCACAACGCGCCGCTCTGGCTGATGAACGCCACATTCCCTGGCCGCGCAATGTTCGATCCGAATGTCGCGTTGAGCCCACTCAGAGGATTCATCACTCCCAGACAGTTGGGACCAATCAACCGCATGCCGCTGCCGCGCATCCGCTCAAGGATCTGCCGCTCGAGTTCCTTGCCGCGGTCGCCATGCTCCTTGAATCCCGCCGAGATGACAATTGCCCCCCGTACACCGGCTTCCACGCATTGCGTGATGATGTCCGGCACACTCTCTGCCGGAGTCACAACTACCGCGAGATCCACCTGCTCGGGAATATCGCTAACCCGCGGATACGCCTTGATTCCCAGCACGCTCGTCCGCTTGTCGCTGACGGGGTACACCGTTCCTCCAAACGGGCTGCTAACCAGGCTCCACAGTACTGCCCGTCCGATGCTACCCGCACGCTCGGTGGCGCCTATAACCGCCACGCTATGGGGCGAGAAAATCGCATCCAGCGGGTGCCCTTCGGAACGCAAGACGTCATGCGCGCGATCATGCGTCAGCTTGGGTTTGCTGAGTTTGGCGGCAGGTTTGGCGGTGCTCATGATCTCAAGTGTAGTGCCTTCGCGCGGCTCGCGATGTGATCGGTGAACACTGCATCAGCTCGGGCGGTTTGCTTAAATCCAGCTACTTAGCTACAATTGCGCCCCACCGGGACAACTGTAACAACTTGCACGAATGGCAGTGTGTCCTATTTCAACACTTAGCATCTCCAAGGAGAATTTAAGCATGAAGAAGCTTCTCACGTTAGTATTTGCCGCGGCCCTTGCATTGTCACTCTCCTCCGCGTCTTTCGCCCAGGACGCCGGAGCGGCACCCCAAGACAAAGACAAGACGTCCGACATGTCGAAAGACAATGACATGAAGAAGGACGAGAAGGCTGAGGCCAAAGCCGCAAAGAAGAAAGCCAAGCACGACAAGAAGATGGCCAAGAAGGAAATGAAGGAAGAGAAAAAGGAAGAAATGAAGAAGGACGACGCGCCCAAGCAGTAAGCTGCGATCCTTTGTTCCTCAGTGCCCCGGCCCAGGCCGGGGCGTTATTGTTTGCGGCCGGCATTGGGCAAAAAATCGGCTGGCTGTGAGCTGGACTCGTAGTAAAATTCGCGGAATCTAGCCTGCCGTCCGGCAGCGTGGGGTAACCGTGACGCTAACCGCGCCACGATCGTTCCAGTACCAGGAGGTTGTGAATGGAACATCGGGCCCTTGCAGATTCCTCGGCGACATCCAGCGCAACACAAACGCACTCCAAGCCGCATGAAGGCCGCAGCGTGTGGGTCCTCACCGCCTACGGCATTTCCGGACTCGCGTTAATGGGTGTGCTGGCGTACTACTTTTCCGCCTATCTAACTAACTAGGCGTGCACAAAACGCGCTCATAGCGTACCTACCGTACGGGCACATTAGTGTCGGTGTGCTCGGGTTTTCATGCTCCCATGCACAGTCGTCCGCGTCCGTACCCGTGTTACAATGAGCGCCGCTTGAGAGCGTGCCCCGATCTGACTATCCAGCGGCTTTCCCTGCATTCGTTGACTACAGATTTGCGATAACAACTTTCGTGGCCCAAGACCCCGCCAAAACCGACGCCGTTACTTACGCCGATGCCGGTGTGGATATCGACCGCGCCAATCGTACGAAGAAGCGAATCAAGTACCTTGCACATAAGACCTTCACCAAAGGTGTGCTGAGCGAGATCGGCGGCTTCGGCGGCCTGTTCGCCATCGATAAGACGAAGTTTTCCGACCCCGTGCTGGTCTCAAGTGTCGACGGGGTCGGAACCAAGCTGAAGCTCGCGTTCGAAATGAATGTGCACCATACTATCGGCGCAGACCTGGTCAACCATTGCGTGAACGACATCGCGGTACAGGGCGCCACGCCCATTTTCTTCATGGATTACCTCGCTACGGGAAAACTGGACCCGGAAGTTGCCGAGAAGATCATTGAAGGCCTGGCGGAAGCCTGCAAGCACAACGGTTGCGCCCTTATCGGCGGTGAAACGGCCGAGATGCCGGGCTTCTATCCCGAAGGCGAATACGACTTGGCCGGCTTCATCGTCGGAGTGGCGGAGCGAAACAAGATCGTCACAGGTAAGGATGTCCAGGTTGGAGACGTCATCCTCGGCCTGGCTTCGAACGGTCTGCACACCAATGGCTACTCGCTTGCTCGCAAGCTGCTGTTCGAGATCGGTCACTACACTCCTGAAAGTTACGTCAACGAACTCAAAGGCAAAGTGGGCAACGAGCTCATGCGCACTCACAAGAGCTACTGGCCGGCGATCAGACGCCTGGTTGAGGGTGAAAGCGTAGCTGCCATGGCGCATATCACCGGCGGCGGCATCACCGAAAACCTACCGCGCGTGCTGCCGCGCGGCGTAGCTGCCGTAATCGAGTTGGGATCCTGGCAAGTGCCGCCCATTTTCGAACACCTGCAGAAGCTCGGCAACGTCCCGCAAGACGAGATGCTGCGAACCTTCAACATGGGATTGGGAATGCTGTTGGTGGTATCACCTGCCAAGTTCAAGAAGGCACAAACTCTGCTGGAGCGTGCCGGAGAAAAGGCCTATACGGTAGGACGGATCGTCAAAGGCGACCGGAAAGTGATGTTTACGTAAGCCCTACCGCTTCAACAGATCCACCGGCTCCCTCACATCCGTAACCCGGAAATACTTGGCCAGCGCGGGGTATCGTTGCGCGACCGCTTCATACATGTCGTACGCCACTTTCCGATAAGAAATGTGGCCCGCAGGCCCGGTCCGTAACTCCGAGATATAAGCCACCTCGGCGAAATCCATCTTGAACAACGTACGTTTGCGAAACGCCAGCGGAATCGCATACTGCGCATTCTCATCGCTTCCCGAACGCGACAGCTGTTCGACAGCCGAAACAATTCCCTGCATCACCCGATCGTAGTCCTGACGCTTCCCTGCCCGTTCCACTTCTTCGGGAGTGTCATAGCCGTGCGCAGTCGTGAATCCCTGGCCGATCTGAATGCAGCGCCGATGACGATGCATGTCGCGAAAACCGCCAATGTCCATGAGAATGTCAAAGCGAAACTGCTGCCCCGAGCAGAAGGCGCGCAGCATCTCATCGTGTTTGCCCCGATGGCGCAGGCCGAGGTCAATGATCTCTTCGCGCCGCTTGCCGCCCGCAGCCTCGACCGCCGCCCTGATTTGGCGATATGGATAATGAGAATGCTCGTACAGAAGCGTGGTTGCGAGTTCTACTTCGAGCGGTTCGGAATCGAGAAGATCAACCGTTTTTGCCGGCTCAATCGGCGAGCCACCCAGCAATTCAGCGGCAGCCTGCCGGAGTTCGCGACGGGTCTCGATTTCGTAGCGACTTGGCTCGGCATACTTCACCAGAGTTGGCGCCACGCGCGTCTCGCGCAGTAATTCCTGCTGAGCGCGCTCGGCGAGTTGCGGTGCAGCTGCGCGGATCAATTCCACCAGGTCCCGCAGCGATTCATGATTGACGTTATACGCCGGCGATGTTGCTGCCCTTTTCAACAACTCCCCCAGCTCGCGGACTTCTTTGTGAGTATGCGAAAGCAGATGCGAGACCTGCGACTCCAACGTCCGCGCATTGACGATCTCGCCCAGCGAAGTGTTGGTGCCCAGAGGCAAGAGATAGCGCGAGATATCGAAG
>Ga0070741_10012933_pt1 | contig 14912 bp, 13 predicted proteins | sample Coa_R1_4_FD_66440 | JGI IMG/M metagenome (GOLD analysis project Ga0070741, IMG submission 66440) | Surface soil microbial communities from Centralia Pennsylvania, which are recovering from an underground coalmine fire - Coalmine... | ecosystem: Environmental > Terrestrial > Soil > Unclassified ...
CGCACGCACCTGCAGGACGCGACGCCGATCCGTCTCGGCCAGGAGTTCAGGGGCTACGCGGGACAGGTCGAGGAGTCGGTGCGCCGCGCCGCCGGCGCCGTCGACGAGCTGGCCCGCGTGCCCCTCGGCGGCACCGCGGTCGGCACCGGGCTCAACTCGCACCCCCAGTACGCCAAGATCGCGTCGGCGCGTCTTGCCAAGGCTTCAGGCGTCGCGGTCCGTGAGACGGCCAACCACTTTCACGCCCAGGCGACGCTCGACGCGCTGGTCGCGGCGCATGGCGCTCTGCGCACCATCGGCACGAGCCTCTGGAAGATCGGCTCCGACATCCGCTTCATGGGCATGGGGCCCGTGGCGGGCCTCGGCGAGCTCAAGCTGCCGGAGACGCAGCCCGGCTCGAGCATCATGCCCGGCAAGGTGAACCCCGTGATCGTCGAGTCGATGCTCATGGTCATCGCGCGTGTTTACGGCAACGACGCGACCGTCGTCGTCAGCGGCCAGTCAGGCAGCTTCTTCGAGCTCAACGTGATGATGCCGGTGGCCGGCGTGGCGACACTCGAATCGATATCCCTTCTGGCGGCGGCCGCGCGCAACTTCTCGGAGCGATGCGTCGAGGGGCTTCAGGCGACCGAGCGCGGCCCGGAGCTGGTCGAGCGCAGCCCGATGCTCGCGACTGCCCTCAACCCCGCGATCGGGTATGACGAGGCGGCCAAGCTCGCCAAAGAATCGATGCGCACGGGTCGCTCCATCCGTCAGCTCGCGCGCGCCAAAGGCGTCAGCGACGCCACGCTGAACAAGCTCCTCGACCTGGGCAAGATGACCAAGCCCGGCCTCGAAGGCCCCGGCGGAGGGGGCTAGCCGCGCTTTAGCGATGCTGCGGTCGCGCACCGAGAACCCGCTGGCGCGCTTCCGCCTCGCCGTGATCCTTCTCGTGGCCGTCGTCGCGATCGGCATCACCGGCTACATGCTGATCAACGGCTGGGACCTTCTCGACTCCTTCTACATGGTGATCATCACCATCAGCACGGTCGGCTATACCGAGGTGCATCACCAGGGAACCGCCGGCCGCCTCTTCACGTCCGGACTGATCGTGGTCGGCGTGGCTACGATGCTCTATGGCTTCGGAGTATTCGCCGAGAGCCTGGCTGACAACGCCTTCGGGAGGTACAGGAGAGAGCGGCGGTTGGAACGCGACCTCGGCCGGCTCCGCGACCATTTCATCATCTGCGGCTACGGGCGCATCGGGACGCAGATCGTCGAAGAGTTCGAGGACCACGGCGTCCCTTACGTGGTGATCGACCAGACCGAGGAAGCGCTCGGCAGGGTCCGCGCCGAGGGCCGGCTCCACATCGAGGGGGACGCCTCGAGGGAGGACGTGCTGAAGGCCGCGGGCATCGACAGGGCACGCGGGCTCATCTCCGCCGTCGACTCCGACGAGCGCGCCGTCTACATCGTCCTCGCCGCCAGGGCCTTGAACGCCGGGCTGTACATCGTGGCCCGCGCCGGCAGGCCCGAATCCATCCGGAGGCTCGAGCTCGCCGGGGCGACCAGGACGATCTCGCCGTACCTGATGGCCGGGCACCGGATGGCGGAGCTTGCCGTGCGCCCCGCCATGGTCGACGTGCTCGACACGCTGCACCATGGCGAGGCCGGCATCGGGGTGGAGGAGATGGTCATCGCCGCCGGCACGCCGGCCGTCGGACGCACCATCGAGGGTGTCGGCCTTCTCGCCCCGACGGCGGCGAAGCCGCTTGCCGTGCGGCGAGCCGACGGCACGCTTCACGTCAACCCGGCGGGCGACCTCCGTCTCGAGGCCGGAGACCTCCTCATCGCGCTCGGCACCGAGGAGCAGCTCTTCACCACGGCGGCGAACCTCCGGTAAAAAGCGAAGCGCGCCCCCGGCAGGGGACGCGCTCCTCGAGCTCCTGACGGTCTCAGCGGGACGCTTGCGCCGGCTCGCTCTCTCCGCCGCCGATCTGGATCTTGACCGGCTGGGGCTTGGCGGTCTTGGGGATCGTGATGGTCAGCTCGCCGTTGTCGAACGCCGCGCTGATCTTTGCGGTCTCGACCTGCGCCGGCACCTCCAGTCGCCGCACGAACGACCCGTACGGCCGCTCCTGCCGGAGCCAGCGGCCGGGCGCGGCATGCGTCTGGTCGGCCTTGGCCTTGATGCTGAGGATGCCCTCCTCGAACGTCACGTCCACCTGGTCCTTGCGGAAGCCGGGCACCGACGCGACGAGCGTGTACGCCTCGTCGCTCTCGAAGACGTCCACCGGAAGGTAATAGGTAGGAGCTCCGGCGGTGTTCGTCTCCACCGGGTGCTCACCGAAGAACTGCTCTATCAAGCGGTCCATTGCCCGGTGGGCGCTCCTCATGTCCGCGGTCGGGGTCCACCAAGTGATGCTCAAGTCGCACTCACCTCCTGTGAAATTTGGCCTCTCGGCGGAAGTTGATTACCCGGCCCCCGGAGGCCTTTAAACATGCCCTTAAAGTGAAGCCGTGAAGTTCCTGGGAAGGCGTCCGGAGCTCGTCGCGCTGGGCTCTGTCGCCGTCGGCGTGGCGCTGGTGCTGGCCAAGCTCGTGGTCGGCATCCTGACCGGAAGCCTGGGCATCCTCAGCGAGGCCGCGCACTCCTTCCTCGACCTGACGGCCAGCGGCTTCACGCTCGTCGCCGTCCGCACCTCGCGCAAGCCGGCGGACTCCGAGCACCCATACGGCCACGGACGCACGGAGAACCTCGCCGCATTCGCCGAAGGCGTGATCCTGCTCGTGACCGCCGGGGGCATCGCGTTCGAGGCGATCCGGCGCCTCACCACCGGCGGCCCCGAGGTCATCCCCGCGGGGTATGCCTTCCTGCTGCTCATCGGCACCCTGCTCATCGAAACCGTGCGAGCCGCGGTGCTGCGGCGGGTCGGGCGCATGGCATCCAGCGAGGCGATGATGGCCGAGGCGACCAACCGGATCTCGGACGTGCTCGCCACCGTCGGCGTGCTCGCGGGCCTGCTCGGCGTTCGCGCCGGGCTGCACTGGGCCGACTCGGTGGCCGCCCTGCTCGTGGCCGCGATCATCGCCCGGGCGGCGGGGCTGCTCGCCATGCATTCGGGCGACATCCTCATCGACCGCGCGCCCGCCGGCGCCGAGGAGCAGCTCCGCGAGGCGATTCGCGAGGTCTACGGCGTGCGTGAGGTGCGGTCCGTGCGAGTGCGCCGTTCGGGCCCCAACCTGATCGGCGACGCGAGCATCGCGACCGGTCGAATGCTTTCCGTGGAGGCCGCCGGCGCGCTGGTCGACGACGTGAAGAGCCGCGCCCGTGCCGCCCTCCCGAGCCTTGACCTGGCGGTGCTCGTCGAGGGCCAGGAGCAGCAGGGCGACCTGGTCGAGCGGATCCATGCCGCTGCCGCTCGCAACGGCGCGGTGAGCGACCTGCACAACGTCACCGTCGAGCGCGAGGCGGACGGGTCACTGCACCTCACGATGCACGCCAAGCTGCCGGGCGACATCACGCTGGCGCGCGCTTCCAGGACGAGCCAGGCTCTCGAGCGCTCGCTGAGGGCGGAGCTTCCCGACGCCACGCGCATCGACATCCACCTGGAGCCGCTGGAACCGAAGGTGGTTTCCGGGGAGGACGTGACGGCGCGGCGCGCGCAGCTCGCGGAGAAGATGAAGGAGATCGTGGAGTCGCATCCGGAGGTCCGGCGCTGCACCGACGTCGAGCTGAGCGACCGGCACCAGCGCATCCACGCGCACGTCGTGGCCGAGCTCGCCGGCGAGATGAGCCTCGAGCACGCTCACCGCGTCGAGACGCAGCTGGAGGAGCTGATCCATCGCTCGCTGCCCGAGGTGCACGAGGTGGTGACACGGGTCACGTCATGAGGCCCGGCCGCCCGGGCGACCTCTCGGCGCTGTTCCAGCTGTGGCAGGGGGAGATCCGCGCGGGCCGTCAGGACGCGACGCCGAACGAGGACCGCCTCCGGCGCATGCTGGCGCGGTTCGACTGGGAGGCGAGATCACGCGTCGTCGAGGCGCCCGGCGGCCGGATCGCAGGAGCGGTGCTCGTCACGAGCCGCGGCACTCCGCAAGGCGTGATCGCAAACGTGCACGTGGCGGGCGAACCGGAGGCCGCCCTCGAGCTCGCGCGCTGGGGCGCCTTCCTCTGCCGCGCCTCCGGGGCGAGTGTCACGCAGTGCTTCATCGCGCGCGGACACGGGGCCGCCCTCGAGGCCGCCGGGTTCAAGAACGTGCGACCGTGGTGGCGCATGGACCGCACGCTTTCGTCCGGGGTGCCCGAGCCAAGGCCGGTCCCCGGCTACGACCTGGTCGACGGGACGCTCGCCGAACCAGGCACGTGGGAAGAGATGTTCAACCGCTCGTTTGCCGACCACTGGCGCTTCACGCCGCGCACGGAGGACGAGCTGGTGCGCGACAAGAGACCCGAGCTGTGCCTCATGGCCGTCACGTCGCCGGACCGTGTTCCTGCGTCCATCACGATCGGCGAGGTCGAGACTTATCGCGAGGATCCCCGCGCGCAGCCGGTCGGCCTGATCAGCTCCGTCGGCACGGTCCCCGAGCACCGGCGCCGCGGCCTCGCGGCCTGGCTGGTCGCGGAAGCCATGGTCAGGTTGCGCCAGGCCGGCGCGTGCTCGGCGTCCCTCTACGTCGACGGCATGAACCCGATGCGCGCATTCGACGCCTATCGAAAACTTGGCTTTGCGCTGGCTTTCGAGGCCGAGGTTTGGGAAGCTTCGCAGCCGTGAACGCCGGCGGCAGGCTTACAGGGCTGATCGGCGCCTCCATGGTGGTTGCCCTGCTGGCGGCCGCGTGCGGCTCCGGCGCGCCGCCGCGCGAGGCGCAAGCCCCGGCCGGCCTCAGCATCCCCACGCCGCCTCCGACGCTGGCCGGCGCGATCGAGCACGCGCAGAAGCTGGGTCCCGCGGGACCTGGCGTCACCGTCTACCTCAGCTTCGGGCTGAAGAGCCGGAACCCGGCCGAGCTCCAGCGTTTGATCGCCTCCGGCGTGACGGTCACGCCAATCCAGTACGCGGCAAGGTTCGGCCCCGACACCGATCTCGTCAAGGCGGCCGTGGCGCTTCTCGAGTCGGCGGGCTTCAGCGTCCACTGGCAGCCCGGGAGCGGCGTCATCTCGGCGGACGGCCCGGCACCCGCGGCATCCACCTTGCTCGGGGTGGACGTCGAGGCTTACCGCACGGCGAGCGGCGCATCCTTCTATGCCGCGCTCGGCCAGCCGAAGATGCCCGCCGTCCTCGCGGCCGTGGCGGGCGGCGTGAGCGGCCTCGACGACTACCACCAGGAACGCAGCTTCGCCGTTCGCCGCGGGGGCCTGACTCCTGCGGACGTTCTTGCCTTCTACAACATCAAGCCGCTGCGCGACTCAGGGCTCGACGGGTCCGGGCAGACGATCGTTCTGCCTGAGATCGACGACCTCCCCAACCTCACGGACCTCGACAAGTTCGCGACGAAGTTCACGCTGCCGCCGTTCGATCCGCTGTTGACGCTCAAAAGGGACGCGAGCTGGGGTACGCCGATGAAGCCGCAGGGCGAGACGGTGCTCGACCTCGAGATCATCCACGAGATAGCACCGGCGGCCAAGCTCGTGGTCTACCTCTCGGCCCCGGACTTCGGACATGCCGATCGGGCGTTCGACCAGATGGTCACGGACCATCTCGGCTCGATCATCTCGGAGAGCCTGGGTGCGTGCGAGCCGGACACCCCGAGCGGCCACCGCAACACTTATGCGGCGATCCAGGACCGAGCCGTCGCCCTGGGCATGTCGCATTTCATCGCGACCGGGGACAACGGCGCGTTCACGTGTGGCGAGGACGCGGACCCCGCCGGTAGCTTTCCATCCACGCTGCCGACCGTGACGGCGGTGGGCGGAACAACCGTGTTCGAGTCAACGCAAGGGACGTACTACAAGGAATACGCGTGGGGCAGCCCGCTCGACCAGACGGGCGGCGGTGGCGGCACGAGCCTTTTCTACTCGATCCCCGCCTACCAGCGAAACGAGGCACAGTCTCTCGGCCACGGCCTGCGCCAGGTGCCGGACGTTGCCGCAAACGCGAACCCCGCCACCGGATACAGCATCATCTTCGGCGGCCAGGCGGGCCAGGCCGGCGGCACGTCCGCGGCGACGCCTTTATGGGCAGGAACCATCGCGCTGATCAACCAGGACCTCCAGAAGAAAGGACTCCGCCAGGTGGGGTTCGCGAATCCGGCACTTTACTGGATGGGCGAGAACTCCGCTCGATTGCCGCTCAAGCCATTTCACGACGTCATCGCCGGCAACAACCTCGGATACGCCGCGGCCACGGGTTACGACATGGCCACCGGGTGGGGCAGCATGGACGCGGCGGCTCTCGACGCCGCGTGGCAGCTTTACATCAAGGGTGGTGGCGGATGATCGAGCGGGGATCCGACCGCCGCCGGAGCCACGGACGGCGCGCCGGCGAAACGGGCGCGCGGCCACCTGAAGGCCCACCCCTTGTCACCTGCCCGCACTGCGAATCGATCGTGCCCGCCGGCGATTTCTGCGGGCACTGCGGCGCGCACCTGCCCACGGCAAATACGCGACGTCGCCACGCCTTCGCCGCCGTGCCCGCCGAATCGGTGGCCCACCTCGCGATCATCACGACGCTGTTCCCGCACCTTCCTCATCGCAGAGGCCGCCCCTTCCAGCTGGCGCTGATCGCAGGCGGCGCGGCGGTGATCGTGCTCGCGCTTCTCCATCTCTTCGCACCAGCCACGGTGGCCGCGGTTTGCGTCATCCCGTTGCTCTACCTCATATATCTCTACGAGGTCGAGGTCTACGAGAACGAGCCGTGGCTCGTGGTCGGCGCGACGATGGCGGTCGGGCTGCTGCTGGGCTTTGCGTTCTCCGTGGTTTCAGGTGGCGCGCTGTCACAGCTCGAGATCACAGGCGATACGCAAAACGCGCTCGTCATGTCCGCGGTCGTGATCCCGATCACGGCGCAGATCCTGATGCTCGGCGGCCCTCTGTTCCTGTACGCCTTTCGTCCCCGATTCCGTGAGCCGCTCGACGGCCTGACCTTCGGAGCCGCCTCCGCCCTCGGCTTCACCCTGGCGAGCTCGCTCACGTCCTTCTGGCCGCTGATCTCGGGCCCGCTCGTTTCGGAGGGATCGACGCTCGACTGGGCGGTCCGCCTGACTCGCGCGGGGCTGCTCCTCTCGCTCGTCAACGCGAGCACGACCGCGCTGGTCGCCGCCGCGCTCTGGCTGCATCGCTACGACCGCCGCCGAACGAGGCGCCACTGGGAGTCGACGATCCTGGCCACGCTGGCCGTTGCTTTCGGGGTCCAGGTCGCGCTCGGCCTCGCCGCCTATGTGATCTCCGATTTCCTGATCGACGTGGCCTTGCTCGCCCTGGCGACCATGGCGCTGCTGCTCTACGTGCGCCTGGTGGTCCATCAATCGCTTCTCGTCGAGGGCGCGGACCATGAGATCGGGCCCGAGGCTCCGTGTCCCGAATGCCATCGCGTGGTTCCGACCATGGCCTTTTGTCCGGCGTGCGGCGTGGCTCGCGCGGCCGCTTCAAAGATGGGCCGGCCGCGGCCCGGGATCACTCTGTGATGGCGGCCGTGATCCGCTTCTGCGGGAGATGTGGCGCGCCGCTCGCACCCGGCGCGGGTTTCTGCGGTAGGTGCGGCACCCCGGTCGCGGCCCAGGCGATCGCCGCGCCGCCTTCAGCGCCGATGTACGCCGGCCCGGTGGCGTACTCCTACCCCGTCGCCAGGGCCGTCGCGTATCCGACGCCGCGCCAGTTCAAGCTGGCGCCCGTATGGATCGCCGGCGGCCTGATCGTGGTCCTGGCGGTGATCACGGTGATCGTGAGCGCCATCGCGGTGTCCCATTTCACCGGGGGCACGCACCCCACGTGCACTGTCAACTGCGGGCCGAAGATCGTCACGCCTTTTCCAGAGAGCGCCTCTTACAAGAGCTCCGCGTTCAAGTACCAGGTCAACTACTCGTCAACGTGGACGGTGAGGAGCCAGGACACGAGCGGCATCGCTCTCGGGACGCGGCTCGGGCTCGTCCAGGTGTTCGGGTCGGGCGCCAGCGACCCGCAGCACGCGCTGGACCAGGTCGTCGCCGCCCTTCCGACGTCCGAGTGGCAGGACGTCACCTTCGTTTCGAAGGTCAGGGGCGCCCAGATAGGAGAGCAGAGCGGGGTCGGATCCGTTTATTCGGCCAACCTCGTGGGCAGTGGCTCGACCGCGACGAAGGTTCGCTTCGCCGTGATCGCCGCAACTCTGCGCGGAGTCACGATCGTCGTGTTTGCGGCCGACCCGGCCGACGTCAAGAACTACCCCTTCGGCCTGCCCGAAGGACGGGAGTTCGATTACCTGTGCACGGAGATCGCCTGGGGCTAGGGCTAGACGCGCTCGAGCGCAAGCCGCGCACCGAACCCGAGAAGCACCACGCCCGTCACCCTCTGCATCCATTGCCTGACCCGCGGCGCCGTGATCACGTCGCGCAGCCTCGTCACGAAAAGCCCGTAACAGCTCAGCCAGGTCAGACCGATCAGGACGAAGATGACGCCGAGCTCCAGCAGGCGCGGCAGGACGGGCTGACCGGGCAGCACGAACTGCGGCAGGAAGGTCACGAAGAAGACCCCCAGTTTCGGATTGCTGATCGCGGAAACGAATCCCTGCCGAAACACCGCATGAGCGGGCGCGGCCGGCCCGGTTCCGGCCATGAGATCGGGTGGCCGCCGTCGCGAGTCGAGGAGGGTTCGCACGCCAAGGTACGCGAGGTAAGCCGCGCCGACGAGCTTGAGCAGCAGCAAGAGCTCGCCCGACGTGCGCAGCAGCGCCGACAGGCCGACAGCCGTGGCGCCGACCCACACACACAGCGCCAGCGCGATTCCGCCCGTGGTCAGCACGACGCCGCGCCGGCCGTGCGCAAGCGCGTTCTTGGTGACGACGGCCATGTCGGGGCCCGGCGTGATCGCAAGCAGAACCGAGACGCCGATGAACGCGAAAAGCGGCGCGTCCATCACGCGAGCTCGGGCAGCTCGAAGGAGATCTCGTACACGCCGCCCACGAGTTTGGCCTGGTGGATCCAGCCCAGCTTGCGAAGGAGGCCCAGCATCTCGCGGTTGTCGGGAAGGACGATCAGGGAGAAAGAGCGGATGCCGTGAGCCCGCGCGATGCGCGCCAGCTCGGAGAGCAGCACCCCACCCAGTCCACGCCTCTGGAACTCGTCGATCACCGCGACCGCGACCTCGGCCACGTCCGTGTCGCGAGCCCTGTCGTACCGGGCGACGCCCGCGATGCGCTCCTTTCCAGTCGGCCGATGCGTGGTCGCAACGAGTGCGAAACGGTCGGCGTAGTCGACGACCGCAAGCCGGTGCGCCAAGGCGTCCGACATGCGCTTGAGAGGCGAGAAGAACCTGAAGTACACGGTCCGCTCGGACATCGCCGCCACGGCTTCGTGCAGCAGTGTTTCGTCTTCCGGGGCGATGGGCCGCAGGTGCACCTCGGTGCCATCGCGCAACTCGATCACCCGTGGCTCGTAACCGACTGACGTCATGCGCCTCACAAGGTAACCTCCGCGGTGGATGGCGGCTTCCACACGATGGCGCAACCTCGGGATCGCCGCCGGAGCGGTGACCGCCGTCCTGTTCGCCCTTTTCGACCTGTACCAGTGGGCCATGGCCTACACGGGCGACCGGTTTCACAACGACTTCACCTTTTATTTCGCCGCCGCCCGCATCGGCGTGACGCACGGCTGGAGCGCGATCTACGACCTCGGACTCCAGCAGGCGCAGCTCACCGAGATGGGTTCGGGCATCACGATCGCGCAGCTCGCGCGATTCATAAGTCCGCCCCCCGTGGCCTGGGCGGCGCTGCCCTTCACGGCGCTCCCATATCCCATCGCCTACTGGGGCTGGAGCGCGCTGCTGGTCGGCGCGCTGGTCGCGACCTGGTGGCTCGCCGCGCCCGGCACCGGTCCGGCACGCGCCGTCTTTTTGGCCGCCGCACTCGGGTGGCTGCCCGTGATCTACGGCCTCCAGCTCGGCCAGCCCGGCCTGTTCGTCGCGTTGGGCGTGGCGGCCTGCTACGCGCTGCTGCGTGGCGGACGTGCGACCTGGGGCGGAATCGCGCTGGGCCTTCTCGTGCTCAAGCCGCAGCTGGCCTTCCTTGTCCCGCCGGCGCTTCTCGTGGCAGGTCGATGGCGCGCATTCCTGGGCAGCGTCATTACGCTCGGGCTCCTGGGCGCCGGGTCGGCGATCGCGCTTGGGCCGTCCGGCATCGCGACCTACGAGGCGCGACTGGCGTTCGCCGCCGGGGTGCCGGTGAACCGTGACCTGACCCTGGCGACGTTGCTGGGCGGCGTCGCCGCCGCGCGCGCTCTGCAGGTCGCCGTCTCGGTTTGGGCGCTGGCGGTCGTCTACCGCATGCGACGTCGCGCGGCCGAGTGGATCTTCGTCCCGGTCCTGGTCGGCGGCCTGCTGGCGAGTCCCTACCTCCATCTCGACGACTTCGTGATGCTCGGCCTTGCGGGTTGGCTCGTTCTGCGCGCTCGGCCGGCGCGCCTCACGTGGCTCTACGTGCTGGTGGGTGCGCTGGCAGTCGAAGGCGAGCCGATATGGGGGCCGGCGCCCGTCATCACGGCCGAGCTCGCGGCAATGTGCCTGATCACGGTGGCGGCTTTTCGCCGTTCGGTCGACGCCTCGAATGACGCCGGCGCCGGCGTGGCCGCGCCTTCGTCCCTGGAGAGCGTGCGGACCTGACGAGCGCTCAGGCTCCGTGCCGGCCGGAGCCGCCGACGAAACGTGCCGCGCCCGCTCGCGCCTCACCGGAGGCGAGTGAGCCGGAGCCGAGAGAGTGCTCGTTGCGCAGCGCCTCGTCGAATTCGAGCGACCACTGGGCGAGCGAGCTCAAGCGGTCGGTCCGCATCGCTCCCTGCGGCGCCTCCGCCACCTCGGCGGCCAGATGCCGGGCCTCCTCGAGCGCGTGGCCCGGAGCGACGACTCGGTCGACGAGCCCGATGCGCAAAGCCTCGTCGGCCGCCACCGCGCGGCCGGTGAGGATGAGGTCCATGGCCCGGCCCTGCCCGATCATTCGCGGGAGCCGCACGGTTCCGCCGTCGATGAGCGGGACGCCGAAGCGCCGGTTGAACACACCGAAGGTCGCGTCGCTCGACGCGACGCGGAGGTCGCACCAGAGCGCGAGCTCGAGGCCACCGGCCACCGCATGGCCCTCGATCGCGGCGATCACGGGCTTGCCGAGCGTCATGCGGGTCGGGCCCATGGGCCCTTCGTTCGCATCCGGCATGGGCGCCGCGCCGGAGGCGAGCGCCTTGAGGTCGTACCCCGCGCAGAACGTGCCGCCCGCGCCGGTCAGCACGGCGACCGCAAGCGACTCGTCGGCCTCGAACCTGCGGAACGCCTCGCGAAGCGCCTCAGCGGTCTCCGCGTCGACCGCGTTGCGCACGCCGGGCCGGTCGATGGTCACCGTGACCACCGGTCCGGCTGCGTCGTACCGGACCGTCAGAGCGCCCCTTCGTCCGGATCCATGTACGAATACCGGTGATCGGTCGCAGGCACGTACGTCTCCTTGATCACGCGCGGGCTGACCCAGCGGATGAGGTTCAGGAAGGATCCCGCCTTGTCGTTGGTGCCGGAAGCCCTGGCACCGCCGAAAGGCTGCAGCCCAACCACGGCACCGGTGGGCTTGTCGTTGATGTAGAAGTTGCCCGCGGCGTTGACGAGCGTCTCCGAAGCGCGCCGGATCGCATCCCGATCGCGGGCGAATATCGCGCCGGTCAGGCCGTAAGGGCTCGTCCGGTCGGCCAGCTCGAGCGTCTCTTGGTACTTGCCGTCGGGGTAGGGATACACCGTGAGGATCGGCCCAAACAGCTCTTCTTTCATCAGCTTGAAGTCGGGGTCGGTCGTCTCGATCACCGTCGGACGGATGAACCACCCGACCTTGTCGTCGCCCTTGCCGCCCGCCACGACCTTGGCGGTGTCCGACTTCTTCGCGTAGTCGATCGCCTTCATGTGGTTGGCGTACGCGCGCCCGTCGATGACCGCTCCCATGAAGTTGCCGAAGTCGGCCACGTCGCCCTGGGGCAGAGAGTCGACGATGTCCACGAGGTCGCCCTTGATGCTCTTCCAGATCGATTGCGGCACGTAGGCCCGTGAGGCGGCGGAGCATTTCTGGCCCTGGTACTCGAACGCGCCCCTGACGAGCGCGGTCCTCAGCGCGTCGGCGTCGGCCGATTCGTGCGCGAAGACGAAGTCCTTGCCGCCGGTCTCTCCCACCAGGCGTGGATACGTGCGGTAGCGGTCCACGTGCTGACCGACCTCGCGCCACATTCCCTGGAAAACCTCGGTCGAGCCCGTGAAATGAATGCCGGCGAGGTCCGGGTGTCCGAGCACCTTGGCGGAGATGTCCGCCGGATTGCCGCTCACGAGGTTGATCACGCCCGGCGGCATTCCGGCCTCGACCAGGATCTCCATCAGGAAGTGGCACGCGAGCAGCGTCTGCGTCGCCGGCTTGAACACGACCGTGTTGCCCATCAGCATCGGCGCCGTCGGCAGGTTGCCCGCGATCGAGGTGAAGTTGAACGGGCTCACGGCGAAGACGAAACCTTCGAGCGGACGATATTCGAGCCTGTTCCACGCGGTGGGGTCGTTGCTCGGCTGCTGGCGCAGCAGCTGGTCGCCGAAATGCGCGTTGTAGCGCCAGAAGTCGATCAGCTCACAGGCTGCGTCGATCTCCGCCTGATGAGCCGTCTTCGACTGGCCGAGCATCGTCGCGGCGTTGACGGTGTCCCGCCACGGTCCGGCGAGCAGCGCCGCCGCGCGCAGCAGCACCGCGGCACGCTCGTGGTACGAGGTGGCGGCCCATGCCCGGCGCGCCTTCAGCGCCGCGTCGATCGCGTCCTCGAAATCCTTGTCGCCGCCCACGGCGTGCTCCGCGATCGCGAGCTCATGGCGATGAGGCGAGCGGATGTCGGCGCGGGAGGAGCCCCACCGGCGCTTGCCCCCGATCAGCATCGGCACCTCGGTCTTGGCGTCGGTGAGCTCGGCCAGTCTCGACTTGAGCGTCTTGCGGTGAGGATCGCCGGGCGCGTAAGACCGAACCGGCTCGTTCGTCGGTGTGGGGACCTGGAAGTGTCCGTCGGCGGTCATGAAAGTCCTCCGGGTTTGTACGGCTCTTTTTCTGCTGCCTCTCGATGATCCATGATTCGGCGATCCGACGTAACCCCACGCCGTATCCCCGCGTGATGGTCACGGAGCTCGCGCCGGCCGGAACTTCGACGACCTCGGACCGGGTAAGAAGGACCGTCGCCCTGCTTCGACGCCGCGGTTACGCGCTGCCCCTCTCCGGCCTCGCCGCCCTGTGCGTGGGCGGCTCGCTCGATCCGGACGAGGTGCGTTGGGCGGTGGCCGCCTGCCCCGACCTGCAGGTGGCGGAAGGGCTCGTGGTCGAGAAGGCCGCGGCAGACAGCGCGGGCGCGATTCAACGGCGGGCCCGGACACACGCCCTCGAGGCGGCACCGTACGTCGTGATGACGCTGTCGTTCACGAGAAGGCTCGTGGCGCTCGCTCCTTACGTTCGGGCCGTCTCGATTGCCGGCTCGCTGGCGACGGGCGGCTTCCGCGAGTCCGACGACGTGGACCTGAACCTCATCGTCGACGACGGACACCGGCACCTCGCGTACGTGGCGGTCAACGCGCTGGGCCTCGTCCATGCGCTCGCGCACCGCGCCAAGCCGGTCGACGACCTCACGCGGCGCCCGCTGGCACCGCGTCTGATGACGGCCAACCTCATCCTCGAGCGATCACAGTGCCTGCCCCTGGCGCGGCAGGACGAGGACATGGCGTTCGAGCTGCTCGTGGCCAGGCCTGTTTTCGGCTCCGATGAGATCTCGTCCGTGATCGAATCCAACCCCGGTCTGCTGGACCATTTCCCGCAGCTCGCCGAAGGGCGCGCGCCGCTCGATGGCGCATGCCCCGCAACTCGCCTTCCCAGGGCGCTGTTTCCGCGCTTCCTCGACCATCCGGCGCGAGCTCTCGGCGAGGCCGCGTGGCGGTACATGCAGTGGACGCGACGCGACCGGCCCGAGGCTCTCGCGCGCGTTGCGTTCGTGCGGTCGACCATGCGGCCTTACACGCTGTTCGACAGCCGTTGATACAGGTCCTCACCGGGACCGTCCTGGGGGCGACGAGCCTGCTGCTCTTTGCTTTCGGGCTGAACCTTCTGCACCTGACGTGGCGGTCAACCCGACTTGCCGCGCCCCGGCCCGCGCGCCTGGTGACGCGTGGCGAGCCGGCGGTCTGCGTTCAGCTACCCATCTACAACGAGCGGTACGTCGCAGAGCGGGTGCTCGACGCCGTCTGCGGGATCGACTGGCCCCGCGACCGCTTCGAGGTGCAGGTTCTCGACGACTCCGACGACGCCACGCCCTCGCTCGTCGCCTCGTTGGTCGCTCGATGGAAGCAGGCGGGCGTTGATGCGCGCCATGTCCGCCGCGGCTCGCGCGAAGGGTACAAAGCCGGGGCGCTTGCCCACGGCCTGACGCTTACACAGGCTCCATTCGTGGCGATCTTCGACGCCGACTTCGTACCGCCGCCTGATTTCCTGCGCCGCACGATGGGCGCCTTCGACGATGCCTCGGTCGGGTTCGTCCAGGCCCGCTGGGGCCATCTCGACGAGCGTTACTCGTGGTTCACCAGGCTGCAGGCCCTCGCCATCGACTTTCATTTCCTGGTCGAGCAGCCCGTTCGTTCGGCCGCCGGCTACTTCACCAACTTCACCGGGACGGCGGGGGTCTGGCGGCGCGCGGCAATCGAGGATGCGGGTGGCTGGAGCGCGCGCACGCTGACGGAAGACCTCGACCTGAGCTACCGCGCCCAGCTTCGC
>Ga0070741_10012934_pt1 | contig 14911 bp, 15 predicted proteins | sample Coa_R1_4_FD_66440 | JGI IMG/M metagenome (GOLD analysis project Ga0070741, IMG submission 66440) | Surface soil microbial communities from Centralia Pennsylvania, which are recovering from an underground coalmine fire - Coalmine... | ecosystem: Environmental > Terrestrial > Soil > Unclassified ...
ACGTCGATGAACGAGGAGCCGACGATCGGGTCGCCGCCGATGCCGACGATGGTCGAGTTGCCGAGGCCGAGCTGCGTCAGCTCGTGCCCAATCTGGTACGTGAGCGTTCCCGAGCGCGAGACGAGCCCGATCGAGCCCTCGCTGAAGATCTCGGCGGGGATGATCCCGACGTTCGCCTTGCCGGGCGACAGCGCGCCGGGGCAGTTCGGCCCGAGCATCGTGATCCCGCGCGGGCGGATGTAGCCGTAGACGCGCAGCATGTCGTGGGCCGGGAGGCCCTCGGCGATGCAGACGACGGTGCCGATGCCGGCGTCGACCGCCTCGTAGATCGCATCCGCGGCGAAGCGGGCGGGCACGAAGATCATCGACGTGTTCGCCCCGGTCTCCTCGACCGCTCGAGCGACCGTGTCGAAGACCGGCACGCCCTCGACGTCCTGGCCGCCCTTCCCCGGCGTCACGCCGGCGACGAGCTGCGTGCCGTACGCGCGGTTCCGGAGTCCGTGGAACGAGCCCTCGCGGCCGGTCAGCCCCTGCACGACGAGCCTCGTGTCCCGGTCGACGACGATCGCCATCGCCTACGCCTTCCGCGCCTTGATCACGATGCGGTCCAGGAGCACGCGGTCGCCCCGCGTCCGGTCCGCGACCAGCTCGCGGACGCGGTCGGCGTCGTCCCCGGCGCAGCCGGCCCGGTCGAGCCACCCCTGGATCTCGACCGGGTGCTGGACCGACTCGCTCGCCTCGATGCGAAGGCCGGCGCTCTCGAGGAACCCCGTCCATTCCGCCACCGTGTAGTTGCGAACGTGCGACGGGTCGCGCAGCTTCTCGGCCTCCTCGAGCGCCGCACCGCCGTGGAGGTTGTCTGAGATCAGGACGAGCCCGCCGCTGGCTCGGGCCATCTCGCGCACGGCACCGGCGACGTCGTCGAAATGGTGGGCGGCGACCCGGCAGGCGACGACGTCGAAGCTCGCGTCCGCGAACGGGAGCTCCTCGCTCCTGCAGACGACGTCGGGCTCCATGCCGGGGGCGGCGTCGGTCGTGACCACGTTGAGGCCGGCCTCTCGCAGCCGCCGCGCGACGTGGCCTCCGCCGGTCGCGACGTCGAGCGCGGTCGAGGCACCCGCCGACCACTCGACGATCAGGTCGAGATCGCGCCCCTCGCGATGGGCCTCGCTCTCGCGGTAGGCCTGGGCACGGTCGGACCAGACGTCGCCGCTCACTGCGCCAGCTCCACCGCTCGCCGCGCCGCGTCGAGCATCGTCGGCTCGGTGTAGAGGTTCGGCGGCGAGGCCTCGGCGAGGATCCTCCGTCCCTCCTCCGCGTTCGTCCCGTCGAGCCGGACGACGATCGGATGGCCGATCGTCATCTGCTCGAGCGCCTGCAGGATCCCGCGCGCGACCTCGTCGCAGCGGGTGATCCCGCCGAAGATGTTGAAGAAGATCGACGTCACCTGTGGGTCGCCGGTGATGATCTCCAGCGCGTCGACGACGCCGTGGGCGTCGCCGCCGCCGCCGAGGTCGCAGAAGTTGGCGGGCCGGCCGCCGACCAGCGCGATCACGTCCAGCGTCGACATGACGAGCCCCGCGCCGTTGCCCAGGATCCCGACCTCGCCGTCGAGCTTCACGTAGGTGACGCCCTTCTCGCGGGCAGCGCGCTCCTCGGGCGGATAGGCGTCGAGATCGCGCATCTCGGCGACGTCGGCATGCCGGAAGAGCGCGTTGTCGTCGACCGTGAACTTCGAGTCGAGCGCCTTCACCTCGCCCTCCGGCGTCACGATCAGCGGGTTGATCTCGCAGAGCATCGCGTCGAACTCGACGAACGCCTCGTACAGCCTCGCGGCGATCGCGGCGATCTGCTTCTGCTCGTCCGGCTCCTCGACGCCCGCGCCGTAGATCAGCGCCCTGGCATGCCACGGCTGGAAGCCCTCGAACGGATCGACGTGCAGCCGGATCAGCGCGTCCGGCGACGACGCGGCCACCTCCTCGATGTCCACGCCGCCCTGGGTGGTGAACATCAGCAGCGGCTGCTTCGCCCCCCGGTCGAACGTGACCGAGAGGTAGTACTCCCTGGCGATGTCCGAGGCCTTCTCGATCCAGAGCTTCCGGACGACATGGCCGCGGATGTCGAGACCCAGGATCTCCTCCGCCCGCGCCTCGGCCTCGGCCGGATCGGCCGCGAGCTTGATCCCGCCGGCCTTGCCGCGGCCGCCGGTGAGCACCTGCGCCTTGACGACCACGGGGCCGCCGAGCTCCTCGGCCGCGGCCCGCGCCTCCGCGGCCGACGTCGCGAGCTTCCCGTCGGACACGGTGATGCCGGAGCGTCGGAACAGCTCCTTGCCCTGGTACTCGTAGAGATCCAAGCCGCAGGCGAGCCTAGCTGACGAGCGCCTGGAACCGCGGGTCCTGCCGGAGCGCGTCGAAGTCGCCGTCGGCTGCGGCTCCGGGCCGCAGCATGGGGTCGAGCTCGAGCGCACGTGTGACGTGCCCGATCGCCTCCTCCGTGTCGCCGGCGAGCGCCTCGAAGCACGCCAGGTCGTAGAGCAGGACGGCGTCGTCCCCGTAGCGTTCCCGGGCCCGGCGGAGAACGGCGGCGCCCTCGGCGTACCTGCCGGGCTCGTGGAAGGCGCTTGCCCGCCGGAGCGCCTCCCAGACCAGGTGGATGCCGAGCAGGCGACGGAGCTCGACGATCGGCTCGGGGTGGTCCTCGACGCGAAGCTCGCAGACCCGGTCGATCCCCTCCCGCGACTCCGCCGCCGCACCGAGGCGCTCGACGACGATCGCCGACGACTGCTGGCCGCGAGAGTCGCCGCCTGCGGCCTGGCCGGCTTCGAGGGCCGAGACGAGCCGCTCGGCGAGCGTGGCGCCGGCCGTCTCGAGGAACGCCCGCTCCATCTCCGTGACCACGGCCTCGCCCGCGAGGATGTTGCCCTGGACGGCGTAGCCGTCGCCGACGCGATGACCGGCCCAGGCCAGGCAGTCGGCGCCCGTGTGGGACGCCGCCCGCCCGTCCGCGGCGACCACCCCGAGCTGGCGCGATTCGCGGCCGGCGTCGTCGCCGAGCGCGCGCTCGAGCGCAGCCTCCGGCTCGAGCCCCTCCTCGAGCAGCGCGAGCACCTTCGGGCCGTACGCGGCGACGCCCGCCGCCTGCGTGGCGACCGCGCCGACCCCGGCCTTCGCCCACGGGACGACGGCGCCGACGGCGAAGTACCGCGACTGCACCGCGCAGCCGACCTCGCCCGCCTCCGTGTCGACGGCGACGATCGAGAAGGTCGACTTCCGGGACGCGGCCACGGGCCGGACACTACCCACGCTTACGAGCGTCGCCGCTAGGGAATACTCACCGGCACCCCGAGCAGGCAAAGGAGGACACGCATGCCCGAGCAGACCCTGATCGACGACGAGATCGAGACCGGAGCGTTCGCCGCCACCGAGATGGAGGCCGACGCGGACGGGACCGACGGCGACTCCGACGGGACGGACGGCGACGGCACCGACGGGACGGACGGCGACGCGGACGGCACCGACGGCTCCGACACGGACGGCACCGATTCGGACGCCGACGCGGAAGACGCCGGCTAGCCTGGCGGCCCTCGGCCGCTGCGTCGACCCCGTCGACACGGCCGAGTTCCTCGCCGGGTACTGGGAGCAGCGGCCGCTCGCCGTCCCGCGCGACGAGGTCGGGCGCTTCGACGACCTCCTCACGGTCGCGGACGTCGAGCGGCTGGTCTCCTCCGGCGGCATGCGGACGCCGGGCCTCCGGCTGGTCAAGGAGGGCGGGACGATCGCCGAGAGCGCCTACGCGAGGGAGATCTCGTGGCGGCCGAAGCCGTTCAGCGGCGTCGTCGACCCCGACCGCGTCGCCGACGCCTTCGCGGGCGGGGCGACGATCGTCCTGCAGGCCCTGCACCACAGCTGGCCGCCGCTCGCCGGGTTCTGCCGCGAGCTCGAGGCCGAGCTCGAGTGCGGCGTCCAGGCGAACTCGTACTACACGCCGCGCAGCTCCCAGGGGTTCGCGGTGCACCACGACACCCACGACGTCTTCGTCCTCCAGGTCGCCGGCGAGAAGCACTGGCGCGTCTACGAGCCGCTGCTCGAGCTGCCGCTGAAGGGGCAGCGGTGGTCGTCGTCGCTCGGCGCGCCCGGTCCGGCCGTCCTCGAGCTCACGCTCCGGGCGGGCGACACGCTCTACCTTCCGCGCGGCTGGCTGCACGACGCCCTGACCTCCGAGACCGATTCGCTGCACGTCACGGTCGGGGTCAACGTGCACACGTGGGTCGACGCGCTCCGGGCAGCGCTGGCCGAGTGCGAGGAGGACGTCGAGTTCCGGCGCTCGGTGCCGGCGGACGGAGAGCCGCAGGTCGATCTCGTCGAGCGTCTGGCGGACCGCCTCGGTCCCGCCGAGGTCCGGCGCCGCGCCCGGTCCAGGTTCGTCGACGGGCGGCGGGCGATCCTCGACGGGCATCTCGAGGAGGTCCGCGGCCTGGATTCGATCGCGCTCGACACGCCCGTCGAGCGGCGCGCGACCGTGATCGCCGACCTCGCCGGGACGACGCTGTCGTTCGAGGGCAAGCACCTCGAGTTCCCGGAGCAGGCGCGCGCAGGCCTCCAGGCCGCGTTCGAGGCCGAGCTGCCGTTCTGCGCCGCCGACCTGCCGGACGACCTCGACGACGAGGGGCGGCTCGTCCTCGTCAGGCGGCTGATTCGCGAAGGATTCCTGCGGCGTAGTGCCGCGGGCGCCTGAGCGTCTCCGAGGAGCAGGTCAGGTGGGCCGGCTCGCCTGGCTCGTCGACGACCCCGACGTCGAACAGACGCGATCCGGCCCGGAGCCGGACGTGACCGCCGTCCCGGTCGACGAGCTGCAGGTCGTCGATCCCGGACAGCCCCGTCGCCCGCCGCACGGCGAGCTCGGCGGCCTGCTCAACCACGTGGTACGCGGCGCGGCCGCGGAAGTGGTCCAGCTCGATGCGCCCCTCGAGGTACTCGGAGAGGACCGGCCAGGCCTCCTCCGGCCCGACCCGGCCGAAGTAGAGGCCCTCCGGCAGCACGACGACGTTGCCGGCGAAGCGGTCGCCGCCGACGTGCGAGGACTGCCAGACCCAGTCGGCCGGCGCCTGGTCCTCGAGTGCCTTGTACAGCGGACGCCCGTAGCGGGCGCAGCAGCGGTCGTGCTTGCCGTGCGTGCAGACGACGAGCAGGGGGTGGCCCAGGGGTGCGACGCCCGGCGCGGTCAGGTCGAGCTGGAGGAGATCCTCGTAGGCGTCGATCTCGACGTGGAAGAGTCCGCCGCCGCGCTCGGGCACGCTCCCCCAGATCACCGCCAGCGTCGGATGTCCGCGCCGGTGGGGACGCCGGAGGAACAGGAGCTTGGTGTTCGGCCTCGCGTCGCGCTGCTCGAGCAGCCGCGATTTGACCGCGGCGCCGAGGTGGCTGGTGACGACCGCGTCGTACCCCCACGCCCCGCGGTATTCCACCAGGATCCAGTGGTCGACCCGGCTCGCCGTGGCCGCGAGCGGCTCGGCGCCGGCGAGCGAGACCTCGGCGCAGAACTCCGCCCTACGGTCCGGCACCGGGCTCCTGCTCGGCGGCGGGGACGACGAGGCAGATCACCTGGCCGGTCGCGACCGGCTCCCCGGCGCGCACCGACAGCTCCGCGACGACACCCTCCCGCAGCGCGTGGACCTCGTTCTCCATCTTCATCGCCTCGACGATGCAGATCACCTGCCCCGCGACGACGGCGTCGCCCTCGGCGACGCCGACCGAGAGCACCGTCCCCTGCATCGGGCTCACGATCGCGTCGCGGCCCCCGGCTCCGCCTGCGTGCGCAGCGGCCCGCTCGCGCCGCCGCTCGGCGAGCGCGACCCAGGGCGGCTCGGGAACGAGCACGGTGACGTCGAATCGCCGGCCGTCGAGCTCGACCGTCGTCACCTGCTCCCTGAGCCTGCCGTCCGACGTCGTCGGTAGCGTTGTTGTCCGATGCGACAACTGCTCCGACTGCTCGCTCTCCCGTTGCGCCAGCTGGGCCAGCTGCTCGGACTCGACCACGCCGTGGCACGTGCCGCCCTCGACGAAGCACGGATGCCGCAGGAGCGCCCGGTGAAAGCCGAGCAGCGTGGTGACGCCGCCGATCCGGAACTCGCCGAGCGCCCGGAGCATCCGCATCCTGGCGTGCTCGCGGTCGACCCCGTGGACGATCAGCTTCGCGATCATCGGGTCGTAGAGCGGCGAGATCTCCGACCCGTCCTCCACGCCCGAGTCGACGCGCACGCCCGGCCCGCCCGGCTCCCGGTAGCCCGCGATCCGCCCGGGCGACGGCCGGAAGCCGGCGGACGGATCCTCCGCGTTGATCCGGCACTCGATCGCGTGCCCGACCAGCCGGACGTCCTCCTGGCGCAGCGATAGCGGCTCTCCGGCCGCGATCAGCACCTGCTCGCGGACGAGGTCTAGGCCGGTCGCCAGCTCCGTGACGGTGTGCTCGACCTGGATGCGCGTGTTCATCTCCATGAAGTAGTAGGCGCCGTCCCGATCGAGCAGACCCTCGATCGTCCCCGCCGAGCGGTAGCCGACGGCCCGTGCCGCCTCGACGGCGATCGCGCCGATCCGCTCCCGGAGCGCAGCGTCGACCGCCGGCGACGGGGTCTCCTCGACGAGCTTCTGGTGGCGGCGCTGGATCGTGCAGTCGCGCTCGCCGAGGTGGAGGACGTTGCCGTGGGCGTCGGCGAGAACCTGCACCTCGACGTGCCGCGGGTCCTCCAGGTACCGCTCGACGTAGACCGCCGGGTTGGAGAAATACGCCTCTCCCTCGCGGCGGGCGGTGTCGAGCGCACGCTCGACGTCGTCGCCCTCGCGGACGACGCGGAAGCCCTTGCCGCCGCCGCCGGCGGACGCCTTGATCGCGAGCGGCCAGCCGAACTCGACCCCGAGCCGCACGACCTCGTCCGCCGACTCGACCGGCTCGGTCGTCCCGGGGATGATCGGGACGCCGGCGGCCGCCATCCGCCCGCGCGCCTCGGTCTTGGAGCCCATCGCCTCGATCGCATCCGGCGGCGGACCGATCCATGTCAGGCCGGCGTCCTCGACGGCGCGCGCGAACGCGGCGTTCTCGGCCAGGAAGCCGTAGCCCGGATGGATCGCCTCCGCACCGGTCTTCAGCGCGACCTCGACGATCCGTTCGCGATGCAGGTAGCTCTCGGCCGGCGGACCCGGGCCGAGCAGCCAGGCCTCGTCGGCGGCGCGGACGTGCAGGGCGCTCCGGTCCGCCTCGGAGTACACGGCGACCGAGCCGATCCCGAGCTCGCGCAGCGTCCGGAAGATGCGCACGGCGATCTCGCCGCGGTTGGCCACGAGGACTTTGGAGAACACGCTCACGGGCGACGTATTCTCCACGGAATGATCGGGCTGGCCGACCAGCTGACGCTTGCGCGCGTCGTCGCCGCGCCGTTCGTCGTGATCCTCTACGTCTGGGAGTTCCCCGGACACGACTACTACGCGACCGCGCTCTTCATCGCGGCGATGGCGACGGACCAGATCGACGGCTGGCTGGCGCGCCGGCAGGGGCGGACGACGCCGCTCGGATCGCTGCTCGACCCGGTGGCCGACAAGGTGCTCGTCCTCGCCGCGATGATCGTCCTGGTCGGCGAGGACGCCTTCCCCGCCTGGATGGTCGCGGCGATCGTCGCCCGGGAGCTGCTCGTCTCCGGCCTGCGACTCGCAGCCGTCGAGCGCGGGATCGTCCTGCAGGCCCGCGATCTCGGGAAGCTGAAGACGTGGTCCCAGGCGGTCGCGGCGGCGCTCGGCGGCTTCGCCGCCGCCGGCGCCTGGAGCACGTCGGTCGCCTGGTGGGGACTGCTCGTCGCCGTCGGCCTGACGTGGATCTCGGGGCTCGACTACGCCCGCGGCGCACCGGCGCTCCTCCGCGGCCGCGCCCTCGCCTGAGCTCGAGGCCGACCGCGCCGGCTACGCGGGCTCGGCGTCCGTCTCCGCCTCGACCGCCTCGCGGATCCCTGCCAGCCACCACGGATCGACCGCCGCCGCGGCGGTCCCGTCGCCGTCCACCCCGGCGAGCGCACGCAGGAGCACCTCGCGCTCGTCGGCGGTGGGCTCGGGCGTGATCTCGGCCGGCACGGCCGGTTGAGCCTAAAGCAGCGCGCGCGACAGGACGATGACCTGGTGGATGAAGCGCCTCGTCCTGACCGGTGCCGTGCTGGCGCTCGTCCTCGCCGCTCCCGCGGCCGCCGCCGGCTCGTGGGCGCAGCCGCAGATCAAGCTGGTCACCGCGCGCGGACTGATGGGCGGCAGCGCCGCCGCCTTCCGCCCGGACGACGCCCTGACGGCCGGCGACCTGAACGGTCTCGTCGCCGGGCTGACCGGGAGACCGGCCGCGGCCGCCGCCGCGTCCTCCGGCGTCCCCGTGACCATCGCGCAGCTGGATGCACAGCTCGTGCGCGCCCTGGGGCTGCTGCCCACGGCCAGGCAGCTGACCGCGTCGCTGCGGGCCGCCGGGCTCGTGCCGACGTCCTACTTCGGCACCGAGACGGTCGCGCGGCTGCTCGGGCTCCGCGTCAACCACCCCACGGCGCTGGACTCGCTCGAGCTCGGCCCCGAGAACGTCGCCACCAGGGCGGAGGCCGCGTACTCCGCCGCGCGCATCCTGAGCTTCCCCGCCGGCGAGGCGGACGCGATCGCGAGGCTCGCGGCGACCTTCCGCCCGCCGCCGCTCGGAGGCTTCCAGCGCGCGGTGCTCCAGACCGCGGTGTCGCTCGTCGGCTACCCGTACGTCTGGGGCGGCACCAGCGAGCTGCCGCAGAACCCGTTCGGCCAGCCGACCCAGGTGCCGGGCGGATTCGACTGCTCCGGCTTCGCCTGGCGCGTGTACAAGCTCCAGGGCTACCCGGGCGCGGGCGCCCTGCCCGGCGTCCTGCGCGGCCGGACGACGTACGCGATGGCCGCCGAGGTGCCGCCCGCGAAGCGCATCCCGCTGATGAAGGTCGTGCCCGGCGACCTCCTCTTCTTCGGCTCTGCCGGGCCGCGGTCGAAGCCGGCGCAGATCGACCACATGGGCATCTACCTCGGGGCCGGCTGGTTCGTGCAGTCGTCGGAGCAGGGCGTCGCGCTCGCGCCGCTCACGCCCGACTGGTACGGCAAGCGGTTCGCCTGGGCCCGCCGCCCGCTGGCCGAGGCGGGCCTGCTCTAGGCACCGCACCGGCGGCCGCCGGCGTCTGTCGATGGACGGCTAGAGCGGGATGTTGCCGTGCTTGCGCGGCGGGCGGCGCTCGCGCTTCGTCCGCGCCGTCTCGAGCGCGTCGATCAGCACCGGCCGCGTCCGCCTCGGCTCGATCACGTCGTCGACGTATCCGCGCTCGGCGGCCGTGTACGGGTTCGCGAAGCGCTCCTTGTAGTCGGCGATCAGCTGTGAGCGGCGCGCGGCGATCTCGGCAGCGCCGTCGCCCTCGAGCTCCTTCCGGAACACGATGTTGACGGCGCCCTCGGGGCCCATGACCGCGACCTCCGCGGTCGGCCAGGCGAAGTTGAAGTCGGCGCGGATGTGCTTCGACGACATGACGTCGTAGGCGCCGCCGTAGGCCTTGCGCGTGATGACGGTCAGCTTCGGCACGGTCGCCTCGGCGTAGGCGTAGAGGAGCTTGGCGCCGTGGCGGATGATCCCGCCCCACTCCTGCGCCGTCCCGGGGAGGAAGCCGGGGACGTCGACGAACGTGACCAGGGGCAGGTTGAAGGCGTCGCAGGCACGGACGAACCGCCCCGCCTTCACCGACGCGTCGATGTCGAGGACGCCGGCCAGCGAGCGCGGCTGGTTGCCGACGACGCCGACGGGGTGACCGCCGAGCCGGGCGAACCCGCAGACGATGTTCTCCGCGTAGCGCTCCTGCACCTCGAGGAACTCGCCGTCGTCGACGACGTGGCGGACGACCTCCTTCATGTCGTAGGGCCGGGTCGCCTCGTCGGGGATCAGGGTGTCGAGCTCGGGGGCCTCGCGGTCCCTCGGATCGGAGGGCTCGGCGAACGGCGGCTGCTCGAGGTTGTTCTGCGGCAGGAACGAGAGCAGGTAGCGGGCGTCCTCGAGGCAGGCCTCCTCGTCGGGGGAGGTGAAGGACGCCACCCCGGACTTGGACGCGTGCGCCGCGGCGCCGCCGAGGTCCTCGAACGTCACCTCCTCGCCGGTCACGGTGCGCACCACGTCGGGGCCGGTGATGAACATGTACGACGAGCCCTCGACCATGAAGACGAAGTCGGTGATCGCCGGCGAGTAGACGGCTCCGCCCGCGCAGGGCCCCATGACGAGCGAGATCTGCGGGATCACGCCCGAGGCCTGCACGTTGCGCCAGAAGATCTCGGCGTAGCCGGCGAGCGAGACGACGCCCTCCTGGATCCGGGCGCCGCCGGAGTCGTTGATCCCGATCACCGGGCAGCCGAGCTTCATCGCCAGATCCATCACCTTGCAGATCTTCTCGGCGAAGACCTCGCTCAGCGACCCGCCGAAGATCGTGAAGTCCTGGGAGAAGACGAAGACCTTGCGGCCGAAGATCGAGCCGTAGCCGGTGACGACCGCGTCGCCCCAGGGGCGGTTCTCGCGCATCCCGAACTCGACCTCGCGGTGGCGGACGTAGCGGTCGAGCTCGACGAACGACCCCGGGTCGAGCAGCTTCTCGAGCCGCTCGCGGGCGAGCAGCCGGCCCTCGTCCCGCCGGCGTGCGACCGCCTTCTCCGCCCCCTGGTGACGCGCCTCGTCGCGCAGCGCGCGCATCGCGTCGAGCTTCCCGGCGGTCGTCTCGTCGGCCACCGGAGGAGCCTAACCCCGCTGCTAGGTTCGCTCCATGCCGCAGCGCCTCCCGCCCGCGCTCCAGGTGCGCGACTTCCGCTTCCTCTGGACGGCGATCTTCTCGATGCGGTTCGCCGAGAACATGATCGCGGTCGCGATCGGCTGGCAGGTGTTCGCGATCCGCAAGGATCCGCTCGACCTCGGGCTGATCGGGCTCGCCGAGTTCGTGCCGCTGCTCGTGCTCGCGCTGCCGGCGGGCCATATCGCCGACCGGCTGCCACGGCGGGTCGTCGCCGCCTGCGCCCTCACGGTGATGGCGGGCGTGTCGATCGGCCTGCTCGGCGTGACGCTCGCGGGCGCGGACGTGGTCTGGCCGTACTACGTCCTGGCGGCCGTCACCGGCGCGGCCAGTGCCACCGGCTGGCCGGCCTACCAGGCGCTCACGCCGGAGGTCGTGCCGCCGGACCTGGTCGCGGGCGCGGTCGCGCTGCGGTCGGTCGCGGGCCAGGTGGCCGTGATCTCCGGGCCGGCGGTCGGCGGCCTGATCTTCGCCTGGAAGGCAGAGGCCGTGTACGCGGTCGCGGCGGCGCTGTTCGGGGTCGCCGGGATCTCCATGGCCGCGCTGCACGTGCGCCCCGCCCGCGGCGACGCTCCGGTCGGGGTCGAGGGACTGGTCGAAGGGATCCGGTTCGTGTGGCGGACGCGGATGCTGCTCGGGGCGATCACCCTCGACCTCTTCGCCGTCCTCGTCGGCGGCGGGATCGCCCTGCTGCCGATCTACGCGCGCGACATCCTCCACGTCGGCCCCGCGGGGCTCGGCGTGCTGCGGGCGGCGCCGGCGCTGGGCGCGCTCGGCGCGGCGCTGATCCTCGCCCGCCGGCCGCTCCGGCGCTCCGCCGGGCCGACGCTGATCACCGTCGTCGTCCTCTTCGGCGCCGCGAACATCGTCTGGGGCGCGTCGCGGTGGCTCCCGATCTCGCTCGGCGCGCTCGCCGTCGCCGGCTTCGTCGACATGATCAGCGTCAACATCCGCTCGACCACGGTCGCGCTCGTGACGCCGAACGAGCTCCGCGGCCGGGTCGGCGCCGTGGAGATGGTGTTCATCTCGGCCTCGAACGAGCTCGGGGCGTTCGAGTCGGGCGCGGTCGCGGCGGGCGTCGGCGCGGTCGCGACCGTCGTGGCGGGAGGCATCGCCACGATCGGCTGCGGGCTCGCGGCGATCAAGACCTTCCCCGACCTCGCGCGGATGGGCAGGCTGGAGGAGCTCCGACCCGAGCCCGCCGGTACGCTCGCGACGTGAGCATCGACCGCTCGACGATCTGGCCGTACGTCGACGGCGAGCCGGGCGAGTTCCTGTACTCCCGCTACGACCATCCGACGGGCGTCGCGGCGGAGCGGAAGCTCGCGGTGCTCGAGGGTGCGCCGGACGGCCAGGCGCTCCTCTTCGCGTCGGGCTCGGCGGCGACGACGTCGCTGCTGCTCGCACTGCTCGAGCCCGGACGGAAGGTCGCGCTCGCCGAAGGCGGCTACTTCGGCACCGGCGTGATCATGCGCGAGGAGCTCGGCCGCTGGGGCCTCGAGTGCGTCGAGTTCGACCAGACCGGGCCGCCGCCCGACGGCGTCGACCTGATCTGGCTCGAGGCGCCGTCGAACCCGTTCCTGACGATGCCCGACCTCGCCGCCGCCGCAACGCACCCCGCGAAGGTGGTGGTCGACTCGACCGCAGCCACGCCCGTCCACCTCCGGCCGCTCGAGCACGGCGCCGACCTCGTGCTGCACTCGGCGACGAAGTACCTGGCCGGCCACTCGGATGCCCTGGCGGGGGCCGTCGTCTCCCGGGATCCCGCGGACCACGAGCGCCTCTGGCAGTTCCGGCAGCGCACCGGCCCGACCTGCGCGGCCGACGTCGCCGCGCTCGTGTCGCGCGGACTGAAGACGCTGCGCGTGCGGGTCGAACGGCAGACGGAGACCGCGCGCGACCTGGTCGAGCGGCTCCGGTCCCATCCCGCGGTCGCGAACGTGCGCTACCCGGGGTTCGGGGGCCTGCTCTCGTTCGACGTCGCCGGCGACCCGCTCCCGGTCGAGCGCGCCCTGCGCCTGATCAGGAACGCGACCTCGCTCGGCGGGGTCGACTCGACGCTGGAGTCGCGCCACCGCTGGGAGGGCGACCGCGTGCCGGTCGGCCTCCTGCGGCTCTCGGTCGGGCTCGAGGACGCGGACGAGCTCTGGGCGGACCTCGCGCAGGCCCTCGCGGCCGCGTAGGAGCCGGAGGAGGGACTCGAACCCACGACCTGCTGATTACAAATCAGCTGCTCTACCAGCTGAGCTACTCCGGCGCTCCGTCCATGGTACGGCGCGAGCCCGCGCGCGGCGATGCCGCGCTAGTGCAGCACTTCGCGCGAGCGCTGGTGCTGGAGGATCTTCCGCTTGACGCGCTGGAGGGCGTTGTCGATCGCCTTCGTGTCGCAGCCGAGCACCTCGGCCATGTCCTCGTAGGACGAGCCCTCGAGGTACATGCGGAGCGCGTCCGCCTCGAGCGGCGACAGGCCCGTGCCGAGGCAGAAGACGAGCGACTTGAGCTCGTCCGTCGAGATCACCGCCACGGACGGGTCATGGACGTGGGAGCCCGGAAGCGCGTCGCCGAGCGTGACGTCGGAGTCGGGGTCCTGCCCCGCCGGCGTCTGCGAGAACGAGACGTAGGTGTTCAGCGGCGCGTGCTTGTAGCGGGTGGCGGTCTTGATCGCGGTGATGATCTGCCGCGTCACGCACAGCTCGGCGAACGAACGGAACGACGTCTCCTTGTCGGCGCGGAAGTCGCGCATCGCCTTGCACAGGCCGATCAGCCCCTCCTGCACCAGGTCCTCGGGCTCGCCGCCGGCGATGAAGTACGAGCTCGCCTTCATCCGGACGAAGCCGGTGTAGCGCTGGATCAGCGTCTCGCGGGCGCGCTCGTCGCCGTTGTGGACGCGCATGACCAGCTGCAGATCCTCGAGCTCTCGTTGAGCTTTCTGCGGTGTCCGGACTGCGGTTGCGACGCGTGCGGGCATGTCGAGTCTCCTGGATTCTCGGGGCAGAATCGGGCGCGACGAACAAGTCTCACCCTCAGGTTGAGGCGGAAGATAGCACCCTCTTGCAAAAGTTACAAGAGGTTTTGCATTTTTTCCGCTCGCTAGTTTTCTTGCCCTCTGCGCAACTTCTCGAGCCTGGCGCGCGTCTCGTCGTCGAGCCGCTCGGACAGCCGCAGCGGCGCGTGCTCACGGTGGTCGGTCGACCCCAGCTCCCGGAGGAACGTCTTCGACGAGAGCTTCCGCACCTCGACGCCGGACGTGCCCCGGACGGCGATGTCCGACGAGACCAGGCAAACGTGCTCGCTCCGCCGGTGCTCGGCGGCGAGCCGCTCGAGCAGCGTGTCGGCGTGCGGCGCGTAGCGCACGGACAGCGGGCCGCGGTCGACCTCGTCGCCGTGACCGTCGAAGACGACGATGCCCCGTGCGCCGGCCTGGGCGACGAAGCTGGCCAGCCGGTCGACGAGCTCGCGCACGTCGGCGTAGTCGCCGGCGTGCAGCAGGTTGTAGCCGTCGAACAGGTACAGCGTGGGGTCAGGCACCGCGCTGCCTCCGGGCCTCGTAGAGCAGCACCGCCGCCGCGACGGAGACGTTCAGCGACTCGACGCGGCCCGCGAGCGGGATCGCGACCGTCGCGTCGCACGCCCTGCGGACGAGCGGCCGGATCCCCTTCCCCTCCGCCCCGAAGACCAGGGACAGTCCCCCTGACAGGTCCGCTTCGGCCATAGGCGTTCCGGCCGCGTCGGCGCCGTAGACCCACAGCCGCGGGCCCTTGACCTCGTTCAGATAGCGCGCGAGGTTGGGGACGACCGCGACCGGCAGGTGCTCGACCGCGCCTGCGGACGCGCGTGCGACCACGGGCGTCACCCGGGCGGACCGGTGGGCCGGCAGGATCACGCCGGACGCCCCGGCGCCGTCGGCCGAGCGGATCACGGCGCCGAGGTTCCGCGGATCCGTGACCTGGTCGAGGACGACGAGGAGCGGCTCCCCGGCGGCGAGCTCGTACGCGTCGGCGTACCGGAACGGCTCGACGCGGGCGACGACGCCCTGGTGGTCGCGCGTGCCGGCGAGCTCGG
>Ga0070741_10012935_pt1 | contig 14911 bp, 17 predicted proteins | sample Coa_R1_4_FD_66440 | JGI IMG/M metagenome (GOLD analysis project Ga0070741, IMG submission 66440) | Surface soil microbial communities from Centralia Pennsylvania, which are recovering from an underground coalmine fire - Coalmine... | ecosystem: Environmental > Terrestrial > Soil > Unclassified ...
CGTGTCTCGGCGAGCGCCCGTTCGAGTAGGTCGGAAAGCGCGCCGATCATCGCGCCGATCGCACTCTCAGCCGTGCCCTTCGTCATTATCGGTCTCCATCAGTTTCGATGCCGACATGAACGCTCTTTCCACTCCCAAAGTGAAGCGGGATTGAGAGCAATGACAGTGCTTTATCTCACCCGAAACGATGGTCACCTTGCTCGCAGGGCATGCTCATGACCGGACCAGAATGGGTGGTGGTCTTCGCCGCGGCGGCCCACGCCATCGCTGTGACTGCGGCGATCGTGAAGCTCGTCGCCTGGGCCTCGGGCACGGTCGCCCGCCTGCAAGTCAGGCTCGACGCTATCGAGGCCAAGGTCGACAACGACGTCGCCGGGCGGCGGATAGTCGCCGAGCTCCGTTCCGACGTGGCGGCTATCAAGGCGACCCTCATTGATCTCAAGGAGGACGTGCGCAACCAGCGCGACCGGCTGGAACGGTCGCTGGCTCTCGGCAGCGCCGACGATGCCTGAGCATGCCGAGCGCGGCCGAGATCTATGCGGAGGCATTCGACCAGGGCCTCCGGCCGGACCCCGTACTCACCGTCTCGGAGTGGGCCGACCAGCACCGGCGGCTGTCCGGTCGCGCCTCGTCGGAGCCGGGTCCATGGCGTACCAGCCGGACGCCGTACCTCAAGGCGATCATGGACTGCCTCTCGGCCGTCTCGCCGGTCGAGCGCGTTGTCTTCATGAAAGGGGCTCAGGTCGGCGCGACCGAAGCAGGCAACAACTGGATCGGCTACGTCATCCACCATGCGCCAGGCCCGATGCTCGCCGTCCTGCCAACTGTCGAGATGGCGAAACGGAACTCCCGCCAGCGGATCGATCCGCTGGTAGAGGAGAGCCCGGCGCTGCTGACGCGGATCGCCCCGCCGCGCTCACGCGACTCCGGCAACACAGTGCTTGCCAAGGAGTTCCGCGGCGGCGTCCTGGTGATGACCGGCGCCAACTCGGCGGTTGGGCTCCGCTCGATGCCAGTCCGCTACCTCTTCCTCGACGAAGTTGACGGCTATCCGGGCGACGTTGACGGGGAAGGCGATCCGGTCGCCCTCGCCGAGGCGCGGACCCGGACCTTTGCCCGGCGCAAGGTGTTCGTAGTCTCGACGCCGACGATCGCCGGCATCTCGCGCATCGAGCGGGAATACGAGGCCTCTGACCAGCGGCGCTTCTTCGTGCCCTGTCCTCATTGCGGAGCCCACCAGGCGCTTCGGTTCGAGCGGCTGGCCTGGCCGAAGGGCGAGCCGCGGTCGGCGGTCTACAATTGCGAGTCCTGCGAGCGCGAGATCCTGGAGCGTCACAAGACCTGGATGCTGGAAAAGGGCGAATGGCGGCCGACCGCCGCCGAATCTGGCCACCCTAAGACGGCTGGCTTCCACCTCTCGTCGCTCTATTCGCCGCTCGGCTGGCGATCCTGGGCGGAGATCGCCGCGGCCTGGGAGGCAGCGCAGGGTTCCGATGCGGCCCTGAAATCGTTCCGCAACACCGAGTTGGGTGAGACCTGGACCGAGCGCGGCGAGGCACCGGAATGGGAGCGGCTCGCGGAACGACGCGAGGACCGGGCGGCCGGGGCGATCCCCGCGTTCGGGTTAGTGCTCACCGCCGGCGCCGACGTCCAGCGCGACCGCATCGAGGTCGATGTCTGGGCCTGGGGCGAAGGCATCGAGAGCGCCCTTGTCGAGCACATCGTCCTCGACGGCTCGCCCGCAGGACCGGAGGTGTGGGCGGCGCTCGACCGGCTGTTGGAAAGGACGTGGGAATCGGCCGGCGGCGTGCCGATGCGGGTCGCGCGGCTCGCGATCGACAGCGGCGGCGAGTTCACGCCGCAGGTCTATGCCTGGGTCCGCCGTCGCGGCCCTGCCGAGGCGATGGCGGTCAAAGGCGTCGCTGGGTTCGACCGCTCGGCCCCAGTGGCCGGGCCGACCCACGTCGACGTCAGCGAGGGCGGCCGTCGGGTTCGCCGCGGGGCACGGCTGTGGACCGTTTCGGTCTCGGTGTTCAAGGCGGAGACGTACCGGTTCCTCAACCTCGACCGGCCGACTACCGAGGAGATCGCGGCCGGGATGGCATTCCCGCCGGGCACGGTCCACCTGCCGAGCTGGATCGATGCCGAGTGGCTGAAGCGACTCGTCGCCGAGCGGCTGGTGACGGTGAGGACCCGCGCCGGCTTCGCCCGCCTCGAATGGCAGAAAGTGCGCGAGCGGAACGAGGCGCTCGACTGCCGTGTCTACGCCCGTGCCGCCGCCTGGCTCATCGGCATTGACCGCTGGCCGGCGAAGCGCTGGCAGGAGCTCAGGGACGAGCTCGGGATCCCGAGCCCGACGGCGACAGGCGACTCGAAGGGCAACCCGGCCGCCCCGTTGGTCAGGGAGGAGCGGCAGGCTTCGCCGTTCTTGCCGCGCCGGAGGATTGAGGACCGCTGGCTCGGCGGGCGCGGCAGCGGATGGCTCAAGCCGCGCTGAATGGTGGGGATGGCGATGGGGACCTACAGCGAGACGGAACTCGCCGCACTCCGGCGCGCCTATTCCTCGGGGACGCTGCGCGTATCCTATGATGGCCGGACGGTCGAGTACGGGTCTGCCGATGACCTCCTGAAGCGTATCCGCACGATCGAAGCCGAGCTCGCAACCGCCGCCGGGCGGCCGAAGCGGTCGACGGCGCTCGCCACGTTCCGCAAGGGCTGAGCGGCGCATCAGAAATGGCCATGCGACGGACGTGGCTCGACCGGGCAATCGCCTGGGTGTCGCCGGCGCGCGGCTTCGACCGCGCCCGGCGGCGGGCGGCGCTTGCCGTCCTTGAACGCACGTATGAGGGGGCTTCGGTCGGCCGGCGGACCGAGGGTTGGCGGATCGCCTCGACCGGCGCCAATGCCGAGGTCGCGCCGGCGCTGTCCAGACTCAGGGACCGCTCGCGCGACCTCGTTCGCAACAACGCCTATGCCGCCAAGGCGACCCAGGCGCTGGTCTCGAACATCGTCGGCACGGGTATCGTCCCGCGGGCGCGCGCCAAGTCCAAACGCCTTGCGGAGGCAGCGGATCGGCTCTGGGCGCGCTTCGTCGCTGAAGCGGACGTCGAGGGGTTGACGGACCTCTACGGGCTGCAGGCGCTGATCGTCCGCACGATCGTGGAATCGGGCGAATGCCTCGTCCGGATCCGTGAACGTTACGCCTCGGACGGCCTTGCCGTCCCGGTCCAGGTGGAGGTGCTCGAACCCGACTTCCTCGATACCGCCAAGGCCGGGGAAATGGCGTCGGGCGGGTTCATCCTCTCCGGCGTCGAGTTTGACCAGATCGGCCGGCGGGTCGCCTACTGGCTGTTCCCGACGCACCCGGGCGAGTCCTCCTTCCGTCGCGGGGCCCTGGCCAGCCAGCGGGTGCCGGCACGGTCGGTGCTCCACCTTTTCGAGCGGCAGCGCCCCGGACAGGTGCGCGGAGTGCCGTGGGTCTCCTCGACGGTCCTGAAACTCCGCGACCTCGACGAGTATGACGACGCCGAGCTGGTAGCGAAGAAGATCGCCGCCTGCTTCGCCGCCTTCGTGACCGGCGACCTCGACGGCGAGCCGATCGGCAAGGATGTCTCCGAGTCGGCCGACGGCCATCGCGTCGAGAGCTTCGAGCCGGGCATGGTCGCCTACCTCGCGGCTGGCCGCGACGTGAAGTTCGCGACGCCGCAAACGGCGCCCGGCTACGCCGACTACATGCGGGTCCAGCTCCACGCCGTCGCGGCGGGGATGGGGCTCACCTACGAGCTGCTCACCGGCGACTTGAGCCAGGTGAACTACTCCTCGATCCGGGCCGGGCTCCTGGAGTTCCGCCGGCGGATCGAGGCGCTGCAGTGGCAGATGCTGGTCCCCGGGCTCTGCCGGCCGCTGTGGCGGCGTTTCGTCGAGACGGCGCAGGCTGCCGGATCGCTCGCCGCCGGCGAGGTCGAGGCGGAGTGGACGGCACCGCGCTTCGAAGCCGTCGACCCACTGAAGGATGTCCAGGCGGACCTGTTCGCGGTTCGCGCGGGCTTCATGAGCCTCAAGGAGGCGATCGCCCGCGCCGGCTACGACCCGGCCGGCGTGCTCGCCGAGATCGCCGAGACCAACGCGCTCCTCGATCAGCTCGGACTCGTGCTCGATTCGGACCCGCGCAGGGCCACCCGCACCGGGCAGGCGAAGGACGCGTCTGTCACCGGTGAGGACGCTCCGTCGCCCGCGAACTGAAACCAACAAAAGAGGTTGCAATGAAGAAGCCGAAGGCGAACGCCGCGGCCATGGAGGCGCGTCCGGATCCTGGAGGCCCTCGTGCGGCCGCCGCTTTCGGGCTGCTGACACGCGCCGAGGTGCGTGTCATGCCGGCGACGGTCGATGCCGAGAGGCGCACGGTCGAAGTGGTCTGGTCGACGGGCGCCATCGTCCGCCGGCGTGACCCGTGGACCGGTGAGCGCTACGACGAGGTCCTCTCCCTTGAGGCCGGTCACGTTGACCTTGGACGGCTGAACGCCGGCGCGCCGCTCCTCGACACCCACGGTTTTTACGAGGTCGCGAGCGTGCTCGGCGTCGTCGAGCGTGCCTGGATTGGTGATGGCGCCAGCGGGCCGGAAGGCCGCGCGGTAGTCCGCTTCTCCGACCGCGAAACCGTTGAGCCGGTCTGGCGCGACGTCGCCGGCGGGATCATCCGCAACATCTCAGTCGGCTACGCCGTCCGCACCTACGAGATCCGCGAGGAGGACGGCAAGCCGCCGGTCTGGCGCGCGATCGATTGGGAGCCCCTCGAACTCTCGCTCGTGCCGATCGGTGCCGACCCCGGCGCCGGCGTCCGTGCCCGCCCCGAACTGCCGCCCGCGATGCTCGCCCGGACGGAAGCCAACCCATCAACCGATCAGGAGGTCCGAATGGAAAACGAAGACCAGGTGGCCGAATCCGGCACCGAAGACGCCGGTGCCCAGCCGGGCAACCAGGCCGATGCAGACGCGGTTCGCAGCGAGGGGCGCGAGGAACAGCCGGCCGAGACGCCGACCAAGCGGTCGCCTCGTCGCGAACCGTCTTCGACCGCGCAGCCCGGCGCGGCTCGGGCGGGGGCGGCTGAGGTCCGCTCCGACACGCGGTCCGAGGCCGCTCCTCTCGATGATACCGCCGCACGGGCGATCGCCGACCGGGCCGTCGCGGCAGAGCGCGAGCGGATCGCAATCATCCGCGAGGCTGCCCGCAAGCTCGGCCTCGATGCGGCGGTCGCCGACGATCTCGTCGCTCGCGGCGTCGCGATCGGGGAAGCGCGTCGCCTCATGATCGACGCGACGGCCGAGAGGGCCGCGCCTATCCGGGTGCAGACCGGCGGCGGGCGTCTCGACGAGCGCGAGACCCGCCGGCGCGGCATCGAAGGCGCGCTCCTGCATCGCTTCGACCCGACCCGCTACCGGCTCGAAGAGGCGGCCCGCGACTGGCGCGGCCTGTCGCTCGCCGAACTCGCCCGCGAGGTGCTCCACGCCGAAGGAGTCAAGGTGCGCGGGCTCTCCCGCGACGAGGTCGCCTCGCGCGCCATGCAGACCACCTCCGATTTCCCGGCGATCCTCGCCAACGTCACCGGCAAGACACTTCGGGATGCCTACGAGGCGGCCCCGAAAACCTACCAGCTCATTGCCCGGCGGGTCGTGGTCAGTGACTTCAAGCCGGTCTCGCGCGTCCAGCTCGGCGAAGCCCCACAGCTCGAGAAGGTCCGCGAGTCGGGCGAGTTCAAGCGGGGCGCGATCGGCGAGGCCAGGGAGAGCTACCGGGTCGAGACCTTCGGCAAGGTGGTCGCAATTACCCGGCAGACCATCGTCAATGACGACCTCGACGCCTTTACCCGCATCCCGGCGCTCTTCGGAACCGCGGCCGCGACGCTCGAATCGGACGTCGTCTGGGGGATCATCAAGGACAACCCCGCCATGGGCGACGGCGTCGCGCTCTTCCACGCCACGCACAAGAACCTCGCGGGCACGGGCACGGCGCTCGACGTCGTCTCCCTCGGCAAGGCACGGACGGCCATGGCGAAGCAGACCGGGGTTGACGCGAAGACGATCCTCAACGTCCGCCCGGCCTTCCTGGTGTTGCCCTCGGCGCTGGAGCTTGCCGGCGAGCAGATTGTCGCGCAGGTTCTCGTCCCGGCGAAGACCAGCGATGTCGTCCCGGCTTCGATCCGGTCGATCTCGGTGATCGCCGAACCGCGTCTCGACCCGGCCTCCGGCGCCGTGCCCTGGTACCTCGCCGCGAGCCCCGCGGCCATCGATACCATCGAATATGCCTACCTCGACGGGCAGGACGGCGTCGTCGTCGAGACCCGCATTGGCTTTGACGTCGACGGCATCGAGGTGCGCGCTCGGCTCGACTTTGGCGCCAAGGCCATCGACTGGCGCGGGTTCTACAAGAACCCCGGCGTTGTGCCCTCGTAGGCGACGCTCAGACACGACATGGGCGCCCAGGTCCGGGCGCTTCACACCTATCCAAGCACCGCAATCCCAACCTACGGATCGGAGGTCCGATGAAGAACTATATCCAGCCGGGAAAATTCATCACTATCACCGCGCCCACCGGCGGGCTCCTCTCCGGCCAAGGCGTGCTGATCGGCAGTCTCTTCGGGATTGCCACCGGCGATGCCGCCGAGGGCGAGGAGGTCGAGGTCTTGACCGAGGAGGTCGTCGAAATCGGCAAGACCGCGGCCCTCCAGATCGACGTCGGTGACCGTGTCTTCTGGGACCCGACGAACAAGATCGTCAACAAGACGGCGACCGGCCAGGTCTGCGTTGGTGTCGCTGTCACCGCGGCGGCGAACCCCAGCGACACCGTGCGCGTCAAGCTCGGCGCGACCACGCCGGCGGGCACGTAGCGGACACGTACGAGCGAGCGTCAGGCTTGGCACAGCCGTCGGCATCAATGCTGGTGGCGGTGATGCAGGTCCGGATAGTGCACGTGCCGGTGAACGAGCGGTGCGTGCCGATGCCAGTGCGTGTGGGGCTCGCCCGGAGGATCGCCGGGAACATGGCGGTGCTGGTGATGGGCGTCGTGAACGTGGCGATGTTCGTGAACGAGCTCCTCATGCCGGTGTTCGTGCTCGTGGCGTTCGGAAAGGTGGAGATAGAGACCGATGGCCATAAGAAGCCCAGCCGCCCCGAGCTGGAGGGTTACCCCCTCGTGTAGGAAGAGGATAGCGAGCGACACGCCGACGAAGGGCGCCAGCGAGAAGTAGGCTCCCGTTCTCGCCGTACCGAGATAGCGAAGCGCTGCCACGAACAGGGCGATGCTGACGCCGTAGCCCAGGAAACCGACCAGCCCGGCGAGCGCCGCGGTATCGAGCGGGGGCAGTCTCGCGCCCTGCCACACTGCGAGCCCGAGATTGACCGATCCGGCCACGAGTCCCTTGATCATGGCGATCTGTTGCGGGTCGGCGCCCGAGAGCTTTCGGGTGAGGTTGTTGTCGATGCCCCACGCGACGCAGGCCGCGACGACCAGCAAGGCGCCGAGGTCGAGGGTTAAGGACGTCCCATTCCAGGACAGGATGACCGCGCCGCCAAGGATGGCGCCTGCGCCAATGAGGAGACGCGCGTCGACGTTCTCGCGGAAGACCACCCACGCGATCGCCATGGTGGCGAGCCCCTCGACGTTCAGAAGCAGCGCCGCGCTACCAGCCTCGACCCGCGCGAGCCCGAGCATCAAGAGAACCGGTCCGAAAACCCCACCCGCAAGGATGGCACCCGCAAGCCATGGGAGATCATTGCGGCCGAGCTGCGCCTCGGCGGGGACCCGACTGATCGACCGGCCGGCGAGCCGGACGATCACGAGGCCGATTCCTGCGCCGAGGTAGAGAAGCCCGGCGAGAAGCCACGGATCGATCGATCCGAGCAGAAGCTTGGCAAGCGGCGTGCTTGCCCCGAAGAGGACAGCAGATGCCAGGGCCAGTGGAACGCCGGGCCAGATCGGATGCGATGATTGAATTGCGGAGGCTTCTGCTCCCTGGCCGGTCGGCTGCCATCCATTTTGCCGGGCTTGCACCGCGTTTCCAAGGAGGAGCACTGTGACCGCCTTCGCAGCAACGCTTGACCGGCTGTTTCTCGACCCGAATCTTGCTTCTGATGCGCTTTGGCGGGTCGGCGGGGCCGGCGCCGGTGTTGCCGTGCGCGTCATCCGCAAGTCTCCCGACAGGATCGTCGGATTTGGCGACAGCCGGGCGGTGATGCCTTCGGTCCTCATTGATGTGCGGACGGCTGAGGTCGCGGAGCCGGCGATGGGCGATACCATCGAGATTGCCGGTGGCGTCTTCGACATCATCGCCGAACCGACCGCCGACACGCTGCGCCTGGTGTGGACCTGCGAAGCGTCGCTGCGCCCCTGATCCCATGCGCTTCGAGTTCAAGGCCGACGATGTCGGCGCCGTGCTGAAGGGCGTGGTGACGGATGTCGAGCGGGCCGTCACCGCCGCCATGGACGACGTGACCGGGGGGTTGAAGGCAGAACTGCGCGAGCAGGTGACCGGCTCGGGCCTCGGCGGGCGGCTTGCCAATACCTGGCGCGGCAAGCGCTTCCCGGCCTCCGGTCAGAGCGCCGATGCCGCGGCCTTTATCTGGTCGCGGGCGCCGAACATCATCGATGCCTTCGAGCGCGGCGTGACCATCCGCTCCAAGCGCGGGTTCTGGCTCGCCATTCCGACGCCGGCAGCCGGCGCCACCGGTCTCGACGCGTCAGGGACGCGGAAGCGCGTCACCCCGGGCGGCTGGGAGCGGCGGACGGGAATGCGGCTCCGCTTCGTCTACCGCCGCGGCGCGCCATCGCTGCTCGTCGCCGACGATGCCCGTCTCGGCAAATCGGGGTTGGCGCGGTCGCGCGTCAGGAAGACGAAAGCCGGCGGCTCCTACGTGCCGCTCGCCGGCCGGCAGACCATTGTCGTCTTCGTTCTCGTGCCGCAGGTGACGCTCCGGAAGCGCCTCGACGTGGAAGGCGCCGGCAACCGCTGGGCGGATCGCGTCCCCGGCCTCATTGCGCAGCACTGGACATGATCGATGGCAAGCCGGCGGGAAGAGGTGCTGGAGGCAGTGCGAACTTTGATCGCGACCGCTCTGCCGGCAGCAAAGGTCGAGCGCAACGCCGCGAAGCCGGAGCGAATTCCCTCCGGGGGACTGGTGATCATCCGCGACGGTGACCCCGGTGATCCGGACGTGACCCTGTCGCCGCTCACCTACATCTATACGCATCGGATACCGATCGAGATTGCGGTCCTCGCGGCAGCCCCGGTCACCCGCGAGCAAACACTCGATGAGGTACTCCGGGCAATCGGCGAGGCGGTCGAGCTCGACCGGACGCTTGGCGGGCTCTGCGACTTCATGGAACCGGAAGCGCCATCGACCGACGACCTCGAGGCGAGCGGCACGGTCGCCAGCCGCTGGGGAGACGCGGTCGTGGTGGCGACCTATGCCACGGCAAATCCTTTGACTTGATCCTGCGTACCGGACCGGCCGCCATCGGCTACGGGGGCGGCCTTGGAGAGGTCTTCAAGAATGACGCAATCCGGTCCTGGACCGCCCGCACAGGCGGTGTCGCAGTTGACGACGAAACCAAGAATGCTGCCTTCGAGGGCTCTCAGCTCGGCGATCTTTGTACGCACCGCCGAGAGATGCTTCTCCGCAATGGTTCGCGCTTCCGTGCAGGAGCGGTCGCGGTCCTGAACGAGGCCAACCAGCGACCGTACCTGTTCGATGGGGAATCCGAAGTCACGGCAACGGCGGATGAAGGTCAGCCGCTTCACGTCTTCCTCGCCATAAGTGCGTTGGCCGCTCGCCTGACGGTCGGCCGGCCGTATCAGCCCGATCTGTTCGTAATAGCGGATGGTCGGGGCGTTGGTGCCGGTACGCTCAGCGAGGGCGCCGATCCTGAGTTTTGCCATGGCACAAGAAATCCTGATGCATTTCGGGTCTTGCCCCTCAAGCTACTTGAAGGACTACCTCTCGCCCAATCAAGGTTTCGGCAACGAGGAAACAGCATGTCGGACATGACGATCGCCACGGAAAAACCGATTGCCTGCACGCTTGGTGCGGGCGACGCGAGGGCCCGGTTCGCTTGGATTGCGGAACTCAACCGCGATGCGCTTCGAGGTTACGAGCGGCGCGAGCTTAGCCTTGAGCTTCGGTACGCGAAGATCGCGATCGAGCGGGTCAGGGAGCTCGTCCGCCGTGAACAGGAATGTTGCTCCGTCATGACGTTCGGACTGCGTGAGGAGCTGACAGAAGTTCGCCTCACAATCACGGCGCCGGAAAGCGCCCGCGAAGCCGCCGACAGCTTGTTCGAGCAATTCGTTGCGTCCACCGAGACCGACGCTGCGTGCGGTTGTGCCGCGGCGCCGGCAACGAACGCTAAGCGCAAAGCTGGTGTCGCGGGCAAAGCCGCTGGAGGGGTCGCCCTTCTCTCCGCCGCCGGCGCGGTCGCCGCCTGTGCGGTGTGCGTCTTGCCCTTTGCGCTTCCGGCCGTCCTGCTGGCGGGAGTTGGTGGAGTGCTCGCCTGGCTCGGCAACGCGCATGTCTGGATGACAGGGGTCGCAGTCGTTGCTCTCGCCGTCGCCTGGCTCTGGATCTGGCGGCAAAGCGCCCGGACTGGAGTGAGGCCAGCGATTTCCACTCTGACGATGATGGGCATTGCGACACTTCTGGTCGTGTCGGCGCTATTCTGGCCGGAAATCGAGCCAGGAGTTCTGCGCCCCGTGGCCGGATGACATCCGATCGGAGACAGCCCCACAGGGATCGGCCATCGGCAAGGAGGGATGACCATGAATTCGCTTCCAACGCTCGCCCGGTGGATTGCCGGACTGCTGGCAGTCTCTGCCGTCGTATTCGCCCTCGCAATCATGCTGGAACGTCACGCGCCCTCGGAGGTTTCGGGAGCAACCACCGAAGCTACCGAGGGCGGATCGGAAGCCGGCGAAGCTGCGGAGCATCGAGAAACCGGGGGCGAGGGCGAGACACTCCTCGGGATGAATCTCGAAAGCCCGTGGCTGGTATGGGGCTTCGTTGTCGTCTCTTTCGTACTCGCCGCCGTGGTTCTCCGTCTCTGGCCTCCGGCGTTCTCGATGGCGGTGTTTCTGGCGGGGTTGGCTGCGTTGCTCGACCTGCGCGAGGCCATCGGCAAGTTTGGCACGGAGAATCTGATCGCGGTTCTGGCGCTCACTATTGGCCTCGCCCACGTCGCCGCCGCCATTTTGGCAATCGTCGCCATCCGCAGGTTCCCGGGAGCACGCATTCGGCCAACACCAGGGTAGCTGCGGCGATTTCTGCCACCGTTGGATGTACTCGATCATCTGCTCGGGGCTGAATAGAGTCGGGGTATGGATGCTCTGACCGTGTTCGGCCTCATTGCTGTAACCTTGATGCTCATCTCCTACGCGCTCGAAGAGCGAGACCCTTGGTTCGTTCTTGGCTTTGCCGGTGCCTGCGTTCTCGGGTCGATCTACGGTTTCCTGCAAGGCGCCTGGCCGTTCGGCGTCGTCGAGGCGCTCTGGGCGGCCGTCGCGGTGCGCCGCTGGTACTTCAAGAGACTAATCCCGTGATGGCCGATCGTCTGAAACAATGGGCGCGGACCATCAAGCGAGAGTCCACGCGCTCTATCTGGCGGCGGGTGATCCGCGTGTCCCCTGGTGGGCGAAGGCACTTGCCGTTGCCGTCGCAGGCTATGCGCTATCGCCGATCGATCTGATCCCCGACTTCATTCCCGTCATCGGATACCTGGACGATCTCATTATCGTGCCCCCCGGCGTGCTGCTGGTGGTCGCCATGATCCCGGACGAAGTCATGGCCGAGCACCGAGCTGCGGCAATGGCGGCCGGCGCCCGACCGGTCAGTCGCGCCGGCGCCGCGGTGATCATCTCGATCTGGATTCTGGCGGCTATCGCCGCCGGTTGGCTTGTCCTCAATTGGTTCGGTATTCGCCCGAACTAGCCCGATCCTTCTTCATCTCAGGAGCAATCCATGGCACGCGCACGCGGCGCCAACGCCATCATGGCGGCGGCGTATGAATCGACCTACGGCACGGTGCCGGGATCGGGCTTCAAGAAACTACCCTTCGTCTCGGCCGACATCGGCGAGGACCAGGCGCTGATCGCCAGCGATCTTCTCGGCTATGGCCGCGATCCGCAGCAGCCGGCCCGAGACGTGATCAACAACGAAGGCAATATCGTCGTCCCGATCGATCTCCGGAACTTCGGCTACTGGCTGAAGCTCCTGATGGGCGCACCGACCACCACGGTCGGCGTTGCGGCCACCGGCAACTTCGTCTTCAGCGCCCAGCCGGCGAACAATGCCACCATCACCATCGGTGGCACCGTCTTCACTTTCGTCACGGCGACGCCGGCCGGCAACCAGATCAAGATCGGCGCGACCCTCGCCGAGACCATCGCCAACGCGGTCATTGCCCTCAACGCCAGTAGCGTCGGCGCCATCTCGGCACAGACCTACTGTGCCGATCTCGCCGGGACTACGATCCAGATCGTGTCGGACACGATCGGCACGGCCGGTAACAGTGTCGCGATTGCCGCCTCTTCCTCCCCGGCGTCGAACGCTACCGCCTCCGGTGCGACCCTCTCCGGTGGATCGGCATCGGGCCCGAGCAACCATGTCTTTGTCGCCGGGGCGTTGTCTCTGCCCTCCATGTCGATCGAGGTGGGCATGCCGGACGTGCCGTCCTACGGCATGAATTTTGGCGCCGGCGCCAATACACTGGCGATCCCACTGCAGCGCTCGGGCCTCCTCAACGCCACGCTTGGCATCATCGCGCAGGGCGAGACCCGGTCCAATTCTTCCGGCGCGGGCGTACCGGCGGAATCGGTCATCGAGCGCTTCACTCAGTTCACTGGCCAGATCCGGCGCGACGGCGTGCCGCTCGGCAACGTCACCTCTGGCAACTTCAACTTCTCCAATGGGCTCGACAAGGTCGAGGTCATCCGACCGGACGGGCGGATCGGCGGCATCGATCCGGCGATGCTGGCGGTCACCGGCGAGGCCGTCGTGCGCTTCGCCGATACGACGCTTCTCGACCTCGCCACCGCGACCACGCCGATCGAACTCTCCTACGGCTGGTCGATCAGTGCCTCGAAGTCGCTGCTGATCACCGCCCATACCGTCTGGCTGCCGCGGCCAAAGCTGCCGATCACCGGTCCGAACGGCATTCAGGCGAGTTTCAGCTGGCAGGCGTCCGAGAGTCCGACGCTTGGCAAGACCTGCACCATCACGCTGGTCAACGACGTGTCGGCTTACTGACAAACGTCCAATCTCAAAGAGGCTCACCATGCTCAAACTCGCCTTCGACCGCGAGCCGTTCTGGCTCGACCTCGCTGCCGGGGTTCGCGTCCGCTTTAAGCCGATCACCGTCGCCGCCATTCTCGTCGCGCGCCAGGCAGCCGCCGAAGTGCTCAAGGCCGACGATGTGGAAGCCACCACCATGGCCGGGCTTGCCTTCACCCGGTCGCTGGTGCGGGCCGGTATTCTGGGATGGGAGGGCGTCGGCAATGCCGAGGGCCAGCCAGTCGAGGCTTCTCCAGAGAATGTTGACGCCTTCCTCGACCTCTGGCCGATCTTCGATGCGATCGACCGGCTCTACGTCGCTCCCGCGCTGATCGGTCCCGACGAAAAAAACGGCTCATCGCTCTCGCCGAATGGCACTTCGGCGGGGGCGACGGCTACTGCGCCGCGTGCCCGGAAAGCTGCAGCGACTGCCCGTACCTAGAACATGCGCCACAGACACCTGACGGCATCGCCGCCTGGGGCGTCCTGCGGCGGGTCGCGGGTCAGGTCCGCGCCGCCCATGCCGGCGTCTACGCCCTCGACTTTGCCGCCGTCCTTCTTCTCGCCGACGCCATGGGCGCCTTGAACAACCTCCTCGTCGAACTTCTCCCGGAGATCGAGCCGATCGTCGTCCGGGCCTATTCGAAAGACAGCACTTCATGACCGACCGGCAGGTGTCGATTCGCATCGGCGTCACCGGCAAGGACGACGTCAAGCGGGCTTTCGACGAAGTCCGCCGCGCCGGACAGGATGCCTTCGCCAAGGTCGGCACGGCCATGGATACGGCCGGCGCCGCTGCCGATCGCGAAGCCCAACGTCTGCAGCGATTGGCGCAGGCGGCGAAACAGGCTGCCGCGGCCGACACCGCGCAGCAGAACTTCAACCGGGTGCTGGGCGTCGGCACGTCCAATGCCGGATCGGCCCGAGATTCGGCCAAGGTCTTCATGGACGCGGCCAGAGCCGCCGAGGACCTTGAAAGCCGAACCCGCGCCCTCCGTGCGCAGATCGACCCGCTCGGTGCGGCGCAAGCCCGGCTCAATGCCGAGATCGCCGAGGCCAACGCCCTCTTCAGGGCCGGCGCCATCACGGCGCAGGAACAGTCTGCAGCCCACGCGCTCGCCCAGACGCGTTTCAACGGGACGGCAAAGGCCCTCGGCGCGGTCGGGGCGAGCACCAAGCTCACCTCGTCTCAGCTGGTCAATCTCAGCTACCAATTCAACGACGTGGTCGTGAGCCTCGCCGGCGGCCAGCGCCCGCTGATGGTCCTCCTCCAGCAGGGTTCGCAGATCAGTCAGGTCTTCGGGCCGGGCGCCGGCATCACCGGCATCCTCAAGGGCGTCGGCCAGGCGCTCGCCACGCTGATCACCCCGACCACGCTGCTGGTCGGCGGCATGGTCGCGATGGGAGGTGCCGCCCTCTATGCCTATGGCAGTTTCGTCAGCTCGGAGAAGCGGCTTGAGGCTGCCCTCGGCGGTGTCGGGCGGGCCGCGGGCGCCACCGTCGACGACCTGAACGACATTGCCGATGCCGCGGCCTTTGCCGGCCGCGTGTCCGTTTCAGCCGCACGCGACATGGAGGAGGCCTTCCTCCGCACCGGC
>Ga0070741_10012936_pt1 | contig 14908 bp, 15 predicted proteins | sample Coa_R1_4_FD_66440 | JGI IMG/M metagenome (GOLD analysis project Ga0070741, IMG submission 66440) | Surface soil microbial communities from Centralia Pennsylvania, which are recovering from an underground coalmine fire - Coalmine... | ecosystem: Environmental > Terrestrial > Soil > Unclassified ...
GCGTTCCAGCTCGGCCTGGTGAAGGACTACCAGATCGCCCGTCTCACGGGCTTCCTGGATCCGGCGAACGACCCGCTCAGCGCCGGCTACAACAAGCTGCAGGCGGAGATCGCGATCGGCTCCGGGGGCCTGACCGGTCTCGGATACCTGAAGGGCACGCAAACGAACCTCGACTTCGTGCCCGAGCAGCACACCGACTTCATCTTCACCGTCGTGGGAGAGGAGTTCGGCTTCGCCGGCGCGATCACGCTCCTGCTGCTGTTCGGCATCCTGATCTGGCGGGCCTTTCGGATCGCCCTCCTGTCGAAGGACGCCTTCGGAACCTACGTTGCGGCCGGCATCGCGTCGATGCTCGCGATCCAGGTGTTCGTCAACGTGGGCATGACGCTGGGGATCATGCCGATCACGGGCATTCCGCTGCCGTTCGTGTCCTACGGCGGGAGCTCGCTGCTCACGAACTGTGCGGCGGTGGGGCTCCTGCTGAACATCCACATGCGCCGCTTCACGTAACGCGGAGGCTCGCCTAGCCCTCCAGGGCGATCGTCCACAGGAACGTGGAGCCGCCCGGTCCCGACCGTTCGAGCACCACGTCCCCGTCCATGCCGCGCGCAGCCGCCCGAGCGAGCGAGAGCCCCACGCCGGCCCCCTGGTGGACGCGGATGTTCAGGTCCTCGACCTGCTCCAGCGCCGCGAAGATCCGCTCCCGGAAGGCGGGGTCGATGCCCGGTCCGCGGTCGACGACCCTGACCTCGATGCGCCGGCCGGTTCGGCGGATCCGCACCTCCACGGGTTCCTGCGGGCCGGAGAACCGGCGGGCGTTGTCGACGAGCTCGTGCAGGATCCGGCGCGCGACCGCGGGGTTCAGATCGGCGGCCGGCGGATCGCCCTCGACCGAAACCCGGGCGTTGGGGTCGCCGTCCGTCACCTGGCGGGCGATCTCAGCCACGTCCACTCGCTCGGTGACTCCCGCCTCGATGGCGAGCTCGAACCGCTCCAGCAGGCTGGCAAGGTCGGACGCCCGTTCGACGATCCGGTTGAGGAGCTCCCGTTGCTGGTCCGGGCTCGCGCGGCCCTTCGCCATCGTCTGGGCCATCCCGAGGATCACCGTGACCGGCGTTCGAAGCTCGTGGGAAAGGCGAGCCACCAGCTCGTGCCGCCTGGCCGACCGTTCCACCAGAGCGGCCTGCGCCTCCTCGAGCTCCCTGGTGCGGCGGCGCTCGCGATCGAGGGCCTCCGTCAGCTCCTCGATGACGCTTGGCGTCACGGCGGGGGAGAGCACGCCCCCGCCGGTCGCGGCGCGCATCACGGCGTCCAGGATCTCGTCCCCGTCGGAGTCCTTCAGCACGTAGCCGGAGGCGCCGGCGACCAGCATGTCCCGGACGATGTCCTGGTCCTCGTGGCCCGAGAGGGCCACGACGCCGAGGGCGGGGTGGGCTTCCTTCAGCCGTCGAGTCGTCTCGATGCCGTCCATGCCCGGCATCCGAACGTCCATGAGGACGACGTCGGGCTCGGCCTTGGAGAGGATCTCGAGCGCCTCCGGTCCCGAGCCCGCCTCCCCGATCACCTCGAGGTCGCCCGCGTCGAGGAGGGCGAGGAGCGACTCGCGAAAGCCCGCGTTGTCGTCCACGACCAGCACCCGCACCCGGTGGGTTTCGCGATGCTCTGGCGTCTGCGACGGCGCGGACGGGTTCACGGCCGAAAGTCTCCCGACCTCGGGCCCGAGGGTGTATCGGGCGCCCTGACGGTTCCCGCCCCGGCCGAGCCGGATGGCGAGCTAGCCTCATCAGCCTAGCCCGGAGAACCGGCGGTTTCTCGGCGATCGGCCTCCGGGCCTGTATCCTCATCGGTAGGTTTGCTCGCCGGGCGGGACCGCCGGTCCGTTGCCCGGGCGAGATACGGAACCAGGCGCGGCCACGGCCTCGCCGGCCCCGGACCAGGAGGTCCGCCGGGCTGCGGCCGGGAGCCGGCGCCGGAGTCAGGGCGTTCTTCGTGCGAGACGACGTGCGCGGGGCGGCGCCGAACGGCCGACGGCCGTGCCGGGCAACCCCCCCGCCGCAAGACAACCTGCGGGTTGGCCAGCGGGATCGGCGGCAGCCGGTCGGCCCTGGCGTCGTCTGGTCCCGCCTCACCCTCGCTCCCGCCGCCTCCTCCGCGTCCGGACGCGAGAGGGAGTGGGAAGGATGAGCGAGCAGACCGAACGGCTCCTCGACCCGGAAGGCCCGGGCCTTGCGGGCGGGGACGCGACCGAGGAGACCGGCGCGGCTCCGCGTCCCCGTCGGCGCCGCCGCGGCGGCCGCGGGCGCGGGAGGTCCCGAGCTGCCGCCCCCGCCGCCGGGGAGCCCACCCAGGACCCCGGTGCCCGGCCGAGCGATGAGCGGCCCGAGATTCCCGGAACCGAGCCGGAGACCTCCGGAGGCGTCGAGGCGGCGGCCGTCGAGTCGTCCGACTCGGGCGCTGCGGCACGGACACGACGGAGGCGCCGACGGGGAGGCCGGGGCCGAGGGGCCCGCCCCCGCACGGCCCTCGAGGCAGCCGAGGAAGCGCCGGAGCCCGCGAGTGGCGAGCCCGCGCCTGTCGAGCCGGAGTCCGCGGAGGCCGGCGCCGCCGCCGAAACCCCGGAGCCGGTCGCGGGCGAAGAGGCCCCGCCGGCGGTCCGGAGGGGGCGGAGGCGCGGCGGACGGGGTCGAGGAGGCCGGGGACGACCCTCGAGCGAGGCCGTGGCCCCGGAGCCCGCCCCGGCCGCCGAAGCGGCCGAGGCGCCCGAGGCGCCGGAGTCCGAGCCAGCCCCCGCACGACGGCCGCGTTCCCGGAAGGCAGCCGCGGCGGAGGCCCCGGCAGCCGGACCGGCGGCTGAGTCCGGGCAAGTGGCCACTCGCCGCACGCGCTCGCGCACGAAGGCGGCCGAGGAGGCCCCCACCCGAGAGGCCGCCGCGGAGCCCTCGCCCGGGGAGGCTCCCAAGCGGCGCGGCCGCCGGAAGGTCGAGGGCGCGGAGCCCGCCGCCGCGCCCACCAGGCTACGCCGAACCCGGCAGAGTCCGAGGCGCCGGCACGAGCCGCTGCCGGTCGTACCCCGCGTGACCGACAAGGTCATGGTGATCACCGAGCACGGTGAGCGGGACCAGATCGCGATCCTCGAGGGCCGCGACCTCGTCCAGCACTACGTGACTCGGGCCGGGGCCCGCTCCATGGTCGGCAACATCTACCTCGGGCGCGTCCAGAACGTGCTCCCGGGCATGGAGGCGGCGTTCGTCGACGTGGGCCGTGGACGCAACGCGGTCCTGTACGCGGGCGAGGTGAACTACTCGCCCGAGGACCTCGAGGGCGGTTCCGCGCCGCGCATCGAGCACGTGCTGAAGAGCGGCCAGTCGGTGCTCGTTCAGGTCACGAAGGACCCGATCGGCGGGAAGGGAGCCCGCTTGACCGCACAGATCAGCCTCCCCGGCCGGTACCTGGTGCTGGTCCCCGACTCGAACGTGACCGGGATCAGCCGCCGTCTCCCGGACGCCGAACGCCGCCGCCTGAAGGCCATCCTCCGCAGGATCCGTCCGGACGGCCACGGGCTGATCGTCCGGACGGCGGCGGAGGGGGCGAGCGAGGAATCGCTCGAGGCGGACCTCGGGCGCGTGCTCGCCGAGTGGGAGGCGATCAGGAAGCGGGCGAAGAAGGCCAAGGCCCCCGCGGTCGTGTACGAGGAGCCGGAGCTCACCGTGCGTGCCGTCCGCGACCTGTTCAACGACGAGGAGTTCCGGGAGCTCGTGACCGACTCCCCGCGCATCTACTCGCTCGTGAGGGAGTATCTGGGGCAGGTCGCGCCCGACCTTCTCCCGAAGGTCCGGCTGCACACGGGCAAGCTTCCGGTCTTCGAGGAGTTCCACGTCGTCGAGCAGATCCACAAAGGCCTCGACCGCAAGGTGTGGCTTCCCTCCGGCGGCTACATCGTGATCGATCGCACCGAGGCCCTCACGGTGATCGACGTGAACACGGGGAAGTCGGTCGGCAAGACCAACCTCGAGGAGACCGTGGTCAACACCAACGTCGAGGCCGCGCGGGAGGTGGCTCGCCAGCTCCGGCTGCGCGACATCGGAGGCATCATCATCATCGACTTCATCGACATGCTCCTCGAGCAGAACAAGAAGAAGGTCGTGGACGCGCTCAAGGAGGAGATGGCCCGCGACAAGACCCGCTCGCAGGTCTTCGACATCGGGCCCCTGGGACTCGCCGAGGTGACGCGTAAGCGCGTCTCTGGTGGACTCTTGGAGTCGTTTTCCGAAACCTGCCCCACCTGCGAGGGCCGGGGCGTGCTGTTGACGTACGACGCGTGAGGAGGATCGGGACGATGTACGCGGTCATCAAGGCGGGTGGGAAGCAGCAGAAGGTGAAGCCCGGCGACGTGATCGAGGTCGAGCTCATGCGCGGAGCCGGCGAGACCGTCACGTTCCGGCCTCTGCTCGTCGTGGACGACGACGGCACGACCCACTACGGCAAGGAGGCCGAGCGGGCCGTTGTCACGGCCAAGCTGCTCGGCGAGCACAAGGGCGACAAGGTCAAGATCTTCAAGTACAAGAACAAGACCGGGTACGCTCGTCGCCAGGGCCACCGGCAGCTCATGACGCTCCTCGAGATCTCCGAGGTGAGCCTGGGCGCGGCGGCTCCGAAGAAGGCGGCCGCCCGCAAGGCGGCCTCCCCGGTGGGTGAGGCGCAAGCCGAGCCGGCGGAGGCGGAGGGCCCCGCCGGGGACTCGGAGGCAGCCGACTAGCTGCGGTCTGGTACGCTCCAACCCGCCATGGCACACAAGAAGGGCGGCGGTTCCTCGAAGAACGGGCGTGACTCCGAGTCCAAGCGGCTCGGGGTCAAGGCCTTCGGCGGTCAGCGCGTGAGCGCCGGCTCGATCATCGTGCGCCAGCGGGGCACCCGGATCCATCCCGGGGCGGGCGTCGGCCGCGGCGGCGACGACACGCTGTTCGCGCTCGTCGACGGAGTCGTCTCGTTCCACACCTCCCGCGGGCGGCGCGTCGCCACCGTCCGTGCGCCCGAGTAGCCGATCGGCTCACGTTCCGCGGATGGCGGCGCGGATCGCCTCCTGCCACTCGACGAGATCGCGCTTCTTCGCCTGGTTCCAGGTTCCCAGGTAGCCGGCGTTGATCCGCCGGGTCTTGCGGCGGGTCTGCCTGCCGATCGACAGCATGCTCCGGCGGTCGGTCGGATCGGGGGCGGCCGGCTCGAGCGGCGGCGGCTGCACGAAGTAGAAGGCGACCCGCTCCGCGCGCGCGCCGGCGGCATGGGTGACGATCAGGACGGGGGAGCCCAGCACGCGCCGGGCCTTGCGCAGGTCCGCGATCGGGATCCGGAGGTGGCCGTGCCCGTCGGCGGCCTCGAACGCGAGCGCCTCGGGTCCGAGCGAGAGCGTTCCCTTGCGCTCGCGCATCGTCCCGCGGCCGAGCTCCACCGCCCACACCGTCACCGCGTCGGGCACGGCATCCATCTTCGCCGGGCGGCGGCGAATCGACCACAATCTCAAGTGTGGGCTTCGTCGACGAGGTGACGGTGGTGGCGCGGGCCGGCCGCGGCGGCGACGGCTCGGCGTCGCTGCACAGCGAGCCGTTCAAGCCGCGGGGCGGGCCGGACGGAGGCGACGGCGGGCGGGGTGGGGACGTGATCTTCGAGGTGACGTCCGGGATTCGCGACCTGTCAGCACTCGCCGAGCGCCCGCACCTGCGCGCCGGGAACGGCCGTCCCGGGGGGCCAGGCCGGCGAACCGGCGCCGACGGGGCCGACCTGGTCGTGCCGGTCCCGGACGGGACGGTGGTCTCCGACGAGGAGGGGCTCCTCGCCGACCTCGTCGGCGAGGGCGCCCGGGCGGTGGTCGCCCGAGGCGGTCGAGGGGGGCGCGGGAACGCGTCGCTCGCCACCGCCAGGAACCGCGCCCCGCGCACGGCCGAGGCCGGGGAACCCGGTGAGGAGAAGCGCTTGAGCGTCGAGCTCCGGCTGGTCGCGGACCTCGGACTGGTCGGGCTTCCGAACGCCGGGAAGTCGACCCTCCTGTCACGGCTCACGGCCGCCCGACCGAAGGTCGCGCCCTATCCGTTCACCACGCTCAGCCCGAATCTCGGGGTCGTCGAAGGCGACCGGCGATTTGTGGTGGCCGACGTCCCCGGGCTGGTCGAAGGGGCGCACGAGGGGAGGGGGCTCGGCGACCGGTTCCTGCGCCACGTCAGCCGGTGCCGCGCGCTCCTGATGGTCGTCGATCTCTCGGCCGGGGACCCGGCGCGAGACCTGGCCGTGGTGCGGAGCGAGATCGAGGCCTACGATGCCGCCCTGGCCGCCCGGCCGTTCGCCGTCGCCGGCACCAAGGCCGACCTCGTCGAGGACCCCGAGGAGGCGGCGAGGCACCTGGGCCCGGGCGCGATCGCGGTCTCTGGGGTCACCGGCTGGGGCCTGGGCCACCTCGCCGAGCGCCTGGCCGAGCTCGCGGCGTCACCCCGCGAGCAGGAGGACCGCGGTCCCTACGTCGTCCTTCGTCCGGCTCGGCCGGCGTTCGAGGTTCGTCGCGAGGGCGAGCGCTTCCGGGTGATCGGCAGGAGCGTGGAGCGGTGGGTGGCCGAGACCGACTTCGACGACCCGCGGGCGATCGTTCGGCTCCAGAGGCGATTGATCAAAGAGGGCGTCGAGCGCCGGCTCTCGGCGCTGGGCGCCCGGCGAGGCGACGAGGTGGTGATCGGCGACCGCGCGTTCGAGTACCTACCTGAAGGACCCGAGGAGGGGGGATCGTGAACGAGCCAGCGAAGCAGAAGGAGCCCGCGAACCAGAGGGATCGGCTGACGGCGGAGGAGGCCGAGCGGTGGGCGGAGATCTGGTCCCTCGTCGATCGCCTCACCCCGTCGCAGCTCGAGGAGCCGGGGCTGACGGCGGAGGGCTGGTCGGTGAAGGACCTGCTGTGGCACCTGGCCGGGTGGTGCTCGGAGGCCGAGCGGCAGCTCGGCCTCGTCCGGACGGGGGCCTACGAGGAGCGCGACTGGGACACCGACGGCATCAACGCCCGCCTGCTGGAGGAGTCGCGGGGACTCTCCCTCGACGAGGTGCGCCGCGGGCTGGAGGCAGCCAGGGCGGGCGCCCTGCGCGAGTGGGCGGCCCTGGAGGAGCTCACCCCCGCGGCCGTCGAGTGGTTCGGCGAGTCCGGGCCGATGCACTACGAGGAGCACCTGCCCGCGCTGCGGGCGTGGGTGGAGCGTCTGTCGCCGAGCGGCTGAGCCTCCACGGTCCGGCCCCGGGGCGGCCGTAGGATTACGCGCGTGGGACGGCGCCTCGGGGTGATGGGCGGGACCTTCGACCCCATCCACTACGGCCACCTCGTGACGGCGGAGGAAGCGCTGGTGCAGTTCGCCCTCGACGGCGTCCTGTTCGTGCCGACCGGGCAGCCGTGGATGAAGGAGGGGCGGGAGGTGTCCCCCGCGGAGCACCGGTATCTCATGACGGTGATCGCGACGGCCAGCAACCCTCGTTTCTCGGTGTCCCGTATGGAGGTGGACCGGCACGGCCCCACCTATACGGTCGAGACGCTGCGGGCGCTGGCCGAGGAGAACCCCGACGCCGAGCTGTACTTCATCACCGGCGCCGACGCCATGCTCGAGATCCTGCACTGGAAGGATCCGGAGGAGGTGCTCTCGCTCGCGCACTTCATCGCGGCGACGCGGCCGGGGTACGACCTCGCGCACTTCGAGGCGGAGGCGGCGAGCCATCACCCGAAGGTGACGGTCATGACGGTGCCGGCCCTCGCGATCTCCTCGACCGATATCCGGCAGCGGGTCAAGGAGGGGCGGGCGATCCGCTATCTCGTCCCCGAAGGCGTGAAGAGCTACATCGAGAAGGCGGGCCTGTACCGGTGATGGAGGCTCGGCGCCGACGGTTCCCGCGGGCCGGCCGGCACCGGCGTCGGAGCGCAAGGATCGCGTCGCGGCTCTTCCTCCTCGCGACCGTCGCCGTCCTGGCCGCCGGCGGTGTAGCGGTTGGGGTGGTGCTCACGAACGGCGGCCGGGCGGGCTCGTCGCCCTCACCCGCCGCCCACGTGGCTCCCTCCAGGCTCGTCTTGCTCGACGTGCACACGGCGGTCGGGCCGCTGACGGCCGTGATCGGCTCCGGCGGACCAGGACCGGCGGCGGTCGTGGTGCCGGGCGACGTGTTCGTCACGATCCCGGGGCAGGGGGACGGGACGACGAAGGACGCGGCCGGCCTTCCGGGGCCGCAGGCGCAGGTCGCGGTATCGAACTTGCTGGGGGTGTGGATCGACCACTACGCGTTCACCGACCTCGCGCACCTGGGCGCCGTGGTCGACCGGGCCGGAGGCATCACGCTGTTCGGAAACCGCGCAGACGGCTCGCAGGTAAAGCAGGCGCTGGAGGAGAAGGGTGCGGCACGGGAGCTCACATGGCAGGAGGCCCTCAAGGGGCTGTTCGAGGCGGGAGCGACCTGGAGCGGAGGCGACCTCACGAGCTCGGACGACGGCGCAGCGGCGGCCTCGGTGCTCGCCGGCGCCGCAGGGGCTCGGGTCACGGTGCTCCCCACGCTTCCGGTCGCCTCCGGCCTGTCCCGGCCCGACGAGACGGGCATCGCCCACTTGGTGGCGAGTCTGTTCGGAGCGCCCGACCGGCTGCCCACCGGGGTGATCGTGCTGAACGGCACCGGAGCCCCCGGCGTGGGCGAGTCGGTTGCCGCGCGACTGATCCCGGCCGGGTTCCGCGTCGTCGTGTCGCAGAACGCCTCGAGCTTCGACCACTCCACCACGCTCGTCGTGGCGAACACGGCGGACCTGCGTCCGGTGGCCGAACGCGTCCGGCGGCTCCTCGGTGTCGGCTCGGTCTCCGTCGCCGGCGTGCCGTCGGGCCTCGGAGATGTCACCATCGTGGTGGGAAGGGACTATCAGACGGGATGAGCATGGACGACCGCGGTGCCCCGTAGCCGACTGGCCGACAGCCGCCGGATGGCGGTGGCGGCCGCGCGCGCAGCGGGGTCCAAGCAGGCGGCCGACATCGTGATCCTGGACGTCCATGACCTGATCGTGATCACGGATTTCTTTGTGATCGCGACGGGAACGAGCGACCGGCAGGTCAAGACGATCGTCGAGGAGGTCGAGAAGGCGCTCCGGAAGACCGGGGTGAAGCCCGTCCGGCGCGAGGGCGAGTCCGAGGCGCAGTGGGTGCTCCTCGACTACGTGGACCTCGTGGTCCACGTCTTCTCGCAGGAGCAGCGCGAGTACTACGACCTCGAGCGTCTGTGGCGCGACGCCCCCCGCATCGACTGGGAGGAGAAGGGCGCCGCCTCGTCTGGTTGAGTAGACTTGCTTCTCCGGCACGGGCCCATAGCTCAGCTGGTAGAGCGCATGGCTGGCAGCCATGAGGTCAGGGGTTCGAATCCCCTTGGGTCCACCATCGAGCCCTTGTGTGAACCGAGGATGGACGCGAAGGGCTCTTCGTGCGTGGAGCCCGCGATTGTGCCGTCCCGCACCCGGATCGTGTGGAAGAACGCCCGGTTCCACATCTTGCGGACGTCGGGCCTGGCCTTCAGGTAGCTCGCCGCGCAGTCCTTTGCCAGGTCGAGGGCGAGGTCGATGATCTCCTTCGCCTGCGCCAGCTTCTCCGTGTCGCTCGCGAGCTGTGACTCGGCCTCAGCCACATCGGCCTTGATCCGGGCCTGCTCGCGCTTGAGGGTCGCCACGTCGATCGCGTCCGCGTAGTACGCGCGAAGGAGCTTCTCCCGCTCCTTCGCGAGCCGGCGAAGGCGTCGACCCAGGAACTCTGTCGCCTCAGCTCGGTGCCGCTCCCGCTCGGCGACCTCGACCCGGAGGACCCGCTCCAGCCGGCGCCTGAGCGCCACGGGGACCTGGACGCCTTCGTACAGGGCCTCGACCTCCCGCTCGAGCTTGGCGGCCGGAACGTATCCGCCCTGCGAGCAGTGAGCCCGGCCGGTGTTCCGCCCGATGCAGCGGAAGTAGCCGAAGCGGCCCTTTGCGAGCGCGTAGCAGAGCTTCGAGCCGCACTCGGCGCAGACGAGCGTGCCCTTGAGGTAATGGTCGTGCTTCCAGCTGCGCTCCCCGCCGGCGGAGTGCGCGTCAAGGACCGTCTGGACCTTCTCAAACAGCTCGCGCGAGACGAGCGGTTCGTGCGTGCCGTCCCGGTCGACGCCTCTCCAGCGGACCACGCCGGCGTAGACCGGGCTCCGGAGCATCCCGTGGATCGCGCTCGTGCCGGGAGGATTGCCCAGGCGGTTCCGAAGGCCCCTCTCGGCGAGGTGCTCGGTAAGCGCAGCAACGGACAGCTCACCGGTGGCGTACCGCTCAAAGGCCCACACGACCAGCGGCGCCTGCTGATCCGGCGCGAGCACCGACTCCCCGCGACGTCCCCCTCCGTCCCTTCGGACGTTCCGGTACCCGAAGGGAGCTCTTCCCGGCCACCCTCCCTGCGCGGCCTTCTGGTCAAGCCCCTTTCGGATCTCCTGGGAAAGCTTCGCCGAGTAGAACTCGGCGATCGAGGCCAAGATCCCCTCGACGAGCTTGCCCGAGGCCGAGTCCTCAAGGGTTTCGGTGACCGAGTGCAGCTGCACGCCGGCCTTGCGGAGCGCGGCCCGGACGGCCGCGTGGTCCTCGAGGTTCCGTGCCAGGCGATCGAGCTTGTGGACCACGAGGCAACCGATCGACGGGTCATCGGCGAGACGGGCCAGCATGGCCTGCAGCTGGGGCCGGTCGGCGGTGCGCGCAGACTCGCCCCGGTCGACGTACTCGTCGGCGAGCTTCCATCCCTCATCGGCGATGTACCGGCGGCACGCCTCGGCCTGCGCGGGGATCAAGTAGCCCTCCTCGGCCTGTTCCTTCGTCGAGACCCGGAGGTAGATGACGGCCTACACGGCGCCTCCTCTCCGCTCAGCTGCTCAGCAAGCGCGAGCAGCGCCCTGGCGAGAGGCCTGAGGGTAGCATCGACCTCTGTCTCCGCCGGCTCGTCGCTTGCGTGGAGACGGGCCCCCTGCTTTCGGAGTCGATCTTCCGCGGCCTCGTCGCCCCTGTCGCTCCGGTGGGGGAGGCCGGCTTCGGATGGCGCGTCTTCCCGCCGCGGCGTCAAGGGGCATGTCGGGGCGGAAGGGCGCGGAACTGGGGTGTAACGGATGCGGGGGAGATACGGCGCCGATGGCTGGGATCGGCGTCGGTGAAGTACCGGCCGAGACATCGAGTTGTTCGGTAGTGGTCGCGGGATCGGGCCGGCAGTTCGGTCAGGGCAACTCGCTCGCCGTCGGCGGGCACGAGCTTCCACACTGGCCCAAGGACGCCACGTTCAGTGAGCAGGTCTTCGCTTGTCACGTACAGCGGGAACGAGCTCGCGATTAAGCCCGAGACGTGCAGGCTCGTGGTCGCCGAGTGGAAAGCGGTGGTGACCTCCCCCTCGCGCTCCTCCTGCGGGACGAGGACGAGGACGTTCGGGAACCCGGTGAGCTCCTGCTCCCTCGTCCATCCCGCGGCGAGCTTCAGGTAGCCCTCGAGCTTGCGGGTGAGCGCGCCGCGCGCCTCGGTGGCCCGGTCGTATTCGAAGTAGAACTCGCACGTCCCGCCAGGATGCAGATACCGTCCGAAGCCGTCCGGCTTGATCTCTACCACTTCGGTCCTGACCCAGTGCTCGGGGAGGTATGAACGGAAGTTGTGGATGCGGGACCTGGTGATGGGCGTGGCATACCCTCCGGTCGATCCCTGATCGGAGCTGCCGGCGTGATGGCGCCGGCGAGAGGAGGTGGTACGCCGATGCTCAGGGTAGTCCCCGAGGACGAGGCTTGCCAGGAGTTCGCCCTCACACTCGATGAGATCTGTCGGCGCGGCGCCGAGCGGATGCTCGCCATCGCGCTCGAGGCCGAGGTCGACTCGTACCTGGAACGGCACCGAGACGCCCGGGACGAGCGCGGCCGTGCCCTGGTGGTTCGAAACGCCCACGCGCGGCCCAGGACCGTGGTCGCCGGCGCGGGTGCCATCCAGGTGAAGGCCCACAGGGTGGACGAATCGCCGCATCGATCCGGCCACCGGGGAACGGCACCGGTTCCGCAGCTCGATCCTGCCCCCGTACGCCCGTCGCTCCCCGAAGGTGGCCGAGGTGCTGCCGCTTCTGTACCTGCATGGGCTCTCGACCAAGGACTTCGTGCCGGCGCTCGCCGAGTTCTTCGGGTCGGAGGCAGGGCTGTCGGCCGCGGCGATCACCCGGCTCACCAAGAGCTGGTCCGCCGAGCGCGAGGCCTTCATGGCCCGGGACCTGTCGGCGGTGGACGACGTCTATGTCTGGGTTGACGGGATCCACTTCTCGGTGCGCCTGGGCAAGGACGATCGCCTGTGCGTGCTGGTCATGGTGGGGGTCCGCACCGACGGGACCAAGGAATTGATCGCCCTTACCGACGGGTACCGGGAATCGACCGAGTCCTGGGCCGAGCTGCTGCGGGATGCCAAGCGCCAAGGGATGCGGGCTCCGGTGCTCGCGGTCGGCGACGGGGCGCTCGGGTTCTGGGCGGCCGTCCGAGACGTGTTCCCCAAGACCCGGTGGCAACGAGACTGGGTGCACAAGGTGGCCAACGTCCTGAACGCCCTGCCCGCCTCGGTGCAGACCGCTGCGCGCCGCGCCATGCGCGAGATCTGGGACGCGGAGGATCGGGACCACGCCGACAAGCCCTGGACCAGTTCGCCCGCGACTTCTCCAAATGGCCGAAGGCCGTATCGAAGCTCACCGGTGACCGTGAGGCGCTGCTGGCCTTCTACGACGATCCGGCCGAGCACTGGATCCACCTTCGAACCTCGAACCCTATCGAGTCGACGTTCGCACCCGTGCGGGCCCGCACCGACCTGACGAAGGGACCGGGGTCGAGGGAGGCGGGCCTGGCGATGTGCTTCAAGTTGATCGAGGCGGCGGAAGGGAGGTGGAGAAGGGTCAATGCCCCGGAGCTCGTGGCGCTCGTGCGCGCGGGCGCGAAGTTCGTGAACGGACGGTTGGTCGAGCGGACCGATCAGGAGGACGTCGCGTGACCATCACGACGTTCCGTTCCACAACTCTTGACAATTGCCCTGGGGGGGAGGCGTACCCTGGGCTTGTGGTGGAGACGTAAGCTTGCGGGGCCGAATGTCGTCGGGCTCGCAGGTGGGTTCCGGCGAGGGGGAGGAGATATCGTGGTGAGACTGAGCAACCGGCCAGGCATCTTGTCTGTGCTGGCTCTTCTGGCCGCCGCGATGCTGCTGCTCGGACCGGCGCCTGCGCAAGCCGCCAAGACCAACTGCGGCTCCGGCACTTTCACCGGCCATCTCTGGGGGGTCCGTCACAACAACTCCTCCGGCTATGTCAGCGGAGCCCAGGCCAACATCGACCTCAAGCAGAACAATCTGTGCAACCCTCCATCGGGATACATCGCAGCCGTTCAGGCATATGCGGAGCTTGCGCAGGTCGGTGGTGGCGGTTATGCGTGGTTAGGTTGGCAGCACGACTCCGTATCTGGAAGTACCAAGCATATCTACGCTCAATACTCCCAAACGGGAAGCGCGATATATCAGATCACGATTGGCACTATCAGCAGCGGGACGACCAAGAAGTACAAGACGACGTGGCAGAATGGATCCGGCTCCGACGGGTTCATGCATTTCATCATGTGCAACTCCGACGGGACCGGCTGTGTTGACTATGGTCACACCAACTTCAATCCAGGTAGCGCGTGGTCTGACTCGCGTGGAGTGATTACAGGAGTCACTGACACGCAGGATGCGGACATGCCCGGAATCACGGGCGATCGTAATAACTTCGACTCAATGCTGTTTCGTGATGGGACCGGGGCTTGGAACACGCTGAGCACTTCAGTGTGCAAACTGAGCGGTGGCAGTTGTAGCGATTCCGTGAGCTGGTATCACCCGAACGACGTCAGCAACTCGAAGTTCCAGCTCTGGACCGATCCAGTGAATCGATGATTGAAGGAGTGCAGTCGTGGGGCTGAGACGAAGAATCTACCTAGTGACAGGTCTGCTCGTAGGCGCGGCGGCGCTTGTCATCAGTTCGGTCAACATGGGGCACGCGGGGCCCACGGTGGCCTCCCCTGCGCCTGTCCCTTCGCCGTCCGCCGCGGCGGGGGGAAACGTCGAGATCGATCCGCCGCCTACCGGTTTCCAGCCGTCGATCACCGCAGATCAGGCCGTTGGAGTTGCTGAGCAACAGCTCGCGGACCCATCGGCTGTCTCGTCGATCACATCCATCCAGCCCCAACTTGCATCGTTCTCGTGGGACGCGACTCCTGTCGATGAAGAAGGGAATCCCACCGGCCCACCCATCTATACCAACGTCCCTGCGTGGGTCATCACCGTGAACGGTCCCTGCACGGTCGTATCACCAACTCTCGACGGAACTTGCGCATCGATAACGGAGAGCTTCGTGGTGGATGCGACGACTGGCAACTTCATCATGGGCTTCGTCAACTGAGCTAGCCGTAGTTCCCACGGAGGTTGTTGACACGAGGAGAGCCTCCTTCACGGTGTGGGGCTGAGCAGACAGCTCCGACCGGAAGGAGGCTCTCGTGGCTCATCCTAGGGCCAAGCTCACGCCGTTCGGCCGCAGGTTGCTGGTCGAGCGCGTCGAGGTGCTGGGGTGGACTCCCGCCGAGGCGGCGAACTCGCTCGGCGTTACCCGCCCGACCGTCTACAAGTGGCTGAAGCGGTTCCGCGAGGAGGGGCCCGCCGGGCTCGAGGATCGGTCCAGCCGGCCGCACCGGTCACCCCCATCGCCTGGATCGGCGATCCGAGCGGGAGATCCTGCGGGCCCGTCGGCGGACCAAGCGCGGACCCCACCACCTGGCCGCTGTCCTGGGTCGGCCTCGATCCACGTGTCAACGACGGCCGAAAATTGACCCCCTGGCGACGGCC
>Ga0070741_10012937_pt1 | contig 14906 bp, 15 predicted proteins | sample Coa_R1_4_FD_66440 | JGI IMG/M metagenome (GOLD analysis project Ga0070741, IMG submission 66440) | Surface soil microbial communities from Centralia Pennsylvania, which are recovering from an underground coalmine fire - Coalmine... | ecosystem: Environmental > Terrestrial > Soil > Unclassified ...
GCGGGCTTCCGCGTCGTCGAGGTGCCGATCACGTTCACCGACCGTGAGCTCGGCCACTCGAAGATGAGTCGTGCAATCGTCGCCGAAGCGATCTGGAAGGTGCCGCTGCTGCGGCTGCGGGCGCTGCTGGGACGCCTGTAACCTGGCCTTGTGCGCGACGTTTCCGACGCAAGCTTCCAGCAGGATGTGCTCGGCGCCGACAAGCCCGTCGTCGTCGACTTCTGGGCGCCGTGGTGCGGGCCGTGCCGCGCGATCGCGCCGATCCTCGAGGAGCTCGCCGCCGAGTCGGAGCGCGTCGACTTCGTGAAGCTCGACATCGACGAGAATCCGGAGGCGGCGGCCCGCTACGGCGTGCTGTCGATCCCGACGGTGATCCTGTTCGAGGGCGGCGAGCCGCAGCGCACGGTGATCGGCGCCCGCCCGAGACGGCACTTCGCGGAGGCGTTCGAGCCCTACCTGTAGTGCTCGTAGCCGTGCAGCTCGTGCGGCTCGCCGTGGAGGAGCAGCTGGACGCCCTCCCCCGCCTCGACCCTGCCGACCACCGGCAGCCCGGCCGGCTCCGGCAGCGCGGCCAGCAGCTCGTAGTCCTCGCCGAAGCCGGCATCGTCGAGGGTCGCGCCGGGAGCGAGCGGAACCCGCTCCAGCTCGATCACGCAGCGCACGCCCGAGCGCCGCGCGAGGTGGCCGGCGTCGACGGCGAGCCCGTCCGAGATGTCGAGCAGCGCGTGGGCGGCCGCGGCGAGCCGCCGTCCCTCGGCGAGCCGGAGCGGCGGCCGCACGTAGCGGCCCGCACGGAACGCGGCGCCGGCGGCGCCGAGCGGGCCGGTGACGACCAGCACGTCCCCCGGCTGCGCGCCCGCGCGTCCGGGCACGCGCGCGCTGCGGCCGAGCGCGGTGACCGAGACCGTCACCGCCGGCGCGGCCGTCGTGTCGCCGCCGACGACGGGGACGCCCGTCTCGGCGATCCCCTCGTAGAAGCCGACCACGTCCGCGAGCCGGGTGTCGCCGGGCGCGGCGAGGGTGACGAGCAGCGCCTCCGGCTCGGCGCCCGACGCGGCCAGGTCGCTCAGGTTGACGGCCGCGGCGCGGAAGCCGAGCTCGCGCCACGACAGCCAGTCGAGCCGGAAGTGGACGCCCTCGACGAGCGCGTCCTGCGTGACGACGAGGTCGCGGCCGACGACGGCGGCGTCGTGCTCGATCCCGCGGACGAGCCCGCGCCGCTCGAGCTCCGCGAGGAGCCCGAGCTCACCTGTCTGCGAGAGCCTCGTCAACGGCCTTCCTCAGGTCGGGGTCGGCGGCGGCGCGGATGACCGCGACCCCGGCCGCGCCGGCCCGGATGCAGTCGGCGGCGTTCGCGGCGTCGACGCCGCCGATGGCGATCACCGGGACGGCAACGGCGGCGCAGACCTCGCGCAGCCCGTCGAGCCCGATCGGCGGGTCGGCGTCGGGCTTCGACGGCGTGTCCCAGACGGGGCCGACCCCGAGGTAGTCGGCATCGGCGGCGAGCGCCTGCTCGAGCGTCGCCGCCGAGCGGCCGAGCAGCAGGCCGCGCGCGCGCGCGAGGCGCGCCCCGCGGTCGGCCTGGCCGAGGTGCACGCCGTCGGCGCCGAGCTCGAGCGCCGCCTCGACGTCGTCGTTGACGACGAACGTCACGCCCAGGTCGGCGAAGCCGCGGCCGGCGGCGACGACCGCGGCCGTCGGCGCCTTGACGCGCAGCTGCACGACCGTCGCGCCGGCGGCGACCGCCCGGCGCGCCGCGGCGAGATCCTCGACGATCGCGTGCACCCTCACCGGATGCGCGCCCTCCCGTCGAGGGTTTCCGGGTCGAGCCCGGCGAGCGCGTCGTACAGCGCGACGTGGAAGGAGCCGGGGCCCTGCGCGCCCGCCGCCGCGTCCTCGCCAGCGACGCCGAACGCGACGAGCGCCTCGACGGCCGCCTCGAGCGGGTCGTCGGGGCGGACGGCGAGGAAGCAGCCGGTGATCGCGGACGACATGCAGCCGGTGCCGGTGATGCTCGCGAGCAGCGGGTGGCCGTTCTCGACGGCGACCGTGCGCTCGCCGTCGGAGACGTGGTCGACGGGGCCGGTCACCGAGGCGACGACCTCGAGCGTGCGGGCGGCCTCGCCGGCGAGGTCTCGAGCGTCGAGGCCCGCGGCGATCGACTCGACGCCGCGCACCTCCGCGTCGGCGCCGACGAGCGTCGCGACCTCGCCGGCGTTGCCGCGCAGAACGGCGACGTCGACCTCGGCGAGCAGGCGCTTCGCCGTCTCGGTGCGGTAGGCGGTCGCGCCGGCGCCGACGGGGTCGAGGACGACGGGCGTGCCCGCCTGGTTCGCCGCCTGGCCTGCGATCACCATCGCTTCGACCCACGCGGGCGAGAGCGTCCCGATGTTGAGGACCAGCGCTCCGGCAAGGCGCGCCATCTCGCCCGCCTCCTCGCGTGCGTGCGCCATCACCGGCAGCGCCCCGAGCGCGAGCGTGGCGTTCGCCGTCTCGTTCATGACGACGTAGTTCGTGATCTGGTGGACGAGCGGCTTCGCCTCGCGCAGCCGCCGGAGGGAGTCGCCTGGCGTCATTCGCTTCCTTTCAGGTCGAGGACGTCGACGGGGCCGTCGCCCGCGCCGAGCTCGGGGTGGCCGTGGCGGACCGCGCGCGTGGCGGCCGCGGCGGCGCCGCGCGCCGCCTCCTCGAGCGTGAGCCCGCGGGCGAGCAGGGCGGTCAGCGTGGCGGAGTGGGTGCAGCCTGCGCCGTGCGTCGCGCCGACGGGGAGGCGCTCCACGGCGATCTCGACGTGGCGGCGGCCGTCGAAGAGATGGTCGATCGGGTCGCCGTGGCCGCCGGTGACGACCGCCGCGCCGGCGCCGAGCTCGACGAGGCGCTCGGCGAGCTCGCGGCGCGTCCCGCCGCCGACGAGCGCCTCCGCCTCCGGCAGGTTCGGGGTGACGACGGCGGCCAGCGGGAAGAGCAGCTCGACGAGCGCGTCGACGGCGTCGTCCTGCAGGAGACGGGCGCCCGAGGACGCGAGCAGCACGGGGTCGACGACGAGCGTGACGGGATGCCCGGCGAGGTAGCCGGCGACGGTCTCGACGGTGCGGCGCGAGAAGAGCATCCCGGTCTTCGCCGCGTCGACGCCGAGGTCGGAGAAGACGGCCTCCAGCTGCGCCACCACGAACGCTGCGGGCACCTCGTGGACGGCCGTGACGCCGACCGTGTTCTGGGCGGTGAGCGCGACCACAGCGGACATCCCGTGCGCGCCCGCGGCGGCGAAGGCCTTCAGATCCGCCTGGATTCCCGCGCCGCCTCCGCTGTCGGAGCCGGCGATCGTCAACGCTCTCGGGACGACTGCTCTCCACTCCCTTCGCCGGTGCGAACCGGATCAGGTTCGACGGGTGTGATCTCAGCCCCGGACGGGGCACCCCGGTGCGGGCACTCTACTCGTGTGGGCGCGGTCGACGTGCTGGCATGGGAGGGGCTGCTGCAGGGCGAGGAGCTCGCCCACCTCGCGACGGAGCCGCCGCGCGAGGCGCGCTTCGCGCCGCTGCCGGAGGAGCTCGCGGCCGGCGTCCGGGAGGCGATCGGCGTGCCGCGGCTGTACGCCCACCAGCGGGCCGTCTGGGACGCCGCCGCGCGCGGCGAGCACGTGCTCGTCACCACCGGCACCGCCTCCGGCAAGACGCTCGCGTTCAACCTGCCGGTCCTCGACGCGCTCGCCCGCGAGCCGAAGGCGCGCGCGCTCTACCTGTATCCGACGAAGGCGCTCGCACAGGACCAGCTGCGCACCCTCACCTCCTACCGGCTGAAAGGGCTTCGCGCCGCCATCTACGACGGCGACACGCCGGTCGAGCTGCGGCGGCAGGTTCGCGTCGCGAGCAACGTGATCCTCTCGAACCCCGACATGCTGCACGTCGGCGTGCTGCCGAACCACGACCGCTGGGGCGACGTGCTCGCGAACCTCCGCCACGTCGTCGTCGACGAGGCGCACGTCTACCGCGGCGTCTTCGGCTCACACGTCGCGAACGTCCTGCGGCGGCTGCGGCGGCTCGCCGGGATCTACGGGGCGAGCCCGCAGCTCCTGCTCGCGTCGGCCACCGTCTCGAACCCCGGCGAGCTCGGGCTCGCGCTGACCGGGCTGCCGGTGACGGTCGTCGGCGACGACGCGGCGCCGCGCTCGGAACGCACGGTCGTCCTCTGGAACCCCCCGCTCCAGGATCCGGAGCTCGGGCTGCGCGGATCGGCGCTCGCCGAGGCGGCGAGGCTGCAGGCGGCGTTCGTCGAGCGCGGCCTGCGCACGCTGACGTTCGCGAAGAGCCGCAAGGCGGCGGAGCTCGTCCATCGCTTCACGGCCGAGCGGCTCGGCGACGACGCGCACCTGTCGCCGTACCGCGCCGGGTACACGGCGGCGCAGCGGCGCGAGATCGAACGTCGGCTCGCCGGGGGCGACCTGCTCGGCGTGTCGGCGACGAACGCGCTCGAGCTCGGCATCGACGTGGGACTGCTCGACGCGGTGATCAGCGTCGGCTTCCCCGGCACCGTCGCGTCGCTCCGCCAGCAGTGGGGGCGCGCAGGCCGCCGCGGCAGCGGTCTCGCGGTGCTCGTCGCGAGCGAGGACGGCCTCGACCAGTTCTTCATGCGCGAGCCGGACAAGCTGCTCGGCCGGCGGGTCGAGGCGGCGATCCTCGACCACGCGAGTCCGCGGGTGCTCGCCGGCCACGTCCGCGCTGCCGCCTACGAGGCGCCGCTGACCGACGCCGACGCGGCGACGCTCGGCCCGGAGACGCTGGCGGCCGCCCGCACCGACCCGGAGCTGCGCGAGACGAGAGCCGGGATCGTCTGGGGCGGCCGCGACCAGCCGGCGGCGCGCGTCGCGCTCCGCTCGACGGATCCCGACGCGTTCCGGGTCGTCGACGGCGGGAGCGGCGAGGAGCTCGGCCTCGTCGAGCGCTCACGCGCCTACTCGACCGTCCACGAGGGCGCCGTCTACCTGCACCGCGGCGAGTCGTACCTCGTGCGCGAGCTCGACCCGGCGACGCTGCAGGCGGTCGTCGAGCCGTTCGGCGGCGACTGGTACACGCAGGCGAAGAAGGAGACGGCGACGCAGATCGTCGCGCCGGCGCTCGTCGAGCGGAGGCTCGGCCTGGAGCTCGCGTTCGGCGAGATCGAGGTGACCGAGCAGGTGGTCGCCTACGAGCGCCGCACGACGAGCGGCGAGCGGCTCGAGCTCGTGCCGCTCGAGCTGCCGGCCTCGACGTTCGCGACCGAGGCGATCTGGTTCCTGCCGGAGCCGGGGCAGCTCGCCGACAGCCCGGAGATGCCGCAGCTCCTCTCGACGCTGCACGCCGCCGAGCACGCGCTGATCGCCCTGCTGCCGCTCCGGGCGATGTGCGACCGCTGGGACATCGGCGGCCTGTCGACGAACGCCCATCCGCAGACCGGACGGCCGACCGTCTTCGTCTACGACGGCCACCCGGGCGGCGTCGGCCTCACCGAGCACGGGTTCCACGAGTTCGAGGGGTGGGTCGCCGACACGGCGGCGCTGATCCGCGGCTGCCCGTGCAGCGACGGCTGCCCCTCCTGCGTGCAGAGCCCGAAGTGCGGCAACCTGAACGAGTGGCTCGACAAGCGCGGCGCGCTCGCCTTCCTGACGCGGCTTGTCGATTTCCGCCGCCGCCGTTCGTCGTAGAGCCGACCACTCCCGAGGAGGACGACGATGCAGTACATGCTCCTGATCTACTCGAACGAAGCGCCCGAGCGCTGGAACGCCCTCAGCGAGGCCGAGCAGCAGGCGGTGCTCGCCGAGTACTACGCCATCTCCGCCCTGCCGACCACGCTCGCCGGCGCGCAGCTCCAGCCCGCCGGGACGGCGACGACGGTTCGCGTCGAGAACGGCAGCACGCTGACGACCGACGGCCCGTTCGCCGAGACGAAGGAGGTGCTCGGCGGCTACTACCTGATCGACGTCGACGACCTCGACGCCGCCCTCGACGTGGCGGCGCGGATCCCGGCGGCGCGCCTGGGCGGAAGCGTCGAGGTGCGGCCCGTCGTCGAGATGGAGCGCGCCTGACCCTCGAGCAGGCCTTCCGCGACGAGTGGGGCCGCGTCCTCGCCTCCCTGATCGGCTTCCTCGGCGACTTCGACCTCGCCGAGGAGGCCGCCCAGGAGGCGTTCGCGATCGCCGCCGAACGGTGGCCGCGCGACGGCGTCCCGGCGAACGCCGGCGCCTGGCTCACGGTCACCGCCCGCAACCGCGCGATCGACCGGATCCGGCGCGAGCGGACGCTCGCCGCGAAGCTGCCGCTGCTCGAGCGGGAGCCGCCGCCGACCGTGTCCTCGACGTTCGCCGACGAGCGCCTCGAGCTGCTCTTCACGTGCTGCCACCCGGCGCTCTCCCTGGAGGCGCAGGTGGCCCTGACGCTGCGCACGCTCGGCGGCCTCTCGACCGGCGAGATCGCCCGCGCGTTCCTGCTGCCGGAGGCGACGCTCGCCCAGCGCCTCGTCCGGGCGAAGCGGAAGATCGCCGCCGCCGGCATCCCCTTCCGGGTGCCGCCGCCGCATCTGCTGCCGGACCGGCTCGCGGCGGTGCTCGCGGTCGTGTACCTCGTCTTCAACGAGGGCTACGGCGGCCGGAACGAGCTGGCCGACGAGGCGCTCCGGCTCGGCGACGCGCTCGTCGAGCTGATGCCGGACGAGCCGGAGGCGCACGCCCTGCAGGCGCTGATGCTGCTGCACGACGCGCGCCGCGACGCCCGCTTCCCGGGAGGCGAGCTCGTGCTGCTCGCCGACCAGGACCGCTCGCTCTGGGACGGCGCGAAGCTCGCCTCGGGCCGGGCGGCGCTCGACCGCGCCCTCGCGCTCGGCGGGCGCGGCCCGTACCTCCTGCAGGCGGCGATCGCCTCGCTGCACGCGGAGGAGCCGGTCGACTGGCGCCAGATCGCCGCGCTCTACGGCGAGCTCGGCCGCCGCACGGGCTCGCCGGTCGTCGAGCTGAACCGGGCGGTCGCGGTCGCCGAGACGGAGGGGCCGGCCGCCGGGCTCGCCCTGCTCGACGGGCTCGAGCTCGACGGCTACCGCTACCTGCACTCGGCACGGGCCGAGCTGCTGCGCCGCGCCGGCCGGCTGGACGACGCGCGCGCCGCCTACCGCCGCGCGCTCGAGCTGACCCCGGACGGAGCCGAGCGCCGCTTCCTCGAGCAGCAGCTGGCAGGCCTCTAGCCGGTCCGGCGGCGGAGCGTCGTCGCGCCGAGGGCGAGGGCGACGACGGCGGCGCCGAGCACGATCGCGACGTCGCGCGCAAGCGCGCCGCCGCTGCGGCCGGCCGCGGCCCGCGCCAGCCCGTCGTAGGCCCAGGTGAGCGGCAGCACGGTCGAGAGCAGCCGGAGCCAGTCGACCATCCGCTCGCGCGGAACGAGCAACCCGCAGAGCAGGAGCTGCGGGAAGACGAGCGCGGGCAGGAACTGGACCGCCTGGAACTCGGTGCGCGCGAACGCGGAGACGAACAGTCCGAGCGACATGCCGAGCAGCGCGTTGCACACGGCGAGCGCGATCACGACCGCGACGGAGCCCTGCACGTCGAGGCCGAGCAGCCAGAACGCGATCGTCGAGGTGACGGCGGCCTGGAGCGTCGCCAGCGCGGCGAACGCGAGGCCGTAGCCGGCGAGCAGGTCGAGCTTGGCGAGCGGCAGCGTCATCAGCCGCTCGAGCGTCCCCGTCGTCCGCTCGCGCAGCATCGCGATCGAGGTGACGACGAACATCGTCGTGAACGGGAAGATGCCGATCATCGGCGGCCCGACGCGGTCGAACGTCGCCGGCTGACCGTCGAAGAGGTAGCGGAACAGCGTCACGAGGAGCGGCGGTACGACGAAGAGGAGCGCGAGCGTGCGCGGGTCGCGCCGCAGCTGCCGGAGGACGCGTCCGGCCGTGGCGAGCGTCGAGGCGGTGCTCATGGCGCCTCCACGAGCGCGAGGAACGCGGCGTCGAGGCGCTCCTCGCCGGTCGCCGCCCGCAGCTCGGCGGGCGTGCAGTCGGCGAGCAGGCGCCCCTCCCGCAGAAGGAGCAGCGTGTCGCAGCGGTCGGCCTCGTCCATCACGTGCGAGGAGACGAGCAGGGTCGTCCCCGTCTCGGCGATCCGCCGGAACGTCGTCCAGAGATCCCGGCGCAGCACGGGGTCGAGGCCGACGGTCGGCTCGTCGAGCACGAGCAGCTCCGGCTCGCCGAGCAGCGCGGCCGCGAGCGACGCACGGGACAGCTGGCCGCCGGAGAAGGTGCGCACGACGCGGTCGGCGAGCGGCTCGAGGTCGACGGCGGCGAGCGAGCGCTCGATCGACGCCGACGGCGCGCGGAGAAGCCGCGCGAAGTAGCGGAGGTTCTCGCGCAGCGTGAGGTCGAGGTAGACCGACGGCGCCTGCGTCGTGTAGGCGACGCGCCGGCGGAGCGCCGCCGAGCCGGCGGGCTCGCCGAGCACCGAGACGGTCCCGCCCGCGACGATCTGGACGCCGACGATCGCCCGCATCAGCGTGGTCTTGCCGGAGCCGCTCGGCCCGAGCAGCCCCGTCACCGTCCCGGCGGCCACCTCGAACGACAGATCGGCCAGCACCTCGGCTCCGCCGCGCACGACGCGCAGGTGGTCGACGCGGATCGCGGCCATCGCCGCGAAGATAGGCGGTGGGGTGGTCGACCGCATCCGGGAATTCCAGCGGGTGCTCGCCGAGCGCGTCTCCGACCGGAGCGTGCCGACGGCGCACGGCGTCGCACGGCTCGTCGACGCCTGCCCGGACGTCTACGACGCGAACTACCTGTCGGTCGAGGGCGCCGCGGCGGCGGGGGCCGTCCTCGCCGGCGAGGCGGACGAGGCGCTCGAGCGGTGCCTGCACCGCCGGATCGCCGTGGAGGGCGGCGGGGCCGGGCTCGCCGGGGAGCTGGCGGAGCTCGGCTACGGCCTGTCGACGCACCTGATCCTCGCGCACACGCGGGAGCCCGACCGTCTCGTCAACACGTCGATGGTCCGGGAGGTGCCGCTCGACGCGCTCCTGCCGGCGCGCACGGCCTCGACGCTCGCCGAGCCGTGGGGCGACCGGCGGATCGCCGACCAGCTGAACGCCGTCAAGGAGCGCGTCGGCGCGGCGGTGCCGACGCGCTGGTTCGCCGCGATCGTCGGCGGAGAGGTCGCCGGCTACTGCGAGCTGCGCGAGGCGCACGGCGTGGGCCAGATCGAGGACGTGGAGGTGCTCGAGCCGTACCGCGGCCGCGGCCTGGGGCGCGCCGTCGTGCAGCATGCGCTCGAGGAGGCGCGCCGCGGCAGCGAGCTCGTGTGGCTGGAGGCGCTCGCCGACGACTGGCCGCGCGAGCTGTACGCGAAGCTCGGCTTCCGGGTCGTCGACCGGCGCGACGTGTACACGAAGCCGCCGCACCCGCTCACGCGGCTGCGCCTGCACACGCCGCGGCTCGAGCTGCGGCTCGCCACCGCGGCGGAGCTGCGCGAGCTGTACCGCGTCGCCGAGGCCGGGATCCACGATCCCGCCGAGATGCCCTTCGCGGTGCCGTGGACCGACACGCTCGAGGCGGAGGCGTTCCTCGCCTACCACCGGCTCGCGCTCGACTCGTGGCGGCCCGACGCGTGGAGCCTCCAGCTCGTCGCCTTCACGGCCGGCCGGCCCGTCGGCAGCCAGGGTCTCGAGGCGGAGCGGTTCGCCGAGCGGCGGACGGTCGCCACCGGCTCGTGGCTCGGCCGCCCCCACCAGGGGCGGGGGCTCGGCACGGAGATGCGGGCGGCGATCCTGACGCTCGCGTTCGACGGGCTCGGCTACGAGATCGTCGGCTCGCACACGGTCTCGCCGAGAGGCGTCGCGGTGCCGCACGACGACCTCGAGCTGCGCCGCGAGCGGTTCAGGCCGCCGGTGGCGGTGGAGCTCGAGGGTCTCGACGCGGTCCGCGGGCTGTTCGGCGTGTAGGCTCGCCCGGCAACAGGCCAACAAACCGGAGGAGGGCACGCCATGACGATGCGGCTGCCCCGCCCGCGGCACGGGGACACCGGCGAGACGACGAGCGAGCTGCGCGAGCTCGCGGCGTCGATCCTGCGAGAGGACGTCGACACCCTCGCACGCACGACCAAGTATCTGCGGCGCTCGTACCGCGTGGTCTTCCTCGGCTACGTGGCGATGATGGTGTTCGGGATCGCGGCGATCGCCGCGGCGTTCGTGAAGGGGCTGACCGCCGGCAGCGTCGGCGAGGCGGCCGCGGCCGTCGGCCTGGCCGGCCTGACCGTGGGGATCTTCGTCGCCTTCTTCGTGCAGCGCCCGTCGGCGGCGCTCGAGCGCAACGCGATCTTCATGCCCTGGGTGTCGATCGTGCTGACGACGTTCTGGACGCGCCTGCTCTACCTCGACGACCCGGAGACGCTCGACGCGAAGCTCGGCCACGCGGCGAAGGAGGCGTCCGACGAGCTGTCGGCGATCGCGCTCCGCTACGCGGTGATCGACGGCAAGGAGCTCGCCGTGGCGAAGGAGGCGTCGCGGACGCGGCCTACGCGAGTCGTCTGAGCGCCTTCGCGAGCGACTGGCGGGTGGTGAGCACGGGCGCGTACAGGTCGCCTCGGCGCCGTACGCGCTCGAGCACCGCCGCCATCGTGTAGGCCGCCGGGTCGAGGCTCTCGTCCACCTCGTCCCAGGAGAGCGGCGTCGACACGGGCGCGCCCGGACGCGGCCGCACCGAGTAGACGGACGCGATCGTCTTCCCCTCGCCGTTCTGGTTCGCGTCGATCAGCACGCCTCGCCGTCGCGCCTTCGACCACTCGGTCGTCGCGAGCGCCGGATGCGTGCGGGCGATCGCGCCGGCGACGATCTCGGCGAAGCCGCGCGTGTCGTCGAACCCGGAGCGGCGCGCGATCGGAACGACCACGTGGATGCCCTTGCCCCCGGACGTCTTCGGGAACGACTGCAGCTCGAGCGAGTCGAGCGCGCCCTTCAGGATCAGCGCGACCTCGACCGTCTGCCGCCAGGGCGCCTCCGGCGTCGGGTCGAGGTCGAAGAGCACGAAGTCGGGGCGCTCGGGCCGGTCGACGCGCGAGTACCACGCGTTCATGTCGATGCAGCCCATGTTCACCATCCAGAGGAGGGCGAGCTCGTCGTTCACGAGCGGGAAGTCGACCCACTTCTTCGCCCCGCCCTCTCTGGTCGAGACGGAGGCGCGATAGGTCGGGATCCAGTCGGGCATGTGCTTCGGGGCGTCCTTCTGGAAGAACGCCTTGCCGGCGGCGCCGTCGGGGTAGCGCCGCATCGTGAACGGACGGTCGCGGAGGTGGGGCACGAGCACGGGGGCGATCGCCTGGTAGTAGCGGAGCAGGTCGCCCTTGGTGATCCCCTCGTCGGGCCAGAACGGCTTGTCGAGATTCGAGAGGCGAAGCTCGCGACTGCCGGAGCGGATCACCTGCGGAACCGGCCGCGGCGCGGCGACTTCGCCGGGCTCCTTGTCGTCGCGCAGCCCGAGGTAGGCGGGATGCCGGAGGTGTCCGTCGTGCGTCCACTCGCCGTAGCGGACCTGCGCGACGAGGCGCGGCTCGACCCACTGCACGCCGCCCTTGCGGACGCGCGGCAGCTTCGGGACCTCCGGGAAGGGCGCGCTGTCGCGCCGCAAGGGCCGCAGCAGATCGAGCAGCCGCGCGATCTCTCGCTCGTCGAAGCCGGTGCCGACGTTGCCGACGTAGCGCAGCTCACGGCCCTCCCGGACGGCGAGTACGAGCGATCCGAAGGTGTCCGCGCGCCGGCCGGCGCCGCGCGTGTAGCCGGCGATCAGGAACTCGTCGCTCTGGTCGAGCTTGAGCTTCAGCCATTCGCGGGTGCGCCTCCCCTCGCGGTACGGCGAGTCGAGGCGCTTCGCGACCACGCCCTCGAGGCCGCGTTCGCGGGCGGCGGCGAGCAGCGCACCTCCGTCGTCGAAGCCCTCCGAGTAGGCGACGTTCCGGACGCGCGGGTCGAGCAGCTCGCGCAGCGCCGCCTTCCGCTCGCGCAGCGGCTCGTCGACCAGCGGCGCACCGTCCAGCTCGAGCAGGTCGAACGTGAAGTAGACGAGCGGGCCGGTGCCCTGCTGGAGCTCCGAGAAGCTCGAGCGGCCCTCGGTGGTGAGCCGCGCGACCTCGCCGTCGAGGACCGCGTCCGGGCTCTTCACGGCCTTCGCGACCGCCTTCGCCACCTCGGCGAAGCGGCCGGTCAGGTCGTTGCCGTTCCGGGAGACGAGCCGGCACTCGCCGCCGCGCACGTACGCGATCGCGCGGTAGCCGTCGAACTTCACCTCGAACGTCCACGCCTCGCCGCACGGGAGCCGCGTCTCGACGCTTGCGAGCATCGGGCGGTACTCGCGCCGCACGCCCGCCGCGGCGTGCCCGGCGTCGTCGTGGCCCTTGATCAGCAGCCAGTTCTCCTCCTTGCCGTCGAGGCGCGCGGGCACGAGCGTGAACCGGCCGCGGAGCCGCTCGCCGTGCAGGAGCACGGTCAGCTGGCCGTTGCGCTTCTCCTCGAGCAGGTCGTAGGTGCCGCGGTCGAAGATCTCGACCGTGCCGGCGCCGTACTGGCCGCGCGGGATCTCGCCGTGGAAGGCCGCGTACTCGAGCGGGTGGTCCTCGACGTGCACGGCGAGCACCCGCGCGCCGGGCTCGAGCGGCACGCCTTTCGGCACCGCCCAGGAGGCGAGCGAGCCGCCGCGCTCGAGCCGGAAGTCGTAGTGGAGCCGGCGGGCGTCGTGGCGCTGGACGACGAAGATCGGCCGTCCGCCGCCGCCGCCGCGGCCGTCCGGGAACGGCTCGGGCGTCGCCGCCGGGTCGCGCTTGCGGCGGTACTCGGACAGGCTCACCCGCGAAGGTCTACCGCGCGGCGGGAGGTCGTCCGGGACAGGGCGCCGGATCCGGACGAGTCCCGGTCAGTTTGTAAAGGGATTGTTCCCGGTTGAAAACCCTGTGGACGGTGTGGAAACCCGTGCAGATCGTGCGAATCGCTACGCGAAGACGCCCATGCCGCGGAACTTCGCGCGGCGTCGGCGGCGGAGCTCCTCGCCGGGGGTGTCGTCGAGGTCGTCGAGCGCGTCGAGGAGCGCCGTCCGGAGCGCCGCGGCCGCGGCGGCCGGGTCGGTCTGGGCGCCGCCCGGCGGCTCGGGGACGATGCCGTCGATCACGCCGAGCTCCAGGCAGTGGAGCGCGTCGGGCTTGAACGCGGCGGCGGCCTTCTTCGCCTCGCCGGCGTCGCGCCAGAGGATGGCGGCGCAGCCTTCTGGGGTGATCACCGAGTAGATCGCGTTCTCCTGCATCAGCACGCGGTCGGCGACGGCGATCGCGACGGCGCCGCCCGAGCCGCCTTCGCCGATGATGCAGGCGACGGTGGGGACGGTGAGGCGCGCCATCGCCGCCTGCGAGCGGGCGATCGCCCCGCCCTGGCCGTGCTGCTCGGCGGCGACGCCCGGATAGGCGCCGGGCGTGTCGACGAGCGACACGAGCGGGAAGCCGAAGCGGTCCGCGATCTCCATCACGCGCATCGCCTTGTGGTAGCCCTCGGGGTAGGCCATCCCGAACTGGCGGTCGAGGCGCTCCTTCACGTCGCGGCCCTTCTGGTGGCCGACGAGGGCGATCGTGCGCCCGTCGAGGCGGCCGATGCCGGTGACGAGCGCGCCGTCGTCGGCGCGGCCGCGGTCGCCGTGCAGCTCGACCCAGTCCTCGAGCAGCCGTTCGACGTAGTCGAGGGTGTACGGCCGCTCCGGATGGCGCGCCAGCTCGACCGAGTTCCAGATCGCCTCGTCGGTGGTGTCGGCGGACAGGCGCTGGAGCTGCGCCTCGAGGCGCTCGGCTTCGCCGTCGACCTTCGTCCCGCGCAGCAGCGGCAGCCGCGACAGCCCGGACAGCCGCTGCCGCAGGTTGAGCTCGGTCTCCCGGTCGCTCACGAGAACAGCCTCAGGACGCGCGACAGGTAGTCGCGCTGCTCCGGCCGCGGCACGATCGCGTCGAGGTGGCCGAAGCGGAGGTTCTGCTCCGCGAGCCCGAAGTCGTCGGGGAGCTTCTCGCGCGTCGTCTGCTGCACCACGCGCGGGCCGGTGAACGCGATCAGCGCGCCGGGCTCGGCGATCGTGACGTCGCCGAGCGACGCGAACGACGCGAGCACGCCGGCCGTCGTCGGATGCGTCATGACGGTGATCATCGGCAGCCGCGCGTCGTGGAGGTCCTCGACGGCGCACACCGTCTTCGGCAGCTGCATGAGCGACAGGATCCCCTCCTGCATGCGCGCACCGCCCGAGGAGGTGACGGAGACGAGCGGCACGCCGCGCTCGACGGCCGAGTCGCACGCGCGCGAGAACTTCTCGCCGACGGCGCTCCCCATCGAGCCGCCCATGAACGCGAAGTCCATCACTGCGAGCTCGATCGGGTGGCCGTCGAGCGAGGCCTGGCCGACCACGATCGCCTCGCCGAGCCCCGTGTTCAGCTCCGCCTCCGCGAGCCGCTCGGTGTACGGGCGAAGGTCGAAGAAGGAGAGCGGGTCCTCGGAGCGGACGTCCGCCGCCTCCTCGAGGAAGCTGCCCGGATCGGCGTACCAGTCGATGCGCGCCCTGGAGCGCATCGGGTAGTGGTGGCCGCAGTGCGCGCAGACCCAGAGCGCGGCGGCGAGCTCGTCGTCGCGGTAGTGCGACCCGCACTTGGGGCAGGTGTTCGGGTGCTTCCTGGCGTCTGGGGGCGGAGCGTGCTTGTGCTCGACCTGGACGTCGATCCGGGTCTCGGACATCGGCTGCAGCTTAGACCGGGGAGCCGGCGACCCGGTTGCAGACCGCCCCGCTCAGGCGGCGACCAGCTCGTCCAGCGTCTCCGGCAGGGCGAACAGGTCGGTCAGCTCGCGGTCGGGCCGGGCCTCCGGCGGCGCGGCTTCGCCGGTCCGGTTGATCCA
>Ga0070741_10012938_pt1 | contig 14904 bp, 12 predicted proteins | sample Coa_R1_4_FD_66440 | JGI IMG/M metagenome (GOLD analysis project Ga0070741, IMG submission 66440) | Surface soil microbial communities from Centralia Pennsylvania, which are recovering from an underground coalmine fire - Coalmine... | ecosystem: Environmental > Terrestrial > Soil > Unclassified ...
GATGTCTCGGGCGATGCCAAGGGCCGCACGCCCGCCGACAACCAGACCGTTCGTAACGTGTTCGTGATCGGCCCGGATAAGAAGGTGAAGCTCATCCTGGTCTATCCGATGACCACCGGCCGCAACTTCGACGAGGTCATCCGCGTGATCGACTCGCTGCAGCTGACGGCCAAGCACAAGGTCTCGACCCCGGTGAACTGGAACCGCGGCGAGGATGTGATCATCGCCGGGTCGGTCTCCGACGACCAGGCGAAGGAGATCTTCGGCGAGTGGGAGGCACCCCGGCCGTACATCCGGATCGTGCCAGAGCCGAAGTAGCCCAACCCGACTTGGGTCTGAGGGTCGGCGGCGGGCAAGCACACGTGGTGGGCACGTGATCCTCAAGCAGTACTACCTGGGATGCCTCGCGCACGCTTCGTATTTGATCGCCGACCCCGGCAGCGGGGTGGCCGCCGTGGTCGATCCGCAACGCGACGTCGAGCAATACCTGGATGATGCGGCGGAGCTCTCCTGCCGGATCGAGCACGCGTTTCTGACGCATTTCCACGCCGACTTCATCGCCGGGCACTTGGAACTGCGCGAGCGCACCCAGGCTGAGATTCATCTGGGTGCGCGAGGGCGGGCCGAATACCCCTTCGCGGCGATGGGCGACGGCGACGAGGTCCAGGTAGGTGCCATCAGGCTGGTGGTGCTAGAGACCCCCGGTCACTCGCCGGAGTCGATTTCGATCCTGGTCTACGACTCCCAAGCAAACCCCGACGTTCCGTACGCCGTGCTGACAGGGGACACCCTGTTCATCGGCGACGTAGGCAGGCCGGATCTCCGCGCCTCTCAGGGTTGGAGCGCAGACCAGCTCGCAAGCCTGCTCTATGACTCGCTTCACGACAAGCTGGCGCCGCTTCCCGACGAGACGTTGATCTACCCAGCGCATGGCGCCGGGTCCCTATGCGGGAAGGCCCTCAGCGAGGAGACCTTCTCGACGATGGGGGTCCAGCGGCAGTACAACTACGCGCTACAGCCGATGAGCCGGGAGCGGTTCATCGAGCTCGTGACCACCGATCAGCCTGACACGCCGGCCTATTTCTCTTACGACGCCGTGCTCAATGCGCGCGAACGGCCTACGCTTGAGCAGACACTCGCGCGCGAGCTCGAGCCCCTGACCTTGGAGCGAGCGCTGGAGCTGGTCGCAGACGGCGCTCAGCTGCTCGATGCGCGTGAGCCGGCGGACTTCGAGGGCGCACACGTGCGCGGGGCGATCAACGTCGGCCTGGGTGGCTCCTACGCCACGTGGTGCGGCACGATCCTTGACGAGCGCAGGCCTGTGGTGCTGATCGCCGAACCCGGGCGCGAGGTCGAGGCGGCAACGCGGCTCGGACGGATCGGGTTCGACCGCGTGGCGGGCTACCTGAAGGGCGGGATGGAGCAGCTCGACCGTGAGCCTGACTTGATCCAAAGGACTCCGCGTCTGACCGCGCAGGCCCTCGCGCAGCAGTTGGCGGATCCGGACCCGCCGTTGGTGATCGATGTGCGCACCAAGCGTGAGTGGGCCGAGCACGGCGGGATCGAAGCGGCGCAGAACGTCCCCCTCGCCGAGCTACACGCGCGGTTGGGGGCTGCGCCGATGGACCGCGACGTCGTCGTCTACTGCGCGAGTGGTTATCGCTCCGCGATCGGGGCGAGCCTCCTGCAATCGAAGGGATCCCGTGTGGCCGATCTCGTAGGTGGTCTCGCGGCCTGGGAGGCGGCGCGTCTTCCAACCGCCGCCGCCGCATGAAGGGCCGCGCGTTCTTCGTCACCCAGCTGGATACGGCGGTCGGCAACGGTATCGAGGCGGCGGTCCGGCGAAAGCACCGACGGCGCCTTCGACGCCTCGCCTGGGAGCGCGCGCTCGAACCCGACGACGATGGGATCTGGGCGGCCGGCGGCCCACCACCGCGCGCCGGCTGCCGACTCGACGTCCTCGTCGACGGCGCGGAGGCGTTTCCTGCGATCGCGCAGGAGATCGAGGGTGCGCGGGAATTTGTCTACGTGATGGGTTGGCACGTCGCGCCCTATTTCGAGCTGGTGCGCGGCGAGCGCCCGGCCGTGCTCGGCGAGCTCTTGGCCGAAGCTGCGGAACGAGTCGACGTCAGAGTCCTCGTCTGGGCGGGTGCGCCGCTGCCGGCGTTTCACCCCACCCGCGCCGAGGTGAGCGAGTCGGTCAGAACGCTGACCCGCCGGACACGAATCCGCTGCGAGCCTGATCCGCGCGAACACCCATTTCACTGCCATCACGAGAAGGCTCTGATCATCGATGGCAAGGTCGCGTTCGTAGGAGGGATCGACATGACCGACTTCGCGGGCGATCGTTTCGACTCAAGCGAACACCGGGCGCGTCGTCGCCTGGGCTGGCACGACGTGGGCACGCGGCTGCACGGCCCGGCGATCGCGGACGTTCACGAGCATTTCGCGATGCGCTGGCGGGAGCTGTTGGGCGAACAACTCCCCGCGCTACAACCACCTCCAGCAGCCGGCGAGCACGAGGTACAGGTTGTGCGCACGATCTCGGATGGGATGTACGACGCCGTCCCGCATGGAGAGTTCCGCGTGCTCGAGAGCTACGTTCGCGCCATCCGCCAGGCGCAGCGGTTCATCTACCTCGAGAACCAGTTCCTGTGGTCACCCGAGATCGCCGAGCTCCTCGCGGCAAAGCTGCGCAACCCGCCGACGCCGGCCTTTCGCCTCCTCGTCGTGCTGCCATCCCGAGCCAACAACGGCCAGGACGACACAAGCGGCCAGCTGGGGATGCTTGTCGCCGCCGATGACGGCGCCGGCCGGCTGCTCGCGGTGACCCTCCGCTCGCTCAGCGGCGAGCGGGACGAGCGGCTCTACGTCCACGCCAAGGTGGGCATCGTGGACGATCGGTGGCTGACGGTGGGATCGGCCAACCTCAATTCACATTCGCTTCTCAACGACACCGAGATGAACGTCGTCACCAACGACCCGCGGCTCGCCCGGGCGACTCGCGTTCGGCTGTGGTCCGAGCACCTCGGCGTCGACCCCGCCGCGATCGCTGACGATTCTCCGGAGGAGGCCGTGGACACGCGCTTCAAGCCGATCGCAGCCGACCAGCTTCGGCGCGCACAGCGTGGTGCCCCGCCCACGCACCGGCTGCTCGAGCTGCCCGGAGTGTCAAGAAGATCACGCCGGTTGCTTGGTCCCCTCGTCGGGCTCGTGGACGACGGTTAGCGCTACCGGGACCAACCCCGGCTTTCCAGTATCTCCTTCAGCTTGGCCTGATCGACAGGAATCTGCTTGCGCGCCTGCGCCTTGACGAATGGGAGCAGAAGCTTGCCGAAGCCGTGTCCCTCCATGTCCAGGGTGACGGTCACCCGAGACCTCGCCTCGTCGAGCGCTTCGACCGTGACGGTCCCGTTCGGCCGGACCGGGCCGTCGAGCCCCTTCCATGAACTGGTCGTAGGCGGGTTGTGCGCCGTCAGCTCATATGACATCTCGCGCTCGCCGCCGGGTACCTTGCGCGTCTCGATTGCTCTGGTGCCTACCCCCACCGGGCCTTCGCCGGCCAGGCGCACCGATGTGAGCGCCTCCTGCCACTCGGCGTGCCGGTCGAGCTGGTCGAGGTAGTCGAAGACCTCCGTCTGCGGTCGGTTGATGTCCACGCTGCTTGTGATCACATGTATCCCCCGTGGTCGTTTCCTCTCGATAGACCCGTTCCCTCTCGTAGACCCCCGAGCGAGCCGTTACCTTCCCGGGGTGCTTCAGATCGTCCTCCTGCGCGGCATCAATCTGGGCCCCAAGAACCGTGTCGCGATGCCCGCTTTGCGCGAGTTGCTTGGTGAGCGCGGCTTCGAAGATGTCCGTACGTACGTTCAGAGCGGCAACATCGTGCTTTCCAGTGAGCTCTCGCCCACGCGGCTGGCCACGAAGTGCAAGCGCGTGATCAGCGACGGCTTCGGTCTCGATATTGAGGCTCTGGTCAGGACGCGCGACGAGCTGGCCGAAGTGGTCGCGCGCAACCCGCTCGCGAGGGTCGCGGTCAACCCAAAGCGCTACCAGGTCACCTTCCTCTCCGCCGAGCTCGACCGAAGCCAGCTGGAGAACCTGGAGGCTCTAGCCACCGAGTCCGAGCGCCTCGTGGCGGTCGGTCGGGAGGTGTACGCGTGGCACCCAGACGGAGTCGCGCGCTCAAAGCTATGGGCACGGCTGGGCGGCAAGGGGCTCGGCGTGTCCGCGACGTCGCGCAACTGGTCCACCGTGACGACCCTGCTTGAGATGGCTGACTCGTAGGGCCTTGCTACGCCGGCTCAGCGCGGCGCCACTCGATCCAGGTGCCGTGCGAGTCAACCCACGCGACCGGCTCGCCGTCGACGCACGCCAGAAACGCGTCCTCGCGCGCCGGTTCCCCGAACGGCTCACTCGGCGCCCCGGGGATGCTCTCGATTCCCTCGTTTGCAAGCCATACCCCACCGACGTCGGCCACGGACCGGACGAATGCCGCGCGTTCCTCGGCATCGCGGACGTAGGCGAGCACGGCGGTGTGGTAGACGACCAGCGTGGCGTCTGGCGGCGCCTCTGCAGCCAAGCGTTTGAGGTCCCGGCGCAGGTCGCCGACTACCAGCCGCGGCGGATCTGCACGTGCGATTTCGATCGCCGCACGAAGCCGCGGGATGCGGTACTCCTCGCCGGGCCAGACCAGCGCCTCGAGCCAGCGTATGTCCTCGTCATCCGCGAGCTTGAGTGGGCGGCGGTCCAGTCCGGCGCGCCAGGCGACCTCGATGTTTCGCGCGGGCAAAGGCGTGCGCGAGGACGCGTGGCAATGAAAACGGGGCGGGATGGCGGCTGACGGTGCGCTTGGTTCGATCAACGTGCCGTCGTAGTCGTAGGCATAGCGATCAACAAGTAGGCACAGCCCCGCCGAAGCCCCCACCTCGAGCAGCGCCAGCGGCTGCGGGAGGCCTGCGAGCACGGGCAGCAGCGTCGCGCAGCGCGCAGGTTCGTTGGTCTGCGTCGAGCGCACCGCCATCACCGCCGCGATGTGTTCCCACCGCTCGTGGACGAGCGAGATGAACTCGTCAGGCTCCTCGGGTGTCCCGTACAAGAAGCGGACGGCGCCGAGTAGGAGGTTCGGTTGCTGCTTGGGCTCCGGCATCGCTGCCAGCCGGTCGAGGATCTGGGCGTCGTCGGCGACGGCAGTGGTGATGCGCTCGTACACCGGCGAGCGTCCAGCGGCACCGAAGCGAGCGAAACGCCGGTAGCGCGTGGCGATCTGCGAGCGGACATCCGACTCCGGGGCGGCGGCCATCGGCCTAACGTACCTGGCGCGTCCCGGATGTCGTGGGCCGGTCGCGGGACCGCCGCGCTTACGCCTGGGTCGTGCTCGCTGGGCTTCTCGCGCTCTCTTGTGCTTCGAGCGGGCGGACCGCGATCTCGAGTTCACGTATCGCGTGTAACACCTTGCGTTCAACCCTGTAGGGGCGGCCTGCGAACAGGAGCGTGTCCAGCGGATACCAAATCCCCACCCATGCGATCACCAGGAAGACCCCCTCACCTAAGAAGACGCGGATGGTTTGAGGAAAGCGGTTTTCCGAGAAGATCGTCGAGAGCGCCAGGCCCGCGGCGAGAACGACAAGCCCGAACAGCATCGTCTGCCATCCATCACGCTGTGCAGCGCTAAGTTCGCCCTCGGCGCGTCTGATTCCGGCGTCGCAGTAGCTTGCGACCGCCTCCCGAATTCCTCGCTCCGTCTGCGGGGTGATCTGCTCACGTGGAAGCAGGACGACGAGCCGGCGCGGATTGGGCTGCGACCCCGAGCTCAATTCGTTGCGAAGCCGGTCGATGCCGGGGTAGGACCCCGGGTTCCCTTCCGCCACGTTCGGGGGTCCATAGTCGAACAGCTCGTTGGGCTCCCTCAGCGCAACGCGAAGCTCATCGTGTTCGAGCACGTCCCCATTCATGGCCGGTGCCCTGCGCCGCGCCCCCCACGCCGGCCTACGAACGCGGGCAGCACGTAGGACAGACCGCGAACGCCCTACGCCGCGAGGCACTTCGTGCCGCTCCAAGTCAGGCTGATGCTCTCCATCGCTGCCCCGTTACTGCCAAGTCGTGGGCAGGCAAGCTAGCACCTGGCAGCGTCGGAGAGCAGCCTTCGTCGCTCGGAGGCGGCGGCTCCCTCACCCTTCGTCGTCGCCCGACGGCGAGGGCCGCCGATTAACGACGAGCTCGAATGCGTCGGCTACGTGCCACTCCCCAGAAAGCATGACCGGCCTGCCGTGGTGGTCGTAGTCCACCTGATCGATGTGGAGCAGCGGAGTACCGCGCTTGATCTCGAGCAGCCTCGCCAGCCGGGCTGTCGCGACCGTCGGCATCAGGTGAGCACTCGCGCTCGTGACGGGGTGCCCGGCACGAGCAAGCAGCGTGTACAGCGAGGGATCGAGCGACTGACTGTCGGTTCCGCTGAGCAGCTGCGCCGGAATCCGATCCCGCGAGTAGATGATCGGACGGCCGTCAGCAAGACGAATCCGCTCCACGTCGACGACCATCTCGCCATCGTCGAGGACGAGCAGTTCGCGCTCGTCATCGGCCGGGCGGCGTACCTCCTTGCTCACGACCGCCTCGCCCGGCTCGTGTCCCGATGCCCGGATCATGCCGGTATAGCTCACTGTTGTCTCGAGCGGGTGACGCGTGCGAGGTGACGCGATGACATAGGTACCCGAGCCGTGCCTTCGAGCGAGCAGGCCGGCGTCCATCAGCGCCCTTACCGCTTCGCGGATGGTCGATCGGCTGACCCCAAACCGCTCCGCCAACTCGCTCTCGTTTGCAAGCTTGGCTCCGGGTTCGAGCTTGCCCGTAGCGAGGTCCTCGAGCAGGCCATGGCGTACCTGTTCGACCAGTGATGGGCGCCTGCGCGAACTCATAGATCCATTGTTCACGCTGGCAAGTGTGAGCGGCGGGATTCGAACCCCCGATCGCCGGGACCGCGACCCGGAGCCCGTGTTGCGCAACCGAAATCCGGGACTACCTCACCTTGCGCATGTCCGTGCTCGGCCGGACGGTGAGGATCATCGGCGGGCGTGGAGCCTGCTTGAAGTTGAAGTCGCTTGAGAGGTTTCCGAGCTGGGGTGCGCTTTCGCGGACATCCGGCCGTCCGTCGGGCCGCCCATCGGTCGCGGGGTCAAGCCTGGCTCCGCCCAGGAAGTCATCTTCGATGAACTTGTTGTAGGCGTCAAAGCTGAGAGTTTGGTGGTCGACGTAGCCCGGCTTGGCGTAGGGCGAGATCACCAAGCCCGGGACGCGCAGGCCGTAGCCGTTCTGGTCGACGGCCGGAGGATCCACATGGTCGTAGAACCCTCCCCAATCATCCCAGGTTAAAAAGATCGCCGTGGAGTCCCAATCGGGTGACTGCATCACCGCGTTGATGAGCCCTGTCACGTATGCCTGGCCAGCGCTGACAGGGCTCGGCGGATGCTCGGACACCGCGTCGGACGGCACCACCCAGCTAACCGCCGGGAGCGTCCCGGCCTGCGCGGCCGTGTAGAAGTTCGAGACCGGTTGAACATTGTGGACTTGGTGGTCTCGCTTGACATCGGAGAACCACGGCAGCGGATTCCAGATCCCCGGGGTGGTGCTGCTCTGCAGGGTTGGCGGGCACGTGACCCCGCCGTTCGGACAGTCTGGCGCCGATCCCGGAGCAACGTAGTACCCCCAGGAGACGCCGTACTTATGCAGCAGATACGTGAGATCCGTCCAGCGATAGTGAAGCCGGCCGTGGTCAGCTTTGCTCATATAGGTTCGCGCCTGCAGGGCAGAGTCGTTCACGCAAGAACTGGTGGTCGTGCCGCAGGCGGCGGACCACTCAGACACGGTGAAGAGATGCGACGGCAGGCTCCACGAGTTGATCGACTCGAACATGTGATCTTGCAAGACGAAGTCGTTGGCGTAGGCCCAGTAGTTGGGAATGTCCGAGCCGTCGTGGTAACCCATCACGTCCATCGTCCCCTGGGAGCATCCCGGCCGATTGATGTTCCGACACTTGGGCGCCGATTCCACCTGCGTCACGAAGCCATCCATTGCACCACCGTTGATGTCGGCGTTTGCGGATAGCTGGGAATGAGGGCCGCCATAGTTGACGTCGCTTGTGTCATGGAATGGTTGGTCACAGCCGTCGGTCTGTGGGTCCGGGACGCACGGCACCGTTCCAGGGTTGCCTGCGAGGCCGGGTATGCCATCGGCTCCGGGGTATGTGCCGAAGTAGGAGTCGAACGACCGGTTTTCCTGCATGATGATCACCACATGCTGGATCTTCCGAATGCCGGTCGGCACAATCGCACCCGTCGCCGGCGGCACCAAACCCCATTCAGCGAGCATGGCGGCAGCGCCGACGATCGCCGTCATAGCACGCAGGACCTGCAAGCCTTGCCCTCGCATCAGCCCCCACTGATCCTCGAGATCGTCGAAGCGTCTAACCGCCTCGGCGTGACAGCTTCGAACCTAACTCATCCAGCCCACGTTAAGCAAACAACCTAACGTGCCAGCGTCACGCTACCACGATGATCAGGAGGCAGCGTAGAAAACCCCGTGTTACCGGCTGTGGCCGGACGCGAGGGATTGTCAAGGGTCGATAGGCAGCGGGCGTGTTTCGCCAACCAGCGGGCGTGTTTCGCTTACATGTACGGCTGCGCGGCCGCGCCTGAAGAGGAGAACGTCACGGGTCTGGCGCGAGAATGTCACCGGCCTGCCTCAGCCGCGCATTCTCGACGGCTTCCGTGGGATATCGCTTGCGATATGCGTGGGTTATATCCATGCAAGTGGAAGCCGGCGGTTACGCCGAGCGGCGGTGACATCCGCCGTTCGCCCTAGGGCAAGGCGAGGCTGCTAGCACGGCACCGCGCCCGGGCCTGCCGCGTGCAATGCATGCACACGCTGGTGACGATTCACTCCGATCACGAGGTCGTAGCGGTGGCCGTCCCTGAAGTGCCAGAAGCCGCTATCGATACAGCCTTGGATGTACGGTGCTTGCTCTCGCTTCTTGGCTTGCGCATAGGTCATACCCACGCGAGTACCGACGGGCGTTCGGAACTCCTTGCGACTCGTATTGAATTCCGAAAAGCGCCACTTTCCGTTGCTGCGATGAAAGGCATACTGGACGTAGCTTCCACCTGTGAAGCTGTAGGTCCAAGTCTCCCAAACGGCGTGCCTCGGCCCAGTGGACCCTCCGGTCCTGTTCAGATACTGCACGGAGTCCGGCGCACCCGCGAAGGCTCGAATGCCTCCGGGAGTTGTGGTCTCGAAGTGCTGGCGGCCAACGCCGTACGTCGAGACCACCCCAGATCCACCCCGGACGCGGTTGGTGCGTCCGCTTGCTGCCATAGGTGAGGCCACGGCTATCGCTGCGACACACACCGCTGCACCCAAAACACCTGTGCTCGGTCGTCTACTCACGCTCGATCACCCCCTGGCTTGGCTTGCCGCACCAGCCCCTGCGGTGCGACGATTTCCTTAACCTCCCATATTCAGGTCGGCGAATGTGTGCGAGAGGTCACGTGGCTTGTGGCCGTGGCTCTCCGGGCAGTCCGGCCAGCCGAGGTCCGGCGTGCTATGACGGCGATCCCCGGCTTGTGAGGGGTGGGCTTGTGAGGGGTGAGCGACGGGAGTCGAACCCGCGACCGCCGGGACCACAACCCGGAGCTCTACCAGCTGAGCTACGCCCACCGTGGAGCCACTGAATCTACCAGCGGCAGTGCGACACCCAGCCTAGCCGGATCGTCGCTGGCCGCCCATACCACGGACGCTTCAGGTCGGGCGGGGGTGTCGCTGGCCGGGCGCCTTGCGGCACCCAGCCAGCGAGATAACCCCAACGACGTTCCGCCCGACGTCGTTGCCCCAGTGCCGGCCGTCAAGACCGCACGTCTCTCTCTGTGCGGTCGCCTGCGTCCCCTCAGCCCGTCGCTACTAGCCGCATGCTGGTGCCCCGTTCGAGTGAAGCTTGTGAAGGTCGGGGAAGGCAGGAGATTGGCCACGCGGGCAGGCTCAGGTTGGTTTTCAACGATACTCCCGCTCCGAAATTCTGGCTAGAGCCATAACCACGCGGGTCTGCCAGTGCTTCTGGATCCGCCGGGCCGCTCGCACGCGCTCTCGTCAGCATCGGGCCGTCCCCAAAGCTAGTCGCCAGTTGCGACAACAGCCGGGCATGTGGTATATCGACTCGTCGATGCCGCCTGGAGACGGATGGAGGCGGCGCTTCAACGAAAAGGGGGGGTTATGCGCTTTGGTCGGGTGCTCCTGGCGGCGGTAGCCGCTGGATCTGTCTGCGCCTCAGCAGCAATGGCGTCAGCCGCGAGCTCATACGTACTCAGGCCGGCCGGGAAGCACGTCAGCGTCAGCGTCACGGCGAAGACCAGCTTTGTTGTCAACGCCAAGTTCGATGGACAAAAAGCGTCGATGCGGTGCAAGGTCTTCGCTTCCACGGGAGTGACGCCACACGCCGGTCTCGTGCTCAAGATCAAGCCGCCGAAGTTCTCCGCATGCACGGACAGCCTGGGTGGGAAGGACACGATCACCACCAACTCAGAGCACGGGTCGTGGAAGCTCAGCTTCGCGGCACCGAGGGCCGGAAAGATCGCAGCGCGTCTCGGGATTCCGGAGAAAGGCGCGCGCCTGGGCTCCACCTTCGACCCATATTGCGTCATCGTGGCCGCGCCGAAGGGACCCACCTCCCCCAGAGGCACCTACAACAACGCCGGCAAGCTCACTTTCAAGCGCGCTGACTTCGCTGCCGCACCAACGACCAAGCGCGAGTGCCTGCTGACCGACGCCTCGCTGACCGGGTCGCTTACCTTGAAGCCGAACGTGACGGTGGTCAAGGATTAGCGAGCGAGCCGTGCGCCTCGCCCGTTGCAAAACAACGGGGGAACATGACGCGGTCGCCCGCCCGATACCTTCGGACCGGGAGCGGGCTCCGTGACGCTCTGCCCTGGCGGTCCGGGGTGGGACACGCGCTCCGGTCGACCCTACCGAGCGCATTTCGGGGCCTGCTCCCAGCGATTCGTTGCTTCAGGGCTCGTAGCGCGCATCTGACCGGCTCTCCAAGGGGACCGCGTCAAGCACCAGCGGGGCCTACCGACTGACTTTCGCCCCACCGCGTCGTATTTGCAGTGGGAGCGGGTACTGCAAGCGTCTGTCCTTGCTCAGTAGGACGACGGCCCGCTCCCACATTCGCCACAGAGACCAGGAGGCTTGGAATGCGCCCCCGGCAGGATTCGAACCTGCGACAACCGGATTAGAAGTCCGATGCTCTATCCAGACTGAGCTACGGGGGCTAGAAATGCCTGCAAAAGGCAATAATTCTGCCAGGGAAGGCTTAGGAATTGTAGGCGCAAAAGACTTGCCACCCTCGTGGCGGCAAGGGTCTTGAATCTCTTGTCGCCCCCTAGTTCAGGCTGCCGCAGTGCGATTTGGTTGTGCGCAGCCAGGCAGATGTTGGCCCATATAGGCCATGTGACGGTCCAGCAGCAGGATTACGAGGCGGCGTCAGATGCCGTGGGAGCTTTATCGATGGATCGGCAGACCAGTGCCTAGCAACACGCAAGTTGGACCATTGATTTAGGTGCACGACTTGCGAACTCGCTTTGGCGAATGGATCAAATGCCTTGGATTGGCGCACAGCCAACTGATGCGCAGATTTGGTCCAACGGGACTTGGCACTGCTGGCGCTGGCACTAGCCCTGCCCCCACAGCCGACAAGCAGTGCAGCGACACCGACTGCGAGCACACCGGGCGACGAAGCCGCCGTGAGCCTTCTCACCTTGGTCGATGGGCTCGACGCGATAACTGCTGCAAAGAGGTGGCGAATCGAGAGCACTCCCTCCTAGCGCTATGAGAAGATTTTATGCTTCGTGGCAAATGGCGCAAACTACCTTAAGTCCACGGAGCCCCTGGAAGCCCTACCGAGTACGGCCGCAAATTTAGGCGAGAATGTGGCGGTGGGGCCGGAGACGCGGTATGCGCTGAGCAGGGATGTGCATATCGCCTATCAGGTGATCGGCGAGGGACCGTTCGACCTCGTGTTCGTCCCCGGTTACGTCACCCACATGGAGCTGCAGTGGAGGCTCCCGGGTTTCGGGGAGTTCCTCACAGATTTGGGCTCGTTCTGCCGGCTGATCCGATTCGACAAGCGCGGCACCGGGATGTCCGATCCGGTCAGCGGCGCCCCCAGTCTCGAGACGCGTATGGACGATGTGCGCGCGGTTATGGATGCGGCCGACTCACAGCGCGCCGCGTTCTACGGCCTCTCAGAGGGAGCCGCGATGAGCATCCTGTTTGCCGCCACCTACCCCGAGCGCACCGGGGCACTGGTTGTGCGCAGCTGCTCGCCGCGCACGCTGTGGGCCCCTGATTTTCCCTGGGGCCGGCGCGAGAGCGCCTACCAGCGCGAGGTCGACCAGGCGCTGCGCGTCTATGCCCCACGAGCCGAAGCGCGCGAGGCGGTGCGCGCACTCGGGATGCAGGACGAAGACGAGGTCGAGGCCTTCATCGACTTCATTCGGTATGGAGCGAGCCCGGGGATGCTGGCGGCGCTGTACCGGATGAACAGGGAGATCGACATTCGCGACGTTCTGCCCACCGTCCGCGTTCCTTCCCTCGTCCTACACGGCAGCGATGACCGGATCGTTCCCGTGGAGGTCGCCGAATACACCGCACGGCGCCTGCCCTCAGCCCGCTTCGTGGAGCTTCCGGGAGTCGGCCACCTGGCGCTCAGGGCCGGCGGCACGCTCCTCCAGACCGAGGTGCAGCGGTTCCTGACCGACATCTGGCAGGCCGGCGGATGGAATGAAGTCGAGCCGGATCGGATGCTGGCGACCGTTCTCTTCACTGACATCGTCGAGTCGACGGTCAAGGCGATCGAGCTTGGCGACCGCCGCTGGCGCGAAGTGCTTGAACGCCACAACGCGCTGGTACGCCGCGAACTGTTGCGATTCCGCGGCCGCGAGGTCGACACCACAGGTGACGGATTCCTGGCCACCTTCGACGGACCGGCCCGGGCCATTCGCTGCGCCTGCTCGATTGTCGACGGCGTCCGCGATCTCGACCTCTCGATACGCGCCGGTCTCCACACCGGCGAGTGCGAAGTGGCCGACGGAAAGGTCGCGGGCATCGCGGTTCATACCGGCGCCCGCGTGGCCGCACAGGCTCAGGCCGACGAAGTGCTCGTCTCCAGCACCGTGAGGGACCTGGTCGCCGGCTCAGGGATCGCTTTCACAGAGCGTGGAGTCCACGACCTCAAGGGGATCCCGGGCGAGTGGCGGTTGTTCGCCGTCGATCGCGCGGTCTAGACAGCGAACGGATTCTTACCTTTCTCTGACGATCAGGTGGAACGATGGCGCCATGCGCAGGATCCTGCGACATCGTCTTCTGATCGGCGGGGTGGTCGTGGCCTTCGCCGCGGGTGGAGGTGTCGCGTACGCCGCGACGCAGTCGAGCAGCAACCCGCGACAAGCGTTCGTCAACGACGTCGCCAAGCGGCTGCACGTCTCCCCTCAACGGCTGACGTCCGCGATCAAGGCGGCCGAAATCGACAGGCTCAACGCGGCCGTCAAAGGCGGCAGACTGACCCAAGCGCAGGCAAATGCGATCAAGCACGCGATCGAGGCGAAGGGCCCGCCGTTCGTCGGGCCCGGTCCCGGTCCGTTCGTTGGTCCACCCGGCTCCTTTCGCGGCCCACCCGGCCCCTTCCGCGGCCCTCCCGGCCCCTTCAGCGGCGCACTCTTCCTCGGTCACGCGAGCCCAGTCGCTGCAGCCGCCGGGTACCTCGGTCTGTCCGTGAGTCAACTCTTCAACGAGCTGCGCTCGGGCCGCTCCGTTGCTCAGATCGCCAAGGCCCGTGGTAAGTCCGTCAGCGGGCTCGAGCGTGCCGCCACCGCGGCGATCAAGTCGAGACTCGACCAAGCGGTGGCTGCAAAACGCATAACCAAGGCTCAGGAGCAGAAGCTACTGGCGATGCTCTCGAGCAGGGTGCGCGACCTGATCAATGGGACTCCCCCGGCGCACGCATTTGGCCGCCGACTGCCGCCAATCCCCAGGGCGCACCTCTCAGAAGTCCCGCCGTTCTAGGTCGTTGCAGGACCAGTAATCGGGGTGGCCGGATTCGAACCGGCGACCTCGCCGCCCCAAACGGCGCGCTGCTACCAGGCTGAGCTACACCCCGCGAGGTGTCGCTGAGTCTAGTCGCCAATCTGCACGGACACGGTCGATCCAGGCTTGGAGCCGTGACCGAAGGTACGGATCGAACACCCGGATCGATAACACGCCAAAGGCTGAAACGCCAACGGCGGCCACGCAACTGGCAACTGTTCGATTTGCGCTGCAAGAGAATGACCGAGCCGTCAATGCCGAGGATATCTCCTCAGTATTGGCGTAACTGACCGAGCTGCCGGTCCGCGTAGCACTGGATTGATTAGGTCAGCTTCCTGGTGGTTAGAACACTCAGCCAACTCGCTGCCATCGCCATGACACAGCTGTCGGAGTTGGCGATGGACACTACGTTCCGATTGCGCTTGTCCCCCTCCGCGATGTAGAGCACGACGAAGTCCCTAAAAGTCGGGAGCTTGATCAGGTCGTCGTACTCGACCAGGCCCTGGTTGTAGGCGGCCTCCCGTTAGAGCCGATACTTCTTTCGCATGCCGCGGTTGCCCAGTCGCTGGCCGCCCGTGGTCCGCCGCGGGCGCCAGCGGCAGAACTTATGTTCGCATCGCGGCCGGACGGAGCCGCGGGCGTCCACGCCCTTCGACAGCGTCGAATGACCACCCCACCTCAGCCCACGACGAGTTCCACCAGCTCCTCGGCGTCGTCCGGGTCGAAGGGTCGCTCGGTCATCAGCCGCCGGTAGAAGACCGCTCCGAGAAGGGCTGT
>Ga0070741_10012939_pt1 | contig 14904 bp, 11 predicted proteins | sample Coa_R1_4_FD_66440 | JGI IMG/M metagenome (GOLD analysis project Ga0070741, IMG submission 66440) | Surface soil microbial communities from Centralia Pennsylvania, which are recovering from an underground coalmine fire - Coalmine... | ecosystem: Environmental > Terrestrial > Soil > Unclassified ...
CGCCAGTTGGCGGTTCTGTGATGCCGTCCCTTGCGGCCAGCTGTGGAGTGTGTCCCGCGGGCACTTACTCGGGTTGCGGGCGAAGAGCTCCCGTTAGCTGATTTGTTGCTGCCTGCAGAAGAACTGGCTGCAAGCAAGAACACCAGCCAACTAACGCCTAGCGCCTTTACCAATTCCGACCGGTTAAGAGTCAACAAAACACCTCAAAAGTGAGTGTTTTCAACCGCTCCAGAGCATACAGTCCCGGAATTGCCAGACCTTACGGGGGCTGGCCGTTAACTATGTTGGCCTGAATACGGCCTGCGCGCCAGCCCCCATTAGTTCCGGTAATAGGTTACGGAAGTGTACCGCCCATGAAGATGGTACCCCCCTGTGAACCGACGCCCCGTGGCCTCACCAAGAAGACCACGTCCTGCTTGCTCTTCAATCCAGAGATGATGCGGTTGAAGCTCTCTTCGTTGTTTACCGGCTGTTTGTTAATTTCCAAAATCACATCACCGCGGCTGAGCCCGATATCGTCAGCGAATGAATTTGGTTTCACGTCGCTCACCACGACACCTTTGTCAGCGGGTAAGTTAAGCCGCTGCGCCATGTCCGCCGTCAGGTTGCGCACCGCAATGCCTACTTTGCTCGATGTGGGCTCAGTGTCGCCGCCGCCTTCTTCGCTTTCGTCACCCAAGCGGGATGCAAAGAGCTTCTGACGATCGGCGATTACGATACTAACGTCTTGCTTCTTGCCGTTGCGAACAAGTCCTAGATTGGCCTTGGTGCCAGGCTTGAGGCTGGCGATTTCTGCCACCAACTCATCACCGTTTTTCACCGGCTTGCCGTTCACCGTAGTGATGGTGTCGCCCACTTGAATACCCGCTTTGGCGGCCGGTCCGTTGGCCACTACGTCCGAAACCGTGACTCCATTGTTGACTCCATAAACCCGTGCAATGGCGGGGATGGCCTGGGCATTAAACTGCACCCCAATCGAGCCTCGCACCACCCGGTGATCGGGACCGATCAAGGCGTTATATACCTGAATTACGGTATTGGAAGGCAACGCGAACCCGACACCCGCGTAGGCGTTGGTTTCCGTGAGGATCGCGGTGTTGATACCGATAACATCGCCATTTAAGTCAACGAGTGGCCCGCCAGAGTTGCCAGGATTAATGGCAGCATCGGTTTGAATGAAAGATTGAAAACTACGGCCGGGCACGATGTTCCGTCCTACCGCTGAGACGATACCTGCAGTCACCGTCTCCTGCAGACCAAACGGGCTACCGATCGCCAGGACCCAATCGCCGGGAACCATGCTGTCGGAATTACCCAGTTTCGAGGCCGGCAAGGAGCGCTCAAGATCAATCTTGATCACTGCCAGATCAGTCTCCTGGTCGGTTCCAATCACTTTCGCATCGTGGGTCACGCCCGGAGGATCGTCCATCAACTTGACGCGAATCCGGTCGGCTTTCTCCACCACGTGGCGGTTGGTGACGATGTAACCCTTAGGATCAACGATGACGCCTGACCCCAACGAGCGCTCGCGAATACCGCCCCCGTCTGGTCCGCCGAAAATATCAGGACCCTGGTCATCTCCTTGTCCCTGGTCGCCTTGCTGCCCACCTCGCCCGCCTGGAGCACCCTGGCCACCACCCGGTCCTCCGAAGAACCGGTCGAAAAAGTCCTCAAAAGGAGCTTGGTTGCCCCCACCACCTCCAGGTCCTCGCCGGCGACGCACATTCTTTACCGTGGACTCAGTATTAATGTTGACCACGCTCGGCTCCATGGTCTTCGCAATCTGTGAGAAGGTGTTGGACATCTGCCGCGGCGACGGCACTGTCAAGGGAGTGGCGCTGGCCGACGATGACTTGCTCTTTTCCTGTCCTCTGACGCCGTATGAAACAACCGTTCCTATCAAGATACCGATCGCCAGCGTCACCAGAATCGTGAAGCCGTGGGCGAAACGATGGGCCTTCCAACCTGCCCATAAATTGCGGGGATTCATAAACTTCCTCCGGAATTAGTGCAAACTTCGAGATTATACCTGTGGGTGCAGAAACTGGAATACATTGCGGTATTTGGGATCAACCCTACTCTCTTAGACGCAGAAAACCTGGTAACCGTTATCAAAAGGGTAATCAAGTGAGCTTAATTCTGGCAAAATTGATGTTTTCAGGCCCTTGGCTATGGCCCGGCGTTATTTGGCCTCGAAGACGGTCTTGCCCCCGATCACGGTGCGCAGTACGCGCGTCGTCAGTACCTCGGCGGGAGCAACGCCAGTGAGATCGCGGTCAAGAACTACAAAATCGGCTAGTTTGCCGGGGTTCAGCGTTCCCTTGTCATTTTCGGCAAATTCCGCATAAGCGGCCCCGCTGGTATAGGCCGCAAGCGCCTCATCCATAGTCAACTTCTGTTCGGGGAAGTATTCCTTTGTACCGGCTTCGTTTTTGCGGGTCACGGCCGCGTAGAGGCCCCGAAAAGGCGCGATCGGTTCAACCGGATAGTCAGTCCCAAAAGCCAGATAAACGCCATTGCGCAGAAATTCCGCCCACGGATACGAATGCCGCGCCCGCTCTTCGCCAATACGATCTACAGCCCACTTCATATCCGTGAGCAGATGGTTGGGCTGCATGGAGGCGATCACTCCCAGTTGGCGGAAACGCGTGAATTGGTCCGTCGCTACGACCTGCGCATGTTCGATCCGCCAGCGATGATCTTCGCGTCGCGGATTGGGCATTCCCGTTTGGTGCTCGCGAAGATAGCGTTCCGCTTCCGCAAAAGCCTGCAAGGCCATCTCGATACCACGGTCGCCGATGGCATGGAACCCCACCTGGAACCCGGCGGCCGCCCGATCATCTATCAACGAATTGAGCTGGGTTTGCGTGTATTGCGCAAGCCCGGTGTTTTGTGGGTCATCACTGTACGGTTTAATCAGCGTCGCAGTGCGCGACCCGAGGGAGCCATCCATAAAACCCTTGAGCATGCCGGTATGCAGCATCGTGTCGGATTCCGGGTGATGGGCGCGATGCTGTTCCAGCACGTTCAAAGCGGTAGGAAATGGCGGCCACTCGGAGATCCGTAGCGTCAGTTGCCCTTCCCGCTCCAGGTCTTCATACACCAGGAAATCTTCCCAATCGGAATAATCCTGCGCCGAGGTTATCCCCCAGCGTGCCGCGTCCTGCAGCGCCAGCAGGATCGCTTGCCGCCGCTGCGAAGGACCAGGCTTGGGAATTTTTGAGGCCACCAAATTCACCGCGCTACTCTCGCGCAGGATGCCAGCCGCCTCTCCCGAAGCCTCGCGATCTATCTTTCCGCCCGGCGGATCGGGCGTTTCGCGCGTTATTTCTGCAGCCCGCAACGCGGCCGTGTTTGCCAGCGATATATGTCCGTCTACACGCTCGAACAGCGCCGGATGATCTCCCGTGACAACATCTACGTCCTGCCGCGTGGGTAACTTCTGTCCCGGCCACAACGTGTGGTCCCAACCACCGCCCTGAATCCATTCTCCGGGGGCTGCGGCCTTGGCGCGAGCTGCGATTCTGGATTTCATCTCGTCCAGCGAGTTTGCGCCGGTAAGGTCCACGTTGAGCTTCACAAATCCGCCGGAGGCGAGATGGGTATGCGCGTCGTTGAAGCCGGGCATTACGAAGTGCCCGCCCAGGTCAATCACCTGAGTGTGTTTGCCCTTGAGCTTGCTGATTTCAGCGTCGGTGCCGACTGCGACCAAACGATCACCGCGGACTGCGAGTGCCTGCGTGCGTGGCAGTATGGCGGCCTTTAACCCCGGCGAAGCGCCGCCTGCGGCCGGAGCCAACGTTGCCCCGGTGTAGATGTTCCCGTGAATATAGATCGTGTCCGGCGAACCGGCGCTGGTTTGCGCCTGCGCGGCGCTCGCCGACAGTAAAGCGACGACACTCCAGATCGCAAGACGCTTCATCTATTTGCTCCCGCCAGAGCCAGCAATGAGAGCAGAATTCGTTGCAGGGCCAGCTCACGGCCGCTGCAATCGAACCACTCTTGCAGGGTGTGAGCTCCACCCCCGGCGCCGCCGCCTCCAATGGCTGCTGCCTCTCGTCCCAATGAAAGCGGAATATTCGCGTCGGTAGATGCGCGCTGCACCTGCGACGAATTCTGCAGGTGCGAATCCACGGCGCGGATGACACGCAGAATGCGGGCGTTGCCATCCAGTTCGCCAGCCGGGCGGCTGCCGATCACCACCGCCTCATAGGTAATCGGTGACGTCTTAGGCGTGGAATTTCCCGGCCTGGTCTGCCGCTCCGCCCCTAACGCCTGATCGAGAGCGGCGCGCAGCGCGGCCTCAAGACGATCAATCTCAGTGCTTGACGTGGAGCGAATGTCCACCCGCATGCTGGCAGATTCCGGAATCGAATTCACCGATGTTCCGCCGCGAATCACGCCGATGTTAAACGTGGTTTTCGGCACTGCGGAAACACGCACCTGGCTGAACCTCTCAATCGCGCGCGCCAGCAGGATAATAGGATTGGGAATCCCGAAGTCGCTCCAGGAATGTCCTCCCGGCCCGCGCACCACGATCTCGAACCGGCGACTGCCGAGAGCTTCCGCAACAATGGTGTCAGTCCCTGCGCCGTCGAGCACCAAGGTGGCGGCAATCTCCTCCGACCAGTGCGGATCGGAAAAAATGTGCCGCATACCGCGCAGATCACCCTCGCCCTCTTCGCCTACATTCCCAATAAACACCACCGGCGCATCATGTTTGATTTTGGCCGATTGCAGCGCGGCGCTGATTGCCAGCAGAGCCGATACCCCTGCGCCATTGTCGGAGATTCCGGGACCAAATAGCCGATTGCCCTCGCGCCTCGGCTGGACGGATGTGCCTGCGGGAAAAACCGTGTCTATGTGGGCGCTGACGGCAATGAATTTTGCCGTCGGGTCAGTGCCGCGGCGAGTACCGATCACATTCCCGACTTCATCGGTATGGACCTCAGCCAGTCCCAGTTCGCGAAAGCGCTCGGCCACCCAGGCCGCCCGCTGCGATTCCCCAAACGGTGGGCCAGGAATCGCCGCCAACTGCATTTGCCAGGCAGCAATGCGCGGCTCGTTCGCGGCAAACCAGGTGAACGCCGACTGTACACGGCTCTGCGCTGCCAGACGGGCAATCTCCTGGATGGATGGCGCCGTCTCCGTGGTTTCCATGCGTGAGGTCGCAGCCATGGGCGAAGCTGCCATCTTACAACGCCGGGTTGCGGGGAAGGAAAAGCAGGTCGGGGGAGCCGGACTAGGGTTTGCTTGCCTTGGTATTTCCGCAACACTCCATGATTTCTGACTCTGTGAGCAGGCGGTCGGAGGCCTTCGCCCGTTGATAGATACGTTCCACTAATTCATCCCTCGCTGGAATCTCATGCTTCTCCAACCAGAAAAGAATATTCGACTTTCCGCTCATCGGGCCGATATCAATCAGCTGCTCCATTCCAAAGTAGTGCGCCGGAACACCGGAGTAGATGGCATTCGCGAGCTCGGTATCGTGCTTCTTGTAAGCCTTGATCACCGCCGCGGCGTGCACACCCGTTGCGGTGCGGAAGGCATCTTCGCCCAGCACCGGATAATTCGCGGGAATTGGCGCTCCGGTCGCTTCCGAAACCGCGTAGCAATATTCCTTCAGCCGTGTCAGATCCTGACGGTCCCACGGCGGCACCCCCATCAGCTTAAGATTGACCAGCATCTGGTCCATCTGGGTGTTGCCCACTCGCTCCCCAATGCCAACCGCGGTGGCGTGCACACAATTTGCGCCGGCCATGAAGGCGGCCAGCGAGTTAGCCACCCCCAGGCCGCGATCGCAATGGCCATGCCAGTCCACTCGGATCTTTTCTCCTGAGGGTTTGACTACTTCCTCAATGACGAACTTCACCAGCGCGCTCACTCCCGCGGGCGTCGCATGGCCGCAGGTATCGCAGATCACGATGGCGCGCGCGCCGCAGTTGATTGCGGTTACATAGAGCCGCTTCACCATTTTCGGATCGCAGCGGGTGGTGTCCTCGGTGACATACATGACCGCCAGCCCGAGCGAGACGGCGTACTTCACCGCCTCCTCGGTTGTGCGGAGCAGGAAGTCCTCCGTCCAATCCTCGGTGTAACGCCGAATGGGACTGGAACCAATAAACGTTGCCGCCTCAATCGGCAGTCCCACTTTTTGCGAGATCTCCGCAATCGGACGAATATCGTTTTGGTGAGTGCGCGCGGCACAGTTGGCCTTGATCTTTAAGCGCGATTGCACGATCTCCTTCGCCAGGGCTTCCACATGCTCGCAAGCACGCGCGCCGGCACCGGGCAGGCCGAGGTCGAGGGAGTTGATGCCCAGGGTTTCCATTAAATGCATAATGCGGATTTTTTCGGGAATGGCAGGATCGCGCACCGAGGGCGACTGCAGCCCATCGCGCAGCGATTCATCATTGAGCAACACCGGCCCAACTGGTCGCTGCGCCGCGCCGTCGGCCTGGTTCCAATCGTAGATAAGCTCGGAGGCCTTCACTAAATCATTTCGATGCGGTGCTATGCCTTTGGCGGCAAAGTCAGACCGGGAGTGGAGATTTGCCCTTGCCCGGCAACATTCGTGCCCTGTGGGTCCACGGGGCTCGGCAGATACAAGGTTTTGCAGTGCTCGCAGCGATAAATCTCCGCGTCACGCCCAAACGCCTTCTCCACGTCGCCGTCGTGCTCCCGCTCCATGATGTCGTCCACGTAGTACCAGCGCTTTAAATGGCCACCGCAGAGCTTTCCCTTCGCATCTTTTTCGTTGCAGGCGCGCTGACCCGGTTTCTTGATTTTCACTTTATGATGAGGAAGTTGCTGTGGTGCCTGCGCCGACTGCGCCTGTGTCGCCAAGGGCCTGGACCTCGGGTTAAGTTGCGGCAAGCGCCGCTCGCGCCCATTCTAACCGAACTCTCACAGCCATCGCTTGCGCAGGTAGGCTCCTGCTGAGCGCATGCCGCCCGCGATTCGGCGAGCTCCGCGTGCGAACAGAAAGTCCAAAAAGCCTTCCATCTGCCGATTAAACTTCGGCCCGTAGCCGTACCACCATACTTTACGCAATCTCGGCAGCATGTCCGAATCCACATACTTTGTCCGCACCATCTCTTCCATTCCCAGTCTTCCATGTGTGTGCCCAAGTCCGCTTGCCTTCATCCCCCCGTGCGGCGACTCGCTGATACCAAAACAGGAGAGCACATCGTTCACCATTACTGTCCCGGTGTGAATTCGCTTGGCTAGACGTTCACCGCGAGCGCGGTCGCGCGTCCAGATGCTGGCCGCGAGACCAAATTCCGAGTCATTTGCCAGGCTGACAGCTTCCTCGTCGGAATGGAACGGCATTACCGGCAGCACCGGACCAAAAGTTTCTTCCCGCATCACTGCCATTTGGTGATTGACGTCGGCGATCACAGTGGGCGCATAAAAGTTCGGCCCGGTCTGAGGTAGCCGCATACCTCCCGCCAGCACGCGTGCGCCCCGCGACCTCGCATCTTCCACATGTGCCTCGACAATCTGCAGCTGGCGTTGGTGAATCATCGGGCCCACATCAGTCTCCGGATCCAGGCCGTTGCCCACCCAGAGCTGCTTGGTTTTTTCTACGCAGGCGTTCAAAAAGCGTTCATACAGGCTGCGATGCACATAGCAGCGCTCCACCGAAAGGCACGCCTGGCCGGCATTCACAAACGCGCCCCAAACCGCCGCGCTGGACGCGACTTGCATGTCGGCATCGTCGAGCACCAGCATGGGGTCTTTGCCGCCTAACTCGAGCACCACTGGTAACAGCCGCGCTGCCGCAGCCTCCGCCACTCGCTTTCCACTGGCCACGCTGCCAGTAAAGATCAGCTTATCTATATCGCTGCCGAGCAACGCCGCTCCCGTAGCACCGTCGCCGACCACCACCTGAAAAACATCCCCCGGGACGCCCGCCGCGTGCAGCAGCGATTGCAGTTCGAGTGCAGCCAGTGAGGTTAGCTCTGACGGCTTCAGCACTACTGCATTACCGCACACCAGCGCTGCCAGACTTTCAGTCGCGGGGATAGAGAATGGATAATTCCACGGCGAGATGATGCCCACCACGCCCCAGGGCTCGCGCAGGATGCGTCCGCGTTTCGCCTTCATGACCAGGTTGGCATGCGGGACCGCCTGGTCGCGCATGACCGAGTATGCATTGTCAGCGCAAAAGCGGGCAGCGTCGAGCGCCACCAGAACTTCCGTTAGCAGCGCTTCGACGTAAGGTTTACCAGCCTCGCGGGTAATCAATCGCGCAACATCTGATTTCCGGTCATGCAGCAGTCGCTGGAATCGCCGCAGGATGTCCGCCCGTCGCCGGACGCCCAGCGCGTCCCACGCCGGTTGCGCTGCTCGGGCACGCGCGGCCGCAGACACCACTTCAGCTTCGCCCCAGCAGGCGAACTCCCGCAACACTTCTCCGGTCGCAGGATTCACGGAGACTATTCGCGCAGTCGTGATTTTGGCTTCTGTCGCCATGCCGCTCACGGTCGAGAATTTCCAGTCTATTCGCGGGGGCTGATCTCGCGATTAATATTCCACGTTCACCAGATACAGCCCGTGCGCCGGGGCAGTGGGCCCGGCAGCCGACCGGTCACACGCAGATAAGATGCGCCCCAGGTCTGACTCGCCCAGCGTCCCCTTTCCTATTAGCAAAAACGTGCCGACCAGATTGCGCACCATGTGGTGCAGGAATCCATTGCCACGTACGGTGTAAACCAACTCGTCGCCTTGGCGTTCCCAGGAGGACGTAAAAATAGTGCGCACATTCGACGTTGTCTCATCCCCTCCACGCTCCGGATCGACGGCCGCAAAAGAGGTGAAATCGTGCTCGCCAACGACTTGGTGGGCGGCGGCGCTCATGGCAGCTTCGTCCAAGGGGTAGGGATAGTGGTAAACGTAGCGGGCGCTAAATGGCGGGCAAATGGCTGCCCTATGCATACGGTAGCGGTACGTCTTGGCACGTGCTGCACCCCGGGCATGAAAATCCGGCGCAGCCTCTTCCACCCGCAGCACGCGTATCGCTGGGGGCAAACTATCGTTAAGCGCGACCACCAGATTGTCGGCGGGAATAGGCGATTCAATGGCGCAACTAGCCACTTGTGCAAGCGCGTGCACACCGGCATCAGTGCGCCCAGAACCTTGCGGCAACACCTTTTCGCCGGTGATGCGTTCAAGCGCTGCTTGCAGCAAGCCCTGTATGGTCGGGAGTCCGGGTTGCACCTGCCAGCCGTGGAAGTCGAAGCCGTCATAAGCCAGCGTAATTTTCAGGTTGCGCATTGGAATTCAGCGAATCTAAACCCCCGCTGTGGCAATCGAAGACACTTACAAATGTTTGTTGCCAAACCGGATAGCAGCGTCTGTTTGACTATACTGTTGGACTTCACGCCGCAGGTCGAAGCCGGTTGGGTGCGGCTGGACGCCGGAAATATGAAACCGATCCGCTCCCGCTCACGTATACGGTGATGACATTTGCCGCGTTTTAGAGTCTGTTCCGTGTCGTGCATTCACAGATGTTAAGCACTAATTGATGGAGATAATCGCATGCGTTTTAGCCGTCTGAGTATCGCCAAGTGCCTGATTTTGTTATCTGCCGCCCTGGTTATGCCGCCTGCATTCTGGGCGCAACAAGATTACTTGAAGCCGCAGAGCCATCTGCCTTTGCTGTGGGCGCCGTACACGCCTCGCAAGGTGCCACCCCCTAATTTCGGCAACACCACTCGCATTGACCAACTGATGCACGATGGCACCTTGACCCTCTCGCTGAATGATGCCATCGCTCTGGCGCTCGAGAACAATCTCGACATAGCCATCGCACGCTACAACTTGCCCATTGCAGATACGGATATTTGGCGCGCCAAGGCTGGCCAGTCGACCTTAGGCGTGAACACCGGCTTGGTGCAAGGTACACCGGGAGGGGGCGTCGGCAGCATCGGCGCAGGCGGCGTGGGCAGTAGCACTACGGGAGCCAGCGGGACGGGCGCGGGCGGAACTACGGCTGCGACTGGTGGAGCTGGTACCGGCGCTTCGGGACTGGTTCAATCAACCATCGGCGCGGGCCCGCCCATTGGCAATTATGACCCGGTCTTCACTTCCGGACTGAGTATTGAACACCTTGCACAGCCCACCTCCAGCCCGTTTGCCGGAGCCAGGAACCTGCTGACGAACACCGCGACCGCGAATTTCGCTTACCAGCAAGCCTTCGCCTCCGGGACTGCCATCAACCTCGGGTTCAACAATCAACGCCAGACCACAAATAGCTTGTTTAACGGTCTCAACCCAATTCTTAACAATGGCTTCCGCCTCGCCCTCACTCAGCATCTGCTGCAAGGCCTCAGCCTCGCCGCCAACAAGCGCTTTATTACCATTGCTAAAAATAATCGCGAAATCTCTGACGTCGCTTTCCGTAACCAGGCGATCAATACTGTGTCACAAATTCAGAACATCTACTGGGACCTGGTCAGCGCCTACGAAAATGTAAACGTGCAGGAAAGCTCACTGGCATTGGCCAAGAAAACGCTTGCAGACAATCAGAAGCAGGTAGAGATCGGCACCCTTGCTCCTATCGAGATCGTGCGCGCCAGCAGCGGCGTTGCCGCAGCCAATCAGACCTTGATTGTCGCCCAAACCAATCTCCAACTGCAGGAACTGCTCATGAAGAACGCCATCACGCGGAACCTTTCTGATCCCGTGCTGGCAGGCGCCCACGTGATCCCGACAGATACCATGGCGGTTCCTTCCGCCGAGCCGGTGGTTCCCGTCCAGGATCTTATCAATGATGCGCTCTCGCACCGCCCCGAAATGGCCCAGTCGCGCATTGATTTGGTGAACCGTGACATTACAAAGAAAGCTACCCGAAACGAACTGCTGCCCAGCCTGGACTTGGTCGGCTGGTACGGAGCCAGTGCTATAGCGGGCGAGACCAACCCGCTCACCATCTGCGCACCAGCTGGACCCAACAAAAGCAGCTTCTGCACGCCCGCAAGCCAGGTACAGCCGCCGACCGGGTTGGGCCACTCTTATTCCACCCTTTTCGGCTACAACAACCCAGACTATGCCATCGGATTCAACGTCAATATCCCCATCCGCAACCGCACCGCGCAAGCCACACAAGTGCGCTCAGAGTTCGAATATCGGCAGGCGCAATTGCTGCTGCAAGAACTCCAGAACCAGATCATCATCCAAGTGCGCAACGCGCAATTTGCGGTGCAGCAGAACCGGGCCCAGGTGGAAGCAGCCCGTGAAGCTCAGAGGTTTGCCCAGCAGTCGCTGGAAGCCGAACAGAAAAAGTACGCTCTCGGCGCTTCCACGACCACTCTGGTTTTGACTGCACAGCGCGACCTGGCACAAGCGCAATCCAACACCGTGGCCGCGCTTTCCTCCTACGAGAAGTCCCGCGTCGAACTGGATCGAGTGACCGGTTTGACCCTGACGCACAACAACATAGACTTGGCCCAGGCGGAGAGCGGCAAGGTTGTCAGCATGCCGCACGTGCCGGGAGTGGGTCCGCGGACCGAACAGAACCCGCAGAATCCAAGCCCAACTCCAGCACCGTCACAGCCGGTACCGCAAAACCAGCCGCAGAACTGATCCTCGGCTTTACCGCGATAGCTATCGGCAGCATCTTGAAAGGGCGCGGCTTCAATCCGCGCCCACCTTCAAACCATCGCTTTCCTCTGTGCCCTCCGTGTCCTCTGTGGTTAAATTCACTCCGTGACGCTTTCGGTCGTCATCATCACTTACAACGAAGAAGCCAACATCGGCCGCACGCTGCAAAGCGTTGCGGGCCTTGTCCGCGAGGTCGGTGGGGAGATCATCGTGGTTGATTCCGGCTCGACCGACGGTACGCTTGAGATCGCCCGCAGCTTCGGCGCAAAAACCTTTGTCGAATCCTGGAAAGGCTACGCAACCCAAAAAAATTCAGCACTCGACAGAGCTAGCGGCGACTGGATTCTCTCCCTGGACGCAGACGAAACGCTCGAACCAGAGCTCATCGGTGAGATTGCACAGCAGTCCCCAATTCGCGAAAGTGTTCCTATAAAACCTTCCGATAACTGGTGCCTCACATCGGTGGAGGCGAATCGGTCGGCTCCGGAAAAATTACGCAACCTGGAAAAGGAACCGGCTGGCTACTGGATTCCACGCAAGAACTTTTTTCTCGGCCGCTGGATTAAATACGGAGGTTTTTGGCCCGATCCAAAGCTACGCCTGTTCCGCCGCGGCGCTGCCCGCTTCGAGGACCGCCTGGTCCACGAAGATGTCAAGCTCAACGGGCCGGCCGGCAAACTCAAGCACTCCCTCATCCACCACTCCTATCCCACTCTCTCCGACTACATTGACCACATGAACCATTACTCATCCCTCGGCGCGGAGATGGCCACTCAAACCTCCGCCCCGCGGAGCTTCAGCGTCTTCAACATTGTCCTGCGGCCGGCCGCCAGGTTCATTTACAACTATTTCATCCGGCTCGGCTTTATGGATGGCCGCGAAGGCCTGCTCTTGCACCTTTATCATTCGGTTTACGTCTCCTGGAAGTACGCCAAAGCCTGGGAATTGACACGAAAGCAGCAGACTTGAGTGCCTTGTAACCGCTGCGGTGCATCTCTATTATTGATAGTTCTCACGTGGTGAAAATGGCAGGCAAAAACAAGACTCCGAAGACCGTAGCCGAAAGCCCAATTCAGGATGTGTTCGAGGGTCGACATCCCTCTCCCGGCGAGAAAAAGTGGGCGGAAGAAGTCCTCGCTCCCGCTTTAGAGAAAGCGCCGGAAAAGCCAATCGGCGCACCCAGCGGCGTCAACCTTGATGAGCACGGAAACGCCCGCTTCACCACCATCTCCGGTGTGCCGGTGCGTCGCCTGTACACGCCTGCCGACTTGCCGGAGGATTGGGATTACGACACGCACCTGAATCATCCCGGACAGCCGCCGTTCACCCGTGGCATTCACGCCAGCGGCTACCGCGGGAAGCTTTGGACCATGCGCCAGTTCTCCGGCTTCGCTTCTCCGGAGGAGACTAACCAGCGCTACAAGTACCTGCTCGAACACGGCGGAAGCGGACTCTCGGTGGCCTTCGACCTGCCCACGCTGATGGGCTACGACTCCGATCACCCCGCCAGTGAAGGGGAAGTGGGCAAATGTGGCGTCGCCATTGACTCACTCGAGGACATGGAGATCCTCTTCAACGGCATTGATCTGGAGAAGACCACGGTCTCCATGACCATCAACTCTCCGGCTTCGGTGTTGTGGGCGATGTACCTGGTGGTGGCGGAGAAGCAGGGCGCCGACTGGAAGAAAATCTCCGGCACCCTCCAGAACGACATCCTTAAGGAATACATCGCGCAGAAAGAATACATTTATCCGCCCGCGCCCTCCATGCGGCTGGTGGTGGACACCTTCGAGTTCGGTTCCCGATTCACTCCCAAGTTCAACACCATTTCGATCAGCGGATACCACATCCGCGAGGCCGGCTCGACGGCGTTGCAGGAATTGGCCTTCACCCTCTACGACGGCGTGGAGTACGTGGAGTGGGCGCTCCGCCGCGGGCTTGACGTTGACGATTTTGGCCAGCGCCTGAGCTTCTTCTTCAACGCCCATAACGATTTCTTTGAAGAGATTGCCAAGTACCGCGCGGCCCGCAAGATCTGGTATCAGGTGATGAAGGACCGCTTTCACGCCAAAAAGCAGCGCACCTGGCTGATGCGCTTTCACACCCAAACGGCTGGCGTTTCGCTCCCGGCGCAGCAGCCCATGAACAACATCGCGCGCGTGGCGCTCCAAGCGTTAGCAGCGGTGCTCGGCGGCACTCAATCACTGCATACCGATTCTTACGACGAAGCCCTCGCCCTGCCCACAGAAGCCGCGGCGCGTATTGCTTTACGCACCCAACAGATCATTGCCTACGAGTCCGGTGTGCCGCAGACGGTAGATCCGCTGGGCGGATCCTATTTCCTCGAGCGGCTCACGCTCGATATGGAAAAAGGTGCTTTCGACTACTTCGACAAGCTGGATGCTATGGGTGGCATGGTCAAGGCCATCGAGCGCGGTTATCCGCAGAAAGAGATTGCCGAAGCCTCGTATCAATACCAACGCGCGGTTGAGGCCAAAGAGAAAGTCATTGTCGGCGTAAACGACTTTGTGATTGAAGAGGAATCTCCGAAGATTCTCTACATTGACGAGACGGTTGCGCGGCAGCAGTCGGCCAAGCTGAAAAACCTGCGCCAGCGCCGGTCCAATGAGGAAGTAGAGCGCCGCCTCGAAGCCCTGAAGCGCGCAGCCGCCCAGGAGCCCAAGATCGGCAGCAACGATAAAATCTCCAATGCCAATACCATGCCTTACATTGTGGAGGCAGTTCGCGCCTATGCCACGGTGGGCGAAATCTGCGAGGCGCTGCGCCAGGTTTACGGAACGTACACGGAAATGAGCATCACGTAAGCCGCTTCGTGGCCGCCAATCTTGTTCCTGAGAAGCGCTCCCGCTGCCGGGTAACAAACGCGTGGTCCGCAGACAAACGTCCCCTGCTTTCAGCGCCCTCGCCTGCGAGTTCGGCTGCCCCGGGGTCCACTTTGTAAATCAGCAGAAGATGTAATTGAGTAGCTATGAGAGCCAGTTGCTCGCTGATGTTTCTCAACTCCAGCACGGTCGCACTTTCCTTCGGTTTTCGTGTCGCCATGGTCTCCTCCACAACGATGGTATGGCGGCTGAGACCTTGAGCATGATGTTTCATCCCACACCAAGGTACCTTCTTTCCCGAAACGCGTCTGATATTCTCTGTGTCTTTTCACCTTGGTGAAGAATCCAACTCCCGTGCAGCAAGCGGTTGACCATCTGAAATCTGCCGACCCCGTCTTGGCCGGTATCATCGAGCGTGTCGGGCCGCTTCGCATGCAATACCGCGAGCCCGTCT
>Ga0070741_10012940_pt1 | contig 14904 bp, 10 predicted proteins | sample Coa_R1_4_FD_66440 | JGI IMG/M metagenome (GOLD analysis project Ga0070741, IMG submission 66440) | Surface soil microbial communities from Centralia Pennsylvania, which are recovering from an underground coalmine fire - Coalmine... | ecosystem: Environmental > Terrestrial > Soil > Unclassified ...
CTACCGGCTCGACATGGCGCTCGCCCGGGCGCAGCGCTACTGGCAGACGCTGCACCTGGTTGGCGAGTCCGACTGGAACGTCGGCGTGTCATGCGCGAAAGCCTGCGAGGAGCTGGGCTACGCGCCGACGGTGGAGATCGAGGAGGGCATGCGGAAGGCTGTCCACTGGTGCCGCAGCCAGGGGCTGCTGAATTGAGCGGCCGCCCGCTGACCCACGAGCGCCCCCTGCTGCTGCGCCTGCCCGTTGACCGGCTGCGGCGGCTGCTGCCCCTGGCGATGAGCCTCACTTGCGTGGGGCTGCTCCTCTGGATGTTCTGGGGACGGCTCCCCACGGTCCTGCAGACGGTGGCGAGCGCGAGCGTCCCCACGCTGGGCCTGGCTGCCGCCTTCTATCTGCTGTCGCTCTACGTGCTGGCCATGCGCATGCGCTACGTGTTCCGGGTCTTCGCGATCGAGCAAAGCTCGAACCGCTACTTCCTGTACACGCTGATCGGCCTGTTCTTCAGCAACTTCCTGCCGACCGCGATGGGCGGGGACCTGCTGAAGGCCAGCTACGCCGCCGGCTATACCGACCGACTGGCCGAGGCCTTCACGGCGACCTTCGTGGACCGTGGCCTGGGCGTGCTCGGCATCATGGTGATCGGCAGCGCCGCGCTGTCGTTCCACCCGACGCTGCACGCCGACGGCACGCTCGTCTGGCTGGCGCCCGCGCTGGTCGTCGGCTTCGTCGCCGTCGCGGCGGCCTGCCACGTAGATCGCTGGACGCACTGGGGCATCAGCCGCGTGGAGCGCTTCTCGCTCGCGAACCGCGTGCGGCTGCCCGAGATTCTCCGCGCCGGCCTGCAGCTCATGCGCGCCCCGCGTACGCTGGTGCTGACGGCTGTGCTCACGCTGCTCTCCCAGGTCATCGCGTCGCTGTGCCTGTGGGCGACGGCCGAATCGCTCGGCATCCACGAAGGCTTTGTCGTGTACCTGGTCGTGCTGCCCGCCATGACGGTCGCCTCGATGGTCCCCTCCATCAACGGCGTGGGCGTGCGGGAGGCCACGCTGGTGGCCCTGCTCTACGGGGTGGTGCCGGAGGAGCAGGCGCTGGCGCTCGCGCTGGTCTTCTACGGGCTGGCGCTCGTCTGCAGCGGCCTGGGCGGCGTCGTGTTCCTCTTCCGCAAGCCGCTCGGCCTGCGCCTGAGCCCGCGCCTCGTCGCGCGCTTCACCCGCGACTCCTGAGGCGCCACCCGGCATGGACCCCCACACTCAGGACGCCGCGCACCCCGCCCCCGGCACCCCCCCTCTGGCGGGCCTGCCGTTCGACCAGCAGCAGCGCGACTGGGCGGTCCGGGCGACGCTCGCGGCGCTACGCGGGCAGCCGCGGCTCAAGGTGCTGGAGATCAGCGCGGGGCGTGGCGCCCTGGCCGCGCTCCTGCCCGACGATGTCGTGACGGTCGCGCTCGGCGACGTCGCGGCCCTGCTCGCGCAGCGCGCCGACGCCGCCCTGCCTTACCCCGGCGAGGCGTTCGACGTGGTCGTCGTTGCCGACGCGCTCGATCGGCTGCCGGCCGACCAGCGCCCGACGCTGCTGGAGCAGGCCGCGCGGGTGGCGGGCGAGGCGGTTGTCATCGCCGGACCATTTGACACCCCGCTGGTGCGCGAGGCCGAGGACGCGCTCGAGCGGTTGGCTCAAGCCCGCCTCGGCGAGGAGCTGCCGGCCCTCGCGGACCACCGTCGCCACGGCCTGCCCGGGCTCGAGGCGACCGAGGCGTTCTGGCGCGAGCGCGGCTTTCAGACAACCGGCTTCCCCTGCGGCTACTTGCCCGACTGGCTCCCGGCGCAGGCCCTCTCGCTCCTGTTCCGCGGCGGCTATCATGATCCTATCCTGGAAGAGCGTGCGCGGCGCTACGCCGACGACGCGTTCTCCCCCGCCGCCAGCCGCACGCCGAGCTACCGCCAGGTCGTCGTCGCCGCGCGCGGCCGCGACCTGTCCGCGCTGCGCGCCCGCCTGGGCATCCCACCAGCGGCGGAGCCAGAGGACGCGGCCGCGCGCCTGGAGGAGCTAGCTACCGTAATCCGCGCGCTGGCGGCGAGCTGGTCGGAGCTGGTCGAGGAGCTAGAGGAGCGGCTCGGCGCGCGCGAGAAGGTGATCCAGGGCCTCTCGACGCAGCTCAGCTACGCTCAGGGCTCCCTCCAGGCCATCCGCGGCAGCACGGCCTGGCGGTACGTGCGGCTGTGGTGGGACCTCTCGGAGCGGCTGCTGCCGGCCAGGAGCCGGCGCAAGCGCCTCGTGCGCGAGGCGGCCCACCTGGCGCGGCTGGCGCGCGGCGAGGGGCCCGTCGCCGTCGCCCGCGCCACGGTGCCGTACCCCGCCCGCCGCTTCCTGCGCCGCACGATCTTCAAGAAGGCGCGCGGCCCCGTAGGCCTCGAGCAGATCAAGGGGTTCGTGCCCGCGGACTGGGCCGCGCAGACGGCCGCGGCCGCGCCGACCTACGACGTGGTGGTCTTCCCGATCATCGACTGGAACTTCCGCTTCCAGCGGCCGCAACAGATCGCCCGCCACTTCGCCCGCGCCGGCCACCGCGTGCTGTACCTGGCGACCGAGTTCCGCCACGGCGACAAGCCGCTGCTGTGGGAGCTGGAGCCGAACGTGGTGGCGGTGCAGCTCCCCGGCCCGCGCTTCACGAGCCTCTACGCCGACGTGATCGACGACCGGCTGCTGTCGCAGCTCGTGGACGCGTTCGCCGACCTGCGTGCCGAGCTGGACGTGGTCCAGGCCGTCTGCATGGTGGACCTGCCGTTCTGGGCGCCGCTGGCCCTGCGCCTGCGCGAGCGCTACGGCTGGAAGGTCGTCTACGACTGCATGGACGACTACGCGAGCTTCAGCACGGTCGGCAAGCGGATGCTGCGCGCCGAGGCGACGCTGAGCCGCGAGAGCGACCTGGTGCTCGCCTCGTCGCGCGGCATCTTCGCCGCGCAGGCGGCCCATAACCCGCGCTGCCTGCTCGTGCCCAACGCCGCCGACTTCGAGCACTTCCACACGCCGCCGGCCGCGCTGCCGGCCGACGTGCGCGACCTGCCGCGGCCCATCGTTGGCTACTACGGCGCCATCTCCGACTGGTTCGACGCCGCGCTGGTGGCCGACCTCGCCCGCGCCCGGCCGTGGTGGAGCTTCGTGCTCGTGGGCAGCACCTACGGCGCCGACCTCGCCCCGCTGTCGGGCCTGCGGAACGTCCACCTGCTCGGCGAGAAGCCCTACGCCGAGATCGCCGCCTACGCTCACGCCTTCGACGTGGGCATGATCCCGTTCAAGCGCACGCCGCTCACCGACGCCACGAACCCCGTGAAGCTGTTCGAGTACCTGGCCGCCGGCAAGCCGGTCGTTGCCACCGAGCTGGGCGAGCTGACCCACTACCGCGAGCAGGTCCGGCTCGTCGCGGACCGCGCCCAGTGGCTGGACGCGCTCGAAGCGGCGATGCGGCCGGCCAGCCCGCGGGCCGTCGAGGCGCGCGTCGCGTTCGCCCGCGAGAATAGCTGGGACGCGCGGGCGACGCAGATCGCCGCGGCCGTCGAGGCGCTCTACCCGCTCGCCAGCATCGTCATCGTCACCTACAACAACCTCGACTACACGCGCCTCTGCCTGGAGAGCATCTACGCTAAGACGGTCTACCCGCGCTTCGAAGTGATAGTCGTGGACAACGCCTCGCAGGACGAGACGCCCACGTACCTGGAGGAGTTCGCCGCTAGCCACCCGCGCTGCCGGGTGATCTTGAACCCGACGAACGACGGCTTCGCGCGCGCGAACAACCGCGGCCTCGCGGCCGCGCGCGGGGAGTACGTCGTCTTCCTGAACAACGATACGGTGGTTACGCGCGGCTGGCTCTCCCGCCTGCTCTACCATCTGCGCGACCCCCGGGTCGGCATGGTCGGCCCGGTCACGAACTCGACGGGCAACGAGGCGCGCGTGCTGGTGGACTACACGGCGATCGGCGACATGGAAGCGTTCGCGCGCCGCTACACCCGCGCGCACTTCGGCGAGACGTTCGACATCCGGGTGCTCGCGCTGTTCTGCGTGGCGATGCGCCGCTCGGTGGTGGACGAGGTCGGGCCGCTGGACGAGCGCTTCGGCATCGGCATGTTCGAGGACGACGACTACGCGCTGCGCGTCCGCGAGAAGGGCTACCGCATCATCTGCGCCGAGGACGTGTTCGTGCACCACTGGGGCAGCGCGAGCTTCAGCAAGCTGCAGGACCGCGTGTACCAGGCACTGTTCGACGAGAACCGCCGCAAGTTCGAGGCGAAGTGGGGCCAGAAGTGGCAGCCCCACAGGTACCGCGACGCCGTCGCCCCGTAGCGCGCGCTACCGCACTGACTCCCACTTCGTCGCATGGACCTGGATCGCCGGGTGGGACACGAGCAGGTGCCAGACGACCGCCTGGAACGCCTCGGTGTGCGGCGTGACGTGGGCCGGGTTCACGGTTGGGACGATCACGCAGCCGTCGGCTACCTGCGCCGTGTAGCCGCCGTCGCGCCCGACGATGCCGTAGATGCGCGCGCCCACCGCGCGGGCGTATTCGAGCGCCCGCACCAGATTCACGCTGACGTTCTTCTCGGCGTTGCCCCCGCCAACGGAGAACACCAGCAGGCCATCAATGTCCGACAGGCGGCTCCCCCGCAGCCAGGCCGCGAACGCCGTGTCCCAGCCGTCGTCGTTGATGCGGGCCGTCAGCTCGGAGACGTTGTCGGTGGGCGCGTACGCCTCGAAGCCGCAGATCTTGCGGAAGTCGTTGACCGCGTGGCCCGCGTGGCCCGCGCCGCCGCCGACGCCCAGGATGAACAGACGCCCGCCCGCCTCGCGCACGGCGGCCAGCCCCGCGGCCATCGCATCAATCTGCCCGGCGTCGAGCGCCCGGATGATGTCCACCGCCTCGGCGAGATACGTCGCGGCAAATGACGTGTGCGTCTGGCTCTCCGTCGCGCTCACAGGCCTCCCTCTGGACGATGATTCGTGCAGGTGTTTGCGGGGCGGCGACGCGGGCGGCCGATCGGCGCGCCAGCCGGTTTATGATACGCGACGAGCAAGGACGCGACAATTCGGCCGCGCCGGCGCTCGCGGCGCGCTGCGACAGGCTTGCGGGTGCCTACGGTGGGGGCGCAGGCGGGCCGACGACCACTGGGAGAGCATTCGACCGACGCCAGTCGTCCGCCAGGTACGCCTCCGCGGGACCGGGCGAGAGAGTTACGCCGGGCGGCACGACGGCGCGCACCTGCCCGAGCTTGTCGGCGCGGCGCGTGGGGAGTCGCACGTCGCCCAGGACGAGCACCGGCTCAGGGCCGAGGTTGGCGCCCGACACCGTGACGCCCGCGGCGGACGGCGTCAGGTCGTGGAGTTGCAGCTCGGGCAGCGCGCGCTGTGGCCGCGGTCCCGTAACGCGGTAGCCGGGGAAGAGCAGCTCGTCCACGTTCGCGTGGGACAGCCGCTTCCACGGCAGCGCCTCGCCCAGCACGACGAGGCGGACCGCCCGCGCGGCGACCCGCGGCCAGTGCAATGCCAGGACCGTCTGCGGGCGGAGGTCTCTGCCCGACCAGACCGTGGCGTAGGCTCCGCCCTCGCCCAGCACTTGCACGTCGAGATCCGTGATGTAGCCGCAGTCGGCGAAGCAGTACGCGTACAGGCTATCGCTCGGCGTCAGCACGACGTGCAGGCCGTCCAGCACGACGGGATCGGCGAAGCGCACCTCCAGGGAGTGCGGCCCTGGCCCATCGGCCGAGCGCCAGCCGGAGACGCCGTCGAAGGCGGCATCGTGGTCGAAGACGTTCGCCGGCTCGGTGGTGGGCGAGAAGATAGAGTCCGCGACTACTGACTCGACGGCCAGTGGCGCTGTCTGCAAATGGTCGAGGATGGACGATACTTGCGTAACCCGCACGTCGGCCGTGAGCGGATTGGCGCGGAAGTCCGTGCGCCAGAACGCCTCCGTCTCGGCACGCGCGGTCTGGGTAGCGAACAGGCTGGGCCAGGCCGCGAGCGGCGGGGCCGCGAGCAGCGCGGCCTGGAGCGAGGGCCGGGCCGCCATCGAGTGCCAGGGGAAGTAGCTCACCAGCCACGCGTCGGGATCGGTCCAGGGCAGGTCTTCAATGCTCCACGCTTTGGCGCCATCCAGGAGCAGGCCGGACTGGACCACGTCCAGCACCACCGGATGGCGGCCGTGATTGCGCGCCACCCACTCCAGCGCCCGACCGAGGCCTTGATGCGCCTGGAACACCGCGCGACTCTCTTGCCAGGGCACCACCCCGAGCACGAGCACGAGCGCGCCGAGCGCCAGCGCGCCTGCCGGCGCGGACGCCACGCAACGGCGCGCGACGGCAACCAGGGCCAGCGCGGCGAACAAGAAGAAGAACGGCTGCAAGACCGCGGTCTGCCGGAGGAAGGGCATGCTGGGCGACAGCCCAAGATAGGCCATGCCGAGGGCGACGGTGGCTGCCACCACGAGCCGTCGGTGCCCGTCCGCGCCCTGGCGCCGCCAGCCCTCGACGGCGTACCAGCCCCAGCCCGCGACGGTCGCCAGTACTAATAGCGCGCCAACGTCCCCGCCGAGGTAGTCGGCCCACGCGGCCAGCTTCGCCCCCGTGCCGTACAGGGCGACGTGGCTGTCGGGCGCGGTCAAGAGATACTTCGTCGGGCCTTCGGCCCAAGACTTGCCGGCCACGAAGAGGCTAATGCCTTCGTACAGGGCCTGGAGCCAGCCCAGCCCGACCACCAGCGCCCCAAGCCCCCACCAGTAGGACAGGTGGCGCCAGCCCATCGGGAGCCCAAGCAGCGCGTAGCAGGCACAGAAGGGCAGCACGAGGTAGAGGCTCGTGTAATGGATGGACGCGGCGACCGCGAAGAGCGTGCCCGCGGCCGCGAAGCGAGCGATGACCCGCCACGTCGGCTGGTTGCCGAAGGGCGGTGCCTGGAGCAGGAGCCACATGCCGACGAGCGCGAACGGCATGCCGAGGACGCGGGAATCGGGCTGGGGCGACCAGAAGGTGAGCGTGGGCGAGGTCGCGAACCATAGCAGCGATAGCACGGCGGCCACCCGATTGCGCGTCAGGTGGGTGGCGAACCAGGCCCACGCCAATAGCAAGACGCCGTGGAGCAGCACGGCGTACAGGAGAAAGAAGCGGAAATGGCCGGTATTCTGGAGAAACACCGGCAGCGCGTAGGATGGCAGACGGATATCCAGCTTCATCGGAAGAAGCGAGATCAGGTAGAAGTACGTGTGGAGCGCGTTACGGCCATCTGATGGCATGAACGGGCTGATCGGGTTGTCGCGCGCGAGCGCGGCCTTGAAGTAGACTACGCGATCGTCCATGAGCCAGCCATAGACATATCGGAAGTGCGCCAGCCAGAGCACGAGGTAAGCCGCTAGGATCACGATGACCAGGAGCCGGTAGGCCTGGGCGGATAGCTCCAGGCGACGCGCGCTCAGATCACCCGGCGACACCGTGCCGGGAACCCACGACGCGGCCCGCCCAAGAGCTGGTTTCCGCCGAATGGCCACAGACATCTAACGACTCGCGGACCCGTCAGGCGCCGGGGAGGCTGCCGGCCCAAGGTTGATTGTGATCGGGTTCGACTGGCGGAAGCCGTCGGTGAGATAGGCTTGTACTGGCCCGCTCGGCGGCGATAGCTGCTTCGGCAGTGGCGCAAAGAAGGTCTCGGTGCCCGTGGGCGGGCGGTGCGGCAGCCGCACGCCCTCCAGCACCAGCGTCGTCTGCGGCGTCAGATTCGCCCCGACCACGGCGAAGCCCTTTCCGCCCGGGCGCACCTCCTTGAGAACTAATTCCGGAAAAGCGCGCTGCGGGCGCGGCGCCGTGATCTCGAAGCCGGGCAGGACCACTTCTTCGATTCCGGCCAGGCTGGTCGGGCCATTGGTGTCGAGCTGCTCATGCACGACCAGCTTGATCCCCGTGGCGATACGCTGCGGCCAACGGGCATCAATGGCCGGGTAGGTCTCCAGCCCTCGCCCGACCCAGACGGTCTGGTAGGCGCCGTGCTCGTCCGCCAGTTGTACCTCGAGGGAGCCGATGCGGCTGGTCGAGCGCTCGGTCGGCGCGAGGACGACCGACAGCTCGCTGAGCGGCACCGCCGCCGCGAAGTGGGCGGCGAGCCAGTGCGGCATCGGGCTGTTGGCCGATACCCACCCCGTTGCGCCGTCTGGCGACTGGTCGTGGTCGAAGACGTTGACCGGCTCGGCCTGCGGCCCGGCGACCGAGTCGGCGGTCACCGCGTCCACCTGGAGAGGCTGGCCCCGTAGCTGCTCCAGCAGGTCGCCCACGCGGTACAGCCGCGCTTCGCTCATCACGCGATGGTAGCGCCAGTCGGTGTTGACCCAGTAAGAGGCCAGCTCGGCGCGCACGGCATCGGTGGCCCAGAGCGTCGGCCAGGCGACCAGCGGCTGCGCGCGCTGGAAGGCGGGCAGCAGGGAGGGCCGGTCCGTCATGAGCTGGAAGGGGAAGTAGCTCGCCAGCCAGGTATTGGGAGGAGTCTGCTCCAGGTCCTCCAGGCTGGTGAGCCCCACATTGTTGTCGTCATACCAGGCGATGCGGAGCCACTCCAGACCGCGGCTCTCCGACGGGTGCGCCGCGGCCCAGCGCAGCATGCGCCCCAGCCCCTGGTGGGCCTGGAACACGTTTTGCGCCTGGGCCCAGGGCAAGACCGCGACCAGCACCAAGAGCGCGAGCGCGACGGCGGGCCGCACGGCGGGCCAGCGCGCCGCGCGGCTCGCCAGGCCGACGATGGCCACCCCGGCGAACAGGAACAGGAACGGCTGCAGCACCGAGCTCTGGCGGAAGAACGGCATCGTCCCTGACAGCAAGATGTAGGTTAAGCCGAGCAACACCGTGACGGGGAGTGCCGCGCGCTCCAGGCCGCCTCTTCGAGCGAACGGCGCGCCGGCCCGCCAGAACACGACGGCGCCGATCCCGCTAGCCGTCACCAGCGGCCAGCCCAACTGGTTGCGGAACCACTCCAGCCAGTGCGCGACGTTGCCCGCGGTCGTGAAGTGCGAGCGGTGGATGTCCCGCAGCCGCATCAACGTCATCGTCGGCCCCTTCTCCCAGGGGAAACCGACCGAGAAGTAGCTGAGGTACTCCATCCAGGCCTGGAGCCACAGGCAGCCCACGGCGAACGCGAGCAGCCCCAGCCAGTAGGTCCGGGATCGCCATCCCCGCCAGAGCGCGATGCCCCAGAACACCACGCTGAACGGCGCGATGAGGTACAGCGCGGTGTAGTGGATGCCCTGGGCCAGCCCGAACAGCGAGCCCGCCAGCCAGGCTATGCCCAGCACCCGCCACGGGCCATGCCATCCCTTGTCGGCTAGCCGCAGCAGGAGCCAGATGCCGAGGAGGCAGAACGGCAGGCCGAATAGGCGCGACTCCGGCTGGGGGCTCCACAGCATGAGTGTCGGCGACGTCGCGAACAGCAGCAACGACAGGATGGCCGCCAGCCTGTTGCGCGCGATCTGCGGCGCCAGCCAGGCCCAGACGAGCAGCAGCATCGCATGGAAGTACACGGCGAACAGCAGAAAGAACCGGAACTGCCCGGTCAGGTTGCCGCTCCACGGAAGCGGCACGGACGACAGGCTGAGCCCCGACCGTAAAGGCAGATAGGAGATCACGAAGAAGTAGGGCTGGAGCGCGTTGAAATAGCTAAATGCGGCCTTCCAATCGCGAATCGTGTCCATGCCTTTGGCAAATACCGTGCGATCATCGGTGATCCAGCCGTACACATACTCGAAGTGGGTGAGCCAGAGCGCCAGGTAGGCGCCGACGATCACGACAGCCAGGAGCCAGTAGGCGTCGTCCGAGAGGTCCAGGCGACGTACGCGGGGAACGGACTGCGGCGACGCGCTGGACGCCGCGGGACCCGGCTTGGCGGCAGGGCGTGTCAGAACGGGATTCATCATTGGGGATCCCCGCTACGGCTCGACCACGAAGTCGAGGGGATTCGATGTGCCGAGGCTGTTGCGCAGGTGATCGGCTGCAGCACCGCGTGGGTCAGGAACTCCGGCGGGACCAGCGCGGCGAGTAGCCAGGTGATGCCTACCGCGAGCGGTGTGATCACGGACCACGCGACGCCGAGCGCCGAGCCGCGGTAGCGCTGCTGGACCTCGCGGCGGGCAAGCTGGCGGATCAGGTCGCGATAAGCCCAGAGCCGGCGCGGCGCGGCCAGCGGCGAGAGCGAGGGGGCACCCCGCGGTGCCCAGCGCAGGTCGCCGGTCGCGGTGCTTGCCACAGCCGTGCTTACCTCCCGAACGAGTGCGTCGCGGGTCAGCCGCGCGCGCCGCGCGTCCCCTGCACGCCAGGTATTCTACAGGCGGCCTGCGCGGGGCCACCATTGTGGCGTGGCCCGGGAGCACACGGCCCCAATATCAGCGACAGGCCGGCGCGGCCCCCGGGCCCGGGTCGCGGCCTGGCGGCCGCTGGTGGCCACGAGAGCCGCCCCTACGCCCCGGCGCGCGGCCGAGAGATCACGTAAGTGACGCGTCCGCTTGCGGCTGGGGCGGCCCGATGCGCTCCTCGTAGAAGGCGCGGAGCGTCGAGTGGGCTTGCAGCCAGGCGGCGAACTGGCGGAAGCCCGCCTCGAAGTCGTGGCGCGGCGCCCAGCCGAGCGCCTGGTGGATCTTGCGGATGTCGCTCACCCACACCCGTGTGTCCCAGCCGCGGTCGGGCATCGTGCCCCAGGCCGGCTCCTCGGGGATGCCGAGTACGCGCCGCGCTACCTCCACCGCCTCGCGGATTGTCGTCTGCACGCCGCTGCCCACGTTGTACACCGCGCCGGGCTCCTGCTCCGGCCGGCTGGCGGCCAGCAGGTAGGCGTCGTTCACGTCCTCGACGTAGACGAAGTCGCGCGCAACGGCCGGGTTCACCAGCGGCGGCAGCCGACCCTGGAGGCCCCGCACGATCAGCGTGGGGACCAGGCGGTTGGGCTCCTCCCAGGGCCCGTAAACCGAGTACAGCCGCAGCGTGGGCAGGCGCAGGCCGGCGCTCTGGGCCGTGTAGCGGCAGAACAGCGTGGCCGCTGCTTTCGTGACCGCGTAGTGGCTATTCGGCTCGACCAGCTCCGCCTCCGCCGGCGGGTGGTCCTTGCACCCGTACTCCGACGAGGAGCCCGTGTTGACGAACGCCTCGCAGCCGTGCCGCAGGCAGGCGCGCACCAGGTTCACCGTGCCGTGCAGGTTCGTCTGGAGCATCTGGTCGAGGTCGGTCTGCCACGAGTAGGCGCCGTAGGCGGCCAGGTGGAACACCCAGTCGGGGCGAATCCGGCTGATGGCCGCGTCAAGCGCCGCCTGGTCCGTGAGGTCCACGACGTGCAGGCGGAGGTCGTCGGCCAGGTCGGCGATGCGCCACCGCGCGTGTTCGGCGCGGACGAGCAGGTGGACCTCGTGGCCTTCGCGCAGCAGCCGCCGGGCGAGGCTGGCGCCGACGAAGCCGGTGCCTCCCGTCAGCACTGCCCGCTTCATCGGCTAGCTCCCCACTCAGAGCTAAGGAAGGTGCCTCTCGTCACGCGGTCCGCTGATCTTCGCCGCGCTAAGCATGTGAGCATAAGCCCCACGCTACCTTGACTCTGCTTTCTTTGCGCCGCGCACCTGCTCAGCTGTGCTACCCTCCGAGGAAGCTCTTGTAGTCGAACGTCTCCAGGTACTGCCAGCCGCGCGCGCGCACCTCGTCCCGCTCGCGCGGCGACAGCTCCTCCGCGGTGGCGCGGTTCGCGGCGGGCGTGGGCGTGCGGATCGTCCCCCAGGGGTAAACCTGGTCGAGCGGCGTGCCGTTCCAGGTGGGCGTCTGCAGCGTGTCGGCGGGCTCCAGCCCCAGCTTCTCGCAGATCGGACCGAGTGTCCCGCGCGGGTTCGCCATCACGTCCTCGGCGCGCACGATGTGCATGCGGTCGGGGAACTGCTCGCGGAACAGCAGCGCGTGGTACTGGTTCAGCGTCCAGCCGAGCAGGTAGACCGCGAGCGGCAGCGGCACCGGCCGCTTCTTCGTGTCGGCGTAGGCCGACCAGGGGTTACGGACGACGTGCAGCACGTGCGCCTGCGGCAGGTCGCTCAGGATCTTGTCGGCGTCCACGCCGATGATCGGGCTGTAGCCCACGTAGACCACCTGCTCGCCGGTGCGCTTGTAATCCTTCCAGGCGTCGAACGTCGCGCGGAAGAAGGCGGCCATGTTGTTGGCGCGCGAACGGCCGGTCTGCTCGACGTAGCGCGTGTAGATCGCGCAGCGCTCGTCGTCCGAGAACTCGAACGGCCAGTGACGGAACTTGCTCACGTCGGGCGTGCGCGCGCGGACCTTACACTCCTCGTCGATGATCGCGCGGTAGTCCTGCTCGGGCGTGGCGTCGAGGGCGAACACCGGCCAGCGATACTTCACGGGAAACATCGAGGCCAGGTGATCGCCCACCATGCGGGTGCCCACCTGCGACTCGAACGGATACACGTACATCTGCGGGTGGCCGTCGAGGAAGCGGTGGGTGGTGTTCCCGCCGTTCTCGTACATCGCGCCGAGCATCAACAAGCGAAAGTCCTGGCTCATCCGAACCCTCTTTTCCGTGGCCGCCATGGCGGCGCCTCGCGCCTCGTCGCCCAGGCGCTCATCCCTGCCGCGCGTCGCTCGCGCGGCGGTTCACGGAGAACGAGCGCTTGTGCCCTGGCTCACCGAGGGGCGCCCGGCCGCGGCGGCTGAAACGCGTAGAACAGGTGCTTCGTCCGCTCGGAGACGCGCTTCGGCCCCGCGCGGAAGGGGAAGCCCGACGTCAGGTGGTTGGGCATCCAGTCGATCGCGAAGATCTGGTTGCCGTAGGGCCACAGCAAGCTGCCGAGCACCCTGCCCGACGGCACCTCGACAGCGTGCAGGCCGCAGACCGAGGCGTCCACGTCGAGGCCCGGCGCGTACTGGCGGAAGCGCGGGATCACCCGCGAGGTGCCGACGAACGCCACGTCGCCGTGGAAGCACAGCCCGCGCGTCCAGCCGGGCAGGCGGGCCACCGGCTCGAAGCGGCCCCGGTCGGCGAAGCCCAGCTCGCCGTAGCCGCTATTGTCCACCCAGACGCGCCCGCCGGCCAGCCGCGCCGAGTGCGGGCGCGTCAGCCCGCGCGCGATCGGCTCGCGCGTGGCGCCCGAGAAGATCACCCCGCGCCGGTCCACGGGGAAGTTGCGGTGGCCGGGCCGGCGCCGCGAGAGCGTCTCGGCGGACGCCGAGAAGTACGACGTGGCGAGATCGTCGCCGGCGGCGATCGAGTTGAGCTGGATGTAGTTCTGCTGGAACGCCGGCCCGGCGGCCGTCTCGATGCAGCGCGGCCACCAGACGTACTGGTAGTCGCCCTGCGCGTCGAAGCGGACGACGGCGTTGTGGCCGACGGCGTTGGCGTGCAGCGCCCCGCCGACCAGCGCCAGGTCGTGCAGGTACAGCGAGCCGGGCAGGAAGCGCGAGCGCAGCGGCACGAGCGGTCGCCCCTCCAGCGGCGTCGGCGGGATGTCCTGGCGCGCGACGAGCTGGTCCACCGAGCCGAGCTCGTAGAGCTGGTTCGGGTTGCGGGTGCTGGCGACGTGGACGACGCCCCGCGCCCGGTCCGCCGCCAGGCCGGAGGGGTGGGGCAGCCGCAGGTAGCTGACGTGGGGGTGGCCGGCGCGCACGCCGAGCGCCATCACCAGGTGCTCGTACTCGCGCGTGACGAGCAGCGTGGCGCCCGTGGCGGCCACCACGTCCCACCACGCGCCGCGCGCGCGGAATTGCAGCAGGCTCGGGTCGGTCTCGGCCGCCTCCTGCCACTGGCTGGCGATCTGGGCCGGATCGCGCCACTCGGCATGGTGGCGGGCCCAGAGCGCCGCTAGCTCGTCCGCGGTCGGCGCACGCGCCGCTCGGGTTCCTGCGTATGTCGCCACAGTTGGTAGGCACCCCAGTACATTTTGACCGCGGAGCGGTAGTTCGTCGTGGCCGTGCCGCCGTGCCGCCGGCTCGCGAAGATCGGCACCTCGAGCACCGGATAGCCCTCGCGGCGGCAGACGACGTTGAACTCGGCGTCGATCAGGTCGTCGTCGCGCGTGAGCGTCAATAGCTTGTCGAACTCGCGCGGGAACACCTTAGGCGTCCCGTTGATGTCCCAGTAGGAGAGATCGAACAGGGCTCGGCACTCCAGGTTGTAGAGCAGCGAGCCCATCCGCCGCCGCCAGTTCTCCCGGAGCTTACGATTCGCCTTGATGACCACGCCCGGGTTGACCACGCTGTAGAGCAGCACCAGCACCAGGTCTTGCGCGCTGGTGCGGGCCGAGTTCGTGTAGCACAGCACGTCGCCGCGGGCCAGGCTGAGTCCCAGTTTGACCGCCAGCCCCCAGCCGCCGCGCTCGCTGTGCTCCACGCGGACCGCAGGATACTCCATGGCGAGTGCCTGGCAGACCTCTAGCGACCGGTCGCGCGAGCCGTTGACCACCAGGATGACCTCGCGCGAGTACGGCACGCGGGCCAGCGCCTTCTCGTAATCGCGGACGACGTCCTCGATGTGGTCGGCCTGGTTGTAGACCGGGAGGACGATGGAGATGTGGGGCTCACTCATGCTCGCGCCGCGGCCAGTTCTCCGAGGGCCATGGCGACCAGCGCCTCGCGGGAGATGCCGTGCGCCCGGGCCAGGTAGCGCTCGCCGCCGCTGGGCAGGTCGAGCGGCGTGCGCAGCCCGCAGCGCACCAGCCGGGAGGCCAGCCCGCGCTCGGCGATCACTTCCGAAACCAGCGAGCCGAGGCCCCCGACCACGTAATGCGCCTCGGCGGTGATGGCTAGCCGATAGCGGCCGAGCAGCGCGGCCAGGTCCTCGACCGGCGGCGGGCTCAGGCTCGCCACGACTACGACTCCCGCGTCCACGCCCTGCTCGGCCAGCGTCTCAGC
>Ga0070741_10012941_pt1 | contig 14903 bp, 11 predicted proteins | sample Coa_R1_4_FD_66440 | JGI IMG/M metagenome (GOLD analysis project Ga0070741, IMG submission 66440) | Surface soil microbial communities from Centralia Pennsylvania, which are recovering from an underground coalmine fire - Coalmine... | ecosystem: Environmental > Terrestrial > Soil > Unclassified ...
CCCGTCGTCGAAAAGGAGCCAGCAGGATGCTGGAGGGGTTTGAGCGTGTGACTGGCAAGCGCATAGAGGTGGAGATGCTGGACGGCCTGAGTGAACTGGCACAGCAAAAGATGGTATCCATCCCATGACCAATCTAATGGCGTCACTTCCCCTTCCACGTTGTCAAGTGCCAGTTCTGTACGCTCGCCCGTCCGTGGGTTCCAGAGGAAAGGACGCTTGACTCCTGTTCTATCGGTTGTTGCGAGCAGACGCGAGTCGCCTGCGCGTGGTGAAAACTGACAGGCCCTCACACTGCTTCCTGGTCCATCTGACAGTTCTGCAACGAGCTTTCCACTGGTGGTCTCCAGCACCAGCACATGCGTCTGCAAATTTTCGGAACTTTTGGTCGGACTCAGGGCCATCAGATCTCCTGATGGCGTCAGAAAAGGTCCCACAGGGAGCAGCGGTGTGTGATAGATCAGCCAAGGAACCCCCAATTGACCGTCAGATGCTACATTCAGGCAGTACACATGGAAGCCCTGTTTGTCCACGGTGATACAACTCAGGAGCGTATCCACATGGCTGAAGCGATTGAGATGAAAGGCCGAATAGAGTGGGAGATCCGGAGTGATATCTTCAGGTGTTCCTCCCTCAAATGGGACGCGGACAAAGTGCCCGATTTCATTGCCTTGCCTGTCATCAAGAAAGTAGATAGACCGTCCATCAGGAGAGAGGAGTCCATTCTGCTTGCCCTGTGGCAATGCAGTCAGTTGAAGCAGTTCGCCAGTAGGGACATGCCACGCATAGAGCTGAATGACGCCTGAGATATTACTGGCGATCAGCCCGCGTGTTGGTGTAGATCGTGCAATCTGCGTTCGAAAGATTGCTGGAGCGCGAAAGCGCTGTTTCCAGGTTATATATGCATCAATGTAGAAAAATCTCTTCATGCTATTTCACTCCAATATTCATGCTCCCTGTTGATCCGCCAGGGTATCTATCTCTATCGTTGCTTCATCAGCGCGTTGTGCCGCTTCTTGATCTGCCTCCATCCAACGTGATCCGACGAGGCCCACGATGCCTGCAATGAGAAACGCAGCAGGGGCCACGGTAAAAAATGCCAGGACGAGATCGTGCCCAGCCATACCGTGTAAGAAGTGTTGGCCTGTCGGATCAAAGGCGCTGGCGAGGCTTCCAACGAGTGTAGGCGCAAAGGCAGCGCCCAGAAAGTATTGAAGCAACGCGGTGAACGCAACAGCCGAAGCTCGTAAGCTCGCAGGTACCACATCCAATGTTGCTGCCGTTGCCGGGCCAGTGGACATACTGAATGCCATGACCAGGAGGGCAAAGAATGTGGCAAACAGGAGTACACTATGGAGAGAGAGGAGTACCAGAAGTACAATACTCATAAAAGTAGCGCTCAGAAGGAGGCTCACACCACACACGAACACGAGGGCACCTCGATAGCGACGATTAAGCCAGTCGGAGAGATATCCACCGAGTAAGATGCCAGCGATAGCTGCCGGAAGGAGAGTGAGTCCTGTGAACACCGCGGCTTGCGCTGAACTCCACCCCAGGACATCTTTCTGTTGCAGCAAGGTAGGAAAGTAAATCCTGAATCCTGTGATGGCAAAAGAGGCCAGTGTCTGGATCACTATCAAGACCACAAGTGTTCTGATATGCAAAAGCGTCCAGAATGGCGCCAGGACTTGTTTTAAGGCAAAGAGTGTTTTTGGAAGCTTTTGCACGCCGGTCTCGGACTTCTTCACAGAAAGATGATATTCTCCAGACCCTCTATCCGGCTGGTTTGGTGGAGATTCACGCAACCGCCAGGTAACAACGACCAGCAACAAGCCGAGAAGACCTGTTATGAAAAAGGCGAGACGCCAGGAACCATAAGAGAGACCGGCTACCACACCACCGAGTATGACACCAAGCGCGCCACCGACTAATCCACCCAGAGAATACCAGGTCATGATGCGTGTCCGCTTGGAAGACGCAAAATGGCTGCCAAGCAAAGCATGGCTAGCAGGAGCATAGCCTGCTTCACCAATACCGACCACAGTCCGTGTCAGAAAAAGCGTCGCAAAATTCCCGGCAAGCGCAGTGAAGGCTGTAGCCAGGCTCCAAACGGCGAGGCAGGCCGTAATGACATTTTTCCGCTTTGTACGATCGGCGAAGATCCCCATCGGGAGAGCAGCCAGTGTGACAAAGATCGTGAAAGCTGTACTCAGATACCCAATAGAACTGACTCCCAGATGCAATTCTTTAGCGATAATGTTAGCTGCCCCATCAAAGAGTGTGCGATCTAACTGGTTGAGAAGGCTCACTGCAAGGAGCACGTAGAATACATACATCGGATACCTTCTTTTGCTCTTTATCATTGGCGACAAAAGCTCTTTTGAAAGATCTTCAGAAGAGGTCAGCTTCTCCATACCTTTTTCCTTTGCAATGCGTAAGAGTATATTTCTAGCTTTTCAACCGGGCGATCAGGCAAGGCCCTCTCAAGATGAGGGATTTCCCGCCAAATCGCTACTCTGGTATATTCATTCAAAGTCTACCTGAGTGCGCGGGGTCATGCATCGGCAAAGGAACGTATTTCCGAAAGGAGTGGGCAATGCACAGTGCATCACATTGCCTACGTGCAGAGGATACCAACTCATCTGTTGTTTTCAGCGGGAAGGGATGGGGGTGACGAGAGACGATTTTGCATCTGATGTGATCCATATGACCCGATGCGTTTCCGAAGGTTGCAGCGCTCGGCAAGAGGGCAGGAGAGAACGAACGTCATCTATCTTGCTCAAGGACACGGTACATCAGCTCATTGCGCGAATGTACGTTGGTTTTCTGATAGATTGCGCGCAGGTGGGCATTCACGGTACGGACGCTCATGCTCAGCGTGCGAGCAATCTGCGCATCAGCCCATCCTCGTGCGACCAGGTGAAGCACTTCGAGCTCGCGTTTGGTCAAATTGTTCGGAGTACGTCGTTGTTCGGAAACCGAATCGGGAATCCGAACATGATCGAAGCTAATCGCTTGCCCCTGCACGACGAGCGCCTGTTCTGGCACCATTGCTCGTCCTTCCGCCCACGCAGCAGCGAATGCCTTTTTTCCCCTTTGGATGCGAGAGAAAGCTATCAAGTGTTCGTAGTTGGTCCACTCGCTCTGAAATGGACCCGGATGCGGCAATCGATTGGCGACATACAATGCCTCTGCACTTCCCCATAAACGCGCCGCCCAGATCGCTTCGCCCCGTCGAGCGGCGATCTCACCCCATTTGCGCAAACAGAGAGCGAGACACCAACGATCATCTAACCAGCGAAGAACTGGGAGGAACTGGGGGGAGGAGGGCCTGCTCCTTTGATCATCATGTGCCCTGAACAGAGCCAGGCTTTCCTCATAACACGTCTGAACACCTATCTCGTCGCGCTGGAGATCCGCTATGTCTGCCAGGTAGGCCAGGAGTTGCACGTGACGATCCCATCGTCTCAACTCCTGAAAGGACGCCAGGCTCTCTGCAAACAGTGAACGTGCCTGAACCAATTTCCCCTGGTTGCAAGCAAATCGTCCCAGGCGACAGAGGGTGTAAGCTAGGCCTTCCTTCAGGTTGATGGCTCGGAAAAGCAGAACACTTTCTTCCTCCAGTGAACAGGCTTGTTCAGTCTCACCTTGAGCAAAGAGCACACGCCCCAGATAATACATCGCCCAGGCCATCCCTTCCCTATTGTTCATCTGTCTAAAGCAGAAAAGACTGTCTTCCAGCAAAGAACGCGCCTGACAGTGGTCATCCAGGGCAATCGCCACACGCCCTATGATCAAAAGCGCATACGCCAGACTGCCTTTCTCGCCTGCTTGCTTGAAAAAGGCCAAGCTCTCTTCAAACAGCGCAGAAGCAAGCCGCACATCCGCGCTTGTCAGGGTAAATAATCCGTGCCACAGCAGCGACCAGGCCATCCCCAGGATATTCTCCGCCTTGCGCTGGAGTTGTAAGCTCTCCCGACATAATTGTTCAGCGCGCTGATAATTGCCCCCTCGAAAAGCCATCCCCATAGCGCCATTAAACGCCTCAACTGCCTCAAAAAGGGTGACTTCTTCTCTCTTTCTCAGCACCTCTTCCAGGAACTGCTGCTCCTCGCTCTGAAATCCAGGAAGCGTCCAGAAACGCACCAGAACACTTGCCAGGCGTAAAGACAGAGGGAACCCCGCTCCCCCTTGTTCTCTTGACCAACGGAAAGCTGCTCGCAGGTTCGCAAACTCTGGCTCTAATCTCTCGAACCAACGTTCCTGGTCTACGCCAAATGGATGGACTCCCATTTCTTCGGCCAGCCGCGCATAGTAGTGGGCATGGGCGCATCTGGCCTCTGCCTCTTCTCCACTGCTAGCAAGGCATTCCAGTCCGTACTCGCGTATGGACTCCAGCAGGAAGAGGCGCGGTTCACCATTCCTCTGCTTTGTCTGCTGTAACAAGCTCTTATCGAGCAAGGACATGATTCCATTGACGACATCTCTTTTAACCCCATCCAAAGAGGAAGAGACAGCCTCTATGGCTTCCAGGGTACAGCCGCCAGGAAAAAGAGAGAGTCGCCTGAAGAGCTGTTGCTCCGTTTCGTTCAGAAGAGCGTAACTCCATTGGAACGTATTGCGCAGTGTCTGATGACGGAAGGGCCTGTCACGGTCCCTGCTTGTCAGCAGCGGTAATCGTTGCTCTAAGCGAGTAAGCAACATGTCAGGGGTAAGCAGTTTCAAATGCTCTGCTGCGAGTTCAATGGAGAGAGGTAAGCCATCGAGGCGATGGCAGATTTCAGCGAAAGCCTGCGCATTGGTTTCGGTCAAGTGAAGATCAGGGGTAACGAGGTGAGCACGCTCAAGCAGAAGAGTGACAGACGGGACCAGTGAGAGCGTCGCAGGATCTGTCCACTGTTCAAAGTTGGGTAAAGCAAGCGGAGAGAGTGTAAAAGCGTGCTCATAGCGCACATGCAACACCTCGCGACTGGTGACCACGATGCTCAAGTTGAAACACGCTTCAAGCAGTTCCGCGAGGGCCGGGGCAGCCTGTACGACAGGCTCAAAGCTGTCTAGGAGCAACAGAAGATGTTTGTTGTGCAGAAACCTTTTCAGATCCGCAAGCGAGAATGGTTCCCCAACGCGCTCAATGCCGAGTGTGCACGCGATGGCTAGAAAAAGTGCAGAGGGATGACGAAGATCAACAAGAGGAACAAAGCAAACTCCATCAACGAAATCCTGTTTCAGTGCGGCTGCCATATGCAAGGCCAGATGGGTCTTACCGACGCCCCCAGGGCCAGTCAAGGTGAGCAAACGTGTCTTTGGACTTCGAAGCAGATCGCAGACAGCGAGCACTTCTTGCTCCCGGCCAATCAATGGTGTGAGGCGGAGAAAAAGATTCTTGATGGGAGAATCCTGATCTGCTTTTTCTGACTCTTCCTGCTCGACAGTGGTTTTTGAAGGAATTGGAGCAATCCCGACAGAAGATGTATGGGGGTGAGAAGGGCCTGGATCATCGAGAGTGTGTCTTCCTCGCTGCATCCGTTCCTCGTGAGAAGTCATTTCCTGGTCAGCCAGTCGCGCCATCACCGCGCTGAGTCGTTCGGGGGTCAATTCCTGTGACTTGCCCAGGTAGGCGCGGTAGGTCTTCCCAGCATATGTTCCATAGGCTCTCCAGTACCATCCCCCGCGTCTATTGCCCGCCCGTTCTTTGCGAACAACAAAAGAACTCTGATCACTGGTATAGATGAAAGAGGTGACGCTGTCTAACCAGGCATACCACTGTGGTGTTCCCACAAGCACTGTGCAGTCTTGCCCATGCTGACAAGAGACGAGTGTATCAAACCGTACAACTGGAAGCGTCTGCATCATGCCTCACTCTTAGAAGGAAAATCGCCAACAACTATTTTCTAAACACTATAACACAAAGATCCTCCCATTAACCTGATTTTCGATCCTCAGATTCTTTCTACTATCCCAGGCATTACTTCTTGACAGGCACTCGCTGAAACGTGACCACGGCTTTGAAATCGTGCAGGTACTCGATGATTTGCTCAAAAGACAAGGGATCTTGCTTCTCTCGGTGAGTTGTCGATACAGTCGTTCGGCCTCTTGCCACTTCTCTTGCCTCGACAAACGCAGGGCCTCTGTGAAGATCCTCTCCCGCTCCAGATATTGCTCGAAGGTGATCTCCGCTCCGTGCGACCGCATGGCCTCTTGTAGTTCCTGAAAATGTCTGATCTAGATGGATGGCTACGGCATGTGCAAATCCTCCAGGACTCTGTGGGAGGAAATGGATGTGGTAAGCAACGATTGTTCTTGTCTTGCGTCTATCACGCTGATGCCATAGAATAGCAAAAGGTTGACAGCTGTGCTACATCTTCATCGGAGGATTGACCATGCATTGGATAGCTCTTCCTCGTCCGCGCTTATTGACTCACTTTGGGGATCATACTCCTTTCACTTTTCTGTATGGATTGCCGGGCAGTGGCAAAACACAGCTACTGAGAGAATGGATGCAATCGCAGCAAATGGTTATGGCATGGCTTACCTGTAGCGATACTGATAATGATCCTCTCTGTTTCTGGCAGCATCTCATCCACGTCTTTGATCCGAAGATAAATAGTGCATCGCTCACCGTATCCCCATTCCCTTCCAATCTCGAAGCATCGGTAATTGCACTGGCTACATGGATTGAGGCACAGCAGCATCTGATCTATCTGGTGGTCGATGATTATCATCTGATTCGATCAGAGGAGGCGCAATGGCTTCTCCCTTATTTTCTCCAGAGGCGGCCCGCGAATCTGCATGTTGCCATTACCAGCCGTTTCAAGGATGTGTCACTCCCTCTGCAACGGTGGGCGCTCTCGGAGCAACTGAGCGTCGTGACTCCAGCAGACCTGGCTTTTACGCTCGATGAAACGCGCCAGGTGATATACGCCTCCTCTCAGCAGTACACAGAAGCCGATATTCAAGCCTTGCATCGCTACACCAACGGTTGGATCACGGGCGTGAAACTGGCCCTGATGCGCAAGAACAAAGAATTCACACAGCAGAGAAGCTTTCCGTATGATCCACAGCAGCTGGCAAACTACCTCTGTGAAGAAGTGTTTCATGCTCTGCCTTTAGACTATCGCACCTTTGTGAAACAAACCTCTGTACTTGACGTGTTGACGGCTGAGGTCTGCCGTGCCCTTACCGAGAATGAGCAGAGTGCTCTGCTGCTCGAAACGCTCGCCGATTATGGAGTATTGGTCTCACTGGAGAGTGACATTGCAGCCTTTCGTTACCTTGATTTTTGGAAGGATTTTCTCTCCGGGCTTCCTGAGAAGAGCGATGAACTCCATCACCGTGCTGCTTTGTGGTATCAGGCTGCCAACGACATGGATCGGGCCATCTCTCACGCCTTGCATGCCGAGAGCACGTTTGCCGCAGACCTGATCCGCCATTGGGGACGGAGCAAAATTGCACGCGGGGAACTTCTCACGCTGCGTCATTGGATCGCACACCTCCCTGAAAGCCTTGTTCAAACTGATAGCAAACTCTGCATGCTGTATGCGTGGGCATTGATCCATGCCGGGGAAATTGATCAAGCCGAGCGCTACTTGCATCATCCCACACATTCTCCCTATGAGGTCAATGCTGTGCGTGCTCGCATTGCCGCATTTCGTGGCAATAAAGAGGCCGTCATCCATTGTTCTGAACAGGCACTACAAGCTCTGCCTGCAACTGAATTTGCGTTGCGCGCAGATCTGCTGCTCAATGTAGGCTGTGCGTACCTGGAAAGTGGTCGTATCGCACAAGCGCGGCACACACTGATGGAGGCACTGCGGTTCAGCCGTACAGCACAGCAACGGCGAGCCGAAATTTTTGCCGCTTACTTTCTAGGAAAAGTGAGCATCGCACAGGGGCGTTTGCAACAGGCTCTCATGCAGTATCAAGAAGGTCTCCGTATCCATAGCGATGTGCCCATAGCAGGAGTGCTACATGTTGGCGTTGCTGAGGTCTATTACGAATGCAATGATCTGGACAAGGCAAAACGTCATATAGAGAAGGCTTTACAGGCAGGGACACAGGGTGGCGAGATCAAACCGTTGGTGTATGCCAATATTGCATTAGGGCCACTGCTCACCCCCCAGGAAGCCGTAGATCGTCTTGCGTCTGCCACGAATCTGACTAATTGGACATTACTCTATGCATGGCAAGCGCTCTGGTGGCTGCGAGCAGGCAATACAACTATGGCCTCGTACTGGCTAGAAGATACACGCGCTCATGCAACGTTTCTCAGTGAATTTGAACGAGTCGTGCAGGCGCGCATTTTGCTGGCGCTTGAGCAATGGGAGGAGGCAGCACACCTCCTGGATTCATTACAGACAAACGCTCTCGAACAGCACAGGCACGGCGATGTGATCCGTCTTCTCCTCTTGCAAGCACAACGGTATAAAGCGCAAGGACAATGGGATGAAGCGCTACAGTGTGTAGCACAAGCCATCGAACGAGGTGAGCGAGAGGGATATGTGCGCACGTTTCTTGACGAGGGAGAACCTTTTTATCAAATAGGGACGCGTTTGTTGCAACAACAGCCTGCAAATCGCTATCTTCAACATCTTTTGCAGCAATGTGCACAAAGAGTGCCTCAACCAGTCCATCTCCCCTTTGGAGAGAGGTTAAGCCAGCGTGAAGTTGAAGTGTTGCAGTTGCTGGCTGAAGGAGCATCGAACGAGGAGATTGCTCAAAAGTTGTTTCTGACGACCGGAACCGTGAAATGGCATGTGCATAACATCTTTGGCAAGCTTGAGACAAAAAACCGAACGCAAGCGGTAAAAAAGGCTCGTGGATTGGGACTGTTCTCATCCTGATCACAAACCCTAACTTTCGATAGGCGACAGGAACCATGTTGGCTTCTATACTTGAGGAAAAAGGAGACAACACTGATGCAGTATCGCCAACTTGGACGTACAGGAGTACAGGTCAGTCCGCTGTGTTTAGGCAGTATGCTCTTCGGAGGGAAAACGCCAGCAGCGGAAGCCAACATGATCATTGACAGGGCTCTGGAAGCTGGAATTAACGTAATTGATACCGCCAACATCTACGAGCGTGGTCGCAGCGAAGAAGTGATCGGGTCAGCGCTCAAGCGCAACAGCAAACGGTCAAGCGTGGTGTTGACCACCAAGGTCTGGGGGCGTATGGATACTGACGATCCCAATGCCGCTGGTCTTCACCGTCGCCATATCCGTGAGCAATGTGAAGCCTCGCTGCGACGCTTGCAAACCGAGTATATTGATGTCTATTACATCCACCGTCAGATGCAAAACATCCCCATTGATGAAACATTGCGCGCATTAGATGATCTGGTCCATAGCGGAAAAGTGCTCTATATTGGGTGCAGCACGTTTGCGGCATGGTCTGTGGTTGAGTCGTTATGGGTGGCCAAAGAATACGGATTACACCGCTTTACCTGTGAGCAACCGCCATATCATCTGCTTGATCGCAGCATCGAACACGAACTCATCCCGATGGCGCAAACCTATGGATTAGCGCTCATGGCGTGGTCACCCCTGGCAGGAGGATTACTCACGGGAAAGTATCAAAACGGTGTCCCCGACATGGGAAGAATTCAACCGGGGAATGCCTGGGCAGATCGACACTTTACTCCTGCTGCAATAGAAGCGGTCAGCGCGCTTGGTCAGATAGCGCATGACAAGGGCTGTACGCTCAGTCAATTGGCGTTGGCATGGTGTCTCTCCAAACCTGGCATTACCAGTGCCATTCTCGGGGCGAGAACGCTTGAACAGCTCGCCGAGCAGCTTGGAGCACTCAACGTTGCTTTGACTGTGCAGGATCATCAGCGTATCGATCAGATTTGTCCACCGGGGAAGACACGAGTGTCCTATTATTATGAAGATTCCTCGGCGGATTTCCGCCCAGCGCAGTATCGCTGGTAAGGAGCAACAAGATGAAGGCCATCGTGGTCTCTCGGCATGGTTCGCCCGATGTCTTACAGCTACGTGACGTGCCTATCCCTCAGCCGCTTCCTGGTAAGGTCTTGATCCACAATCAGTTTGTGGGTGTCAATTTTGACGATACGCAGCATCGTGCTGGAGTAGCTCATCGCCTCTTAGAGAGTCGAGCCACCAGCGGAAAATTGCTTTTACAGGTGACATAAAACAATCCCTTATCTCATGAGCTTCTTTTACCGTAACCAGTTGTCGTTTTTAGAGGAATATATAAAGGAAAGAGTACATTTCCTTCTTAAAAAAGGAGAAATAGTGAAATATGTCAGCCATTCCAGAGCGTTACGCTGACTTGCTGAAGACGAATGCGCTTGCACACGTTGCCACCATTGGGTCAAAGGGTGAAGCGCACAGCACTCCTGTCTGGTTCGGGCGGGATGGAAACCATGTGTTGCTTACCCTGATCAAAACAACGCAGAAATACCAGAATCTGCTGCGCGAGCCACGTCTTGCGCTCTCAATTGTAGATCCGAAGAATGCATATCGGTATCTAGAGATACGCGGTCGTGTGGTAGGTATCGAGGAAGACCGTGACAGGCACTTTGTCAACTCAATGGCAAAGAAATACCTGAATCAAGATGTCTATCCCTGGCACCGTCCTGGTGACGAACATGTCGTAGTTAGAGTCGAACCAGAGCGCACGACTCACATGGGCTAAGGATCAATACTGGGATGGTATCAAACTGGAAAGCGTTGATACCATCGAAAATTGGCGTCGCTTGTAACCAGACTTCGTATAGATAGCTGAACAATTACCAATGGGGCTTGATGAGCGCACTCATTCGTCTGTTTTTTTGATACATATTTTTCCCAAATCAAAATTGACGTATCATCTTGTCTAAAAACGTTGATGAAGAGAAATTTTGCGGCGCGAGATTGTTTGGAAGGAGAATCAGAAGTGAAAAGAAAAGAGGAGCGCAAGCATCTCAGCGTGAAGCAGCGTTTCACAAAGGTCACAAAGCGCATGCGCGAATAGCCCAGGACGGCGGTAAACCCATAGAATTTGCGCTGTACGCCTGCGTCCTCATAGACAATGGAGCCCCAATCGAACTGAAGCTGCTCCCCCGGCTTGGTTTCATAGCGCTGCACCGGCGCGTGTCCAGCCACCGCTGGTCTCAGCGGGTGGACAAATTCCTTGAGAATACTAAATCCTCCTGTGTAGCCCATTTGCTTTAAGCGGGTGTAGATCACTTCGCAATTGGTGCAATGATCTTGGGTGACCCATCTGGTGATCTGCTCCTTAAACGGATCGAGCTTGGAGGGCCGCGGTGGCCTGGGTTTGCGGATCGCCGCCTCGGGATGCTTGAGATATTTGCGCACGAGTGGCTTTCCCATTGTGGCTACATGCATCTTCATACAACAAAGGGAGAAGAGGTGTGATTTCTTCGATAGCTGTTCTAGGCAGATCCATGCCAGGCGTCAGACCGCTCCTCGATAGCGCGCTGCCTCCATGCTGACCTCATGCGTGAGGATGGGGCGCCAGCGAAATTTGGGGTGCCAGCCGTTCGGCTTTCCCTCAATCACATCTGCGATCAGTCCACCGAGGATCGGCGCAAACTTGAATCCATGACCACTATCACCCGTAGCTACCGTGAGACCTGCGTAGTGAGGATGACGATCAATCCAGAAGTCGCCATCAGGGGTGTCAACGTAGAGGCAACGGCGCGTAGCAACAAGAGGGGCATCCGACAAGGCAGGAAACGTAGCAGCAAGAAATGCGCGTAACTCTTTGATATCATGATCGGTCACCACTCGCTTATCATGCTCGGGATGCAGCACTTGTCCTCCCCCGTGATTGGCAATTTTGACGACCTGCTCACGGGGGTGAAGAGGGAAGCCATACCAACCGGTCTGTGCAATATCGGCAGTAAAGACGACAAAATGAGGCGGAGTAAAAAGATCGGGATTGGCTGGCTTGAGATGAAAGACAGGATGTCCTGTGATCTTCAAAATAGGAGCAAGTTCCTGTAGAAGCAGAGGGGTCCAGGCCCCAGAAGCGACCACAACCTGTTCAGCAGAAAAGGTGTCACCTGAGCGTGTGCGTACTCCTTTGACGTGATGATCTTCTTTGATCAAGGCTTCGACCAGATGATCAGGATAGAGGGCGATGCCTTTTGTCTGGGCCTGCCGAACAAGAGCCGCAACGACGCGGCCACTTTCCACATAGCCTCCTTGTGCATGAAAGAAGCCATCAACGAAAGCCCCTGGTTTCCAGGCAGGGAACTCCCGAGAGATGGTCTCCTCCGTGAGCCGCTCAGGAGTGTGTCCTCGTTTGCAGAGCAGGTGATAACTTTCGTACTCGAAGCCGCCAGGAGCCATAGGTCTGCGGGTAAGCATGGTTACCCCTATGTTATGGAAGAGCGCCTCACTGAACTCCTGGTTCCATTGCAGCCAACCGAGGTACGCCCGTTCTGCCAGAGCCATATAGGCTTCATCGGAGCCATATTCCATGCGAACAACTTTACTAATATCGGTAGAAGCCGCTAAGGGATGCGGCAAAGGGCCAGGGTCAAGCACGGCAACGTGATAGCCACGTGTCTTCATTTCGAGCGCAGTCGTGATCCCAAAAATCCCAGCGCCGACCACAAGAAGATCATAGGCATTCGTTTTGAGCATCTACACATCCTCTCTCTCAATGAGCAGGCGTTCGAGAGCGTGCTCCCGTTGTTCTACCACCTCGAAAGTATAGCACAGAAAGGTGGGGACGGATTACATCTCTCAATCTTTGTGAAGACTGCTGTAGGCTCCTGAAATACCATTCTGCTTGGTGCACCACGCCTGAAAGCTATTTCATTGACAGAGACCATGTGCCACTCATCACTGTATGGAGCAATGATACGGCCTACGAGCACGTCTTCGCGGAGCAACTCGCCAATATGATCGAACCTGGTGATGTGGTCATTGGCATTAGCACGAGTGGGAACTCGCCCAGCGTAATAAACGCACTTCGTCTTACAAAGCATCTGGGTGGAATGACTATCGGCCTGCTAGGGGCAGATGGGGGTAAGATCAAAGACATGGTCGATGTGTACGTGCTTGCTCCAGGCCAGAATGTTGAGCAAGAAGAAGATGCCCATATGATTTTGGCACACATTATAACCCGCTACTTGCGAGCAATAGTGCATAAGACCTATCAATAGGTTTCTGACAAACATGGATCATCCCGAATTTTCAGGATGAGGTAGCGAACAAGAGACCTCCTGGGATAGACTTGAGCAGAAAAGTGTTCATCAAGTCAGAGCGCTGCTAACCATCCGGTTTCGGCCCCCGCTTGCTGCTCAACCCAGATCCGTATTACTTGAATGAAGAGCAGTTCGGTTAATCGCCTGAGCATCACCTGCGTGCCCTGCCGAGGTGTGGTTGCTTCACGTGCGATCAAACGCACAATCTCGGTGAAGCCCGGCGCTATGTGGCCTTGTTCTGCGGGAATGTGAATCACTTCAGGAAAGGCGTTCCTGGTTTCTGGAGCGGAGGTCAAGCTGGTATCGTAGATCCGCTCCCACCATTTCTCAAGTCTTGCGCTTGTTTCTGATATCCCTGAAAAACGCAACTTAGGGGTTGCCTATCGCGAGTTTTTCTGGTATACTCTCTATAGGCAACCTGAAAGTTGCGTATATAAAAAAGACATGTGCATTTCGCGTCACTTGAGAGGAGATCCCATGACCCTTTCTGATCGTATCGAACGAACCATACTTTTGCCCGTCCCGCGTGAGCGTGTCTGGGATGCCGTCACGAAACCAGAACAGCTGGCTCATTGGTTTGGGGTGGTGAGTAGCATGGATTTTCGCGTTGGCGGTGCCATCCAGTTTACCAGGGACAATCACCTTTGCCCCTATCCTGGTGTGATTGAGATGATTGAGCCAAAGCAGCGTTTTGCCTTTCGCTGGCCTTCCTATGCTGTTGCTCACCCTGAGCTTACATTTGACACAGCACCCAGTACACGGGTAGAAATTACCTTAGAAGAACAGGCTGAAGGGACTCTTCTGACGCTGGTCGAGTCGGGGTTTGCCTCTCTACCTGAGGAACTCTATCGCGGCAATCAGGATGGCTGGCAAGCGTGCCTGAACGGGTTGCGTGCTTACCTGCAGAGCCAGGAAGTCATGTAGTGCCTGCGCGGTCCTGGCCCGTTTGTATTACTTGTTGGAGGTGATGGATCAGGGCATCTCGTGAAGACGGAGAGGAGAAACAGGTGATGACTGATGAACATGCGCAGCGAGTCTTTCTGGCGCTCGCTGATCCCACGCGTCGTCTCTTGCTTCAACAATTATGCGAAGAAGGCTCAGGGACAGCAGCGGGCTTCGCTGCCCGTTTGCCCATCACGCGTCAAGCCATCATCAAGCATCTGGTGACCTTAGAGCAGGCTGGTCTCGTGACGGCCCGCGAGACGGGTCGGGAGCGGCGGTATATGCCACGGCCAGAGGGATTGCAGGCTGTCACGACCTGGATTGAAACCATTGAGGCCCAATGGGATCAGCGTCTGGCTGCTCTGCGGAGCTATCTGCTTGAGGAACCAGGCACCTCCTCCGCGCAGGAGCAAGAAACCAATGCCAGAGCGAATACACAAAAGGACAAGGAGTCTGGGAAGCCATAGCTTGCGTCTCTCCAAATGGAGAGAATCATGAGTCATCCCGCATTCAAGAGGGATAGAAAAGAAGGAGTAAAAATCTTATGAATATCACAGGCAAAACAATTTTGATAACAGGCACCAATCGCGGCCTTGGGAAGGCACTGGTTGAGGAAGCCTTGAGGAGAGGCGCGAAGCGGGTGTATGCTGGTGCGCGTGTACCAATGGAACATTCAGATAAACGCGTTATGCCTTTGACCCTGGACATAACAAACGCGGCCCAGATTCAGAAAGCTGTTGAGAAGGTCACATCTCTTGATATCCTCATCAACAATGCCAGTATAGCG